>Ga0187849_1002397_pt1 | contig 17990 bp, 8 predicted proteins | sample June2016WEW_4_10_2_FD_132412 | JGI IMG/M metagenome (GOLD analysis project Ga0187849, IMG submission 132412) | Peatland microbial communities from SPRUCE experiment site at the Marcell Experimental Forest, Minnesota, USA - June2016WEW_4_100 | ecosystem: Environmental > Terrestrial > Soil >...
GGGCTTCTACCTGCAAGGTTATTTTCCCTTCCGGGCCATCACCGAGCATTGCCGGGTGCGGGAGTGGAACGAGGGAAACCTGCGCCGCCGGCAAATCGAGACGCCTTGCGGAACCTTGCGGGAAACCTGGACGTGGCTCGCGGAATCGTTCACCGAAGCTCCCACCGAGCACTTGGTCAAGTCGGCTGCCGATTTGCGCGCTTACCGTTATTTCCATGAAAACACGCGCTACGAGCCGGACTACGCTTTCGCCGAGCGCCGGCGCGCGCTAGTGGCCGACATGGGGGTTGTGCTCTGCTATCTGCCCAAGAGCCCGCTGATGCAGTTGATTGCCCTGGACGCGGGGGTTACGACGGTTTTCGAAATCTTCACCGATGCGGGCGAGGAATTTCGCAAGACCCTGGAAGTGGTCCGGCGCTCGCACGATGCGGCGGCGAGCATCGCGGTGGAGAGTCCTGCCGAAGTTCTGATGATTCCGGAGAACCTCTCCTCCGAGTGCGTGGGGAAGACCTTTTACGAAATGTTCATGCGCGATTATGAAGAGACGTGGGCACGGCGCATCCGCGCGGCAGGGAAGTATTCGTGCATTCACCTGGATGGAACCATGAAGGGCCTGTTGCGCGAGGCCTGCTCCACCAGCCTGACGTTCATCGAAGCGCTCACTCCCGCGCCGGCGGGCGATTTGGAAATCGAAAAGTGGGCGGAGTGGAGCGGCAACTCGCGCACCATCCTCTGGGGTGGCCTGCCGGGAGTCTTTTTTACAGGACTGGTGAGCGATGAGGAGTTTGACGCGCACCTCCGCCACGTGCTGGAGGTCATGCGCGCCGAACCACGTTACGTGCTGGGTGTGGCCGACCAGGTTCCTCCCGATGGTTTGGAGCGGCGCGTCCGTCGCGTGCGGGAGCTCGTGGAAAAATACGGCGCGTACGCCTCATGAAGTTTCGATGGCATTAACCGCAGAGGCGCAGAGGCGCTGAGAACAGGATACAGTAGACGGGCTCAAAACCTACGGCTTTTCACTTTTGCCCTTTGCCTTTTGCGCTTTGCCTTTTGACTTTCTCTTACTGCTCCGCGCCTCTGCGTCTCGGCGGTGAACCGCATCTACTTCACAAATCGAATCAGGCCAAACGACCACGGAGCGTGAAACGAGTGGGTGTCGTTGTGAACCAGGCTCCAGGAAAGAACGCGCCGTTGGGTATCGTCGCCCGGGCCGTCACAGCGAAAGAAATTGAGCCGCCATTCGGTATTGGCCTCCAGCGGCTTCGTTCCCGTCAAAGCGGCAACCGGAATGCGCATCTCGCAGGTCCACACGTGGTTCTTGGCGTCAATGCTCGTCGCGTGTTCGAACCCGGAATCCCATTGCGCATTGCCGAAGGGCTTCTTGTCGAGGTCGATCTCCAGATCGATCCAAAGGTTGTTGGGCGCCACTTCAAACTCGTAGTAGTGCCTCATGCGCTCAGGTTGAGGATTCAGGAAAATCTCCACCACGTCACGGTCCCAGAGCGTCCAGAAATCCTTGCTGCGGTCCTTGCCCTCGAACAAATTCAAGGTGGTGTATTTGCAGCGGAAGGCGAAGTAAACGTAGGCTGGCGTCCAGAGCGAAGCGATCTCGGTGGCGGATTGCGGGAAGGTGACAGGGTTGAAAGCGTCATGATCGACCTTGACCCAGGACGCCCCGCGCCAGGCCTCTTTATCCAGATTTCCGTCAGGGACAAAATTCTGGGTTGTAAACTTGGAGATGAACTGAGAGTTGCTGATGTAGGTTGTCTGTTGTGACCAGGCACGGTCGTTTGTCTCCGCCATCAAGCTACCTCCATCGGCCAAGGTGATAAGCGCCAAGGCTCTCACCAACCATTTTCCACAAAACATTGAAATCCTCCGCCGCAGCGAATTCCGGTTCTTGCCCTGCGGAATCGGCGCAGTTAATGCGCATTCAGTCGGGAAGGCAATCCTGCGCGTTCGCGACACCACCTCACCTTTTGATCCTACGGGTTGCCCGGCCCTATTGCAGCGAGGTTTTGTGAAGCTTCAAGTGGATAATTCTACTCCAGGTGTCCGCAGGACACCAAAGGCACGCCAAGGGCCGGGACCAATTGGTGTGCCTCGTGCGGCTTTCTCCACCAAATTGTTTGGGGAGGCACCCAAGCTGTGTTAAGCTGCTCGGTGGGAAAGTTGGCCCATTGAAGGAGGAGGTTAGTGGCTACTATCACTGTTGAACGAAAGCCGAATTCTCAACGCGTCACCGTTGAAATTGACGCCGAGAAGCTGGAGCGCCTAGCTGCCACCCTCGGGCTATTTAATGAGGAGTTTCTGAAGAGCCTTTCTCGTTCAGAAAGAGACGTCGCACTCGGCAGAACGAAACGCCTCCGAAGCTTGCGCGATCTACGCGACCGATGATCGAAATCCATTACACCGAAGAATTTGAGCGGCGCTACCAAGAGCTCCCACCCCCAGTCCAAAGGAAAGCCGAGCGGCGGGAAAGGTTGTTTCGCGAAAATCCCTTTCATCCAGCGCTTAAGACCGAGAAACTCCAGCCCCTCAAGAGGGAGTACTGGAGTTTCCGCATCGACAGGAGTTACCGGATAATTTTCCGGTTCGAAGGAACGGACAAAGTTCTCTTCGTAACCTGCGGTCACCATCACTGGATTTATCGTTACCTTTTAGCCCACTGATTTCCCTTCCTTTCTTCCTGCCTCGGCCCCTGCTACGCCACAGCGCGTGCCTCGGGTGGGCGGGCTTGCGCTGGCAATTCGAACGATCCTACCGGGGCAATTTCATCTCTCCGGTGATGATCAATTTGGCTTTGACGCCGCCCGATGTCTCCCCCGGTTGGGCGCCACCCACGAAGATGGTGTACTCGCCGGGGGCCACGACGTGCTCTCCCTGTTCATTCACCATGCTCAGGTCGCGAGGCTTAAGCGTGTAGGTCAAGTGACGGTTTTCTCCCGGCAACAGGTGCACGCGCGCGAATCCACGCAAGGCACGCAGCGGGGCGCCGGCGCTGGGTGGGAATTCCAAGTAAAGTTCCGCTACCTCACCACCGGCAATCTTGGAAGTGTTGCGGACGTCCACTTGAACCGTGAGGGGGGCTCCCGCTTTGAGCTGTGGCGGCGAAAGCTTCAGGTTACTGTACTCGAACGTGGAGTAGCTCAATCCATAACCGAAACCGTAGAGGGGCTTCCCCTGGAAGTACCGGTAAGTGCGGTTCTGCATTGAGTAATCTTCAAAGGGCGGCAGTTGGTCAAGGGAAGCATAAAAAGTAACCGGCAGACGGCCACTGGGATTGTTCATGCCCGCCAAGGTCTCGGCGATCGCTGTGCCGCCTTCCTCGCCGGAGTACCAGGCCTCCAACACAGCCGCTGCATGTTCCTGCGCCCAATTCACCGCCACCGCGCTCCCACTCATCACCACGACGACCAGCGGTTTGCCGGTGGCCGCCAGCGCTTCGAGCAGTTGTTGCTGCGCTTCCGGCAGTCCGATGTCCGTGCGGTCGCCCCCATTGAAGCCCGGCACCTGGATGCTCATCTCTTCGCCCTCGAGATTCGGCGAGAGCCCCACAAACGCCACCACCGCATCCGCTTGCTGTGCCGCTTTCACGGCCTCATTGCGGAGGACCTCTACAGGGGGCTGCCAATCCAGCTTGACGTCGCCTGCGGAGCGCGAGGTTTCGTGGACATATTCGAGCTGGAACGCATGTGGTTTCGTATCCTCGAAGTGCATCTGAAACGTGGTTTGCGGTTCTTTCTTTCCTTCCGCAACCCATGTGGAAGGAACGGACAGAGTGGTGTCGAGAACCGGTTGGGCGTCAAGAAGGATCCGGAAACCCACCATGCCACCGTCGGGATGCCCTCCTGGCTTCGGGACGCTAAAGGTGTAGGTGCCTGGGCCGGGCGGAGTCAGCGTGCCGGTCCAGCGCACGGAGAAAGCCTTCATGGAAACCCCAGGCACGGGAGCAGCGGCGTTCCAGTCAAACTGGATCTGTGGGTCCACGCGCGTCAGCACCGGCTTTCCGGAAAAGTCCGTGCTGGAAAAGTATTCGCCCTTCAATCCCGTAGGGGCACGCCATGGCGTGCCCTTACCACCCGGGCCCGCCGCGACCTCGGCGAGATGAAATACGGAAGAAGGTACGGGAACCGGCAACTGTTCCACATAGGGAGAACCCTGTGCGTAAACAATCTTCGCCTTACCGGCGAAGAGTTTGCGGATTCCCTCCAAGGGATAAACCGGATGAGACGGCGTGCCGTTGTAATTTCCCTCCAATGCCGCCAAGGACTCCGCGTTAGGTCCGATCACCGCCAGGATCTTGACGTTCGCCTTGAAGGGCAGGATGCCATCCTGGTTTTTCAACAGCACAATCGACTCCCGCGCCGCCCGCAGGGCCAATTGGCGATGCTGGGGTGAGTCATCCTCCGAGAAGGGAATCTGGTTGAAGGCGACCGCGCTCGGCGGATCGAACATTCCCAATCGGAATCGCGCTGTGAAGAGGCGCTTTAACGCCGTGTCGATTTCGCTCTCTTTGATCAAGCCGTCCTGCACAGCCTGCACCAGCGCCACGTACTCATTGCCACAGGTGGTGTCCGTCCCGGCCTGGACGGCCACGGCCGAGCCGTGCTCATTGTCCGGTTTGAATTTGTGACCCGTAGTGATATCGCCCACCGCGCCGCAATCGGAAGTCACATAGCCTTGGAATTTCCAGGTGTCACGCAGGGTGTCTTGCAGCAGAAACTTGCTGGCGCACGCCGGCGCGCCGTCCACAGCGTTGTAGGCGCACATCACCGAATCCGCGTGGCCCTCCATCACGGTCGCGCGAAAGGCGGGCAGGTAAGTATCCTCCAGGTCGTGAGGCGAGGCGTTGACGTTGAACCCGTGCCGCATCAGTTCCGGTCCACTGTGTACCGCGTAATGTTTGGGCGTCGCGATCGCCTTGAAGTATTGGGGATTGTCGCCCTGCAACCCGGCGACGAAGGCCACGCCCAGCTTCCCGGTGAGGAAAGGATCTTCGCCGTAAGTTTCCTGGCCGCGCCCCCAGCGAGGGTCGCGGAAAATGTTGATATTGGGCGACCAGAAATCGAGACCGAAGTAGATGCTGTGGTTTCCCTCGCGCTGCGCCTGGTTGTACTTGGCGCGAGCCTCGGTGGCAATCGTTTCGCCTTCGAGGTGAACCAGGTTGAAGTCCCAGGTTGCCGCCATGCCGATGGCCTGCGGGAACACCGTGGCATACCCGGAACGCGCCACCCCGTGCAGGGCCTCGCTCCACCAGTCATAGGAAGGAACCCCGAGTCGAGGGATTTCCGGCGCCGTATGCTGCATTTGCCGGACCTTCTCTTCCAGGGTCATGCGCGAAACGAGATCGTCAACACGGTTTTCCACCGGCAGGGAAGTATTCAGATAGGCAGGCGAGGGATTCGCGGGCTTGGTCTGGGCATTTCCGGGCAGCATCAGCCCGCTAGTCATTATGAAGGCAAAGAACACGCAGGCAATACAACGAGCTTTCAGTCGGTTTTGAGTCTCATTCATAGGATTCACCCCCTACGGAAATCCAATAAGGCTTTACCATAGCCGAGCAGCACGCTGCAACCCAAGAAGGGTTTCACCACGGAGGCCACAGAGGCCACAGAGAACAGACGAGATAAGAACTGAGGGTCATCAAACTAAGGAACCGTAATCCCTATCCGCGCAAGCAGAAGTACTTTTCTCTGTGGTCTCTGTGCGCTCCGTGGTGAGTCTTTTCTTCGCGGCCATAGTGGCCGAACTGACCGCGATGCGTCAACCAGAATCAGCACTGGGTAGTGGTGTCATATGGAATGGGATCCCCCTTGAAATACTGGTCATTCCCGCGAAGGCGGGAATCCACTCCGCAAGCCATTGGAAATGCGCCGCCAACAGACTGGATTCCCGCCTTCGCGGGAATGACTGCACCTGCGGGCGCTCGTGTCTCGCAAATGACACCACTACCCAGTGCCGGTGGAGTGAAGCCCTGCTTTAAGCGCACGGATGGCGGTGCAAAATCGCCGCTCCAGGTTTTTCGTATCTTGCTGGACGAAGCTTCCATAGGCGTGATAGAAGTGACGCCGAAATGCTTGGAATTCGTCCCTCCGCCCGTTCGCGCTAGGACGGAGGGAGTTAAGGGAGAAGCATATGAAACACCCCAATTGGGTTATGAAGTTTCATGCACAGTTATTGAACTGGCTCGGGAGACACCGTGAATCATTAGCCTTGTGTGCCCTGCTGGTTCTGACGGCTGCCGCGGCGCCGCAGCCGGCGCTCGCCTCCCAGCGACTGGAGGTCAAGACGCTCTCCTCCAAGCCGGACATGGTGAGCGGAGGAGACGCCTTAGTTCAAGTCACAGGTCCCGCCGAAATTCTGGCGAAAAAGCTCTCCATTGGGGTGAATGGCCGGGACGTCACCAGCGCATTCCATGCAAGTCCTCTCACTCATACCTTGGTTGGCCTCGTCGACGGATTGGCGCCGGGGGAGAACAGGTTGGAGGTCAAGACCGGCCGCAAAGTCCGGGCACGGCTTGAGATCATCAATCATGCGCTTACCGGCCCCATTTTCTCCGGTCCTCACCAGACGCCGTTCATTTGCCAGACTGAGTTGATGGGCTTGGGCCCCGCGCTCGATGCCGATTGCAGCGCGAAAACTGAAGTCACCTACCTGTACAAGTCCACCCAGCCTATCACGGTGGCCGATCGTATGGCGAAGCGCAAACCGGGAGATCCGCCGCCCGGATTCAAGCGCTACGACCCCTCGGGGCCGCGTCCCGACGACCTTGCTGAAGTCACAACCAGCGAGGGCGAGAAAGTCAAATATATCGTTCGCAGGGAGATGGGCACAATCAATCGGGCAATCTATGAAATTGCTTTCTTGCATGAGCCAGGAACGCCGTTGCCCGACGCCTGGACGGAGACTCCGGGGTGGAACCGCCGCTTGGTTTACAGCTTTGGGGGTGGGTGCAATGGGGGATATCGCCAAGGCCGTCCCCCCGAAGCCGTTGACGACCTATTTCTTTCCCGCGGCTATGCGCACGCCGCGTCGTCACTCAATGTGTTTGGCAATAACTGCGATGAGGTCATCTCAGCAGAAACCATGGCGATGGTGAAGGAGCACTTCGTTAAACGCTTCGGGGTCCCGGTGCACACCATCGGATGGGGTGGTTCGGGAGGGTCGATGCAACAGCACTTGATTGGGCAGAACTATCCCGGCCTGCTGGACGGCATCATCCCGAGTATGAGCTATCCCGACATCGTGACCGTGGTTCCGGGCGTCGTCGATTGCACCCTCATGGCGCATGCCCTCGAAAACGTCACCCAGCCCTGGGCCGAGGAGCAAAAAACTGCGGTATCAGGTTTCGCCACCTGGGGCACTTGCGCGAAGGAATCAAAAGGCAATTCGTGGATCAAATCTCACTTCTCTCCCGAACTGAACCAGCCCATGACGTGCAATTCGATTATTCCCCGCGCGTTGGTTTATGACCCGGTATCAAACCGCAAGGGCGCGCGCTGCGACGTCTATGATAACGAAATCAACGTTTTCGGCCCCGATCCCAAAACCGGCTTTGCACGCCGCCCGCTTGATAACGTCGGGGTTCAATACGGGTTGGTGGCGTTCAATGGTGGGAAGATTAATGCCGAGCAGTTTTTGGAATTGAATGAGAAGGTGGGAGGCTATGACGACGATGGCAAAATCGTGGCCACCCGCATGGTGGGAGATCCGGAAGCGCTGCGCATTGCTTACCAGACGGGCCAGGTCAACGCCGGGAGTGGCGGTCTGGGTTCCATTCCCATCATCGATATTCGCGCTTATGTTGATACGGTGCCCGATATCCACGATGAATTCCGTTCGTTCGTCACCAGGGCGCGCCTGGAGGCTGCCAACGGGAGTGCGGATAACCAAGTGATTCTGACGTTCCCCTTCACTGCCCAGCCGGGCAAGAAGTTGCGCGCTTCCTTCGGTGACGAGGTGAAAATCCTCATGCCCCAGATGGATCAATGGCTCGACAACATCGCCAAAGACCATTCGCCCCATAGCGCTTTAGAGAAGATTGCCGCCACCAAGCCGGATGGCATCGCTGACGCTTGCTGGTCTGAAGACGGAGAGAAAATCGTCGAGAAGAGGACTTATGGTGGCAACGGGCGCTGCAACCAGTTGTTTCCGCCCCACGGAGACCCGCGGATTGCAGCGGGCGAACCGTTGACCGAAGACATTTTGAAGTGTGCTCTGAAGCCCGTGAACCCCAACGATTATGTTCACCCCTTGACCGAGGAGCAATTGACCCGTTTAAAGGCGATCTTCCCCCAAGGCGTGTGCGATTACACTCGTCCTGGCATCGGCCAAGGGCCGATGCAGGGAACCTGGAGGAAGTATTGACGGCAGCTTTGTGGGGCGACAAGAATTTACAGGCAGCGTCGGGTTCGGGCTTATCTTGTTTGCGGGGCGGGCCCGCTCAGACGCCGGCGCGGTGGGGCTGAGTCTCTCCTGCGGGGGGAGGCCCGCTGGGAATACTCGCCGCTCCTGCACTGGCGGGGATGGGGGGCTGAACGGGAACGATGACCAGCACGGGAGCATTGATCTTCGAATTCAGCGCCATATTCTTAATCCGCTCGACCAGACTCAGCGTGACCTCCTGGCCGCGTGCGATCAGCAGCAGGCCAGAGTGGGTTTTGACATCTTCAGCGAAGACCATTCCCGGCTGGACTGCCTGGAGAGGGAGTTGGATGACCGTCGTGTCGCAGGGCTTCCCTCCTCGGAGGCTGGCCAGCGCTTCCAGAATGGCGGGGTCGTACCACCCCGTGCGGGCTCGCATAGCATCCAGCGCCAGTTCCGGCGAGAACCCTCGGGACTCCAGCACGTCGAAATCCGAGACGGCCTTGAGGGCGCGGGCGCCCCAGGGGATGGCGTTGCCGGATATCGTGCCTTGAGAAGTTCCCTGGCCGTCGTAGCGCGTGTCTTTGTGACGCAGGATCTCCCGGACGGGGTCCAGCCTGGGGATGTTACCCAGGAGCTGCGCGGTCACGGCGGGAAGGTTATCCACCAGAGCTTGCTCTGACGCGGAGAGTTCCTTGCCATGATAGAGCTTGCTGGAGGTTTCGGCGGGAAGGGTCACCCAGCCGATCTGCGCCAGCATGGCGGCGATTTCGGCCTGCCAGGGGTCTGCTGCCTTCTGGAGGTGAGCCAATTCGCCGATGATCTTGCGGGTGCGGAGGGCGCGCCCAAAGGCTACGGGGTTGACAAAGGCCAGGATGTCGGTAAGGGTTTGCAGGCTGCCCCGCAGGGTCTGTTCCAAGAGCACGCGCTCGGCGGTGATCAGCCGGTATTGCTCGACGGAAGCCTCCAGCGCCCGGAGGAGAGCCCCGCTCGGGCAAGGCTTGTTGAGAAAACGGAAGATGTTCCCTTCGTTGACCGCCGCGACCGCCGCATCAACGTCGGCGTGGCCGGTCAGCAGCACCCGCACCGTGTCCGGCGAGACCTTCCGAATGCAGGACAGCAGGGTGACACCATCCATCCCGGGCATTTGCAGGTCGGAGACGACCACCTCATACGGCCCATGGGACGCGGCCAGCTCCAAAGCGGCCTGGGCCCCGAGGGCGATGGTCACGTCAAAATGCGGCCGCAAGTGCCGCCGCAGGCCCTCGAGCACATTCACTTCATCGTCCACCAATAGAATCCGCGGGCGAACCAGCTCAGCCATCTCATGCCTCCACCAACAACGCCGGGATCTCTCTCGCCATGGCTTGCCATTTGGGGATCATCTCCCAGACCCCCAACATGGTTAACTCCTCTTGGTAGTTCTCCAAGTTGTAGACTGCCGGCTCCTCGCTGGAGGACTCCTCCAGCTCATGGGCCAGGAGATTGGCGGCATAGACGGCCGAAATCGCGTCAAAGTTCTGATGCGGCACGCGATTTGGGCCGTGGTGAAGGGCGACGGCCTCCACTATCGTGTAAGGTAATCCCCACAACCCCAGGAGATAGGCGCCAATTTCGGCGTGACTAAATCCGTTCTCGCGCACTTCCACCTTATAGACCGGGCAGCGCGCCCCGAGCGCTTCCGCCAGCATCTTTTCGAAGTGCTCGGAGAGCTTCCAGGCCAGGATCAGCTTGCCCACGTCGTGGAGCATAGCTGCCACCACCGCAATGTCGGCAAGGTGCTTGGGCACGGGCAGGCGAGCGGCAATGTGCGCGGTAAGCTGCGCATGGTACTCTAGCTTCTCCAGGGAAAACCCGGGCAGCCCTCTTTTGGGTCGGAATGCCCGGAAGATCTCCACGGACAGCACCAGGTTCTTGAGAGTATTGATGCCGAGGTAGCTGACCGCGCTCTGGATGTTGGTCATGGAGTGGGCAAGGCCGAAGAAGGCGGAATTCACCAATTGCAGGACTTTGGCGGAGATCCCCACGTCCTGCTCGACGATTTTGGCGACTTTCTGAAGCGACACGTCAGGGTCCGCCAGCGCCTGGGTGAGAGCTTCATAGGTGCGTGGGAGCGACGGCAGGTCCCCCAGGGCGGTCACCGTGCGGCGGATCGAGTCATCGCTGAGCAGGGCCTTAAGGTGGCAGGCGCGCTCGATGGCGACGCGCAGCATTTCGGCATCGCAGGGTTTGGCCAGAAACTGATGCGCGACGGGAACCACCCGCAGCGCCGTAGAAAATTCCGTGTGGCCCGAAAGCACGATGCGCACCATCTGGGGATACTGTTCGCGCACCCGGCAGAGCAGGGTGGCTCCGTCAATGCCCGGCATCCGCATGTCGGAGACGATGACATCAAAAGGCGAAGCCTCCATCATCGCCAGCGCCGCCTCGCCCCCAGGGGCGAAAGCCATCTCCCAATCATGGCGTTGGGGACGCAACATGCGCCGCAGCCCCTCCAAGATTCTGGGTTCGTCGTCTACAAAAAGCACTCGCCTCATGGCACCCTCGTCTCCTTGGAACATTCCCCGCGATCGACGGGTAATCGGATGTAAAAGGTGGTTCCCTTTCCTACTTCACTCTCAAAGGTCAGGGTTCCCTTGTGCCGTTCCACCACCACCGACCGGGCAATCGCCAACCCCTGTCCCGTTCCGCGCCCCACTTCCTTGGTGGTGAAGAAGGGGTCGAAAACCTTGGTGCGGTTGGCCTCCGGAATACCGCAACCGGTGTCGGAGATGGTGACCAAAACGGTACTGCCTTCCGACACCGTACGAATCCGGATTTTGCCTTTCTGCCCGGTCCCTTTCACGCTCTCGGCGATGGCGTGGGCGGCGTTCACCAGAAGGTTCAGGAAAACCTGGTTCAAATCGCCGATATTGCAGACCACCAGTGGCAGATCGCCGAATTCGGTCTCGACATCAGCAACATACTTCAGCTCGTTGCGCGCCACCGTGAGGGTACTGAGGAGCGCCCGGTTGAGGTCGGCGGCGGCCATCTCTTTGCTTTCCGGGTGAGCGAATTCTTTCATGGCGCGCACAATGGTGGCCACCCGGGTTACCCCCTCCAGGGTTTGGGTCAACGCTCGGGGAATTTCCTCCAGCAAGTAAGCGCAGTCCGATGCCTCCTCAACGTCGCGCACCTCCGCCAGCAACTCAGGGCTGACGGCGCCGGAATCCGCAGCGTCCCGGAGCTCCTGGTACTTGGTGAGGAGGGTCTGCAAACCGCCAAAAGAATCCTGGAGGAAGTGCGTGTTGTCGCCCACGAACTGGATGGGCGTATTGATTTCGTGGGCAATTCCCGATGCCAGGCGCCCCACGGACTCCAGTTTCTGGGCGTGGCGCAGCTCCATTTCCACCACCTCCCGGCCGGTGATGTCGCGCCCAATGCCTTGCACCCCGACCGGCTTCCCGTCCTTGTAGATCAGGCGGGGTTTCACTTCCAGCATCACCCGGCGGCCATCCTTGGCCGTGATCTCCACCTCAAGTTGGACAGCGGATTCGCCCGTGAGCAGCCGCTCGGAGGCGTGCTCCATCCGCTGCCAGTGCTTAGGGTCAACCAGTTGCCGGAGGTTCATCTGGGCAGCTTCCTCCCGCGAGTACCCGATGGTCTGCTCCGCCACGCGGTTGAGGGATGTTAGGCGGAGATCGAGGTCGGCGGTAAAGACGAGGTCGCTGGCATTTTCGAACAGCTCGCGGTAGCGCTCTTCCGAGGCGCGCAGGGCTTCCTCGGCGTGCTTGCGGCCGCTGATGTCCTCCTTGATGGCAATGAAATGACTGACGGTACCCAGGGCGTCGCGCACGGGAGTTATCGTCATCCCTTCGGTGTAGACGCTACCGTCCTTGCGGCGGTTGACGATTTCTCCTTGCCAGACTTCGCCGGAGAGGACGGTTTTCCAAAGTTTCTGATAGAAAGCTGCGTCTTGTGCCCCGGACTTCCAAACCCGCGGGTTTTGGCCGACCACTTCCGCGGCAGAGTAGCCACTCAGGCGCGTGAAGGCGGGATTCGCCCAGAGGATGCGGCCTTCGTGGTTGGCGATCAGGATGCCGTTAGCAGCGGATTCGAGCGCCGTAGTCAGGAGGTGGGTTTGCTGTTCCGCGCGCTTGCGCTCGGTGATGTCTCTGACGGTGGCCTGAAGAAGTAGTTGTCCCCGGTAGATCATCCTGGTGAGCGTGACGGTGGCAAAGAACTCCTCCCCGCTGAACTTCTTGTGGGTCCACTCGAACAAATTTGATCCCGTCTTCATGGCCGCCTCGATCATCTGGGGGGCCTTGACCGAGGAAAGCTCACCATCCGGCTGATATTCCGGAGATAAAGTCCATGGGGCCGCGGCCACAAGCTCTTGCTCATCTCTCGCCCCGAACAGCGCGATGGCCGCTGGATTCCCGGCAGTAAACGCCCACTCTGGAGGGGCGAGCATCATGATGGCATCGCGCGACGATTCATAAAGAACCCGATACTTCTCCTCGTTGTCCCGCAGCGCCTCCTCCGCCTGCTTGCGCTCCGTGATGTCGCGCGAGATACCAAACGTGCCGACGATGTTCCCGCTGGCGTCTCGGAGCGGCATCTTCGTCGTAGAAGCCCAGGTCACCCACCCGTCGGGCCAGGTTTCCTTCTCCTCTTTAGCCACCATGGGGGTCCCGGTGCGGATCACTTCCTGCTCATCGTCATAGGCCGCTTGGGCGTGTTCGGCGGTGAAGAAATCGAAGTCCGTCTTGCCGACTGCCTGGCCAGGGTCGCTTAACCCAAACCCTTTGGCGAGAGCCGTATTGGTGCGCAGAAAGCGGCTTTGGCGATCCTTGAAGTAGATGTAGTCCGGAAGGTTGTCCATGAGGGCGCGCAGCAGATCGCGCTCGTACGCCAGGGCTTGCTCCGCTTGTTTACGTTTGGTGATGTTGAAGAGCGTCCCCTCGACGAGGGGTTCCTCTCCTTTTCTGGCCTCGATCAGGCTCACATTCGCGAGAACCCACACGGGGGCTTGATCTTTATGGCAGAAACGGACCTCAGCATTGGTCAAGGCCTTTTCGTTGAGGAGACGGGTTTTGGCAATCTCAAATTCCGTGGGATCATAAAAGGCATGGAGCTTCCCGCCACTCAGAACCTCCTGCCGCGAGTCATATCCGAGCATGCGCGCGTAAGCATCATTGCAGTCGAGAACGCGCCGGCTGAGGAGCGTGCCCCGAAAGACCCCGGCAAGGTTGCGTTCGAACAGCAGGCGGTAGCGCTCTTCCGACTCACGCAGTGCCTCCTCCGCCCGCTTACGCTTGATAAACTGCGCGAGGTTGTGGGCCACGGACGCAAAGGCCTGAAGGGTGGCTTCCGTCAGGGTCTTGCGCGCGAACGCCACCACCACCCCCAACACCCGCTCCTCAACCTTTAAGGGATAGCCCGCAAACGCCACCATGCCTTCCCGCCGCGCCCATTCCGGGTCTCCCACCCAGGAATCTTCCCGCACCGTGTTCGTCAAGTGAGGCTCACCGCTCTCGGCGATGTGCCCGATTTTGAACTTCCCCATGGGTACGCGGGCGTGACCGCCGTCAATGTGGGTGTACATGCCGGCGCTGGCTTGCAGCTCGAGGACGTTCTCCGCCTCGTTCACGGTCCAGACCCGAGCGAAGGCGGCGTCGATTTCGCGCACCAGGATCTCCGCACATTGCTGCAAGCCTTGGCGCAGGCTCTCGGCCCCCGTGAGCGCTACCCCCACTTCCGCGACGAGCGCCGCCAAACGATGTTGTTCGGCCATTTCGGCTGCGGCGCGCTTGCGTTCGGTGATGTCTCTGCACAGTGTGACGATACGGGCACCCGCAGCGCTTGGCAGGAGGGTAGCGTTTACCTCGATGGGGGTGCATCCCCCATCTTTATTCACATGGTCGATCTCGAGATTGCGGACGAAGCCCCGCTCCACACACTTCCTGACCTCTTCCGCATTCCGTGCAAGGTCGTGCTGGGCCGTCCATTCGGTCACCCGCCGACCGAGGGTCTCCTCCAATGTCCCACGACCGGTGAGCCGCACATATTCCGCATTGGCGTCGAGGACTCTTCCCTCCATATCAATGATCACAAATCCAGTGCCCGTGGTTTCGATCAAGGCTCTATACTTCTCTTCGCTCTCTCGGAGCGCCTTCTCCGCCCGCTTGCGCTCGGTGATGTCCTGGATGACGGCGAGGGTCGCCCTGCGTCCGCGAAAATCCAGAGCATAGGCATCAACTTCCACGTCCACGACTCGCCCGTCTTTGCGTCGATGGCGCCCCTGGCCGCGGTCTCGAGATTGGGTGCGGACCACCTGCATCTTGGAAAGAATGGCTGGGGCGTGTTCTGGCGGCAGGAGGTCCGTGACCCGCATCTTCAAGAGTTCGTCGCGAGAGTAGCCGGAATGAAGGACGGCAGCGTCGTTGACCTCAAGGTATTGTAGGGTCTCCACATCCCAGAAGAAGATGGGCAGGGGGATGGAGGCAAACAGGGAGCGAAATTGCTCTTCCGCCTCGCGCAAAGACTGTTCCGCCTGCTTGCGCTCGGTGATGTCGCGGCCGAAGGTACTCAGGAGTTTGCCCTGCGGCGTCTCGATGACGGCGGTCGAAATTTCGAAGGGAAACTCTTCGCCATTCGGCCGAAGACCGTAGACCTCCAGGCAGCCGTTGAGGGGATCTTTTCCTTCTCGGTACGCTGTCTCCAGGTGCCTTCTGAAGGCCTCGAGAAGTCTCGGGGGAATGGCAAAATCGGCGAGGTTCCTGCCCACGGCCTGCTCGCGGGACCAGCCGAAGGTTTGCTCCGCCAGGGGGTTGAAATCCCGGACCACTCCCTCCCTGGTGAAAAGGACAATCGCTTCCCGTGCGGTGTCAATTACGGCGCGAGCGCAGGCTTCCGCTCGGACTACTTCCCCCTTGGCCGTTTCGAGTTCCTCGACCTTGTGCGAGAGTTCGCGGTACAGGCGGGCATTGTCTAGGGCGATGACAATTTCATCCGCCAGGAGCCTGCCCTGTTGCCCATCAATCGCTGAAAACTGCGCCATGCCCTGATCCCTCCAGAGCACCAGGGCGCCGAGCATGGCGTTGCCCACTTCCAGGGGATAAGTCAGCACGGAGCCGGCAGGGACCGCCGCTGCCTCACGCTTGGAATGACCTGCTACGAATGAGGGATCGCACAAGGGCACGCGGGCCTCGATAGCCTGTTGAGCCAGGCTTTGGACGGCTGCCTTTGTTAACGGCCCGTCGTCTTTGGAGAGGTCAATGTGCAGCCCTGTCCCCTCGGAAGGGACTAGCGCCAGAGCCGCGGCGCTGGCCCGCAGGGTGTGTTCGGCTAGGTCCAGGGCGGCGGGGATGAGATCCTCGCGGTTGAGGGTTGCCAGCACCGTCCGGCTGCCCTCATACAACGGCAAGGCAGCATTCGGGCGCCGCCTTTCCAGCCCCCGCATGAGCGCGGGGCGAAGCTGCGCCATGCCGATGGGCTTCAGCAAGAAATCGCAGGCCCCTTGCCGGAGCGCGGCAATGGTGGACTTCACCGTGGCGTACCCGGTCAGGATAATGACTTCGACGTTTGGATCAACTTCCTTCAGCGCGGCAATCGTCTGGATGCCATCCATTCCCGACATCACGAGATCGGCAATGGCCACCTCGAACTGTCGGCCGCGCAATAACTCCACGCCCTCTTCCCCGCTGAGCGCGGTGACCACGTCAAACCCTTCCGCCTTCAGCAACGCCTTCAGAGTGCTGCAAACGATTTCCTCATCGTCGATCACCAAGACGCTGGCGAGCGCGGGAGGGGCTGCGACAACAGGGTTGCTGCCGGGTTCAATTACGGCGCTTGGCAAAATGCTCATGCGGCTTCTTTGCAGTGGGCGATACTTCGACCGGGGCACAGTGAAGGCAAGCCAGCCTCAGCCGAGATTTCTCTCCGGGGTCGGTGGAACCCACGTCACCCCCTTTTACCTCCATACGTTCCTATCGGCATAAACCCAGCGCGGCATGAGAGAACCACTCCTGCCAAGCGGGACACCGTGAGTAGCCGTAGGTGAAACCTACGGCCTGGACTTTCTACATTTTTCAGGCGGCTCCGGCCTTGGTAAGGGCCTGATCGGTGATATTTAGGTCAAAAGGTGCGAGTAATTGGGGGTGTTCGACCATTTCCTTGCGCAGCAGGGTAACCAAATCCAGGCAGGAAGGCCTTTGGGCGTGCCGGCGCCATTCGGGCAGCAAGTGTAGCGCCCCGATGCATCGGGGCGGTTCTTCCCTAGATTCACGCTTCCGTGTCCGAGCGGAGATCCCCGTTGTGGAGATTTGCGGTTTTTCACAAGAAGAGCCGCAGACCTCGAGGGCGGAGGTCTGCGCTACGCTAAAGGGGCGAGCGGCGCTCGTCCCGGGGTCGCCGCGGCTACCACTTGCCCACGTCGCCCATTGCCCATCCCCAATACCCAGCCCCAGCAAGCGCCGGGCTCATCCCAAATTGTCCTTGCGCGATTCCGCTTGCGCGCGCTTCACTTCTTGTCGTAAGGTAATAACATTATGAAGACCATGCCGCGGTAGTTCCCAATTCGTGACATGCTGAATCCGCAGGGCCCCGGTCCGGGCCGCAATCAGCACCCAACCTTATAACCAGGTGTTTATGGCCTCTGCCGTCACAACTCGCCCGTCATCTTCTTTCTGGGCATCGGTGCGCGAAGCGCTGCGCGGTTCGCACCAGGACTACACCACGGGCAGCCTGAGGCAGGCGATTTTTCTTCTCGCCGTGCCCATGGTTCTGGAGATGCTCATGGAATCTCTCTTCGCCATCGTGGACGTCTTCTGGGTGGCGCGCCTGGGGGCAGAGTCGGTAGCTACGGTGGGATTGGTGGAGGCGATGCTCACCGTGGTGTATGCGGTGGGAATGGGCCTGGGCCTTTCCGCCACGGCCATGGTGGCGCGGCGCGTGGGCGAGAAGGATGGCGAGGGAGCCGCCGTGGCGGGGGTGCAGGCCATCACCTTGGGATTGCTTGCCGGCCTCTCGATGGGCGCTCCCTGCCTCTATTTCGCACCGCACCTGCTGCGGCTCATGGGAGCGTCTCCACTCGTGCTGGCCGTCGGCACAAGCTATGCGCGGATCACCCTGGGCGGTTGCTGCGTGGCGTTGCTGCTGATTCTGAACAACGCGGTTTTTCGCGGCGCTGGTGACGCCGCCATTGCCATGCGCGTTCTGTGGCTGTCAAATTCCATCAACCTGCTTCTCGATCCCTGCTTTATCTTTGGCCTCGGACCGTTCCCACGCCTGGGCGTGACGGGCGCCGCCGTGGCCACTCTCACCGGGCGCAGCATGGGAGTGGTGTATCAATTCTACCGGCTGTATCGCGGCGGCGAACACATCCGCATTTTGGCGCGGCAGGTGCGCATCCAGGCAGAAGTTATGGTGCGGCTGCTCCGGGTGTCCCTCACCGGCATCGCGCAGATGCTGGTTCCGCACATCGCCTGGATCAGCTTGATGCGGATCGTCAGTGTGTTTGGGAGCGCCGCCCTGGCCGGGTACACCATTGCCATCCGGATCATCGTCTTCTTCATTCTGCCTGCGTGGGGATTGAGCGGGGCCGCGGCCACGCTGGTGGGCCAGAATCTTGGCGCCCGGCA
>Ga0187849_1002403_pt1 | contig 17974 bp, 10 predicted proteins | sample June2016WEW_4_10_2_FD_132412 | JGI IMG/M metagenome (GOLD analysis project Ga0187849, IMG submission 132412) | Peatland microbial communities from SPRUCE experiment site at the Marcell Experimental Forest, Minnesota, USA - June2016WEW_4_100 | ecosystem: Environmental > Terrestrial > Soil >...
GCTGGCCCGGGTCGTCCAGAGCGTGGTCGAGCGGCCACTGCTGCCGGGCAATCGGGTCGAACCCTTGGTGAACGGGGACGCGGCCTACCCGGCCATGCTCGAGGCCATCGGCCAGGCGCGGCGAAGCGTGGCCCTGGAGACCTACATTTTCGACCGGGACGAAGCCGGGTTGGCCTTCGCCCAAGCCCTGGGCCAGGCGGTGCGGCGGGGCGTGGAAGTCCGCGTGCTGGTGGACGCCGCCGGGGCGCGGTATTCCTGGCCTTCCATCCTGCGGGCCCTGCGCCAGGAGGGTGTGCGGCGCGCCTGTTTCCTGCCTTCGTCCAATCTTTGGCACCTGATGTCACTGAACCTGCGGACGCACCGCAAACTGCTGGTGGCGGACGGGTGCCTGGGCTTCACCGGCGGCATGAATATCCGCGCTGGGAACTGCCTGAAGCGGCAGCCGCAACGACCGGTGCAGGACCTCCAGTTCCGGGTGCAGGGACCGGTCGTGGCTCATTTGCAGGAAACCTTCGCCGACGACTGGCGCTTCACGACGGGCGAGGCCCTGCGCGGGGAGGCCTGGTTTCCGAAGCTCCAACGGTCCGGGGTCGTACTGGCGCGGGGCGTGACGGACGGCCCGGATGAGGACTTCGAGAAACTTCGCTGGACGTTGTTGGGGGCGCTCTCGATCGCCCGGCAATCGGTCCGGGTCCTGACGCCTTATTTCCTGCCCGACCCGGAGGTGGTTTCCGCTTTGAACCTGGCGGCGATGCGTGGCGTGGCGGTGGACATCCTGCTGCCCGCGCGCAACAACCTGCCCTTTGTCCAATGGGCTTCCCGGGCGATGTGGTGGCAGGTGCTCACCCATGGGTGCCGGCTCTGGCTCACCCCGCCCCCGTTCGATCATTCCAAATTGATGCTCCTGGATGGCTGCTGGGTATTGTTGGGCTCGGCCAACTGGGACGTCCGGAGCTTGCGCCTGAATTTCGAGTTTGACATGGAATGTTACGACCCTGAGCTGGCCGCGCGGCTCGAGCAACTGGTCGAAACCAAGCGCCGGGCCGCCCGCCAGGTCACGCTCGCGGAGGTTAACGGCCGCCCGTTGCCCAGCCGGTTGCGTGACGGCGTGGCGCGCTTATTGACCCCTTATCTGTAGTCGGCGCAGTTAAGCCCAGCCCTCGGCAGCCAGGGCATCGTGGAGTTCATCGGGATGGTGGCGGCAGCGGAACTCCAGCCGGCTCGATTCGGCGTGGGCCTGGCTGTAAGGCATGCCCTTCTCCATCCGGTTGCGTTCATGGAGCTCATGCAGCAGGACGAAACCGCGCTCGAGCTCCTCGATGGCATCGTCTATCCAGACTGTGGCGGCCGGCACGAACTCATAGACGTGGTCGTGGCCCCCGGCGGTGAAGTCAATGTCGAAGGCGCTGCGCACCAGCCGCCCGTTGACGACCCAGACGCTGAGGCCGTTCTCGAGCCTCTTCCAGAGCCGTTCCTGGACCGTGGCCGGGTCTGGCAGCGACCGGCCCTGGCGGGTCACTTTGCCCAAGTCGCCCGCCCGGCGGCGTTCCTTTCGTTCGGCCTGGTCGGCCTTGGTCAAGGCAGCGCCGTAGGGAACCCCTTTGGCCATCAGCCCATGTTCGACCAGCAGGTGGTCGATGAAGAACCGGCGCTCGTCGTGCTCGGCCTCCTGGTCCAACCAGAATTCCTTATCGGGAACATACGGATAACGGTAGTGCTGGCCAAAGTTGGTGAACTCCTCATCGATGTGCCCTCGGATGTAAGCGCCGTCCACGATCCAGACCTGGAAATCGCCGCGCTGGCCATCCTGGCGCAGATAAGGCGGCTTGAGTGGTTCGTCCATAGGCAATCCTTATGTTGTCACAGTTCATTCGTCATCACATTCTAACCCACATTTGCCCGTCCGGCCAGGAGCCATGCGGAGCTGCCAAATGATTCTTTTTGACACCGCTTTTTACTCGTGTGAGTGTAGCGCAAGAGCATAGATAATAGTCCGAATCAGCGATAACCCATGAGAAATCGTGCCCTGCGGATCCTTTTCGCCCTGTTGCCGCTTTTCACTCAGGCTCAAAACAGCGCACCCGAAGCCCAGCCCGTCGTCGATACGATCCCATCCGCCCGCGACGTCGTCTGGCCGGGAGTCGTCGCTATTTCGGTCGACGCTTCCGATATCACCCGCGGTATTTTCCGTGTCAATGAGACTATTCCCGTCGCCACGGCGGGACCGCTCACCCTCCTCTACCCAAAGTGGCTTCCAGGACATCATTCGGCCTCCGGTCAGATCACGGAACTCGCCGGACTCAAGTTCAGCGCCGACGGGCGTTCGCTCCCGTGGCGGCGGGACCCGGTGGATGTCTTCGCCTTCCATATCGGCGTCCCCGCGGGAGCGTCCAGTGTCGAGGCGCAGTTCCAGTTTCTCGCGCCGACCGACCTTAGCCAGGGCCGCATCGTCACGACCCCTGAAATGCTCAATCTGCAATGGAACACCGTGGCCCTCTACCCCGCCGGCCACTATGTCCGTCAAATCACGGTGGCGCCCTCGGTGAAGTTCCCCGCCGGATGGAAGGCCGCGACCGCACTCGAGGTCGCCGCGCAGGATGGCCCTGCGGTCCGCTACCAGCCAGTCACATTCGACACCCTGGTGGACAGCCCGATCTTCGCCGGCGCCAACGTCCGCGTTGAAACCCTCGCTCCGGGTGTGCGCCTCAACATCGTCGCCGACCAACCCGAGCAACTGGCCGCCACCGAGGAACAACTGCAACTCCACCGCAACCTGGTAACGCAGGCCGTGAGACTCTTCGGCGCCCAACACTACGACCACTACGATTTCCTGCTCGCCTTGAGCGCCCGTCAGGGCAGAATCGGACTCGAGCATCACCGCAGCTCCGAGAACGGCGCCGCCGGCGGCTACTTCACCGAATGGAACGACAGCATGACCCGCCGGTTCCTCCTGCCCCACGAATACACCCACAGTTGGAACGGCAAATACCGCCGCCCCGCCGACCTTTGGACGCCCGATTACCGCACCCCTATGCAGGAGAGCCTGCTCTGGGTTTACGAGGGCCAGACTCATTTCTGGGGCTACGTGCTCGCAGCGCGCTCGGGACTGCTTTCGATCGAGGATACGCTCGGCGCTCTTGCCAGCCTCGCCGCTCGCCTCGACACGGGCGCCGGCCGCAAGTGGCGTCCGCTCGCCGATACGACCAATGATCCGATCATGGACGAGGGCCGGCCCCGCGGCTGGATCAGTTGGCAGCGCCTCGTGGATTACTACGATGAGGGACTCCTCATCTGGCTCGATGTGGACAGCCTCCTCCGCGAACGGTCCAGCGGCACCCGCTCGCTTGACGATTTCGCCCGGGCCTTCTTCGGCGTGAACGACCGCGACTGGGGCGAACTGACGTATAACTTCGATGATGTCGTCCGGACACTCAATCAAGTCCAGCCCCACGACTGGGCCGCCTTCCTCCGGACCCGGCTCGAGCAGGCCAGTGAGCGCGCCCCGCTCGACGGATTCACCCGTGGCGGCTATGGGCTCGCTTACACCGACACCCCGACCCAGTGGTTCAAATCCAGTGAGAAAGCGCGCAAGGTCACCGACCTGAGTTATTCTGGCGGCCTGGTCTTAGGCAAGGAAGGCGAGATCACCGACGTTGCCTGGGACAGTCCGGCCTTCAACGCCGGCCTGACGGTCGGCTCCAAGCTTATCGCCGTCAACGGCCGCACCCTCGATACCGACCAGCTAAAGGCTGCGCTCAAGGCGAAAAAATCACCCCTCGGCCTGCTGGTAAAAACCGGCGAAATCTACCGCACTGTCGACCTTGACTACGACGGCGGCCTGCGCTACCCGAGGCTGGAGAAAACCGGCTCCGGTCCAAGCAGTCTCGATGCCCTCCTTGCCCCCAAACCCTGAACGGTTCGATCGGTCGAGGCGAGGTCCATGGCATAGACATTATTGAGTCCCTTGTCCCCGACCTCACCTTCGCCGACAGTGAGAACCAGCCGGCGGCCGTCCTCCGTCAGGTGATTCGAACTGGATGATGTCGAGATGGAGCACCGGTGAAAACCCTGTTTCACTGGCTCGACAGCGGGTGCTCCGGCCACCGGCGAGGCGCTTTCACCGGAGCCGCTCAGGACAGGGCGGGCCGTTTTGAAACCGCCAGGGAGGGAACTTGTTGAGCACGTGTGGCGACCAACGCCCTGAGGTGGTTGCAATGGCCAGGGTTCTTTGCTATGATTTTTGCATGAGTACGGCTGAACTCAAACGGATTGTGGACGATGCCACGGTGGAGGAGCAGCAGTTCTTATTTGTCTGTCTATCGGAGAAGCTGCAGGCCCGCAGCCAGGAGGAATTGAAGGAACTGGATCGGCGCTTAGCTGACCTGGACGCCGGAAACAAACGGTTGTCTCTGGACGAGTTTGAGCGGCGTCTGGACCGGCTGAACCCGGGTTAAATGAACTCTGGTTGGCAACTCGTAATCCATGAGCAAGCCTGGGATTTTTCCGAAACGCTCGGCTCAGCCGAAAAAGGCCGGCTTAAGCGAGGGCTGCGCTCGCTTGTCAATGACCCTAGCCAAAGGCCGGACGCTCTCCGCCGTTCCCCAGCCGGTCGGGACTATTCTGTAAAATACTTTGGCCGTTTTCGGGCGCTTTATTGGCTTGATCCTCTTGTTCAAGAAGTGCGCATCGTCGAGATCGAATCCGTCCGACCGAGGTAGCCACAGAAGAAAAAAAGAAAAGGCGGTCCCGGAATTCTGATTCTCGTTCATAGGTTCGTCGGCGCCCAACTCTGATAGGTGTGTTCCAACTGCTCCTTCAGCTTCTCCAATGGGCGCATCCCACCTCTGTCGGCCTCCCCCCAATTCTCATTAACACCCTGCTTCAGCGGGGTGTTACGCGCCGAACGAGCGAATGTCAACCGTTTTAACCGTTTTCGCGCTGCGGTATCCGCCGGCCTCGACAAGGCCGCGATGCGCCCTTCTCCAATCCAGGCTCAGCTCGGCCCTTGACCCGCCGCACGGCTCGTGTCACCCTCGATTCGTCACCCGTCCCCGACCGTTTGCTGCCCCACCGCACAGTCGTATGCTGTCAAAGGCACGAAGGACTTTCAACAGATCCCCAGACGGCTCCTGCCCACAGGCCTGAAGCAAGGCGAGCGTGTCGCCAAGGCGCGAGCGCAGCAGGTGGACGAACGCACGAGGTGACTTCTCAAAGCAGGGATGCAGGAGAAGCGCTCCCTCCTCGAAATGATGCAGCGCCTCGACGTGACGACCAAGCCCGCGGCAAACAGATCCCATGGCGCCGAGGGATCTGGCCAGATCCGGCAGGAAGGCATCCGGGTTCTTCCCGGCCAATTCCCGGTAGATGCTGACGGCTTCCTGCGCGGGTTGAGGGGCCTCGCCGCGTTGGCCCACCGCGCTGAGTTTGGTCGCCAGATTGTGCGGGGAGCCGTAATCGCGTACCCAGCTCGGCGCCTGCAAAAAGGTATGCAGCCTCGAAACCCTCGGCCAGCGGCACCACCGCCGCTTGGGTCGAGGCGAGGTCAATGGCATAGACATTATTGAGTCCCTTGTCGCCCACCTCACCTTCGCCGACAGTCAGAACCAGCCAGCGGCCGTCCGGCGTCAGGTGTGGCATGAACTGCCAATCCGGGTGGTCGGGTCGCTCGTAACGTTTGCGGTCGTCGGATTGAGGCGTGCCCAAAGCATGATAATAGACAGCGTTTCCCAGGTCGCGCGCGCGGAGTTCCTCACCCGGCGGCGGGGCCGGAAAGCCGCTGTAGTAAAGACCCTTTCCGCCGGGCGCAAAAATGGGATGATAATACTTCGTCCAGCGCACCACGTCGGGCAGATCTTTGTCGCCAATCACGTCGCGGAAACGCCAATCGGTCCAATCCGAGCCACCGACCGAGACCCCATAACCCAAGGTCATACGGTCCGGGCTGGGGACGTACCCGGCGATGGCCAGGCTGCCCTTGGTCGACAGTGCATTTGGATCCAGGGCGACCCTGGGCGCGCCTGTCAATCCGGCCGTCGTGTAGAGGACGCTCTGCGGCTCAAGGCCGCGGTTGTAGCTGTAGAAGTGCCGGCCACCTTTGTGAAAGGGGATGCCGTACTTCTCGAAATCGAGCAACTCCGCCAGCCGCCTCTTGAGCCTCGCCCGAGCCGGGACCTTTTCGAGATACGAGTCGGCAAGCCCAGCCTCGGCCAGCACCCAGGCTCGTGTTTCAGCCGAGTCCAGTTGCTCGAGCCAGCGATATGGATCGGCGACTTTGACGCCGTTGTAGTCCTCAACCACCTCCCCACGCGGGGCTGGCGGGTAGGCCAGCGGCTAGGGCGGCGAGGGTGGCGGGGGCAACGCGATCCTGGCGCAGCGCGCGTGGCCGGCTTCCTTAACCCAGGCGGCATCCCCGTAAAGGCCGGCCTTGGTGATGTCGAACTCCCGGAACCCGAGGTCCAAGGCCGGCGAACTGCCCTTGAGCCGGAAATCGTGCCCGGCCGCGTCCACAAACTGCGGGTCCGCAATCCGCGAGTGTTGGTCCAGGCCGGCCGCCTGCCATTCCCCGAAGGTCCGGCGAAAGAACCGGAGCGCGTCCGGCCCGGCGGTATGCCAGTAAAGGTTTTCGTCCCAATCTCCCGGCGATTCTTTGGCGGCCAGGCGTTCGTTGAGCGAGCTCTCGCCGTAGGGAATCAGCAGTTGGCCCTGCGTGAGATAGACGATGTTTTGCCGGAAGGTGCTCGGGCGCTTTTCGGAATACGGCCAGAGCGCCTGGTTCGCGGAGAGGGCAAAGATGTTGTTCCGGATGACGTGCTCGTGACCGCCGTTGTTGAACATCAGGCCGCCGCTCAGGGTGTTATAGACGAGGTTGCTTTCGACCAGGTAATTCCCGCATTGCGCATCCAGGTAGATGCCCCAGCCCAGCGCCGGCGCCGAGTAGGGCCACAGGTCGTGAAAGACGTTGTTGCGGATAACGCTGCCGGGCGACACCCCGAGACAGTAGATCAAACCGGCGTCACTCATGACACCCTGGCCGAGATCATGAACGTGGTTGAACTCGATCACATTGTTGCTCGTTCGATTTGGCTCCAGGCCCCAGTTCCAGCCGATGCTGATCCCGGTGTAGTAAAAGTCGTGAATGTCGTTGTGCGAAATGCGGTTCCCGCTGCTTTGGGCGACCCAGATTCCGACACCGCCGGGATAAATCCGCCCGCCCTGGAAAATGTGATTGTTGTCCACCAGCGTCCGGCTCGTCTCCGCCACGTCCGCCTTGGCCATGCGTTCCTCGCCCACCCGAATGCCGCCGGCGCCAAGATCGAACAGGCGATTGCGCTGGATGCGGCAATCCTTGCACCCGCGCCGGAACCAGATCCCGCAGGTGCCGGCGTGAGCCACCTCGCAGCTCTCGAACGCACAATTCAAGGCGCCGTCCGCCGTGATGGTTGCGGGGACTTCCACCGCCGCCTGCGTGCTGCTGTTGCCCTTGGCGTCAAGCACCCAGTCCGCATGCTCAAACGTCAGCCCCCGCAGGGTCATGTGCCGCACGAACTGGCCTTCCTCCGGATTCCCGGCCAGGCGCACGAATTCGGTCAAGCTCGGCGCCACGATTTGCGTCTCGTCCACGCGCTCCCCGGGCATCGGCCAATAGGTCAGCAGGCCGGTTTCGCGGTTGAGGTACCATTCACCCGGGGTGTCGAGCAGCTCGCGCGCGTTTTCCACGAAATACCGTTGGTGCTCCTCCCAATACCCCAGGCCCCACCACTCCTTCATCGGCGCGGCGAACTGGACGAGGTTGGACACCGTATCCACGGATTTCAGCGGGTGGATTGAGTTTTCCCAGGAGTGCATCAGCACCAGGTTCACATCGTCGAGCCGCTGCCAAGGCTCAAGGTCCCCGGGCGCAAAACCAAACTTGTCGCGCGCGACCGGTTTGGCGTTCGGCACGGGCGGACCGGGGATGAGCTTCGCGATGCGGTAATAACCGGAGTTTGGCGAACGCGCCCGCTGACGCCGCTGCCCGTTGACGAACAACTGGCGGAAGTACCACTGGCCGGCTTTCACTTCCGGAATCATCGTTTCCCACAGGCTCCCATTCTGGCGAAAGCCCGTGATGGCGCGTCCGCCGCTGAACACAGGCTTCTCCATTTGAAACGCTGAATAGACGACCGGCGCCTCCGCCGTTCCGGAATCCTGCGGTTCGAGCACGAAGGGCGCGGGCAGGCAATACGTGCCGCCGCGCACCAGCACCTGCACCGGCTGATTGCCGATCCTCTCGGCCCGGATACGGTCGCGCGCTCCTGCCAGGGAGGACAACGGCCCGTCAGTGCGCCCCTTATTGGGCGTGGCCAGGCGTCCCGACCAAAGGTCGTTGCCGTTGGTGGCGATGTTGAGCGTCAATGGCGCCGGGGCGGCGGCCGTGGCCGTGGCCACACCCAGTAACGCCGTCCAAAGCAGAGGAGCCAGAAGCTTGTGTGCCATGCTGGGATTTAAGCGCGTATGCGGCACCAACACAACCCCTCAAGTCTCCCGTACTGCCTGGAGCCTGTCCCAAAACCCCGGCGAACGGAAGACTTCGTCGCAACCTTTGTCGCAACCTTTGTCGAATTGGCGATCTTTCGACGAAGTTGGCGCCGAAGGTTGGGACAAAGGTCTGGAATCGGAGTTTTTGGGACAGGCTCTGCCAAATCCGGTTTCAACTTGACCTCATCCCGGACCGGGCCTCATTGTCCGGAGGAAAACGCGTCGCACCCCATGAGATTTCTATGAAATTCCGTTAGCCATGAAAACTCTCCTGAAAGCCGCTCCCATCGCCCTCGCCGCCGCTCTGGCAGGCGCGCTGTGCCTGCCGCCGCAGGCGCGGAGCGCGGACCTTTCGAGCGGCAACACGGTCCAACCTCCTCCTGCCTATCCGCTCAAGAAGAGCGCCAACGGACGGTACTTGGTCGATTCCAAAGGCGCGCCGTTCCTCCTCGCGGGCGACGCTCCTCAAGCCCTGATGGTCAAACTGACCGAAGCCGACGCCGACCTCTACTTCTCGAACCGCGTGGCGCACGGGTTCAACGCGGTCTGGATCAATCTCCTCTGCCGCCCGGGCACCGGCGGGCGCAACGACGGCGCGACATACGACGGCATCCTTCCCTTCACCACAACCGACGACCTGTCCGCCCCCAACGAGGCCTACTTCGCCCGTTGCGACCGGATGCTGGCCCTGGCCCAAAATCACGGTCTGTTGGTCATCCTCGACCCAGCCGAGACCATCGACCACCTCAAAATCCTCGTGGCCAACGGCCCGGAGAAATGCCGCGCCTTCGGCCGCTATCTCGGCCAACGGTACAAGCGGTTTCCCAACCTTCTTTGGATGAGCGGCAACGATTTTCAGAACTGGCGCGACCCAAAGAACGACGAAGTGGCCCTGGCCGTCGCCCAAGGCCTTCGCGAGGCCGACCCGGACCATCTGCAAACCGTCGAACTCAATTACGAGGTGAGCGGTTCGCTGGACGACCCGAAATGGGAACCGGTCATCGGCATTAGCTGCGCTTACACCTACTATCCCACCTACGCGCAGGTGCTCAAGGAATACAACCGGACCAACTTCCTGCCCGTCATCATGATCGAGTCGGACTACGAATTCGAGCAGCGGGCCACGCCCGCGGTTTTGCGCCGCGAGGAGTATTGGTCGATCCTGGCCGGCGCCGCCGGGCAGGTCTATGGCAGCGGGCCGATCTGGCCGTTCGCCGACAATTGGAAGGGGGCGCTGGATTCCATCGGGGCGGTCCAGATGGCGTGGGTCAAAGCTCTGTTCGAGCCGCGCCCCTGGTTCGACCTGGTCCCGGATCAACGCCACAAGCTGGTGGTCGCCGGGTATGGGACCTTCGACGGCGCCTCGAACGAAGGCAATCATTACGTGATGACCAGCGACTATGTCACCGCCGGACGGACGCCGGACGGACGGCTGGCCATCGCCTACATGCCTTCGTTGCGCCCGCTGAAAATCGATCTTTCACAACTCAGGAAACCGGTCACCGCGCGGTGGTACGATCCGAGCCGCGGAACGTTCTCCGCTATCAAAGGCTCTCCTTTCCCCAATTCCGGCCAGCCGTTCTTCATACCGCCGGGCAACAACGCCGATGGCGACGGTGATTGGCTCCTGGTTCTGGAGGATGCGACGCTTTCGGCGGGCCTTCACGCGGGCCAGGCCGCCGAAAACCTCTTGAAAGACGGCGGTTTTGAGCAGTACCTCGACCCGCCTGATGAACAAGGCAATCCCTTTAAAGTCTGGTCAGGCTGGAAGTGGGAAGGCAACTGCAAACGCCTCGCCGACACCGACATCAAACACGACGGCCAGGCCAGCGCCCAGATGCTCAGTTATGGCCCCTGCAAACTCGGCCTCAGCCAGACCGTCAAGACCGAGTCCGGGTGGTACAAACTTTCGGGCTACGTCCGGACCATTGAACTCAAGCCCGGCCAGTACGATCGCGGCCTGGTCATTTCCTTTGAGCCGAAAGGCAAGGAGATAATGACGGACCTGCCGACCGGGACCTGCGGTTGGCGGAAATTCGAGCTCACGCGGCAGTTTGACGAGCCCTGCGAGCGCAACTTGCTCTATATCTACCTCTTTGGCTCGGGGAAAGTCTGGCTGGACGAACTCCGGCTCGAAAAGGTCCAAGGCGCCGGCCTCAAGAACGGCCTGGTTCTGGGCCCGGTCGAGGAGACCCTGCGGGGTTTTCCCGGTGGAGGTGGAATTCCGTGTCCTTTCTGCGGTTTGAAGGTCGATCCCAAGGCCGCCAAGTGCAGCGTTTGTGGCGAGCCGACTTCGGGCTGGGCGGGGTTTTCCCAGGCCAACGAGACCCTTGCCAAAGTGACTGCGCTAATCGCCCAGGCCAAAGCCAGGGGCGTCGACGTGCTCTACTGGCAGGCGGCGGCCATCCCGATGCGAGTTGGCCTCGATGAACGCTGGAAGAGCTTTCCCGAGGAACGGCCCGAGACCCTCCGGTATGTGGAAGCGCGCGGCCCGGAGATCATCCGGGAAATCACCAGTGTGCTCTCGGGCAAGACCCAACCCCGGCAGGCGCCGCCCAAGCCTGAGTTCGCCCGGATGAAGCTCAAGGGCCGCAACTTCTGCCAGGCCGATGTTCCCACCTTCATCTATAGTGTCCACAGCGGTCCGGCCCAGGAAGCCGAGCCGTTCTTCACGCCGCACACGAGCTGGGTCTATACCTGCATGGCCCCGGGCGCCGACCGTTTCAATTACAAGGAGATGCCCATCTGGGAAGCCTTTAACCAGTATCCCGACACCCACCGCCTCTGGGACGGTGGCTGGTGCGGACACATCATCGCCGACAAGTGGTCCGGAGGCGTGAGCGGCGCCAACTGCGTGATTTGCCTGGAAAGCCCCCACACCCGCCGGGCCTGCGTGGAAGCCTACCGGAAAATCCTGCCTCCCCAAATGCAGAGCCAGACACGCCTCGTCAGCCTGTTGGATTACGAGTATTTCTACATCTGCTACTGTGATGCCACGGGCGACCTCTTCCGTGCCTGGCTCAAAGAGAAGTTCGATGCCGTCGAGAAACTGAACCGGGCCTGGGACACCCGCCACAACGATTTCGCCGAGGTCCAACTGCCCGATTATCGCCGGAGGGAGCCCAACGATGCCAAGCGCTATGACTGGCTGGATTTCAACCTCTGGCGCTTCACCCAGTTCATGAAATGGGCCAAGGCCCAACAACGCCAGATCGATCCCGGCATCCCCATGGCCACCTGCGCTCCTCACTACAACTTCACCAAGGAGTGGGGCGAGAGCGGCAGCGACGTGGAGGCCCTGGCTCGCGAGGTCAACGACTTCTGCATCAACGAATCGCCGGCCTCGACCAAGTACGTCGATTTCCTGCGCTCGCTCAGCGACAACCGCAAGGCCATCGTCGAGGTTGAAGGCAGCGAATACCGCAACACCATGGCCAGCTTCCTGCACGGGCTTTCGGCTCTTTCTCTCTACTGGGGCTGGGCCGATAAGCCGGGCGACGGCGGCGCCTTGCTATACGGCCGCGGCAGCCGGCCCCCCTACTGCACCCTCCCGGAGGCGGAGCGGTTCTTGCGCACCGGCCTGGACCTTCGCCGTTTGCGCAAGGAAATCCTCGCCTTCCAGCAGGACCTCAAGGCCCCGGTGGCCCTGCTCTACTCGAGAGCCTCCCTCTTGCAAGTGCCCGAGACCGGCGGCGACAAAACCCCTTACCTGTTGGAGTTGGAGCGCACCTACGATGCCCTGCTGGAAATCGGCGTGCCGATTGATTTCATCACCACCCGGCAGGTGCTCGAGGGCAAACTGCCGCAATACCACGTGCTGGTCATCCCGGCCGCCACGTACGAGCAGGCTGAGGTGGTGCAGAGGGTCATCGCCTTTGCCAGGAGCGGCGGCCAGGTGGTCCTGGTCCCCAACAGTTGGTTCTTCGACCAGTACAACCGCAAACAGGATTACCTCGGTTCGTTGAACCTCCAGGTGACCGGCATGAAGGCCCCGAAGATTGTCGCGGGCCAGGCCAAGACCGGCCTCCAGCGCGATGCCGCCGGCGAGGAAACGGAGGCCCCCTTCCTGATGGGGCTGATCGTGGACAGCGTCGTTACCGATGTGCCCAAAGCCGCAATCAAGACGCTCGGAAGCGGTGTCTTCCCCCGCGAACTCGAGTTGCAGGGTGCCGGCGTGCGGCATGTTCTGAAGGTCGGCGGCGACAACCGGGTCCTGGCCTCCTTTTCTGACCGCCTACCTGCCATCGTTCAGGTGCCGATGGACAAGGGCAGCATCCACTACCTGGCTATTCCCCTGCTGTCCGACAGCATGGTCGAGTTCATGGATGGCGTGCTGGCCGGCTGCGGCGCACAGGGCCCGGTCCGATTCCTGACCCCGGACGGCAAGCATGTCAGCGGCCTGGAATACCGCGCCATCCAGACCAGCGACGGCTGGCTGGCCTTTGTGAACAACCTGGACCGCAAGGCTGACCGGCAGGTGAAACTAGCGGCCAGCCTCAAGTTTAGCCGCCTGCGCAACCTGACCCTCGAGAGCGACTTGCCGCCCAGTTTCATCGTCCCAGCCGGGGAAACCTATATTCTGAAGCTCACGCCGTAATTTCAGTCCCCGACAAAGGACTGGGCACGGACACTCTTTTACCTTCCGACACCCGCCCTGATGGCCGGCCCCCCAACGGCCACCGTCCTTCCATTCTCAAAAACCCTGAGAGGGTGACACATACCAGCCCCAGGGCAAGCGAGGAACGAGCGCCGCCCTGGGTTACGCCCCCAGTAGTTCTCCCCCTCTCCCCATCCGATGCGGAGAGGGCCGGGGTGAGGGGCCGTCCGTCTGTAGTGCATCCTACGGACTCCTCAGTAGGAATGGAGGTCTAAGCCCATCTTTACCCATTTATTTGGAATGGTGTTGACCCCCTGCCGTTCCCAAGCACTATAGCTCGCATGAACGCGTGCCGAAACCCCTCATCCATTTCGCGCCGGCATTTTCTCGGCGCCGTCGGAACCACTGTCGCCGGCCTCGGCGCGGCCAAACTCTTCGGCGCACAACCCCCGAAAGACAACATCCGCCTCGGCATGATGCTCCAAGGCGGTTCGGCCGCCGAGTTGCAGGAGAAAGCCAGGGCCATTGCCGCCGCCGGCTTCGACACGGTGCAGGCGACGTTCTTCTTCCAGCCGACTGCCGAGGAACTCCAATCGCTGGCCCGCGCCCTCAAAGACCTGAAGCTCAAAACCGTCGCGTTCGGCACCTACTTCAACCTCTTCCGCCCCGACGACACCGGCTTCATGGGGTCGAGCCAGGCCGCGATGAAACTGGTCGCCGCGCACGCCGGGCTGTTCGACTGCAACCAGTTCGTCACCTGGAGCGCGAGCTACTCGCCGCGGTTCGACGGCGCCGAGCCGCGCAACCACACGCCCGAGGCGGTCGCCCAACTGCACCGCGCCATCCGCGAGGTCGTTCTGCCGATCCTCGAACCCATCGGCGGCCGCGTCGCTTTCGAGCCGTACTTCCCGCATGTCGCCGGCACCGTGGAACTGGCCAAGGAGGTGCTGGCGCCGTTTCCCGCCCGCCGGGTCGGGCTGCTGCTCGACCCGCCCAACTTCATCACGCCCGCGCTCTATCCGAAACGCGAGGAGGAGCTGCGCCGGCTGTTCCGCGAACTGGGCGAGCGCATCCACCTCGTTCACCTCAAGGACATGAAGCTCAACGCCACCGGCCAGAGCGTGGACTTGCCCGGCCCCGGCGGCGGCGAGATGAACTACCCGCTGCTGATCTCCGAAATCCGCAAGCTCAACCGCCCGCTGCCCTGCATCATCGAGCACATCAAGGCCGAGCCGGCCGAGCTGACGAAGACCAAGGCCTGGGTCGAGAACCAACTTCGACGAAACCCGTGAACCGAAAAAGCTGCCAGTGGTCATGACCACTGAGCGCCAGCGTGCCCAGCGGGTGCTGGTGATCTTTGCGGCTACCCTGGCCGCCATACTGTACCTGGACCGTGTCTGCATTTCGCAATCCCAGCAATTGATTGCCGGCGACCTTGGATTGACTAAAAAACAGATGGGCTTGGTCATGACCGTATTCGGCGTCGCCTACGGCCTGTTTGAGATCCCGCTCGGGTGGCTGGGCGACCGGGTGGGGCCGCGCCGCGTATTGGCCTGGGTGGTCAGTTGGTGGTCATTCTTTACGCTGGCGACGGGTTGGGTAGGCGGCTTCGTTTCGCTTCTGGGAGCGCGGTTTTGGTTCGGCGCCGGCCAGGCTGGCTGCTTTCCCAATCTCACCAAGGCCTTCAGCGCCTGGTTTGCCGGGGCCGACCGCACGCGGGTCCAGAGCCTGATGTGGGTTGCGGCGCGTTGGAGCGGCGCCTTTACGCCACTGGCGGTAGTCGCGGTGCTTGACGTCACTACTTGGCGCCGAAGCTTCTTTCTGTTTGGCTCAATCGGCTTTGTGTGGGCGGCTATGTTCTACCTCTGGTTCCGCGACCGGCCACCGGCTCAGGCCTCGACGCCTTTGAGCGGACCGGCGCCAGCGGGGCAAGGGCGCCAAGAGTTTCCCGGTGCTGTGGGCTGGGTGCCAGCGCCTTGGGGGCGGTTTTTCCGCAGCCGGTCAGTCTGGTTGCTCTGTGTGCAGTACGCCTGTCTCAGCTACGGTTTCTGGTTCTATCTCACCTGGCTGCCGACCTACGTCAGAGAGCAATTCGGCATGGCCCAGGCCGACCGCTACCTGGCCGCTTTGCTGGCCGCTCCGCCGCTCTTCCTGGCCGGGATCGGTTCCTGGCTCACCGGCTGGCTGACCCCTCGGCTGGTCAAGCGGTTTGGCAACCTGGCGCGGGTGAGGCGCAGCTTGGGTGCGACCGGTTGCGCGCTCGCCTGCCTGATGCTCCTGTTGTCAGTGCGGCTCAAACACCCGGTGCTGGCGATGGCGGCCATGGGGTGCTCCTGCTTCGGTAATGATATGGCCATGCCTGGTTCCTGGGCTGGATGCATGGACCTGGGAGGCCGTTTTGCCGGGACGCTTTCCGGCTTGATGAATACCTGGGGTTGCCTGGGGGGATTGCTGGCGCCCTGGACCATTCCCTATATCCTGCAGGCAGCGGGCAACCACTGGGCTACGGTCATCCAGGTCATCGCCGGCTGGTACTTCATCGGCGCCCTCTCTTGGCTGGGCATTGACCCGGTCACGCCGGTGGACCGGAGCGGGAGTCCCCCCGAGCAAAAACCAGAAAACGCATGAAAACGGCCGCCCAACTGAGCCAGAGCATCGAACGATTCCAGCGCGTCTTCTGGAACAAACAATCCGATGGCCGGCCCCCGATTGGCGTCGTCAACACGGACATTTACCTGCCCGTGAAATATCTGCGCCGGCCATTTCCCCGCCAGCACGTCGAGCCGCAGGATTTGCGAACAGAGACGGTCATGACCGATTACGAGTTCGCCTTTGCGCAACGACCAGTGAGCTGCGACGACTGGATCCCCTTCGCCGCGCCCTGGCGAGCCATTCCCTGGCTGGAAGCCTGGTGCGGATGTCCCGTGAGGTTCTCCTCCGGCTCGCTGGCGCCGGACCCCATCTGCGATTCGCTCGAGGCGCTGGCGGCTGCCCCGTTGCCGGCCCGAGAAGAATGGTTCACCTGCTTGCGTCAGCAAACCGAACTGCTGGCTGCCAGTGCTCCGCCTGACTGTTGGATCAGTCCGACCATTCTGCGAGGCCCGTCGGATGTGCTGGCGGCCCTGCGCGGCCTGACCAATTTCCTCTGTGACCTGCATGATGCCCCGGGAATTATAGCGCAGGCCGCCGGTCGCATCCATCAACTGCTCATCCGGGCCATCGACCAGCACTTCTCCGTGGTCAAGCCCAAGCATGGAGGTTACGGGCACATCTTCGGTTACTGGGCGCCCGGTCCGACCATTGCGCTCCAGGAAGACGCCTTGGGCCTCTGCCATCCCAACCTCTACCGGGACCTCTTCATGCACCATACGGCGGAGGCGGTGCGGCACCTCGGGCCTTGCGTGGTCTACCATACGCACTCGACGGGGTTCCAGCATTTCCGCCAGGTGCTCCGCATTCCCGGCCTGGCCGGCCTGCAAATGACGATCGAGGCCAACGGCCCGCCCCTGGCGGACCTCCTGCCGGTATTCCGGGAGATTCTCGAGCAATCGCGCCTGCTCCTCTTCTTGGATCACCGCTTCGAGGAATTGTCCGCCCTGTTGCCGCATCTTCCGCGCGAGGGGCTTTACCTGGCCATCCCGGCAAGCCGCCTGCCAAGTGAAGCAGCGTTTCTCCAGTTTGCCAAAACCCACTGGCCGGCCGACGTGTAGCCCTACACCCGCGCGGCAGACCAGGAGCAATTCAATTCGCTTCAAATATGAATCACAACCAACGATCCGATAGCGCCGCACCCGTTGGCGCCAACCAAACCCAGGCCATGACGCGGCGGCATTTTCTGGCCAGCGCCGGGGCCTCGGCCATTTCGCTGGCCGTGTTGAATCCAAAGCTCGTCGGGGCGGCGGAGGCCAACCGCGGCACCTCGGCCCGCAAGCAAGTGGCGGTGGGCGGGCATCCGTGGGTTTACACGGCCAACCAACCCAATTACGACATCACTCCCGTTCTGCCCACCATCTTTGGGGATATGAGTTATGCCGGTTTGGACGGGACCGAACTGATGCACACGGCGTTGCGCCCCAAGGACGCGGTCGAGCGCATCGGTGAACTCTCCCGGAAACACCATCTGCCTGTCATTGGCATGTCATTTGCCGGCACGATGTGGGATCGCGCCCAGCACCAGGCGGTCCTCGAGGATGCGGAGTTGATTATTCCCCGCCTCGCCAAACTAGGCGGGCGCACCCTCGGCACCTCGGTCGGGCCGGCGCCAAAACGCAAAACCGAGCAGCAACTCGACGACCAAGCTGATCTCTTGCGCAAGCTCATCGCTTTATGCCAAAGGCATGGTGTGGTCCTCAACCTCCACAACCATACCTATGAAGTCGCCGACAACCTGCACGACCTCAGGGGGACTTTGGCCCGCATTCCCGATGTCAAGCTCGGGCCGGACCTGAATTGGCTGGTGCGGGCGGGGGTGGACCCGGCCTGGTTCATCCGCCAGTTTGGCAAGCAGGTTGTCTTCATCCACCTGCGCGATCAGAACCAGGATGGCCGTTGGTCAGAAGGTCTGGGGGCAGGTGACACAGATTTCCCCGCCATTGGCCGGGCGTTGCATGAAATCGGCTTTCAAGGCGACGCGGTGATCGAGTTGGCGCACGAAAAGGGCTTTCAACCAACTCGTCCCCTGCGCGAAACCTGGACGCTCAGCCGCAATTTCGTAAAGGTAACCGTTCAGGTGGGAGAGTGGGGCAGACCTCTGGTCTGCCGGTTAGCCGGGCCTCTGGCCCGGTGTTCCGACCGCACCAGGTTCACGGAGCCGGAGGCTCCGTGAACTGGCAGACCGGAGGTCTGCCCCACACCTGAACA
>Ga0187849_1002405_pt1 | contig 17969 bp, 29 predicted proteins | sample June2016WEW_4_10_2_FD_132412 | JGI IMG/M metagenome (GOLD analysis project Ga0187849, IMG submission 132412) | Peatland microbial communities from SPRUCE experiment site at the Marcell Experimental Forest, Minnesota, USA - June2016WEW_4_100 | ecosystem: Environmental > Terrestrial > Soil >...
AGCACGAACACGACGCCGCGGCCTTCCTTGGACGTTCGCAAGGTGCATTCGCACAGACCACAAATCAAACGCGCGGCCATTGCTACGCAGCCACAGCTTTTTTAAGTCTTTTCTCTGCGGCTGCCATCGCCTCGAACACGCCTGCCAGTTCCTTCAGGTCTTTGAACTTCGACTTGAAGTAGTTCATTTCGTCGAGGGCGTCTTGAAGGAGAATTTCGCGGAGCGATGGATTTTTTAGGACTTTCGCAAGCGGCCTGTAGCCCCCTTCAGCGCGATCTTCCCGCAGACTCACGAATACCCGCGTCTCTTGGCCACCATCTTCAGGGCCGAGATATTCGACGCAGACGTTAATGAGCCTGCGCGCCTGGTGCAGCCGCCATTCTTTCGCCGCGAGGGTGTCGTTCCAATCAAAATAGCTGTGCAGCGGAGAACTTGTCCGCCGCGCTGACTCGACTACTTCCTCTGGCATGAGCAAACCTTGCTCATTCTTTTTTGCAATATCCTTCAGCTCTTGAATCACTTCCTTGTTTTTCAGATCGCTCGCCATGCAAATCTCCTTTCAAAGCCTGCCTCTCCATGCCTCGTTAAATCCCTCCACGCCTTGCCTTGCCAAACCGTGCCTGCCATACCATTCCTTACCTGGTCAGACCATGTCCTGTCGGTCCGGGCCGTGCCCTACCTGCCGTGCATTGCCCCGCTCATCTACTCCTGACCCCGCTACTCCACGCCAAGACTCGCCTGCATTTACGAGCCCGTCCTCTCCCAGTCGGGTCGCGCAGGACCATTCTCGTCCGCACCCCGTCCGACCTCTCCATGTCTGCGTTGCCCTGCCATGCCTGTCCGGTCAATTCCTGGACGAACTGCACCACTCCCTGCCTGCCATGCCTATGCTGCTTTTTCTTGTTGCGCTTGCTCCAACTCAAACAATCCCCAACCCATTCCCGCGCTGTTCTTGCTGTCCGGTCTGCCCTCTCCGATGCCAACCTGCATGCCGACACGACTGAGTAAGTTGGAAATATCCGCGATGGAAAATTGGTCCGCGTCAAATCGGATGCGAACCTTCGCGGACCAGTCGTGGTACGCAGCGCGGAATGTCACATAGGGCTGTCCTGTTTCAACACGTGCCACGTCAGATTGCTTCGTCGGTTTTCCGTAGATACGAACGAGCGGGATTTGCGGCTCTAATTTGTCCCACCCATCCGCGATCACGAAAATCGACATCTTCGCCAGCGTCATTTTGAAATTGACCAGACGACAGGCGGAGATCATCGCGTTGCGAATCGCCGCTGCATGGAATCCATCCCACCCATCTTTCGAGACATATCGGGCTTGATTGAATGTCTCGTCGCTGTCCTGGGCTTCGCGGTTCTTCTTTGAACTGGCAGATTTGCCCTCCGTCTGCTTTTGAATCATCTGCGCTTTGAACTTTGCGCTGGTCCTGTGAATTACCAGCGGCGCAGTGCCCTTGATGCTGAATATCGCCACGCGCAAATCTGGAGCCTTGATCTGTACGTGCGCCTTCTCTGGAGATGTTGCCTTTTCATTTTTCATGCGCCTGTTTCTCCTTTTCGATTTTTACTTGGCCCGAACTGCAAACTCGTTCACTTCTTCGCAGGCACAGCCGGTGCAGGCGTCGGCGGCGGCAACGCCGGGATCTGCGGCTTGAACGAAAGTGTCTCCTCGTCCCACGTATAGCCCTGCGGCACCTGCCCCTGCAGCCGCGTAGCCATCCCGTTTAACTGGTCCACCTTCGCCGTCAGATTCTCTTTTTTCTGGATTGCCGCGACTTCGTCCCGTAGTGCTTTGAACTCCTGCCACTGCTCAACGAACTCTTTCGGCGCAATCTTGTTTTCCGCTGGCGCCACCTTCACCGCTTTCAACGGCGGCGTCTGATTGCAACCGATGATCGCCACAACTAGGCACACCAGCAAAAACAAAATGCAGGCCCCGAACACCGCACGTTCTTTTCTCGTTACGTTGCTCATCTGTTTCTCCTTTAGAGTTTCTTCAAACGAATGTTGCTGCCGTCTTTCTCGATCAACTCGGCCTTATTCAACTTGAAAATGATTTGGGACATTGTTCCGCTGCCCGGTTCGACGCGCAGGAAACCGGCCAATTGCCTGCGTGTTAGCCCCGCCTCGTACTTCACGAGAACATCTATGGCGTTGGCCGTCTGCCCTCGAAATTTCTGCCTCCACGGTTCATATCGAGACGAATCCAGTGGACCGCTGGACTGCGATGGAGAAACATTGTCTGCCGCCACGTTCTTCAGTTCTCCGAAGATCATGCGCAGGCCGTCATAAACCGGCTGCAGCGCCTGCTTCAGTTTGGCCTGTCCACGAGACACCGCCGCAAGCTGCTCTTTCGTCTCTGCGAGTTCTTCTCTGGCGTCTTCCAGATCCCCTTCGAGCCGCTCAATCTTCCGCTGAAGCAGAGATGGATCTGGGCCTTCCTGCTCCATCGGTGCTCCGTTGCCAAGTAATCGCTGCACGGATTATTCCTGTCCCGCGTGCTCCGCGATCGCCGCGAATCCCTTCATCGCCTGCTGGAGAAGTGCCGAGGTACCATCGCGCTCAATTTGGCGAAGAGAATGGACGGTAAGGCGGATTGCGGTGATATTCCAGCGCGCTTCTTTGAACTTGTCGCATGCGATTGCGTACTCATAAGTCTGACCCGATAGCCGGTTGACGTATGCGAGCGCATTGTTCTTGTGGGTTGTGAGCGCGCGGAACATTTCCGGGTCTCCGCCCTGATCCGGATGATGCGGAGCCACCAGTTTGCGGTAGATCGCCGTGATTTCCTCGAGGCTTGGCGCGGGATCGTGGATTCCAAGCGCGTCCTGCCATGAAAAATCGTCTTCACGCTTCCGCGAGAAGCTCACGGAGATGCTGGGATCGCTCGGGCCGCGAAAGTCGCTCGGATCTTTCCGCGTAAGAGTCGCTGATAGAACCGCGAAGCGTTTAAGTTCCAGTTCCAGTGCTTCTATGGATTGACGTTCCGTCTTCTTCCACGCGGCCCGCGCCTCACGATCTGCGATTCGCGTGCGTGGCCAGCCTTGGGGCCACAACAGCGGATGAGTCTCTTTCATGCGCCTGCCTCCTGTTTTTGTTCCACCTTCAGAATTGGTTCAACCTGGACGCGACCCTCGGGGATTTGTGGTGTCGGCCACAACGCCTCGAAACTCTCGCTGTAAACGAGAATGAAAAACATGCCGCGCTCGCGGTTGAATGCCGTGCGAAGCGCTTTCGCATCCGGCGGGAAACCTTCGGTCACGATCCAATGAATCTCCTGGCCGTGAACGAACACCTTGAGTAGCTCCTCCACCGGCACCGCGTAGAGCTTCACGCGATTAAGGTTCGGCTTTGCTACCACTGCGGGCTCAGTCATTTCGTTTTTCCCGCGAGGTCTGGATATTTCGCTTCGAGCTCTTTGAGCTCCCTGTGGGTTCGCTCTGCCTGCTCGGGAGTTGGGTTGCGATTTCCTTCTCCAACCCTGGCATCGGCAAGTACTGGGGAACTCCCGGTCACTTCCCATTTGTCGTAGTTTCCTTCCAGCACCTTCAGATAGTTCGTGTCATTTGCGATAAACCAGTCGAACGTTGGCGTCCACGTTGGCCAGCCAATACGACTCGCGTGCTCAACGCTTTGCTCAAAGTCCGCCAGGAACTTTTGCGTCTCCACTTTGTGATTCAGAAGACGCTGGCGGCACTTGCTCAGGCGTTGTGGGGATAACTCCCTCACTCCTGGCAGGCTTCCGCGCTTCTGATCGTAGATTGCTAAAAGATTCTCTGGAGAAGAACACACAGCGGCGTCAGCCGCAGGTTTTGACGTATTCCCTACCAAACCTAACCCTACCCCTACCAAACCCAGTGAGGATTGTCCTAGGACAGCTCCTAGGAGAGTCCTAGGATGTAAAAACTCTCTAAGTTGTTGAGTAGGAGGGGTCTTACCGCATACCATTTTTATTCTTTGACTAGGTGGTGGAAGGCGTCCTTCCTTCTCAATTCCGACCCAATAGCCCCATTCCTTGCCATCTGGCTCGTGCCATCGGAAAAGGAGCTTCACGCGCTCGTACTCATCGAGGATGGATTTCACGGTGTCAGGGAAGACGTCTGGTCGGTTGAAGCTGTACATCCGCGACCAGATCTGCGCTGGGGAACACTCAAAGGACCCGTTGGCAAGCGCCAGCGTCACGAGAAGTGCATATTCCGCGCGGTAGGCGAACGGCTGCACTTCGCGTAGCTTCTGAGAGGTCGCTATGGAGTCTCCATCCACGATCCGCTTAGGCATTCGCCTGCTCTCTTTGGTCAATTACGTCCAGCAAACTCATCTGGCCCTTCGGCTCGGGATGCATGAACCAGGAATACACCGTGCCGTCAGTCCTGCGTTGGGTGCTGTTTAGAATCTCGAAACCTTCCCGGCGCAACTCCAGTATTCTGGTCCCGTACTGTAATGCGATACCCGCGAGCAAATATGCTGGTACCCAAAATCCTTGCCGTTCCAGCAGCAGGGCCTTGATCTTTTCGCGTTGGGTCAGGCGCTTCACGCTCTCCTCCTGAAACTCGCTTGTCTCGCCTGCCATTTTTGGCGCCGATGCTCTTTCCATTTTTCACCGTTCTGATAATCGCGCGTTTGGCAAACGATACTGCAGTACTTCTGCGCTGGAAACTTAGGAAAGAAATACCTGTCACAGTCAGCCTTAACGCACCGCTTGAGCTGGTCTATAACAGCCGTTTGGCGATCGGAAAGGAACTGCATTAGGAGCATGGTCGCCCTGCGGCTGCGTGGTCTGTTCAAGCACGCAGCCCATAGCTCTGCCTCTTCTTGGCCGACAAATTCGTGCTTTCGGTGCTTCATGTCTTCCTCCTGAAACTCGCCGCCTCGGGACAATCACCCCAATGCGGCACGCGAATCGTGTAGAGGACAGGTTGCGGAAAAACTTTCGTTTCGTCTTTCACGTCCACGACACTCATCGGCATCTTTTTGCCGCGCGGTGTGATCCACCACTCCATGTAGGCCCCGCACGCCTTGCAGCGCCCCTCACCATCAAAGACGTAGCCCATCGCCACCAAGTCTTCGCGCTTTTGCGGGATGCTCATGCCCGGCTCCTTCGCCGTGAAACTGTAATTTTCCAACATGCGGAGCACCGCTTTCGGTTGCCGATGTCGATAGTCCAGCGGTGATGTTTCCAGCAGTATTTGCCCTTCGCTGGATTGCGGCTCCGCCGAGGTGGCGAATTTGGGATGGTAGTCATCGTCCGAACAATTCCCTAAACTCTCGAATCTTTTCGATCGGCATGGCGAAGCGCAGGCTCAAGGTCGCTTCCAGTTTTGCTTTGCGCTCGGCTACCTTCTGCGCGATTCCCCAGCAACCGTTCTCGATGCATAAATGCGTGTCCCGGCTCACGAAGCGATTGTCAACCGCTCCGCATCCTTCGCAGCGTGGCCCGCGCACGAGTTTCAAAAGAAAAGTCGTCATCCCTGCTTGCTCCCCGCCTCTGCCAGATAGGCCGAAACGATGTGCCGGACGATCATCTTCTCGATTTCCAATCGAATCTCCCGCAACTCGTCAGACGTGAGCGGTTGCTGATGCTGTTCCCACGTGGCTTCGCAGCCTGTTTTTGCAGCGATGAGTTGCGTGATTTCGACATGCAACTGAGATGGCGTGATGGTCAATGAATCGTTCACGGCTTAAACTCCAGCACTTCTTGGCTCAACCGCTTGGCCGCTATCTCGCAGTATTTTTCTTCGATTTCTATGCCGATGGCCTTGCGGCCCAGGTCCTTTGCTGCGCGTAACGTCGTGCCGCTGCCCATGAAAGGGTCGAGCACAGTTTCATCCTCGAGACTGACTAGTTTCACCAGCCAGCGCATCCAACCTTCTGGCTTTGGACATGGATGCCCGTTTACCTGTGATGTCTCAGTGCTCTCGAGGACCGTATGTGACGCACCAAATTGCAAGCGCGGATCAGTACCGTAAAAGAAAATAGGCATCAGATTAGTGAAACCCCAAGGATTGCGGCCAACTCCAGCAGGACAGTAGATGCCGCCACACAACGATGGTGCTGGCAAGTAAGTCAGATGTTTGCCTGCAAAGGAGCACCCTCGAGCACACGCACCGACAAGCCATTCAATCGTGGTCGGCACTATTTCATGCCATTGCTCGAAAGTATCCTGGTAATTTGCATACCCAATTTGGGCAAGCCCGTGACCGTCGCCTCGAGAATCCGAAGTCCCAAGTTCTACGCCATAGGGCGGGTCTGTAATGAATACATCCATCAATTCTCCAAAATATCCCTTGCCGCAATTTTCGCAGCCTCCTCCCGCACAAATCCCACACTCTTTATAGAGCGTAGGCAGCACTTCCCTGCAATCCCCGTGGTAGATGGTGATGCCCGCGTGTTGGTAGTAGGGCTTCATGGTCCTCGAAATGGGCGGTGACTGCTCGCGCCGCCCTTCGCGGTTGAAGGGTTAAGCTGCCGGAGTGTTGGCGGCAACAGCAGCCGCCAGCGCATCGGCCGAGGTACTGAGTTGTCCCTGGAGTGCGGTCAGCTTTGCGGGGTCGCCGCTGGCGATCGCATCGGCCAGTTTTTGTGCAATGCCCTGGATCAAAACAACAGCGGAGGCTTCCACATCCGTGTTTTTTGTCACCTGGGCAGTCAACGCATCGAGTTCACCTGCCATGATTTGCTCCTTCTTTTCTATTCGAGCGAGTGCCTCGAGAATTTGCTGGAATTTGTTCTCAGCATCGCTCGAAAGAAAATTGATGTTTAAGTCGATATGCATTTGTTCACCTCCACCTGATCAGGCCCAAGCCCATCTTTTCCCTTCCACCCGTTCACGTCTCGGGTGCCAATCTCGCTTTCCGTTGCCGCCTGGATAGGTGCGAATCTTCCGCCTGATGTTCGCGCGGCAGGCGGCGCATGGGAGCAAAATGGATTCCCCGTGAACGACCAAATAGCTTTCGTCGCTCCTGGTAATCTCGGCTTGGCAGGAAGCGCATTTCATAGTCACCACAACCGGATGCTCAGAATGCCCCAAGCGCAAATGCTGGCCAGAATGGCGATGACCACGCCCACGCCCCATTCAATCCCTGGCTTGACAAGCAGCGGCCGGAACTTCCGCGGGGCTGCGGAAGTCCCGGTCAATTGCTGCCTCGGGGATAGCGGGTGGATTTGGACAATAGGAGTGCTTGTCCAGTCTTCCCCGAAAGTCTGCATGAGGCTGAAATTCGGCGTTAGGTGAACTTCCCGTATGGCTTCCTCGCCCACATAAACCTCAAAATCCTCGATCGCGTCGGTGATCATTGGCCGCCTCCGCGGAGGTCATGAATGGACTCATCAAACCTGAAATAATAGCTGTCCTGACGGCTCAGACTGACCTGAGCGGACGTCTTCGGCCCGATGGCCCAGCTCCGCGGCAGTGCTATCAATCTGGCCTGACGGCCCTGCAGTACCCGCGCAAGATTTAGTAGCGATGTGGACCCGCAGACCTGACAGGTGGAGTGCTTCGAGGGCGTGATGCACTCGCACTCCGCACACAGCACAGACTCTTTGATGGGGATGGAAACGACGGTGCGGCCGACTGGGGCATGGCGGTGGATGTGCAGCCAAACGCTCAATGCAATCAGAGCCAATCCAAGAATCAGACCATCCATCACTTCCCTCGCTTTATAAAATCATCCGAAGTGGAAATGCTTGAGCCTCAGTTGATGGCGCTCTCTGCTCTTTCAATTCGCGCTCGAACTCTGATGTGTCTTCGCCAGGGAGCACTGCGATACGCGGAATGAGGCACTGGACTTTGACGCCCGCTGCCGTAGCACCCTCCCAGATGCGGCAATCAATGCCATTCGCCTTGACTATTTTCGTGGTGCTCTCAATCGTGATTTTCATACGTTCCTACCTTTCGCGTGCGGCCCGGTCTTACCTTGACTCGTTCAGGGCCAGAGGCTCCGGGCCGTCACGCTATTCCCAGTACGCCGTGGGAATCTCTTCTAACCGCGAACAGAAACCGAGTTCTCCGAATATGCTTCCACGCCTGGTATGCTCGTCAGCGATTTCTGCGAGCGCACCACGGAGCCGATCGCCATCTCATTGAACTGCAGAAATCCAAGTAGCCTGTCGTCAGCGGCTGCTGCCTTCACGAGCGCCTTTATCGCATCTAGCTCGCTGCCCTTCTTCCTCCACTTCCAATTTGTTCGACTGGCCACACCATCGAACTTCGGCACAGAAATCGGAACACTCACGACCGGCGCGGGCGCTTGTGCGGCATTTTCGAGCACTAGATTAGCGAGTTCCTTATCGCCAGAGGCTTCGAGTTGTGCAGCTTCTGCCAGTGCGTCCTCTTCCTGTTTTTTGCGTGCTTCTTCGGCCAGCCGCAGTTCTTCCTGTCGGCGCTTGCGATCCTCTTCCTGCCGCCAAATTGTCACCTTGCTCTTGACGGAAATTTCGGCCTGCTCCAGCGGCTCCATGAACTTCTTTTTCTGTGCCACCGCTTCCTTGTGGGTGTCGTATGCCTTCTTCACGATGGGGTCGAAGACATCCGCGACCTGTTTTTTCCGGTTCGCCACCAGCGTCAGAAAGGAACATGCGAACTCGTACTGTTCCGCGTCCTTCACGACAATCTGATTCGCCTGCGCCACAACCGCAGGGACCAACCTCTCAACTTCCTGTGGAGTGATGATTGCGGTAGCCATGTCACTTTCCTTTCGATTGTTTCCAGTAAACGAGCGCCAGGGCCCACTTCCAAACTTGGTAGTCCCGTGCCTCTTTGAACAGGCACAGCGAGTAGGTGCCGTTTGGCTTCAAATGAACTGCGGCACGTTGCCGCACGATGCCGTCCTGCTGGCGCAGCGCGTGCTCGTAAGCTGCTGTCTGCGGCCCCCAACTGATCTCAATCGCAGCCGTACACTTGATGTCCAGCAGCACCGGCTTTTCGCCCAAGAAGCCGTCGCGGTCGAAGGTATAGCCATACTCCATGCCATCAATCGTGGCGATCCCTCGGGTCTCGCACTTGCGCGGCGTGAATCGGGCTTCTTCCCTGAACCGCATCCATGCAGTCAGATAGGGAACGATTTCCGACACAACTGACTCGGGATTGAGGTCGTCTTCATCGAAATAGTGCGCGGCCTTGTGTACCGCCGTTCCGAGCCGTGCCTTTGCGTCCAGAACTTCCGCATCGACGTGGCTGTAATCCACCAAGCCGACTTCCTGCAGTACCTGCGTGACGGAGGGGATGACTCTGCCGCCACGCAGGTACGTGTGCGTTTCCTCGACGAATTGGAATGCGGTCACCATGATCAAAAGGGAATATCTTCGTTACTCGCCTCAAACTTGTCTGTTGGGCCTTCAATTTTGCAACTCTTGAATTGCCGTATCAGATCGTCGTACACGCTGACTGGAATCTCTGCGCTGGACTTTATGCCCCAAGTTCCTTGAAGGATGGTCCTGACCTGCTCGTTGCCCCATCCCGCCTCGACGCAAACCGTATAGAAAGCGCGGCGCTGTTCGGCATTGATGAACTGGGCTAAGGGCTGCGCCGCCGGGAGAACTTCGGGCGTGACCGCTTCTGACCTGCGTGTGGGTTGTTGCACCGCCGGCGCCACAGCAGTCTCGTTCTCGGGGTAAAACTCCTGGGCCACATCCGGCGCGCGTTCGGTTTCGGGCTCGTCTTCGGCGACCAACTCAACCTTCCGGCCACTGCCGAGGAGCTTCTTTGTCTGCTCGAACAGCTTGGCGTGCTCCGTCATCGTGGAGACCAGGCGGTTCATGTCCTGTGCGGAGAGTTCGATGTTCAGGGCGTAGATCGTCGTGGAGACTTTCTTGCCCTTGGCCGTGTCCATATACGCGGCCTTCTCGGGACGCACGACCAATTTGCAGCGAATGCCTGCAAGCCTGCCGCCGGTCACGGTGCGGATCTGTTCAAGCGCGGAATGAATCTGCCGGATCGAGCGGTAGGAAGTCGTGTGCAGCCGGCAGAGCGCGCCCAGGCGTGGAAATTCGGCCAGAACGAAGTAGAGGTCGCCAGAAGGCTTACAAGTACCTGCGTTCAAATCTGGGCAAGCATCGCCACAAGGCGTCCAATCTTCGCCCTCTGGCGCCTTCTCTGTGCGCCGGGTGGCCTCTCTGCCATCGCCCCAGCACTTTTTCTCCGTCCTGCTCCACCAGGCGTACTCGGTGCGGAAGACGTTCTCGATCTCGTCATCAAGCAGGATGATCCAGAACTCGCGGCACTCGTGGCCGTAGTGCTTCACCAGCTCCTGGTCGAGTTCCCATTCCAGCTTTGTGCTTTTGCGCAGGAAGATGAAGTGGTCCAGCTTGTTCGGCCTGGTGCCGTTCGCCGTCCTGACAACCTCGCCGATCGCCACTTTCGTTGTCACAGCCAGGCGTTGAATCGCCTCGCCTGATTCACTGACCGTCAATCCGATAATCGCCATGCGCCCCTCCTGCGTACTAGTTCCCCATGCCACTAAATGGGAGTCTTGGCCCCTTGCCCTCTTGCTGGTCCTCGTAGTTCAATGCCCGCACGATGAGCCAGCGAATCTCGTCCTCCAGCTTTCGACAGTTCACCGCTGCCCGGTCCCTCAGTCGCGCAGCAAGAAAGGGGTCCATGCACAGCTTCCGGGGAAGCCAAACCCGCTCTGTTTTTTTGCCTTCGTACTGCATGATTGCTTCTCGGCCAATTTTCGGAAAGCCATCAGGGAGCTGATTGAAGAGTTCGTGGAGACTCGGGCCGAGGACCTGGCTGCGGGGATGCTACAAGAGCACTGCCCGGAAAGGGCACAAATTGTGGCTAATATGCCACAATCGAAGAGGCGGCGAATGCCTGTTTGGATCCGCAGGATGGGAAGTGTTGAAAACGAAAGGCTTAGGCTGGCAAGATAGCATCTGGGCCGGGCTCCAGATATTATGTTAACTACGAAGTGAGGCTCGTTGCAGAGAATGGTCATAGTATCCTCTACGCTGCCTCCACTTTCAGGGAAAGCATTTTCTCAACGCGCAGACGTGTCAGTAGGCTTACGCTGCAGCCCCGTTCGATCCGGCAAAGGGTAGGAAGACTCACGCCAATCATTTTAGCGAACGCCGGTTGAGTCATAAGCCGGTCCAATCTGACTGCCTTAACTCTATGTCCGAAGGATTGCTTCCTGCTCATGGCCTCGATTATCAACACTAATCAGGAGTTGTCAAGGACTATTTTCAACTATTTTTTGTGGAAATTTCGAGGGCGGGAAACGGGCTACTGAGGCGGGAAACCGACGCAATCGGGGCGCCTGCCTATTTCTTGAAGAGGCCCGAGGCTTCCACGCGCGCGATCTCTTCCTTACTGCGCTCCACGTCGCCAGCGCCAGCAAGGGCGTCATGGTTTTTCTGGAACAGGTTCAGGAATCGGCAACCCATGCGGCCGACGAAGCCGCGGACTCCCGTCTTGCCCGCCGCCCAGCGGCCCCAGCGCGTGCTGATCGTCTCGTTCATAGGGCCACCAGCAATTTCATCGATGAAGATGTCCGCCGCAACCGGCAGCCGGCGGACATAGCCTTCCTTGGTCACGTTTGCCTCGGCCTGTTTTTGCTGCTCAGGAGTGAGGGGCGTAACTGGACCGTTCATTTTTTACTCGGTTCTATGACGGTAGTCCCGGTACCGTCAATTCCCTGCTGGTAGGCTTTGGTGATGGACTGGGGCACCACGAGCATGAGGGTACGGCCCCTGGGGTCGCGCAGGAGCAGCGAAAAAACACAGACGGTCATCCACACCATGCCCCAGCCGATTGCGATGGCCCAAGGCTTCCCTGCGATAAGCAGGAAGCCGCAGGGCCCGAAGAAACCGATGAAGGCGGAAAAGAACACGGAGAGAAGCAGGCGCACCCAGTTCTGAATCTCTCCATGCTCGATCTTGGACAGGATCAGCCCGCCAATGCCGCTGATCGCGCCGCTGACGAGTCCGCCCATGCTAGAAGTGAAACGTCGGCCCGAACTTAACGATCAAGCCGTTGTTTTGATAGCCAGGAAACTTGGCCCACTCGACGCTGCCGCCAAGCGTCCACGAACCGCTCGTATTAAGCATGTAGTTTGCGCCGCCACCGGCCGTGAAGGCGTAGTGGTTTTTGGTGACTCCTGCAAGGCTTACCTGATCAATGCCGGCGCCAGCAGTGACAAAAAGTTGAACACGCAGGAAATTCACGTTAGGACTGATGTTGTCGATCTTCTTGTTTAACCACGCCAGCCGATAATTCACCCCGCCAGAGAAGACCTTCAGCACCCCGTCCGTGCTGATCAGATTGCGATCGTAAAGATCGAGGCTCGGCGTCGGCGTGAACGCCAAGCCGCTGTCACTGGCCGCGATGGTTTGATGGTTGCCAGGCAGCGACAGAACATTCGTGTTCAAAGACCACGGTTGAGAGACGATCTGTGCCGGTGGGGTAGTCTGCGCCATTGCTACGCCGGAAATGAGCAGGCAAAGGATGACCACTTTGGCGATGTAGGCCACCTTGGCCGACGTGCCGTCGGGATTGTAATAGTGGTTGTAAAGCGCAAGGCCCAACTGGGAAAAGCCAAGAACGAACGCCACCAGGGGCTGATATTTCGCGGGAACGATCCCACCGAACAGGTTGACTGCCTGACCAATGAGGAGCAGGAACTGATAAAGCAAATGCATGAAAACGGTCATTGCCACTTCCTCCTTAGTTAAGATGAGAATCCATACGTCTGATTGACCCAATCCCAGACGGCTTGAATGCCGCCGTCCGTCAAAAGCTGCAACAGGTTGTCGTCGGGGTCTGCGGGCAATTCCTGCAGGTAAAGGTGCGGGGCATCGGCAAATGTCCGCCAAGTCGCGCCCTCGGCAAGTCCGAAGGTCAGCGCTTGCACAAGAAATTGCTTCCACCGTTCGTCCGTCGTGGACCAATCCGGCTGCCACGTCGGAAGGCCGGGCAGGTCCGGGCAGCAATCCACGGCGAGTCCGTAGTTGTGCATGGAAGTTCCGGGCTTCGCGTTCGTGATGATCGGTCCCGGCGCCGTGCGGCCTTGGGCATAGAGTGCCGCTTGTTCCGGCCATGTACGCAATGCCTGCGTGACGCGGAGATGGATTGCGGGCGAAGACGCGGTGAGAAGCTGATCGAGTTGCAGGATGCGGCGCTGCAGTTCCGGGTGAACGGTCTGCAACCGCGTGAGGCTAATTGCGTCCAATGAGTTTTTCTACTGCATTGCTCTTGCGAAACGCCATGCTTAAAATTTTCTCGGTGATGATCAGCAGCACCATGCCGATGAAGACCCACAGAAGCTGCTCGTGATGAGCCACCGTTAGTTCCAGCGCCGTCAAACGATTCGTGATGAGATCGTATTGCCCTTGCTCTTTGTCGAAATGAAGCTCGTGCCGGATTTCCAGTTTGTCCAGTCTCTCCTCAATCGCCCTGAGCCGTTGGCTATCGAGCGCGAACTGTGTTTGCTCTGAGTTTATTTTGACCTGTTGCGCGTAAAGGAAAATAAAGGGTATCAGACAAAACAGAATGACTGCGACGATGTAGTGGGGTTTCTTCACGGCGTTGTTTGGTCCGAAAAGAATTTTTCCTGCATAAGCCGCTGGCTCTCGTAGGCTGCGGCCTCATCGGAAATAGCTTGCTTCGCGGCGTCAATGTCGCTCAAAAACTGGTCCTCGGTATAGTCCAGACTCGGTGCGGGATTGAAGACGTGCTCGCGCGTCGTTTGGCCGCAGCTCGCTACAAGCAGAATTGATCCGTCATCCCGCTGGGATGCGGTCACGGTCACGCTCTGACCAGCCTGCGTCATCGTTCCAAGCGTCTTCATGTCCGCCTCATTTCACCCCCGAGACCCAAGCCTCGAAGAAGTCCAGTACCGCGGAGCCGCTCGTGTCATTGGCCAGTTGCGAGTGCAGAACTTGTATCTGAATCGCAGCGCAGTTCTGCGTTTTCGCAAGCGTTACCGTGTCGATCGTAGTGGCAAGCGTGTTGCCGCTGGTAATCTGCCGCAACTGCGTGAAAGTGATCCCGGCGTCTAACGAATAGGAAATCGTAATATGGCTGGTGCCACCGTTGAGCGTGTTCGTCGGCACGGCAATCTTCACGTTCAACTGCAGGCTGCTGTAGGTCGGATCGCTCGGAGTGCTGAAATTGCTGAGGACGTAGGTGCCGGACTTGATCTGCGAGGTTCCTGTTCCCGTGAGCACGCCGAACGTGTTGACGTTGCCGTCAAGCGTGTTGGTCTGATTCGTCCAGGTCGGCGGCGACGTGCCCGCGGTCGTGTAGACCTGTGTGCCAGGTCCGCCCGTAACTGTCCCGCCAGCGCTTCCGACTCCTCCGTCTCCGTTGCCAGTCGTCGGCGCCCCACCCGATGGCGGGGTCACAATCGAACCGACGAAGAAGCGCCCGACGCCGGTGTGCGCCGTGGCCTTCGTCGTCGTCGCTTGGTATGTCACTGAGCCGCCGGTCAAGTTCGGATCGTCGTAATAGACCCAGTACAACGTGTTGTAAGCAAGGGCCGTGATGGAGCCTGAGTTCAGGCTGATATTTGCATGGCCCGTGAGCTGCATCGTGAAGGCCGCAATGCTGATCGTCGCATTCGAGCCGGCATCCGTTGCCGTCAGCGGATTCGTCAGCGGCTGGTAGCTAGCGTAGCCCGGCGCCATGATGTTCAGTGCGCCGGTGTCGAGTGCGATTGAGCCCACCGTGCCCGCCAGGGTGAAGGAATAAGCCGTCACATTGGAGAGCAACTGTTCGTTCTGGCCCAGCAGGTTGAACGAAGTGAATTTGTACCAGATGGTCTTTCCGACGTAGGTCGGATCGAACTGGAACGTGAACGATGCTTCGTCCAGTCGCGCGAACAGGTCGCCGGTGACGTGCGCACCAGGTGTGGTGCCGTAGATACCGCGGTAGAGCGTGGTCAGGTTGTACTGCTGGTCAGCGACAAGGGTTGCTGTCTGGTAACTCAGAAGTTCGAGAACTGGACCGGCGCTAACAATAGCTGAGAGCGTGACGTTGGATGCCGCGCCGGTCGGCGATGTGCTGGAGAGCGGCGTGTTGTCGGTCATGGCCACGCCGAGTGTATGTCCCGTGTCAGGGTTCGCGCCGCCGTAACTGGCCAGATTCGCAACCAGCGTGCCCATGCGCGCCGGGAAGTTCACCGTCTCCTGAAGCTGGTAATTAGTGCCGTCGAATGACACCCAGACGTGGCAGCCGCCCCAGTTTTCGTTGGAGCCGTTCACGAAGCCGAACAGCATATTGCCTTGCTGCAGACCTAGGCGCGAGGGAGCCTCGAAGATTACCGCACTCGTGTTGCCGGGATCTTCCTGTCCAGGCAGAGGCGGTGGCGGATTGTTCGTGTCCTTGGGGTTGTAAGCCGGCGCAGCCGCGCCCCAGATGAAGTCTTCCGCCACGATGGACAAACCCTTTTCCGGGTCGTCTTCAATCTTTTGGATGCGCACTGGCGCGGCGTTTAGGCCCAGTATCGAATCGTTGATTGTGACGACATCCATCGGTTCGAGGAACGCGAAGGAAGAAGGAAGGCGGAACTCGTAGGTGTTGCGGATGTAGACGTTGCGCTGCAGCCGCATGGAAGCCGCGTATTGCGCAGCCAGCAAAGTCGTGATGAAGTCCCAGGATTGCGAATCTTCGCTCCGCAAACCGTAGCGCTGAATCGAGGCATCGTCCTGTTCATAGACCACTTCGGGGTTATAATCGTTCACCCGCGCCGAATAAGATACCGGCACGCGGTTGTAAGCGTCCATGTAAGGCGTTCGCGTGACCTTCACGGGGTCTTCGCCCTTATCGTCTACCAGGAAATCGCTATCAGTGAGACCGGCCACTGGTGTTGTTGAAGGCTGATAGAGCACGCCGTTCCCCACCGCCGAGGTATCGCAGTAAGGAACAAACTTGAGCAGCCCTTCGGACCAGTAGGCCCCGACCATGCCCGCTTCCAGCCATTCGCCGATTACGCTGGCGGTGGATTGCTGGTTTTCCAGAACCGGGGAAATAAAGAACGAATTGGCGGTCCAGCATTTTCGCGCGAGCGTGAGATCGCCGATGCTGGCGAGTGGAAATCCGATGCCGTAGCCAGGATCAGAAAGAATCGCCGTGATGCAGTCGGCGGGATTCGCGTCGAGGATGCCGCCGCCGACTTGATAGGCCCCAGCGACCTCATAGTTGTAGTTGGGAAGTTCCGGCGAATAGCCAAGATAGAGCTGGGACGATGCGATCATCGCCAGTTGCGTGTATCCCAGCGCTTGTGATGGATGCTTCGAGGTCAGGTAGGACCACGGCGACTGACCTTGCCCACCGCCGATGAGCGTCAGATTGATCGAACTGGGCGCGTTGTTGTCCGTGTTTGGGTCAGCATATTGGTAATTGATGACAATTCCCTGCCCTGTATCGGCTGCCGCAAAGGTATAGACGCCAGCACTGACTTTGTACTGTCCGACCGTGGGCGTGCCGCTGGAGATTTTGACAAATCCATTCCCTCCGGGGTAATACTTCACGCCAAGGTCGCTGTTGAAGGTAGCCGAGTTCTGCACCGTGACGGTGTAGGGACCGGAAAAGGGCACAATGGAAAGTTCTTCCGTTGCGAGAATGTAGCGGTAAAAGCCATACGAAATCTGGACGTTCTTGCCTGCGTCGGCGCTCGCAAAGGTGTAAACACCCGTGGCGGGGTTGACTTTGTACTGCCCTGCGCTGGGCGTGCCCGTGGTGGCCGTCATGCCGACTGGCGTGTTGCCAGCCAGCGTGATCGCTCCGGGCGAGCCATAATCGTTGATCCCTGAATAGCTGTAGGCTGTGACTGCCGCGACTCCCTGGTCAGCCGCAAATGCAGCGGCGTAGGTGGGCGTATACGTGTAAGGCGAGCCCACGGTGTAGGATTCCGTGACGCCCTGGACGACAAAGCGCCCGGTATTGTCCCACACACTTAGGAGGGCACTCAGAGGCCCATGACAGAGCGCCGCCATGATCGAAGCGGTGTAGACGTACTGGCTGCCGCCTTTGCCAAGCCCTTTGCCGCCCTGCTGCTTCGCTTTGTTCGCGGTGAAATCGCCGTACCAGATCAGCTTTCCAGTAAGGCGGTTCTGTCCGAACAAGATGGGGATGGGGATGCCGAGGATGGCAGCGTTGGTGCGGATCGCATGATACTTCTGAATGATTTGCTGTGGTTGGCCGAAACCCATTTTAGAAAAGACTGAAGTACCGCCGCGGCCTGCGCCGCAAAAATCCCTCTTCGGTGCCGTGTGAACCGATCACGCCGCGGTCGCGCACCGGATGAATCACAAAGTTTGGCCACTCGGCAACGATGGCGCCGTGGCTGAAAGTGCGCCCAACGCGATACAGCACAAAGTCTCCCGGCTTTACTTCTGCTTCCGTGATCTCCCGCATGTACCGCAAAATCAACTGGAGGTAAAGTTCCTCATCGCTGTGCAGCATCATCTGCGGAGCGTATTCCGGGGGTTTTGGGATCAACTTCAAGCCGGATTCGTTCAGCACGCAGACTGGCAAATAGGCGCAATCCACGCCGACACCCTTGATGCCCGCGCAGTCATGGAACGGAGTGTTCAACCAACTCTTTGCGACTTCCACAATGCGTGCGCGGGACTCGTCTTCCGTCATACCGCTACCTCTGGATTGGGTACATAAGGCTCTGACCCATTGTTGAGTAAATTTCCGAGTTGGCTGCAGCGCGCCTGCGTCTTGTTGCAGCCCTGGTACATCGTGAAGCCGTCGCCAACGGCCAATGCCAGCGGCGTGAATCCAGCCAGCACAATCTGCGTGGTCGAAGGCTGTGACTTGATGCTCATAGTGATTCCAGCGTTGGCGCCCGACGTGAAAGTGATGAATCCCTGGGCGTAGACAGCCGCGGTCACCGCAGAGCTGAGATTGATGGTCTGCGTGGTCGAACCCGCGGCCACGGTGCGCGACACGCCGAAGGCGGAGGCCAGTAGCGTGCAGTTCGCGTCATAGAGCGTGTGGCGGCAGGAAGCCTG
>Ga0187849_1002411_pt1 | contig 17944 bp, 25 predicted proteins | sample June2016WEW_4_10_2_FD_132412 | JGI IMG/M metagenome (GOLD analysis project Ga0187849, IMG submission 132412) | Peatland microbial communities from SPRUCE experiment site at the Marcell Experimental Forest, Minnesota, USA - June2016WEW_4_100 | ecosystem: Environmental > Terrestrial > Soil >...
CGGGCGCCCACCGCTGGTGCCGCGCCGGTCCGCACTACGGCTGGCGCCCGCGGAGCGGGAGGAGATCTCCCGTGGGGTCGTGGCGGGGGATTCATGTCGGATGATCGCACGGCGCATCAGGCGCGCCGTATCGACCGTGTCTCGAGAGATCGCGGGTAACGGGGGCCGCCACCGCTACCGCGCTTGCCAGGCGGAGCAGGCAGCATGGAGAAGGGCCCGCCGTCCCAAAGCTGCGAAACTCGTCACCTGCCCGGGGTTGCGGCAGGTGGTAGAAGCCAAACTCGCGTCACGCTGGTCTCCGCAGCAGATCGCCGGCTGGCTTACGCGACATCAGCCGGGTCGCGGGGTGACGCGGCTCGGTTAGGAGGCCGGCGAGCCTTCCGGCGATCGCGGCATAGCGAGCCAAATAGGCCCCGAGAAGGGTCGACGAGGAACGCTCGAGTCATGGCCTCTTTGGTGGCATCCTCCGCCTCGTGGGCATAGCCGAGGGAGTTGCAGAGTACGCATCGCTGCGCCGGGCGGAGGCATCGTCCCCTAGTGCGACGTGCGTACCCGCCATGGCGAGCGCGTCCGCCCCGGCCGCCATCGGATGGACTCTCTCCCCGTGGGTAGCCCCAAGCGTCGCCCGATTCGTGCAGCACTAAGATGACGGAGAGCGCGAGAAGTTCTGGCGAATGTCGGTTCCCGCCGCCGGGCGACGTCGAAGATGGCCGTCTACCGCAGACTCGAGCTGGACGCATCGGGAGGCCGAGCCCCATCGTAGGCTCACTTGATATCTCGACCTCAAGTCCTGGCAGACTTCCGACCTTGCCCGAAACGCAGCTCGGCAGCCGTGCCCTAGGCCACCAGGGGAATCCGGGCGCAGGGAACCTACGGTTTGTACAGTTCGGCTGAGGCGAGAATCGCCCCGGAGTAGGAATCGCCCTCGCCTCCGGCGATGAGCACTCGGCCGTCGGAGAGCAGGGTGGCGGTGTAGTCGTTGCGCGCGGTTGTCATCGAGCCGGTGGGGCTGAACTTGCCGGTCGTTGGGTCATACAGCTCGGCTGATGCGACAGGCCCCGAGTTGTCGTCGCCTCCCGCGATGAGGACACGGCCGTCGGAGAGCAGCGTGGCCGTATGGCCGCTCCGCGCAGTTGTCATCGAGCCGGTCGGGCTGAAGGTGCCGGTCTTGGGGTCATACAGCTCGGCTGAGGCTAGCTGTATGCCGTCGGCTTCCTGGCCTCCGGCGGTCAGGAGACGGCCGTCGGAGAGCAGTGTGGCGGTATGGCCGCTCCGGGCGGTTGTCATCGAGCCGGTCGGGCTGAAGGTGCCGGTCTTCGTCTCATAAAGCTCGGCTGAAGCGAGATCGTCGTATTGGAAGCTTACCTGGCTGAAGTTCCCACCTCCGGCGATCAGGACACTGCCGTCGGGCAGCAGGGTGGCGGTGTGATCCTGGCGGGCCGGCGCCATCGAGCCAGTCAGGCTGAAGGTGCCGGTCTTGGGGTCATATAGCTCGGCGGAGGATAGGGTGGTGCCAAGATCAGTGGCCGAACCGCCGGCGATCAGGACGCGGCCGTCGGGCAGCAGTGTGGCGGTATGGCCGCTCCGCGCGGTTGTCATCGAGCCGGTGGCGTTAAAGGTGCCGGTCTTCGGGTCATACAGCTCGGCTGAGGCGAGGGCCGTGCCAAGATAAGCGGCCGAACCGCCGGCAATGAGGACGCGGCCGTCAGAGAGCAGCGTCGCGGTGTGATAGCCACGGGCGGCCGTCATCGAGCCGGTCGGGTTGAAGGTGCCGGTCTTCGGGTCATACAGCTCGGCTGAGGCCAGGCCGCCGTTTATGTCTTCCCCTCCGGCGATGAGGACGCGGCCGTCGGGCAGCAGGGTGGCGGTGTGTCCGGAGCGCGCGGCCGTCATAGAACCGGTGGGGCTGAACCCAGGTTTGGACGTTGGCGAAACGGCGGGAGCCGGCGTGGCGTTTGGACTCGCGCTGGGCGATGTCGTGGACGCCGCCGTCGGAGTCGCGCCAACGGTCGGCGATCTCGTCGCCGCGCTTCCGGAGCAGCCCAGGACCGTGAGGGCAGTGAGCAGTCCGACAAGGCCGAGAGATGTCGCCCGAGGGAGCGGCCGACGGCGCAGCTTCGCAGGACCAAGTCCGCGCCACGTGAAGGTCCGGGCAGTTCGAGAACGGATCGTCATCTTCTGGCTCCCTGGCGGCGCCTCGTGTGAGCGCCGACCCCTATTCCCGAGCCGGGGACGGATGCCCTGACAAGAGGTCAGTCTAGCGTGGCTGGCGTGGGCCAGGGCGCCGGCACTCGACGCCAGCTCGTAGCCCTCCGTGTCCGCAAGCGCCGGAGAAACGAGCTCGGGAGCGACGCTGATGACGGTCTCACGATCGAGCCATGGTGTGGCCAAAAGGCTCGCGCAGGACGGCTGTGCCAACCGCGTACGATGGCCATGTCGCACACGGAGCGAAACCAGATGTAACGCCGACGGCCTTAGGACCCCCGGCCGCGAATGCGGCGGACCTGAAGAGCCTTGGCTTGGTCCCTGCCCGCTGTAGGAGAGACATGAAGGTTCGCGAAAGCGGGATGCCCGACGAAACGATGTGGGAACGGTTCTTCGACCCGTCGGGCGTCCTTTCGCGCCTTGGTCTGACACCGGAGACATCGAGCGTCGTTGACCTTGGATGCGGCTATGGGACGTTTACCATCCCGGCCGCGAGGCTCATAGGGGGCACCGTCCACGGTTTTGACATCGAGCCCGAGATGATCAGAGCCACGGGCGCGAAGGCGAAGAGCGCAGGCCTTGCCAACGTCGAGCTACATCTCAGGGACTTCGCGGCGGACGGCACTGGGTTGCCCGACGCGAGCGTCGGTTACGTGATGCTCTTCAACATCCTCCATGGCGAGGAGCCGGGACGGCTGTTGCGCGAGGCCCACAGAATTCTGGCCCCCGGAGGGACGGCAGCGGTCATGCACTGGATCAGCGACCGGCCGACTCCACGCGGCCCCTCGATGGAGATACGCCCTCGCCCAGAGGATTGCCGGAAATGGATAACTGGGGAAGGATTTAGGGTCGAGGGAGGCGTAGTGGATCTGCCGCCATACCACTTCGGGATTGTCGGGCGAAAGGATTAGGCCAACATCGCCCTATCGCGCCTCGTCCACGATCGTGTGATAGTGCGGGTCTTCTAACCGGCTGCCCGGCTCTCCGAAGCGCAGGTCGCGGCGACTAGTCGACAGGGATGTCCAGCTCGACGATGAGCGGTACGTGGTCGCTGTCGTGAAGCCAGCGGCCTGGATCGCCTAGTTCGAAGCGCCGCACCCGGGGCAACCAAGCGGCCGGCAGGAACGCATGGTCGACGAGGTAGGCACGGTCTCCGTGCCGGTACCAGTAGAGGCTGCCAGCCGTCTCACCACCCTGGGCTTCACCGGTCCAGGCGTGGTAGAGGCTCACATAGGCGGCGTCGGCGAGCATGCCAACCGTCCTTGCGAATGCCGGATTGCGCGGCGTGTCCCATCGGGCGTTGTCGTTGAAGTCGCCGATCACAAGCGTCCGATTGTGAGCGAGGAGTGGGCCATAGTGGTCGAGAGCACGATGCGTCCGACCGAGCCGCGGGCCAGGCTCCTGACCCCGGTGATTCATCGCCCAGACAGCGAGGATGTCGATGCCGCCAGCAAGCTCGACGTGACTGGGCAGAAACCACTCACGGACTGGATCCCACGACGGGTCGACTGTCGCGACGAGCCCTGGCCGGGCAAACACCCCGAGGCCCTTCCGCGGGTTCCGCCCGGCCCAGCCGACGCGAACCAGCGCACCGCCGCAAAGCTCGGGAACGTTGGCCACCTCTGCAAGAACCGCGACATCCGGGGCTAGCTCGACCAAACGGCTCGCCTTGCGCTCCGCGGCCATGTTGATGTTCCATGCGACAACTCGAATGAGCGAGCCGGGATGGCCGAGAGATTCCATCGCCTGAGAGTAGCGCCTCGGGTTGATGGAACTGCCAGCACGGCCATTCGCCAACAGTCAAGCATCGCCACGACGCCGCGATGGTATTGCTTTCCGTCTGCGCGTGAGTGAGTCATGTGAGCGACCAGTTCGCACCCGAGGCGTCCACGTGAACCCGCAACCCCTCCCGGCCATAGCCAGTAGAGACCCCTCCGCCTGGGACCAGGCCCTGTACGCCTGCCTCGTAGAAAAGGGCAGCCGCTCAGGCTCTCGACGCACGGTCGAGTCCTACGGCCGGATGCTGTGGCCGTTCTTCGCCGACTTGGGCAACACGCCGGGTCGGGTCAAGCCAGCAGAGGTCCTCGGCTGGGTCCACGGCATCGGCAAGGCGGGCCGGACGCCGTCGGCGACCACCATCGGTGCCCGCATCGCCTGCTTGTCGAGCTACTACAGGTTCCTGATCAGGATGGGTCTCGTCGTCTCGAACCCGACCGATGCCGTCGAGCGTCCCAGGAGCATCTAGCCAGTTGCCCGCGGATACAGCGCCGACGAAGTCCGCCGGCTCCTGGCCGTCGTGCCCGATACCCTACTTGGGCTTGGCAACCGGCTTCGTGTTCTTGATGATCCTTCCGTCCTTGGCGTGCTCCACCAGCCGGACGCCTTGATCACTTGCCTTGGCGCGCCCCACAGCCACAGCCTTGACCTTCGTCGGCTGGATCGAGGAGGCCCGTTGACGGCCTTCGGTCTTGACCGCCCACCCGTCGTCTCGGGCGGTCACGTGCACCGAATTGGACCGCTTGGCTGCGTGTGCATTCTGCAGAGCGGCACGTGCGGCTGCTTCTGCCCCAGATGGTCTTGCCCCTCCGAGGACTCTGTACTCCCGCTGAGCAGCGGGTGAGACTGTGAACCTGGACGTCATGGCAGCCCGCCTTCGACAACTTTGTCCGGCTTGATCATAGCCGCCAAAGTGAGCTGAAGCACGACCCTTAGCCGCTCGGCGTCGCCCCGTGGTTCGAATGCCGCTCCGCGGCGACTTGAGAAGTACAGGACGCCAACAGGAACCAATGACCTGTCATACCTCACCCAGGCCGGGACACTCAAGACGGACGCTGCCGGGAGCCTGCCTTGCTTGGTCCTCTCTTCTTGCCACGCCAGCAGATCCGCTTCGGGGACGTTACGGTCGAAAGCCGCGCCTGTTGCGGAGCTGGAGATAGGCACCCCAGCGGCATAGCAATAGCCCGCGGCTCCCCACGGTTGAGCGTCGTCGGCTTTGAGGCGACGCCGTGGCCATCCCGAGTAGGATCGTCTCGTGGAATCCGAACTGACGAGGTGCACAAGAACTCCATCGCCAGCTATGGCGTAGAAGCCCGCCTTAAGACTCCTATCCCCTTTGACGCTCCCCGCTACCGCTTTGCCAGCGGCAACCGCCTCCTTGAGCGCGGTTCGCCAGCGGTAGGCGCCGGCCAAGGTCCAGGGACTGTGGAAAGCGCTTCCCTTCAGGGCCCGTTCGCCAATTCGGCTGAGACTCCGGCCACGCTTCCTAAGCACTTCGCGGCGCAGAGCGAGCAGGAACGCCGGGAGTTCCTCGTGAGCTTCAATGGCGGTCACAGCCACGTTAAGGCCCAGCCAATACCGACGAAGCAGGTCCAGTCGCAGCGTCTGTTGGGTGGCGCTCAGGTTGCCCGGCGATGCCACGAGAATCGCCCTACAGTCACGGGCTTGGCTGCGGATGACCCTGGCCAGGTTCGGGTCGGACAGGCTGAAGCCGACAAGAAGAGCGGTCTTGTCGCGTAATGCTCCCGAGAACCTACTGTACCGATGATCCTCCTCCGCAGCCATGTAATCACGAGTGGTTACCACCGGTGGGTCCGCGAGTCTCGTCATGCCGTTCCAATCCTGGGGTAGACGGCCATGGAAGTGGCGGATGCGCCCAGACCTGCCCAGAGCCTGTTTGGCGTCTTCCAGCAGATCGTCGTAGTTCGACGTAAACACGTCTGGCATCGTCGTCCGGTCCACAAGAGAGGCGATGTGCCAGTGGACCACGGACGGCCGAAACAACTCGCCCGCGGGTAGGCCGCCATAGAGCGCGGCGTGCAGTCGCCTTCTAAACAGGCGCGTCTTCATGAGGCGCTGTAGTGAATCGGCCCTAGAGATCGGATCGTCGCCGTGGATTGTGGACAGTACGGCTTCGAACTCCTCCGGTCCGAGTCGGCCAGAGAGATCCTTCGACGCCTCCCGTTGTATGGCCACAACCATCTCGGACCAGCCAGGCATGCCCGACGCTCGCGACACGCCAGCGCCTGCAACGACGACTAGGTTCCCACGGACACACAGCTCCGCGAGCTCCACAACCAGAGCTCGAAGGGCGGGCCCCAGTACATAGCCAGCCGCGGACATCGTCAATTCACAATTGAGAGCCGCAAACCAAGGCACGCCGCTGAGTGCTTGCGCAAATGCAAGAGGTCACGTTCCGCCAGTCGGCCCAAATCCCCAACGTACGCCGCCACGAACGAGGACGGCGCGGTCGCCGAGCCCAGCGTACTCCGCCCGTCGGCCTCATGGCCTCGAATCCTGATGGAATGGCCGCCACCGGTTGGAAGGCGAGGGCTTCCCCGGCGGAGGCAGCCGCCACCTGGCCGGGCCTCATTCGCAAGCCATGGCGCAGGAAGCGCTGGTCGCCATGTTGTGGTCGTGTTGCTTTCTTGCTTAACGCCGCCCGGCCCGCCCTCAAGCACCGTTCTGTCCTCCAGGAGATGAGCGACGACGTGCCATTTGTGGCTTCGCGGCTCCGCCTCTGTTGTGATGGGCTGGCGCGTCTGCTGAACGAGGTCGATCAGGTGCGTTTGTCAAGCCGCGACCCAGCGTCGGTATTGCGGCGTGAAGTCGTCTGTTAGGGGCGTCACGCCGAAGTGCAGATCAGCGCTCAGGCTTCGGGTGCATCCACGGCCTCATCGAACGCTCCGGCCGTGTGCCAATCAGTCCCAGTTATGTCCACGGCGAGGCCGGCGTTCGCCAGCCTCTGTGCAAGCTCCTGGCGGCGTTGAGTCGAATCATCGAGCCGCAGCAAGTGCCGTCCACCCAGATCCGAGAACGGACGACAACGCCCGAGCTCGACGAGGATGGTTCTGTTCTCGTCCCAGGCCATTGCCATGCCGGCCTCGAAGAGAACATTGGGGCGCGCCTGCGGCGTGAGGTCCGTGTCGTGGGACGCATCTCCGGGCCCCTGGAAGCGCTGGCGGAGCCGGGCTTCCTCGTCGGGCGTCATAAGCACAAGGACAGCCTGGGCACGATCAAAGGCGGCCTTAAGCACGTCCCCGACGTAGGGCGATGGCCGGCCTGTTGCGGCTACTGCCTGCCCGAACTCAATCGGTAGCAGAGCGAGCGCGCGAAGGAACTCAAACATCGCATCCCGGGCTGCCAGATTGCGGCCATGAACAACCCAGATGGCGCGTTTGTCTGGCTGGGTCGCGGAGTCCAAGGCAGCCGCGGGGCCGGGCCGAGCAGTCGGGCGTGCCTGTTCAGCGCGACGCCGACGCGCCTCCTCCACGATCTTAAGCTCAAAGATGGCGGCGTCGATGTAGCCGACGGCGGTTTCGACTCCAGACGCGAACGCACGCTCCCACGCACTGGCAGGCGTGCCGTCGGTAAACGCCATCAGGCCGTAACGGTTAGAACGCATCTTATCCGCGAGTTCGGCGTCGGGCCCGAGCGAGCGTGTGAGGACACTGAGAACCCGAGACTGCCAGGATGTCTGCGCGGTCTCGCCCAGGCGATACAGGGCGATGGGGTTCGCCGCCTCATCCTTGAGCTGGCTAAGCAGCTGGATGGCGGTTTCCGGGTCGACGGGCGGTTCGGTCGACTGAGATCCATTGCCGCTACTGCGCCGCCCTCGGGCGCTACTCAAGCTCGTCCCTCCTGACAATGCGGCCACGGAGCGCAAGCATAAGGCCCACGATCGCGGGCGGTCGTGATTTGCTTTCAGGCCTCAAACGAGCGAATGATGTGGCCGCTTCGGCCGCCCCCGCTACACCCGACAGCTCGCTGGTGGTAACCTCTCGGGCGCACGGAACCGTTCCGCCGCCTCCCGAGCGGGAGTAACTCAGCTGGCAGAGTGTCTGCTTCCCAAGCAGAGCCGTGCTGGCTCCTCCTCGCCGGCCCCCTCCCGCCCTGATCACCGGAGGGTCCCTCGGCCCCCCGACCGCCTCGAACGGCTCGATCACGTACGGGGGAGGGAAGGCCAAAAGGAGTTTTCGGAGGGGTCAGAAAGGAGTGGCGGGCCGTACAGGCGGGCAACGGGCCGGGTAGCAGACGAACGTTGGTGAGGACGGCAAGACGACGGGTGGAGAACCTGGAGCGGGCCCCACAAATTCCACGCCCCTGCGCGCGTGAGGCCTGCCCGGGATCTGGACGCCCGGTCCCGGCTCGCAAGGCCACACGCCCCCGGGCACCCCTACCCAGAGGGTCCTTCGGTGAACCTGGCCGCCGTTCTGCGGCTGCCCCGGGCACTCTGGTTATTCGGCACTTTCTACACTCACCGGGGGCTGTAGGTCAACGGGCGGCCGCGGACTGTCGCTTTCGTCAGGTGATCGTGCTCGACTACCAACCTGCGTTGATTACCAATCGGTAATCGATGGTAATCTGCGCCTTCCCCGTCGGGCGATCGTGGCCCCCGGCGACTGGGATGCCATCATCACGCCGCAGCAGACGGCGCGCCTGCGAGCGATGCTGACCGACCCCGAGCGTCGAACCAACCGGGCGGCCCGCCGGTACCTGCTCACCGGGATCATGCGGTGTGCCCTCTGCGGCTCGCGCCTGGTCGCCCGGCCCGCGGTAATGGAGACCGCCGCTACATATGCGCCAAGGGGCCGGGCCTGCCGGGCTGCGGAGGCGTGGCGATCCTGGCCGACACTCTGGAGGGCTTCATCGTCGAGGCCATCTTGCACCGGCTCGACTCACCCGCGCTAGCGGCAGCACTCGGCGGCGCTGGCGCGCCGTCCGAGTTGCTGGACCCTGTGCGCGTTGAGGCTGAGACAAGTTCCCGCGAGCTAGAGCACCTCGCCGCGGCATATGGTCAGCGCGAGATCACGTGGACGGAATTCCTCGCCGCCCGCAAGCCCATCGAGGCGCGCATCGAGACTGCCAAGCGAACCCTCACCCGTTACAGCCGGGCCAGTGCAGTCGAGCCCTACGTCGGCGCTTCTTCCACACTCCGTGAACTGTGGCCCGAGCTGCCGCTATCGCGTCAGCGTGCCATCGTCGCGGCTCTTCTCGACCGTGCCCTGGTCGGCCGAGCCGTCCCGGGTCGCACGACCTTTGACGAGTCCCGCGTCGAGCCCGTCTGGCGCGTCTGAGAGCCGCTCACAAGAAGCCTTGCCACCTCCGCAAGCGTTGAGGCGTCCTCGACCTTGACCGCGAGGCCCTGAGCCGCACAGGTCCGCTCAACCCAGGCCCGTGCCCTGGCCGTCAGACCTTCCTCTACGGTGCCCATGACACCCACACCGCAGGCGGTCCCGCCCAGGTCTCCTCGCTGGCCGAGTCCCACCTCACCTCGGGCTCACAGCCCATAAGCGCCGACGCACGCCCGACGACTTCGGTTGCGCTCTCGCCCACAAGCCGCACACGACGGGGCTGGAAGCCTTCCGCTACCTCGTAGCGGTGAAGCCCAGTGGCCGAGCCATGCCCGAAGTCCTTGCCTATGTACTTCGCCAGGTACCGCCCGTTGACCCTCGCCTCGCCCAGCGCGCCGGACCTGACCGGTAGGTCCCCGTGGTAGTGAATCCAGACGTGCCCTCGCCCCCACGCTTCCACGATCTGCCCCCGCGGAATGAAGCGGTTGACTGCCAAGTGCGCGTGGAGACCGTGACTCTTGTGCCACTCCGTCACCCACAGGTACGGGAACGGAATCCCCACTGCGCACCGAAGCCGCTTGAAAAACTCGGCAACGTCCGCGCGCAGCTGCAGCGGGTCGAAGCATCCAGCGCCCGCGTATGTCACATCGCCAAGCCGATTGAGCCGGTTCGCGGCACAGTACCGGCGCACCTGGCCCCGGGCACGGCGCGCGGCCTCGAACGCCGACCGCCCCGGCTCGGGCTCCCACCACGAGTCACCGCCCGACGACCCGCCCGCACTCTGAAGGCAGCCGCCCGCCTCGCACGCGTCTGGGTACAGGGTCAGGAGCCAGCGAGCCCGGCCCCTCGGAGCCACCCTGGCCCGGTCGAGTTTCGTTGGAGAATCAAGTGAAGAACGCGAGTGCGGGTCCACCTCTGGGCTCCTGACAACTGGCCAGCGCGAAGCTGGCGGTCTGTGTTGTCAGGGGGGCGTTACCCTGCTGGGTCTTCGCCACGGGGGCGACCCAGCCCCCAGAACCCACGCCACTTCTTGTCGCCTCCGGCGTCCGACCTGGACACCGACGGCCGGGGGGATCCCAAGACACCCCGTGTCCGCATCACAACTTGGGCGGCGGACCTGCCCACCGGGACCCTGCGCAGTCGCGGCCCTTCGGCTTTGACCGCCTCGAATCTAGCACGATTCTCTCGTGACGTGGAACGCCTGTTCTCCCCATAGGCGGCGCCCGGAGGGCACCGCCTAGATTGAGGCTGGGAGCCAGGTGCCGCACAGGGCAACTCTCGACGCCGAGCCATCTTCCTGTCCGAGACACCAGCCAGACGGTGTCCAGGGACCTTCGGCTCTACCTGACATGCTAAATGACCACTTCTTTGTGGCCTACCCGGGCGTACTGTCAGCTTGCACCCGGGGAGGATCACATGCGGTTATTCCGCGATCGCCGGAGGCGCGCTGAGCCACTGGCGAGACCGACCCCGAAGTCGAAGGGAGGCATTCATGTCCCCGAAGAAGCTGCCAATCTTGCTCTTGGCTGCCGTGTTCATGGTGGCCTTGGCCCCCGCTCCAGCCCTCGCCGTTGGCGGTGGCGGCCCGACCTTGGCTTCGAGCCCTAAGTGGACGCTCAGCTACTACAGCGGGGACAACGGGCCGTACACCATGCCCGCCCACCCGCACAACGACAGCATCGCGACGTTCGCCTTCGACCTCGCGCCCAATCAGGCGCTGCTGACGTCGGCCGACCGTGAGTACCTGGGGAGGGGGAACCTGCTCGGCGACACCGTGAGGGCGACAATCTCGATCACGGCACCGAAGGGCACCACGTTCGTCGGCTATGACACCGGCTGCTCCACGCCGCCGACAGTCCGGTTCTACTTCGGCACGAAGCTCATTCTCGGGGCTGAGACCTCGTTCCAGTCGGGGCTCTACGAGGACCAACTCTGGTGGTCGAACCCGGTGAGCATCAGCCTGGCTGACGTCTTTGCGGCCGGTCGCCACGGATCGAGGTTGTCGGTGTCGTTCACACCGGCAAAATGGTCCAATCTGGTTGGCGCGTTCGGGAACAATCTGGTTGGCACGTACAGTGCGGACTTCAGCAAGGCCGCCTCGAACGTGAACACGGTCGGCTTCTCGTTCGGCAGCGGATGCACGTTCGCCTTCGGCGACGGCTCGAACCCTGCCGGTGCCCTCTTCAACCTGCTGGAGTTCAGCATCCAGCCACAATCGTGGTGGCCATGGTGACCGTCATGATTGACCACCTGCGCACGGTAGTGCCTACCTAGACATGGCAGGCACCGAAGGACGAAGGGTCGGGTTGGCAACAGCCCGGCTCTTCGCTCTTATCGAGCGGGGCCCTTCTTCGCCACGATGGGTGCAAGACCACAACATCCCACGCATTCGGCGTCCCGAGAAGGCCGAACCAGCCCATGCCGCCGGGGAGCTGACCCCGATCCATCCGCTCGCTGGCGTTCTGCTCGTGTGGGGTAGTGAGGTGGCCTACGGGGCTTGAACCCGTAACCTTCGCCCGCATGGCCCGGTTAGATGACGTTCGGCTGTTGGCTCCTGGGCAGGTTCGCGCACCTTCTGACGGCCCCGCTCACCTCTGGACACCGCCTTACTTGACCAGCCTTTAAGTCTGGGCGCTTCTCTCGGATGTCGGGCAGCACCGAGCTGAGGCTGGGATCCGGACCTCGCTGGCGCTTGCTGACACGGCTCATCTCCGTCGAGGAGGCGGCGGGCTCGATTCGGATTCGCGGCGACGAACGCCTCGGCGCGTCCTTCGATGCGTGCCGTCGCGGTCATGACGACGAAGCTATAGCCGAAACTGCCGGGCGCTTTCAAGCACGCTCCGGTGCCTCCCGGGAAACCGAACCGAGCGCCGCCTTTGACGCCGCGCCGCGCGGCGAGGTTCTTCAGGGTAGCGCCGACCAGCCAGGCTGCCGCCGCTAGTGACATTGGCGCACACTGGCCAACGAGAGAGTGACCGCTCGGCGAGGACGGCACCCCCCCCCGTTTGACCCCAGTGCTACGGTGATCGGGGATTGCCCAAGTCTGTCAGCCCGCCAATTCATGCGCAGGTGTCTCGATGAGCAACAAGAGACGAGTGGCCGAGGCGAATGTCGGTGCCTTCTATGGCGGGGTGGTGCAAGTCTCGCTGCCGATCCCGGCGGTGGGAGTCGAGTCACGGCCGGCCGAGCCGCAGCCTGAGGACGAATGGAAGGTACCGATGGGGCCTCTCGAGACCGAGGACGAGGTGAGCCTCGAGCCGGTGCACTCGAACGGCACCGTCGCCTTGCCGCTCCATCCCGCGGACAAGGGGTAGTCGTCCGGCTACACCGCGCCTCGGAGCCCCATCCACCTGGGCCTGCGCCCACTCGCCTGTCGAGTGACATTGGCGCACACTCGCTAATGACGGCATGCTCGGGCTTCAGCTCGTGGGGACATGCGTGATGCGGCGCCAGGTCCGACAGTGCTTGACATTGCGTGGACCGGGGCCGACGGTGTGTCTACTCGGGCCGCGTTGCCGGGCGACTCAGCTGCGACGCGGGCGACGGGTGCGACCAGTCGGAGGACTTACGGTGAAGTCTCTGGCGCGATTCCTGACCCGACCGGGTCAGGTTCTGATGCTCCGCGAGGCGGTGAGCGGTTTTCCTCGTGGCACCCCGGTAAAGGTAATCAGTGTCTTGAATACCGACGACCCCACCTTCGTCGTCGAGCCGTATCTCTCCGTCCCCCATAGCAACGACCTTGCGGCGAGCGGGGTGCGGCTGACACTGAGCCACAGCGTGCTCGCGGAATCGCTGCCGGAGTTCCGATCAGGGACGATGATCAGCTGAGCCCAGCCTCGTGGTCAGCCTCAGGTGACATTGGCGCACACTCGCCAAGGACGGCGCGCTGTCGCATGTGGTCGGATCGGAAGGAGTGGCGCCGACACTATGCGGGTGAACGTTTGGAACTGGATGAACGCACCGCAAATGCCGGTTGAACGCCGGGTCCCCGATAGCATGCCGACGATCCGCGGTCCGAAGAAGTGGGCAGGTCCCATCACCGGTTCGGTCCGGGTAGACTGAGGAGCGGCGTGCGGGAGCCTGCGCTAGCGGGCCGTCGAGGACCAGCAGACACCGGAAGCCAAAGGGGCGGATGCCGCTTCAACTCAGAGACGTAGAGGTCCGGGAGGCGGAGCCGAGCGACGCCGAGGCAGTCGCGACTTTCCTGCTGGCGGCCTGGCGCGAGGCGGGGCCCGAAAGCCTCGGCTTCACCGGCGCCACTCCGGAGCTGATGGCGGAGATTGCAACCACGGAAGCGATCGGGGCGCGCATTCGCCGCGATGGTCGTCGCCTATTCCTGGCGCGCTCGCGGGAAGGGGTTATGGGCTTCGCTGCCACGAGACCGCTCGATGGGCGGAGCGTTGAGCTGGCGGGGATCATCGTGGGCCGCGCCGCCGCCGGGCAAGGCGTCGGGACCCGGCTCGTCGAGCAGGCTCTTGCCGCTGCGAGCCGCGATGGATTCGCGCGGATGGTCGTCCGGACTGAGCGCACAAACGACCGGGCGATCGCCTTCTACCGGACCAGGGGATTCGAGCCGGCAGCGGACTGCATCGAGCGGGTCGGCGAACTCCAGGTGCCCGTGCTCGAGCTGGCGAGGGACGTACACGAGCAACCGAGGACGGAGGACCGCCTGGAGTAGCGCCGACCCGCCAAAGCTGCTGTCCACTGGGTACAGTAGCGTGCGCTCGCGAATGAGACGAGAGTGCACCGGCACGCGTGCGACGTCGAGATACTAGTCGGCTGGCAGGAGCGATTCGCGGCAGCGATGCCCGGGATCGAGATCGCCCACCTCGTCGCTAGGGGTCGCCCGGAGCAGGAGATCATTGCCGCCGCCCAACGGCTGCATGCCGACGCGCTCATCCTGGGCGCACGTCCGCGAACCGGCCCAACCGAACCCGGGCCGAGGAGCGTGGGTCGCGTGGCCCGGTTCGTGCTCGACCATTCGCCGGTCCCGGTCCTGATCATCCGGCTGTCCAGCTGATCGAAGCGGCCGCGCCAATGCATCTTCCGCGCCTGAAAGGCGCCGGCGCTATATCGCCAGCTGGTGGCTTAACGGGCGCAACTGCAAGCCGAAAGTGGGAGCTGACGTCTTGCCCCAGCGGAAGGCGTCAACCCATGCTCGTGAGCCGCAAGTGGACCCCGGGCGGCCGGTGGATCCCAAGGCAGTCGAGCTGCAGGCCGAGAAGAACCCATTGAGGCGCCTCGGCAAGATCCTCGGCCCCGGCCTAATCACCGGGCCTCCGATGACGATCCCTCAGGGATAGGAACCTACGCTCAGGCTGGCACGCAGTACGGCTTCGCGACGCTGTGGACGATGCTCCTCATGTAGCCGATGATGACGGCCGTCCAGTACCTGTGCGCCAAGATCGGACTGGTGGCCGGGCGCGGTCTGACCGCCGCCACAGATGTCGCCCGATCCCATGGCCGTGGCGCTGGCGCTCATGGTTGAAAACGAGGCTGGCGGGGGCCGTGTCGTAACGCACCGCGCGCCCGAGGCTTTGGCTACAGTCGGCCGAGCAGCTCGGCCTTCTTGGCTTCGTAATCTGCGGGGGTGAGGGCGCCCTTGTCGCGCAGGTCGGCCAGCTTGGCGAGCGTCACCGTGACGTCGTCCGAGCTCGACGACTCTTCTGCAGCCGGAGCGGAGGTCGCCGAAGCGCCGCCGACCGGCCGTCTGACGCCATCCTCGAGATCGTTCTTGGCGTTGAGCATTGCCTTTTTGAAGTCGACCACATGGGCCAACATCTCGTAGCGGTCGATCGCATCGTCGTTCGCGGTCAGGATCTCCAGGTCGCCGTAGCGCAGCATTCGGGCAAGCAGACCTTGCTTGAGGACTGCGTCGTTGATCTTGTCGAGCGAGCTGTCGCCGCTCTTCTTGTCCAGCAGGCCCTCGGTCTTGAGCACCCGGCGGTTGGTGATGAGGTACTCCTCGGAGCGCCAGGTCAGGTCCACGATCGCAAGCCAGACGATGCCCACGACCAGGAGCACTGCGCTCACCACCGCCATGCCCTGCCAGACCACGCCGCCGGCCTTGATCAAGATGGCAAGGAAGAACACGATCAGGCCTGCGAACACCGACACGATTGGTCGCAGGCCATGCGAGAGAGGCGCAAGCCAGTGCTGTCGACCCCGGTAGAGGATCTGCTCGTCTTTCGCCATCAACGAGTCCGCGTAGCTCATCCTAATCTCCTTTGTGGCCAGTCCACCCCTCGGCCCAGCTAGCCTTCAGGCCCATGGGTAGGAGCGGGCGCAGACGTGCTTGAATCCGCCCCGCTCGACCAGGACATCGTGATTGGATGTCTGACCGTCGAAGTCCACTAACCCCAAGGCGATCAAGCCGGCCTTCGTCATGCCCTCAGTGGGCTGCTCCGCCATCCCCGCCCAGCAGACGCGAATCGTCGGCCATGAGGGGATCGGCTCGTCAGAATGCCTGGCCTCAGCGATGGCTGAAGCGCAACCCGCCGAACAGGAAGAGAACGATGAGGACGACGACCAGGAGTTCCAACACAGGACACCTCTTTCATCTCCAGCCTGCTCGTCCACGTTCGCGGGCGCGAGGATGAAAACTCGCGCTCTCCTCGCCTGGGTGAAACCCGATCACGTCTGCCGGGGGCCCCTGCTTTCGCGCGCGGCTGTGAATGGAACTGCACGCCGGGCGGACCACTTACCGACCTGCGAGCCCGCCGGCGACGGTCAATCACGCCGAGCCCCGCGACAGTGACGGCGGTGGGGCGCAGCATTGCACGTTTGGGAACGCTCGCGGCCCTGCGGTCTCGATTGCTCTTCATTTGTATGCCCGTCGCGCGGTCAGGACGGCGCTTTTCGCCGATGTCACTGACAATGAGCGAGACCAGCCCCTCGACTACCTCGCCTGGTATCCCGCCCGCAGGCGATCGGGGCGCGTGGTCGATCGCGCGACGTGAGATGCACGCTGGGTCCTCCGGGTCCAAGCCCAGTGTTTTGGAGGCTGCTAACCGAGGCGCTGGATCTTGGTCAGCGAGCCGGGATGCGGGGCTAGGGCCAGACTCGGTTATGCGGTTCGCCTGCCCCTGAGCCCACGGGCGAGGGCGAGGAGATTGGCCTACTCCTGTCTAGCCGCGACGCCTCCTCGTTGGGCTGAGCAACGAGTCCGCCCTCGCGCCTGTCGGCGGCCTCGCGCAGCAGCGTGTGGAACTCCTCGTTCAGTCGCTCGTCGTCGCTGGCCCGGCGGTTGATGCGGCCGCCCGTCCCGAGGCTGCGAGGCCCTCGCCACCGCTCACGTTACGAACCGGGGAAACGATCGACGGGCCGCGAAGAAGAGGGCGGCCCGTCGATTCAGGTCTGCTTACTGGCGGTCGCACAAAGCGACGCCGGTATGGCTCAGCTGTTGATGCGCCGTCGCTGAGTCACGACTGCTGCCACGGCCAGCCCTCCCAGGGCGAGGCAGATCAGCAGAGCGAACTGCGGAGTCGAGCTGTTGCTCGATCCGCCGCCGACCGTGCTGGTGGGCGGCACTGTCGCGGGCGGGGCCGTCGCGGCCGACAGGCTCGCGCTCGCGGTTGGCGACCCGCTCGCGGTTGGCGACCCGCTCGCGGTCGGGGATGACGTGGCCTGGACAACAGCATTGGCCATGCTGGCGGAGCAGGCGGCTAGAGCTCCACCGCCATTGGCCGAGCCATTGCACTGGTTGATCGTGACGACGAGGGCCGAGGCCATCGTGCCGGTCGCGGAGCAGGTCAGACTGGCTCCACCGCCATTGGCCGAGCTATTGCACTGGGTGATCGCCGCGCCGGTCGTGGACTGCAACGGGTTACAGATCTTCACGGTGCCGGTGGTGACCGAGCCGACGCATTGGTCAACCGTGACCGCCGTCGCGCCTGGGTCGACGCCGACGAAGTTGTTCGTGATCACGACACTGCAGAGGAGCTTGCCGCCTCCGCCATTGGCCGAGCCATCGCACTGAGTGACCGCGGTGATTGGCGCGGTCAGGGCGGTCGTAGTGGTCGTGCAAGGATGGCCGAGGGCTCCATCAGTGGGGTCGCCCGCAGAGCCGAGACACTCGTGCACCGTGAGCGCCGCGGATCCACCGGTGGCGGTGATCGTGTTGACGATGGTGACCTGGCAGATGATGCCTTCGCCGCCCGCGTTGCCGACACCTGTGCTGCAGGCCCCGACTGCGGCGAGCGGCGCAGCGGCCACGGGCGAGGTCGTGAGGAGTGTTGCGGGCGCCAGCAGCGCAAGGGCAAACAGGCCCGGGAAGAGAAGCGTGAACGAGCGACGCATGAAGACACCTCCCAAGAATGGAACAGCCCTGGCCGTCGTCGTGGGTCCGGCGGTGACGACCGTCCGGTCGCCTTGATCGATTGCCACGGCAAACACCTTGTCCTTCAGGCATCCGGAGAAGCGGGGCAACCAGGTCCACCGCCGGGAGACACTCCGGCCACTGCTCTTCGTCGATTCTGGTCAAAATCTAGCACAAGCCGCGAGGATGAAAACCCCCACCCCTGGGCGACGACCCGCCGAAAGCGTGCCCTAGTGTCCCGATTCGGAAGTCGCTGGCGGCTTGCGAACTGCTTTGGCGAGGATCTGGTCGGCGGTCTTGACCCAGTGGAAGGGCGTTGAGCCCTCGTTCCACTGGGCCGTGAAGGCCGTGA
>Ga0187849_1002414_pt1 | contig 17919 bp, 16 predicted proteins | sample June2016WEW_4_10_2_FD_132412 | JGI IMG/M metagenome (GOLD analysis project Ga0187849, IMG submission 132412) | Peatland microbial communities from SPRUCE experiment site at the Marcell Experimental Forest, Minnesota, USA - June2016WEW_4_100 | ecosystem: Environmental > Terrestrial > Soil >...
CGGGGCATCGTGCGCGCGCGCCGGCTAAGCCACTCGACACTGCGCAACATTCGCCAGAACCTTTTCTTCGCCTTCGTCTATAATGCGATTGCAGTGCCGGTGGCAGCCGGCGCGCTCTACCCCTGGCTGGGATGGCTCTTAAGTCCGATGCTGGCCGCCGCGGCAATGACGTTCAGTTCGGTATCCGTCATCAGCAACGCCCTGCGGCTCCGAAACGTGGAGATTTGAGGGTGGGCCGAAAAGCAAGCCCCTCACACGAGGCGGCGCCCCGGCCGGCCGCGGCAGAACCGGGGCCCAAGGGGCGGACCGTCCCCCGAGGCGATGATCGATGACTTTTCTAAAGACCCGCTATACCTTGCGGAAAGACCTGGCGCCCCATGACCTTCATGGTCTCACCGGACTTGCGACGGTCTATGGATTTCGCGGGCTCTGGTTTGAGGGTGATGACCTGGTTGTCGAATATGACGCCTCACGCCTGAACGAGGCGGAAGTGCTGGCCCAAGTCCGTGCGAGCGGTGTTCCCGTGGAGCCTCTCGAACCCATTCCGCCGGGTAGTTTTGACTACGCGGGAGAATTCCGTGATTTCGCCTGGCCGACCAAGGGCCTTTCCCCTGCCAATCAGAAAGCGAAGTGACCGGGAAGTTTGCCCGGCACTCTCCCGCCATCACTTGGCGGTGCACTTCTGCGAAGGCACTCTGCCGAACCGTGTCAGGGTACCTTCGCTGCGGCTACGAGATCCGACACCGCAAGGATCACCGTTGCTTTGCCGACACCCTGATGAATCGTGGCATAGGCGTACTTCACGTCCAGGTTGTGGTCGGCGAGTTTGCGCGTGAGCTTTCCCAGGGCGCCCGGGCGGTCCGAGACCTGCGCGGCCAGCACGTCCTCCTCCGTGAATTGTAGTCCCATCGCCTCCAGCACCTTTCGCGCCGCGGCGCCGTTGTTTACAACCAGGTGGATAGGCGCCACACCCATTTGTTCCGGGACCATCAACCCCACAATATTTACCGCTTTCTCTGCCAGCCGGGAGCACAGTTCTGCCAAAGCCCCGCGCTTGTTCTCTACCATGACTGAAATCTGCTTGGTAACCGTCACAGCCGACCTCCTGTTTTTGGGGCAGCCGCCCCGTACCCCTGAGTGAAATCTGCTACGACTCTACTCACAATTATCTCAGCATGCAATGCAGACCGCGCACCCCCCCGGGCAGTCTCGTCCGGATATCTCACGACGGAATTGGAAGGGCGGGGCTGAACAGGCTGCGGAAAAACGTTTCACTGCTGTCATTCTGAGTCCTTCGCTGTCATCCTGAGCGCAGCGAAGGATCTCGCTCTGCCCGCTCAGGATAAACTGCGCGAAGAATCTCGCCCTGAGCATTTTCACGAACACACGAGATTCTTCCTTCGCTATGCTCAGGACCGCCTGCGGCTCCTCAGAATGACAGCGCCTACGAGTTTTTCCGTAGCCTGTTTTAAGCCCTGCCCCTCCGGCAGCCCCCCAAAAGCGTTCCAGTGTGGTGAGAAATCCGCGCTAGCTTTCACCCGGCGCACCTCTTGACGTCTGCCCTTTCGCGCGCTAACGTGGATTCCTCATCATGTCAGCCAACACTCACGCTCCCCTCGGAACTTTCCGGATCCTCGAGAGGTCCGCGTCCAGCGTTCCAGCACTCTCGGACCTGCCCCAGCAAGTCGCGGGTGCTCTGGGATCTCTCGCCTTGCCCCCGGAGAGATTGCGCGACAAGCGTATAGCGGTCGCGGTGGGCAGCCGCGGAATTGCCGCTATCTCCGTTCTGGCCAAAGCCGTCTGCGACTGGCTCAAGGGGCAGGGTGCGTGCCCGTTCGTTTTCCCCGCCATGGGCAGCCACGGTGGCGCCACCGCGGAAGGGCAGCGGAAGATCTTGACCGGATACGGTGTCACGCCGGAATTCCTAGGCGCAGACATTATCGCTTCCATGGAGGCCGTTTCGCTCGGCACAACGCCCGAGGGTTTTCGGGTTTTCATGGATCGCCACGCGTGGGAGGCCGATGGCGTGGTGGTGCTCAACCGCGTGAAGCCCCACACGGACTTCTCCGGCAAGATCGAGAGCGGTCTGCTCAAGATGATCGCCGTCGGCATGGGGAAAGCCGAGGGCGCACGCGAGTGCCACCGCTGGAGCTGGAAGTTCGGATTCGAGCAGGTCATTCGCGCCATGTCGGCGAAAACCCTGGCCAGTGGCAAGCTCCTGGGCGGGGTGGCCGTGGTGGAAAACGAGTTTCATCAGGTCGCCGCGGTGCGCGCCGCGAATGCCGCACACATCAGCGGCATGGAAGAGGCGTGCCTCGTCATGGCCCGGCCGCTCGTCGCGCGTATCCCCTTTGCGAAGCTGGATTTGCTGATTGTCGATGAACTTGGCAAGAACATCAGCGGCACGGGAATGGACACGAAGGTTGTGGGGCGCGGCGTTGAACTTCCACCCGGTGAAGCACCTGAAATTCGTCTGATCTACGTGCGCGATATCACGAACGAAAGCGGCGGCAACGCCCTGGGTGTGGGATTGGCTGACGCGATGCATGAACGGCTTTACCGCAAGATCGACCTGCAGAAAGTGTATGCCAACGCGCGCACCTCGATGAACCCTCCCATGCCGCGCCTTCCCATGTTCTGGCCGTCGGACCGAGGAGCACTCGGCTGGCTTCTGGGTGCGCTCGGCAGTCCCGAACCCCATGAGCAACGGGTGGCGTGGATCCGCAACACGCTGAACCTTGACCGCATTGCCATCTCGGAACTGCTCACCCGCGAAGCCGCCGCGCTACCGGGCTGGCGCATCCTGCCGGAACCCTTCGACCCGGAATTTGATGGTGACGAGAATCTCGTCTCATCCCCCCTCTAGTTTGCTCGCCCAAAGAACTTGGAGAAAGGTTGTGCAGCAGGCGGCCCTCCTACCCTGTTGCTTGAGGGCGCGCAGCTTTCTCACCCAAGAGTATTAGGAAACTCACCCCGGAGATCGACCTCGGCCCATCCTGTTTTCGTAGCCAATAACGGTGAGGAGGTGTGCGTCGTCTCATGCCGATATTCCTCCCAGAATCGGCTTTTCGCCGTATTGCATCGGGCGCGCAACTTGACCACAATCGACGCCATTCTTATCTGGAGTGTGGACTTTGGACTCCTCTCAAAACGGCGAGCGACGTGACGGCCAGCGTTTCACCATCCCTTGCCCTGTAACGCTCGTACTGCGAGGGAAGGGAAGGAAGCTTAGTCAGGGACAGGGTCGCTTACTCGACATCGGGGTGCGCGGCGCGAGTATCTACGCGCCAACGCCGCTCGATATCGGGTCGAATATCACTTTGCTGATCGAGTTCCCGGATGGCACGGGGCGGGTGCGGGCGGTTGAATTCGAGGGGTTGGTAACCCGCGCCCAGACGAAACCCCTATACGAGGCCGCCGTAGTGTTCCGGCGCCGGGGCCGATTCGTCCGGTCGAACCTCGAGGAACTTCTGCTGCGTTTTTCGGCGGAAGAGGGATCAGAAGCGCTCGATCCCAAGACTCCCGAACGCCAACGGGAGATCGGGTAAGGCAGTCAGCTCCTCGACTGCGGCGAGCCCCCCCGCTGCGGCCCCTTGGCACGCCCAGCGCCGCGGCTGGCAGTTCAACGGCAAGCCAAGCGGTTTACAAAGCAGGTTGTAAGTCAGAGGGCGGAGCTTTATGCCGGATGCCATGGCAGGCGAGAACTCGACCGCTGGACCCTCCTGGTATGCGCTCTACACGCGCGCGCAACACGAGAAGGTAGTTGCGCAGGCTCTTTCGAGCAAAGGGTTTGAGATCCTGCTGCCGCTGTACCGCGCGGTACACCGCTGGAAAGACCGCAGCAAGCAACTGGCGCTCCCCCTCTTTCCGGGTTACGTCTTCATTCTGGGAGGTCTGGACCGCCGGCTCGAAATCGTTTCGACACCCGGCCTGCACACCTATGTGACGGTGGGCGGGCGGCCGGCCCCCATCCCGGGTGCGGAGATCGAGGCCGTCAAGCGGACGGTCCTGGAGTGCGCGTGCGTTGAGCCTTACCCCTTTCTGAAATCCGGAGACTGGGTCCGAGTCACGCGTGGCCCCTTGGAGGGTATCGAGGGGGTTCTGGTTCGTAAGAAGAACCAATTCCGCCTTGTCCTCTCTGTCCAATTGCTCCAGCAGGCGGTGGCGGTGGAAGTCGATGTCTCCATGGTCGAGCGCGCCCCGCGTGCCGGAGTCGCTGATCCCCGCCTGATCTGGTGGGAGAAGGGATACGCCTCTGCCTCCGCCTGAGAAACCCTGGGGGCTATCCCGGAACGGTGACGACCTCTCGTGATATACCGAGAACCGAACATGCCTTATAACCAGGAATTGTCTTTAGCCCGCTCCCGATCCTTGGACCGCCCGGGCCTGTCCCTGCCCGCGCCGGTAATTGATACCGAAGCCCAAGCTGCGGAGATGTATTCCTACCTGCAAACCTACTGGCGGATCCTGCTGCGGCGCATGTCGACCATTCTTACTGTCGCCTGCACGTTGACCGCACTGGTCGCCATTGTGTCCTTCAAGATGAGGCCGGTCTATCAGGCGACGGCGCGCCTGGAGGTGGAGGCGGAGGCGCCCCAAATCCAGTCTTTGGAGGACCTGCGCCGGCAAGCGCCCGGTGACGACGCCTTCCTCGGGACGCAGATTCAGATTCTGGAGACCGACGACCTGGCCTGGCGGACGATCGAACAATTGGGCTTGCAGGGAAATCCTGGGTTCGCATCCCCTGAGCAGGTGGAAGCGCATTCAGACCCGAGCAATCCGAATATCCTGAGAGACTGGCTGGTTCGCAAATTTCGGAAGGCCCTCGATGTTGAACGCGTCCGCGAAAGCCGCGTGGTCAAGGTCAGTTTTGAGAGCACCAACGCGGACATGGCCGCCCAGGTGGCCAACGCCCTCGCGACCAACTACATTGAGTACAACTTCCACCAGCGCTACGACGCCACGCGGCAGGCCTCCGGCTGGATGGAACAACAGCTCGATGAATTGAAAGCCAAAGTTGAGAAATCTCAGCAGGCGATGGTGGACTACCAGCGGCAGAACGCCATCGTCAATATCGACGACAAGCAGGATGTTCTGGCAGAGAGGCTCGCCGACCTCAGCAAGCAGTTGACGGCGGCCGAAAGCGATTTCGCGCAACAGCAGTCGCTCTATCAGTTGGTGAAGTCGGACCCCGTGCACGTGGCTCTGCTCGCCGAAAATGAGTTGCTCGAGAAGCTACAGGAAAAATACGCCGATATTCAAGGCCAGTACGTTGATGCCCTGGGCCAGTTCGGCCCCAACTACCCCAAGGTCGGGAGGCTGAAGGCGCAAGTCACCGAGATGCAAAACTTCATCGACCAGGAGCGCCAGCGCACCGTGGAGCGTGTGCAGCACGATTACCTGGCGGCCTCGGGCCGGCGCGAGCTGCTCGCCGGAGCGGTTACTCAGGAAAAAGTAGAGCTGGGAAAACTCAGCCAGCTCCTGATCCGCCACAACATTCTCAAGCGGGAGTTCGAGACCAATCAGCAACTTTACAACAGTCTGCTGCAGCGTTTGAAAGACGCCACCATTTCCGCCGGCTTGCGCGCCACCAACATCCACATCATTGACCCGCCTTCCACGCCGGTCGTCCCCATCCGCCCCAAGAAGCTGCTCAACACGGCCATCGGCCTGCTCGTGGGCTTGATCCTGGGCGTGACGCTGGCTTTCGTGCAAGAAGGCCTGGACAATTCCATCAAGACCGCCGAGGACGCCGAAAGACTGGTGGCGGTCCCCTCTCTGGCGGTCATTCCCCTTGGTCCTTCCCAGCGGCGGCCGAGGGTCACAGGTCGCGGCCAGCGCAACGGGAAGTCACTAGGCGAGGACGTATTGGGATTGACCGTACTCCGCCACCCTTCTTCAACCTTGGCGGAGGCTTTCAGGACGCTGCGCACCTCCGTGCTCCTTTCCACATCGCCTCGCCCTCCCGAGTGTGTGCTGGTGACCAGCGCGCAAGCGGGGGAGGGAAAGACCTCCACCGCGCTAAACCTGGCCACCGCCTTCGCGCAGCAGGGAGACCGGGTGCTCATCATCGATGGCGACCTGCGCCGGCCCGCCATTACGGCGGCGCTGGGGCTTCCCAATGACAAGGGCCTCAGCGGTTTCCTTACCGGCGCGCACAGCTTGCATGAGGCGCTACGACAAGTTGATCCGCAACTTCCGCTGTGGGTCCTGCCCGCCGGCCCCGTCGCACCCAATCCGGCGGAATTACTCTCCTCGGCGACCATGCGTTCGGCCCTCCGGGAATTGCGCCGGCGCTTCCGCTATGTGCTCGTCGATTCCCCTCCCATGCTGGTGGTCACCGATGCCACCATCCTCTCCACTCTTGTGGACGGGGTGATTCTGGTCATCGAAAGCGAGAGCACGGCGCGCGGAGCCGTGGTGCGCGCGCGCCGCCTTCTGGAAAGCGCGGGAGCGCGCGTCCTGGGCGTGGTGATGAACAAGGTGAACTTGCGCCACGATGGCTATTACGGATACAGCTACCGCCGCTACTACCAGTCTTACGGGTCCCCGGACGATACGCCCCCGAACTCGCAAGTCAATACCCTGGCGGCCAGTTCCTGAGATTGTCTCTGCCTGAGTGTAGGGCCACCCCTTGGGGTGGCCGAGGCCGGGGCAAGCCCCGGCCCTACTCTTTTGCCTTTTGCCCTTTGCCTTTTGGTTTTCTTTTGCGGCTCCGCCGCACTGCGCTACGTGACCCCGCTTTGATTATGTCTCTTTCCAACAGCATAGGGGAGCCGGACGGCGCCCGACCCACCCAGGGGGCGAGGGCCGTTCGCCCCTACCTAAGCGGGCGCTTGGGTCACGGCTTCAACGAAACCCTCTTGACCCAGGTTGGTCTTCTGGCGCTCGGGGCGCTGACGGGCACGGCCGCCGCCCGCCTGCTGGGCCCCCGGGGACGCGGTGAGCTCGCGGCCATCATCTTATGGCCCTCCATGTTGGTTACCATGGCGTCGATGGGGATGAATCAAGCCATCGTCTTCCACACCGGCAAACGGCGTTTTGGCTTCTCCGAAGTGTGGACGGCCTCCACCGTCCTTGGGCTTCTGCAATCGCTGGTGGTATTAGTCGTGGGGCTGGTGGTTGTCCCGTTGGCGCTCCGGACCTATTCCCCCCAGGTCAGGCACCTGGCCCAGGTGTTCGTTTGCTGCACTCCCGCGCTGCTGCTGGCCGGCTATCCGGGCAGCCTCCTGCAAGGCAAGCTCGACCTGGTTTCCTTCAACGCCATCAGGCTGATCGCACCCGTCATTTATGCGCTCGGGCTCGTGTCTCTGCTGCTGATGAGGAGGCCGTCGCTCTCGAGCGTTCTCGGATTCCTAATCCTGGGTGTCGCCCTCGCGGTTGCAGGCGGTTATGGGATTCTCTTCTCGAAGGAGCGGCCCCGTTTCATTCTGAAGGCCGCGGTCGTCAAGTCGATGCTCAGCTACGGCTGGAAGACGCAGCTCGCGACGGTGAGTTCCTACATCAATCAGCGCGTTGACCAGCTTATTCTCTCGATCTTTGTGGCGCCGCAGCAGTTAGGCCTGTACGTGGTGGCGGTGACGGTATCTACTTCCCTGGGATTCCTCCCGCAAGCCTCGGCCATCGTCACCCTGGCGTCGGGATCGAACCTCCCGCCGGAGCGGGCCCGCCCCGTTATCGCCAGTGCCTTTCGTTCCTCCCTGCTCTGGTTGTTCTGCTCGGCCTCCGCGCTTTTTGCGGTGGCGCCTTGGCTCATAACCTTCGTCTTCGGGATGAGGTTCGCTGATTCCACCTTGGCCTGCCGAATCTTGCTTCCCGGGACCATCGCCCTGGGATTGAACCAGGTCCTGTATGACGGCGCCCGGGCGCTCAATGAACCCGCACTGCCCTCTTACGCAGAAGGGCTGGCCACGGTTCTCACCTGCGTGGGCTTGGCCCTCTTACTGCCTCGCTATGGATTTCTGGGAGCCGCCATAGCCTCCACGGTCGCTTACTCAGCCAGCCTGACGATCATGCTGGCGCTCTACCGCTGGCGCCTCGGCATAGGACTTGCGGAACTTCTGGCGCTTACTCCCGCTCGCCCCGAGAGCGGCCTATCGTCTACCCGCTCGCTGTCTCTCAAAGTCCTCAGCCCGTTCCGAGGGGTGCGGCAAGGTTCGAGGGCGGGTGAAAGTCCCCTGGACTCCTCAGCCCTCTCCGAGGGGAGAGGGTACCCGAGGTACGAGGGAGGGGGCCCCGAGCGCCGGGGGTGAGGGGTCGCTTCGCCTGGCGGGCGCGGCGGCCGCGAAAAGTCGCGAACAGGTCCGAGCGACGCTTGCTACCGTCCACTTTCTCGACCTCGCACCAAGCGCCTTTCTCCTTTATTTTCATCAACATCTTGGAAGAATAACTATAACTCATTTGTTTTCATCAACATCATGGAAAGCCCACAAACTGACATTTTTCCTACATTTGTTTTCAACAACATAGTGGAACTTACCTTCATTTTGGGGCCCCCTTTTTTTCGTCGCCCTGGGCACCGCAGAATGAACTAACTCTTTTCATTTCAATGATATAGATTTTTGCAAGGTTTTCGCTCTCAACCGCTAACCCCTTTTGTTTCTGGCATATCATGGCAAACCGTAGTGGGTCAATTAGATGTAGAGGCGGCTTTACGCCGCCATTTGGCGAGGTAAACTCGCCGCTACAGCATCAAATTGACCATCGTGGCCGAGCCCTGTTCGGCCCTATGACCTACCCCTGCAGACTAGCACCGGACCCGCTGGCTTGTCAAGGCAGTTATTATCTGTTGTTCTTACGGGTAGGCGCCATTTTTCGGAAAGATGCCTAATTGTCCGATATACTCCCCTCCTGGTTCAGGAGGGGACCAGCGGGTGGTCGAGTTGGCAGTGGAGCCGCACCAGCCCGTAACGCGGGCCCGAGGATTTGCCAGTAGGGGCGGTTCGCGAACCGCCCCTGCTTCTAGGTCGTAGCAAGCCTAGCGCGGATTTCTCACCACGCTGGAACGCATAGGGGGGCTGCCGGAAGGGCGGGGCTAAACAGGCTGCGGAAAAACCCCTCACACTGTCATCCTGAGGAGGCGAAGCCGACGAAGGACCTCTGTATTTGCTTGAAAATTCAAATACAGAGGTCCTTCGCTTCGCTCAGGATGACAGCATCGGAGCGTTTTTCCGCAGCCTCTAAAGCCCCGCCCTTCCAATTCCGTGGTGAGAAATCCGGGCTAGCTCGGGCCTCCAGCACGTGGTCAGGCCCGCCAGCCGGCAGAGTTTTGCGCGGTGGAGCAATACTCTGCGGCTCGTCATTCCGTTCCGTCTGAATCACCATCCGCACCGGACCACGCGATGATACGGATTTCACCTGCCAACGATCGTTATCGAAAGTGCAAGCCGCAGAGTTTGAACTGCACAAACTCTGCGCAACCTGCTTCTCGGCATAGCAGCGGTCCCGGCATTAGAGGGAAGCGTTTGACAGGTCTGGGCGGATCAAACTCGGAGTGGCGGAGACGTTTCCTGTTTCCCTTTCTTTGCGTGGGCGGTATCAGCATCGGCATCTGTGTAGTTTGGCTGTTCTCGCAGTTCGCCGCCGCCCTCCTTGATCGGCCTGTGGCCTATATATCAGACCATCCCGCTGAGGCAGTCGCTTTCGGACTGCCAGCCCTAGCTTGTGCGTTATTCTGCGTTCTGTCTTGGCGCATGACCATGTGGGCCCTGATGACTTGGCTGGTATTTGGGGACATTTTGCGCAAATCCCTGCCTCATCAACCGCCCCAGGTCCTACTGGTAGCAGATGCCATGGTCGGTCTGGCATACATTGGCTATCTGTGGTCCGGGAGTACTGTACCCCGCTGCGGGGGCTTTAGCGCCAGCCGTCACCCCATTATAGTGTTCTCTTTGGTTCTCTTTTCTGCTGTCTGCCTACTTGAGGTGTTCAACCCCAAGTCGCCGAACCTCTGGTATGGGCTCGTGGGACTTCACAGCTATCTCTGGTGTGTCCCCCTCATATGGCTGGGAGGCTCCATGTTTGGGGACTGGCCCGCCTTGAGGAAGTTCCTCCTGGTCGTCTGTGCTTTTGCCATACCCGCCTTCCTCCTTGCTGTCTATCAACACCATAACTTTGAGACTCTCCCCCCAGCGCTCCACTCTATTGGCGGCGACTTCGACTATCACACCTACGAAGCTCAAGGGACCTCAATCAAGCTGGTATGCGCAACATTTGCCAATGCTGAAAAGTACGCGCGATTTTGTACGATGGTGGTCTTTCTCTCGATCGCACTCGCAACGGACAAGGCGATGCGCTTCGCCAGCCGGGCGCTCGTGTTCGCGTCGGGCGCCTCTGCACTGGGGGGGCTTTTCCTAAGCGGACGCAGAGCACCTTTGTATCTGACGATTTTTGCAGGGTTCGCACTCATAGCAAAACTGGGGCCGCGCCTAAGGTTCTTTATGTTGCGCACCGCAACAGCGGTGCTACTGCTCGCTCTTCTTGTCATTTATTTTGCCGTGAACCTTGATCTACAAGATACAGAGAGCTACTACCGGAACTCTCTGGTGACGATTGGTGAAAGAGCCACGGGAATGCTTACAGAATTTGACGACGCCGCTACCGATGCAGGATGGCTCGGGCATGGGACGGGAACTGATAGCATGGGGGTGACGTATCTGCCCGGCGGGCAGATTCAAGCTACGGCTCACGGAAACTGGATCGAATATGGCCTGCCCAAGCTTTGGTGGGAATTGGGGCCTGCGGGGGCTTTTAGCTTTGTATTCTTCTTCGGTTCCGTGCTTCTGGCGCTATGGCTTCAGGCCAGAAGCAACCAGAACAATCCATGTCAGCCGCTCTGCTTCAGCTATCTGGCCTACTCGGGTGTGATGTTCATATGGTTCATGAAAGGTCACCAGATTCTGGGAGACATGGCGACGTTGGTTCATTTGTGGTTTTTCACAGGTGTTGTCCTTTCGTCTTCCACGACAGGGCGAGTCGAGTGCGCACCGGACAAGTCAACGCGGACTTTGGGAGCCCATCCCTGGCACTTCTCGGCTCCGGTGTTTCCAAAGTCGGGACCCCACGCACTCCAGCTCCGTCCGCTGGACCTCCAACGATGAAGAAACGAATTGCCCTATTGGTGGGATCGCCCGGTCCCAGGGATCTTCGCCTTGCAAGGATGGCTGCTTCTGCGAGGTATGAGATTAAGGTCTTCTTCTGCCGGCGCAGGCAGGAAGATCAGCAGTGGCAGGTGGGGGAGCTTCGCTACCCCGCGGTTTTTCTCAGGAATTGGGCTCCCTCAGGTTGGTATGGGTGTCGCCTGATCTCGGACGTTAATCCCGGCATTTGGCGGGCGCTTTCAGAGTTCCGGCCTGGGGCGGTGGTCATCCACGGGTTTGCCACAGTTACTTGTCTGGTGGCCGTGCTCTGGGCACGATGCCACCGCGTGCCCTTCTTGCTCCGGGGAGACAGCAACTATCTGGATGAAGCTGACCCTTCCCGCCGCCGGAATGGCCTCCGGCGCCGGTTCCTGCGCTGGCTGGTCCGTCGTGCGGCAGCTTTCTTGTCGGTTGGGAAACTGAATCACCAGTTCTGGGCGGCGTACGGAGCAGACGCCAGGAGAATATTCTTCGTGCCCTATGCAGTGGATACGGATTACTTCCGTGAGCAAGCGGACATATGGCGAGCGCGGCGTGCCGAGATCAGGGCGGAAAAGGGATGGACACAGGATTACGTGCTTCTGTATGTGGGCCGATTGGTTCGGAAGAAACGTGTTGATGTCCTGATTGCGACGATGCAAAAGCTGGAGCGGACCCGGAAGGATATCCGCCTGCTTATCGTTGGCGATGGGGTCGAATACACACCTCTCGCGGAGCAGGCCAGGGGCCTCGGGAATGTCCACTTTCTGGGCTTCCGGGACCTCCCAGATCTTCCGCAATATTACGCCATTGCCGACGCGTTTGTGCTTCCCTCGGAAATCGAGCCCTGGGGAATCGTTGTCGCAGAGGCTCTGGCGTGCGGATTACCTGTAATCGCAACCCGGAAGGTCGGGGCTGCTTGGGACCTTATTCAGGATGGAAAGAACGGGTATGTAGTTCCCGAGAACGATGCTGCCGCCCTGGCAGTGGCCATCGACCGGGCATGCAAATCAAATTCTCTCGCCTCGGGTGATAGAGAGTTCCAGGGAGGAGTCGCCGACTGGGGCATTGACTCCTACGTCCAGGGCTTACACGCGGCGCTGGATTACTGCCTGCCCGATTCAGGGTGAACGGCGTAATGCGGAGCCATCGTCCTCAAACGCTTACCGGTGCCTGCCTGAGGAACGCGGGTGCTTCTCACTCTGAAACGACGGATTGATCGCAACATCCAGGGGTGCGCTTGAAGGTCGTCATCAACGCCGCTTCCGCCAAGATGGGTGGGGCGGTGACCTACATCACGAACGTCCTGCGTTGCTTGCCCGGGCCGGAGAGTGGGTACGAGTTTGAAGTTTTCCTGCCGCCTGAAACTGCCCGGGGACAGGTGGGCCTGGCGCGGAACGTTCACCTCTTGGTCACGAACATCGGCCACGCCAGTTGGTGGAAGAGGTTGTGGTGGGAGCAAATTACCCTGCGTAGCCACTTGCGTAAAACCGCGGCCGGCCTGCTGTTTTCCACGGGGAATTTTGGGATGTTCCGCTGTCCGGTGCGACAAGTCCTTCTGGTGTGCAATGCCCTCTATTTCTCCAAGATTTACCGGGAGGTGTTCGTGCCCCGGCACACCTGGAGAGTGAGGGCGGCCTTCCGGTTACGGCGCTGGCTGGTCCGTCGCAGCGCCGAAAGTTGCGATGTGGTGATGACCCCGACGCAAGCCCTGCTGGATGATCTGCGTCCCGAGGCGAAGCTGGGCAAGGCCGTGGTGAATCCCTACGGAGTCGCCGAGGAGGACTTCACAGGCTGCGGAAAAAGGCTTCAAAACTGTCATTCTGAGCGAAGCGAAGAATCTGGCCCTGTCCATTTTCAAGAAGATACGCAGAGCGCGATTCTTCGCTTCGCTCAGAATGACAGCGAACGGGCTCAGGATGACAATCGTGGAACGATTTTCAGCAGCCTCAGCCCTCAGACCGTGGAAGGTGCAAGCCCCGCGCCGGGCGGAGGGTGCAGCTCAGTAATCCGTCTGGTCTTTGTTTCCCTCTACGCGGAGCACAAAAATCTGGCGACCCTCTTGGAGGCCATACGACTCCTCAATCGGGATGGAGGGCGGAAATTTCTGCTGAAGACTACGGTGAATCCGGCCTGGAAGGATGCGGCATGGACTACGACCTATCGAGATGATCTGGCCCTGGCGGGGCAGACAGGTGTTGCGCCTTGGGTTGAGTTCGTCGGCCCCTTTGACCGCGCGGAGGCGCTCCGACTCTACCGAGAGGCGGATATCTTTGTCTTTCCCTCCCTGGTGGAATCCTTCGGGCACCCCCTGGCGGAGGCTATGGCCGCGGGTTTGCCCATCGCGGCCGCGGATACCCCCGTCAATCGCGAGGTCTGTGGGTCTGCCGCAGTGTACTTCCAGCCGCTTTCCCCCGAAGATTTGGCCCGCAAGGTGGGCCGACTGGCAGCCGACCCTCCCCTTCGGCAGAGCCTCGGTGTGGCGGGATACCGCCGCGCGGCAGCCGCGCCCGGCTGGGATGAACACGTCAGGCGAGTGCTTGAGGCGGCGAAGGTTCCACATCTCCGTCAGGGGCGGAATATGCAGGCGCTGTCATTCTGAGCGAAGCGAAGAACCCCCGTAGTTCACTCTGGTCGCCATACCCCCGTGAACTGCCGGGGTCCTTCGCGCAGTTTACCCTGAGCGCAGCGAACGGGCTCAGGATGACAGCGAGGGGTATGGGTTCTCCTTTTCGAGTTGCAGCGCCGACCTTTAGGTCGGCACGTGCTGAGCTAAAGCTCAGCGCTACACGACGCAATCAATCTGTTGGGACACGCGAATGAAAACCCCTGTCGCAGTCGTCATCCTCACCTGGAATGAAGAGGCCAACCTGGCAGCGTGCCTGGAGAGCGTGCGCTGGGCTGCCGAGGTTTTTGTGGTCGATTCCGGCAGTGGGGATCGAAGCGTGGAAATCGCCCGGTCCCTGGGCGCTCGGGTGTACGAGCACGCCTTCGAGGGATATGCCGAGCAACGCAACTGGGCGCTCCGGAATCTGCCCCTCACGCACGAATGGGTGCTGATGCTCGACGCTGACGAACGCATTCCGCCGGCGCTCGCGGCGGAAATCCGCGACGCAATCTGCGACCGGGGCCAGGACTATGCGGGCTTCTACCTGAAGTTCCGGCACATATTTCTCGGCCGCTTCCTCAGACACGGCGGGCTCTACCCAACCTGGCTCTTGCGCTTGTACCGGCCCCGTCGGGCGAGGTACGAAGCCCGGCCGATGAACGAACACGTGATTCTGGACGGGAAGGTTGACTATCTCGCCCAACCCTTCGAGCATCGCGACCTCCGGCCGCTGCGCGATTGGGTTTCCAAGCACAATCGCTACGCCGAACTCGAGGCGGACGAGTACTTCCAGGAGAAATTCGGGGGAGGTTACCGGGACGCACTCGCGGCACGCTTCTGGGGATCACCGGCAGAACGAAAACGGTGGATCAAGCTGCGGGTTTGGAACCGGCTGCCGGTCCTGCTGCGGCCTTTCCTGTTCTTCTTCCGCAATTACATTGGGAAGGCGGGATTTCTGGATGGCCAAGCGGGCTTCATTTACCACGTCCTGTGGAGCTTCTGGTACCCATTTCTCGTGGGCGTGAAAATTGTGGAACGTCGAGCCTGCTCTGAGGCGCGCGGCATGAATCGGTCGCGCGCGGAAGATGGCAGCACCGCAGAGACGCCGAGGCGCAGAGCAATGAACGCCGAACTCTCGACGCCGCGCGTGTGAGGAGAAGATAACGATGCGAATCCTGGTCACTGGTGGTCTGGGGGCAGTGGGGCCGTTCGTGGTGGGTGAACTGCGGCGGCGGGGGCACGAGGTCTGGGTGTCAGACCTTTGCCATCATCATGATCCGCAATACCTGCGCTGTGATGTCTCGGAGTATCGCCAGGCGGAGCGCGTGTTCGAGCGGCTGCGCTTTGACTACGTGTATCACCTGGCGGCGGAATTCGGGCGCTGGAACGGCGAGGACTTCTACGAGAACTTGTGGCGGACGAACGTCATCGGGACGAAGAACCTGATTCGGCTCCAGGAAAAACACCGCTTTCGCATGGTCTTCTTCTCCAGCTCGGAAGTCTATGGGGACTGGGACGGGGTGATGCGAGAGGAAGTCATGGAGGCCCACGCCATCCGCCAGTTGAACGATTACGCCATGACGAAATGGGTGGGCGAAATGCAAGTCATGAATTCCGCCGCCCGGTTCGGAACGGAGACGGTGCGCGTCCGCTTGTTCAACGTCTATGGGCCGGGGGAAGAGTACAGCAACTACCGCAGTGTGACTTGCCTGTTCTGCTACCGCGCGCTGCACGATCTTCCCTATACCGTTTACCTGCATCATCACCGCAGCTCGACCTACGTCACAGACGCGGCCTTCACCCTGGGGAACATCGTGGACAATTTCATCCCAGGCGAAGTCTATAACGTGGGATCGACCGAGTACCACGACATCAAGAGCGTCTCCGATTTTGTCCTGAACTATCTCGGCAAAGACGACCGCTACGTGACTTACCGGGACTCGGAACCTTTCACAACGCGGGACAAAAAGATTGACGTATCCAAGGCGGCGCGCGATTTGGGGCACTGCCCCAAGGTTCGCCTGGCGGAAGGCCTGGCCCTGACGCTGGAGTGGATGAAGAAGTACTACGCTCCGCGCGAAGGGGAGCCCGGCCTCGCAGGCGCTCTCGACACTGCGGAGCCGATGGAAGTAGCTGACCTGCTGGCATGAGAATCCTGATTTTCACCCAACACTTCCCGCCCGAAACCATGGCCACCGGCAGGCGAGCCTGGGACCTGGCCGAGAGCCTGGCGGGCCGCGGCCACGACGTAACCGTGATCACCGGGCGGCCCAACCACCCCGCGAGCCTGGGCCTCGCGTTCTGCCGGGGTGCGGCGAAGGAGGAATGGGCGCCGGAAGGTTTTCGAATCTTCCGCGTGCCGGTATTCCGCTCCCTGCGCGCGGGAGCCCTGTGGCGTTCTCTCACCTACGCGACCTTTATGCTTTCCGCAGCTTGGTGCGGAATCTTCCAACGCCGGGCCGATGCGCTGCTGGCGATATCTCCCCTGCCTACGGGCCTGGCCGCCTTGCCGGCGCACTGGTGGCATGGAGCGCCACTGGTTTTCGACCTCCAGGATATCTGGCCAGACTCCGCCCGCGCGATTCGGGTGATGCCGGGCGGCTGCTTGCTCAGCCTGCTGCGGCGTGTCGAGCGGTTCTTTTACCGCCGCTGCGCCCGAGTGGTGGGAATCACCGAGGGATTCAAGCAATACCTGTTGAGTCTGGGCCTGCCGCGCGAACACGTGGCCGTCATTCCCAATGGAGTCCGGTGGCAATCGTTTACAGGTATCGCGCCGGATGAAGAGCTGAGACAGTCGCCCGAGCTCAGGGGGAGATTCCTGGTGGGCTACGTTGGCAACCACGGCCTCGCCCAGGGGTTGGAGACGGTGCTCGACGCCGCGGAGCAGTTGGGTGATCAGCCCGTCGAGTTCCTGCTGGCCGGAGAGGGTATTGATAAGGCGCGCATTCTCCGGTTGGCACGAACTCGGGGTCTTGAGAATGTCAGGTTCCTCGACGGCATGCCTCGGGAACGCGTGAATGGAGTTCTCCTCGCCTGCGACGCGCTCCTGCTTATCCTGCGGAACGATCCCTTGTTCGAGATCACCATCCCCTCCAAGCTCTATGAGTACATGGCCGCGGGGAAGCCGCTTCTGTGTTCCGTGGCGGGAGAGGCCGCGGCACTGGTGTCTGCCACGGGTTGCGGCCTTCGGGTGGCCCCCTCGGATGGCGCCGCGCTGGCGGACGGTGTGCGCAAGCTCCTTCGAAACCCCCAGGCCGCGCGCGCCATGGGTGAAGCCGGAGCGAAGTCCGCGCAGGAGCTTTTTTCACGCGACACTTTGATGGTTGGTTACGCGGAGTTGCTGAGGGAGTTGACGTTCGAATCAGCCCACCCTGCCGGAAACCGCCTGCCCATCGCCCTAGGGATGAGGGACCCTTGAGAAGCTACCTCGGCCTTTTTTTTGTAGCTGCGTTCGCCACCTGGCTCATCACGCCGCCCATCATGGCACTGGGCCGGCGGGTGCGAGCCTACGGGCGGGCGCGTGACAAAGGCGAGTTCAGCCTGAGTCCGCGCCTGGGTGGCATCGCGATCGTCCTGGCGGTGCTGGCCTCGGCTATTGCGCTGTTGATAATGCCCAACAGTCTCCGCGCTATCCTTCAAGCAGACTGGCGCGCCGGGTTGAAGCTGCTCATTCCGGGTTTGATGGCCCTGCTGATTGGGCTTTACGATGACCTCAAAGGTGCGACTCCGCGGCAGAAACTTGCGGTGGAGATCTGCGCGGGAGCTGCCGCTTGGTGGTTGGGGTTTCGGATGACGGCTGTGCCGATCCTGGGATTTCCCATCCATTCACCGACCGTGGCGTTCTGCCTCACCGTCCTGTGGATTGTGGCGGTGACAAACTCTCTGAACCTCATCGACGGCCTCGACGGATTGGCGGCGGGCGTCGCCTTCCTCGTGACGCTTACCTTGTTCATCGTTTCGCTGCTGCAGGGAAACCATCTGGCCTGCATCTTCACAGTCGCATTAGCAGGGACTTTGCTGGGATTCTTGCGCTTCAACTCACCGCCCGCGCGGATCTTCCTTGGTGATACTGGAAGCCTCTTCCTCGGATGTGTACTGGCCATTCTCGCCATGGCCGCCGCAGGGAAGGGCACGACCCTTGTCACCCTCACAGTTCCCTACGTCGCCTTGATGTTGCCGCTCCTGGACACCACG
>Ga0187849_1002421_pt1 | contig 17899 bp, 13 predicted proteins | sample June2016WEW_4_10_2_FD_132412 | JGI IMG/M metagenome (GOLD analysis project Ga0187849, IMG submission 132412) | Peatland microbial communities from SPRUCE experiment site at the Marcell Experimental Forest, Minnesota, USA - June2016WEW_4_100 | ecosystem: Environmental > Terrestrial > Soil >...
CCCTCGCAGCTCTCCATGCCCGGACCATGATCCTGCTATTTAAGAATGGCGCTGCAGCGGGCGCCCAGCAAGTGCTGGGCAACCGCCGCCGGCGCCGAGCCCTTGGCCGCGCGCGCAAACGCGCGCGGCCAAATCTTGCGGAGTGCGGGGAACCCTCATTACGATCGGGTTCGCGTTTAACATACAAACCGGTGTTCGACGCTTATAGTTCGGCGTCCGATCTTTTTGTGAGGACGCAGTCACTTCCCCGCTCTTTTCGATTACTTCAATCTTGAACGCAAACTGGTATGATTGAGCCGGCGCCATTCTAACGCCTGCGTACCCAATCGCAGGAGAGACAGACTGGATACTTACTGTAGTCGAGCTTTCTAAAGTTGTTTCTAACCCCGGACAGCACCGGTCCATTCCACACTTCCTGAACACTGTGGGAGTTGAGATCTCCCAGAACCTGAACACCATTAGAATCCATACAGCAGGTGCCGACCCTGCCATCCCAGAGCACTGACATGGATGTCCAAGGGAAATAACACACGGACACGATCTCCTTCCCCAGGCGGTTGTAGGCTCTCCTGCCTCCATAGTTATGCAAAGAGCTGACATTCAAACAATCACCAACACTTGGATCAATTAAAGGGCCCCACAGAGATCTAAACTCCCCTGTCCTGGCATTGTTTGTTTCGTAGGGAAGATATTGAAGTATCAACCGGGGGTTTTCCCTCTTCATTTCTTTCCGAATCCTCAAAAAATCCTTAATATTCTGGAACGTAGCCTTGAAATTCAACCTTTTCATGGTGTTGTTATACGATACTTCGTCGGTGCCATAAAAACTGATCTTCATCTTGTCCAATCCCGCGCTGATGATCTTCCTCGATGTCTCAGGAAAAAGTAATGAAGCGTTCGTTACGATATAGGTACGCTTTATTCCGCAAGTCTTTGCGAGCTGGATTCTGTCGGCTAACAATCTATCCAGCAGCGGCTCGCCAAACCCGTGCAAATGCGTGACGGGTTTGCGCCTCACGCTGGACACTTCTTTAATGATCTTCTCGAATAACCCAAAGTCCATGAAGCCGCGTTTTCTTGATAGCGTATCGCGAGGGCACATGAGACACTCTGCGTTGCACTGATTCGTATTTTCGATCATCAGCACGGATGGCAGCGGAAGATGATACTTGTAGTGCGGATAAAAAAGCAGGGGGGTCTTGGCCAACGACAAAAGCAGCTTGGTTTTCTTGTCTCCGATATTGAAAATCATCTTGCCGGCCCCCTCGCCTATGCCTAACCGTGAACCGGTCCAGCCTGGCCCAGCAGGTGATGAAAAAGGGTTCTCTGGTGGGAGAAACACCTGAAAATTGCTAATGATTTCGTCATTCCGGCGGAAGCCGGAATCCAGGCTTTTTCCCAACTAATTGATTTTAAAGCACAAGACACTGGACCCCGGCTTTCGCCGGGGTGACGTGTATAGGGTTTTTCGCCCTGATATGGGAATTCCAATCCTTTTTCATCACCCTGCCAGGTATTTATGTCATTGTATCACGGGGAATGGTGGGAAGCTCGTGCAAATTGGTCCCTGGACACCTTCCCCTGCTTCCGGAGGACTTGCCGGAGAATCTTTGCAGCTAAAGGTGTGGACTTTCCCTGAACCAGGGCAGGCAGCCGCTTCAAAGGTTTATTACGTACGGTTGGCAAGCAGGTATGACCGGCGAGCTCATTGACTCCGCATAGAGAAAACTCGCCTTTGCGGTTCCGCAGGCCGCACTTCGCCTTTTAGAAGTCCAATAGGTTATGGTATTTTTTTTCAATCTATAATTTGTATAAGTTGCTTCTGCCGTCCATGCTCCATTCGGATAAACAAGAATCAGAGGTTGTGATGACATCGACTCTCGATCCGAAATCTCCCAAGAGAAGATTTTTACAAGGTCTCCAAGGCGAGCTCATCCTGCTCCTTTGCAACCCTGCTCATCCCCACCCTTCTCATACAAGTTTTACACTCAGGAGAAGACGACATGGAAGATAAACCTGTTCATCTTACTGAGAAGACAAATCAGCGGAGTCTCTATGCGCTTGATGGCCTCAATTTCTTTCTTGCTGATGTTCGTGGAGGCGTCGGACCATTTCTGGTGATTTATCTACTAGCCGTTCTCCACTGGAACCCTGCTAAAATTGGGGTAGTCATGTCCGTGATGGGAATTGCCAATCTCCTTGCAGACGCCCCATGCGGGGCATTGGTCGATGCCGTCAAAAAGAAGCGCCTCCTGATCGTTGCCGCCGCCTTGTTAATGGGCGTTAGCTGCATTTCTATAACCATTTTCCCAAAGTTTTATTATATCAGTGCGGCGCAGGTCGTCAACGGGGTCGTATCGGCTCTTTTTGGCCCTGCTATAGCCGCTATCACGTTGGGCATCGTTGGTCACCGAATGTTCGCAATCCGGGTCGGGCGCAACGAAGTCTTCAATCATGCGGGAAATGTTGCCACTGCTCTATTGGCCGGTATAGTCGGATATCTCCTGGGACAAGAGTGGATTTTCTACCTGGTCGCGATTATTGCGGTCGCCAGTGCTGTGTCCGTACTTTTGATTAGAAACGATGACATCGATTACCTCCGGTCGCGAGGGGGGGCCATAAAAATAACACCCGACGGGGTGGTTGCTTTGGGTATAAGAGCTTTGTTCACTGACCGGAAGATCTTGATCTTTGCCGTCGCCGTGACTTTGTTTCATTTCGCTAATGCGGCAATGCTCCCTTTGGCAGGACAATTGCTCACACGGAATCACGAAACCTTTGCTTCCCTCAATATGTCGGCATGCATCGTAGCCGCTCAACTGGTTATGATTCCCGTGGCTTTCTTAGCCGGCAAATGGGGTGACACGTGGGGCAGAAAACCCGTTTTTTTGATAGGTTTTGCAATCCTGCCTATCCGGGGCTTTCTCTATATCCTGAGTGACAACCCCATCTTCATTGTTTGCGTGCAACTGCTTGATGGGATCGGGGCAGGGATTTTCGGAGTGTTGGCACTCGTTGTGGTAGCCGATCTCACCCAGGGGACAGGCCGATACAATCTCGTGTTGGGAGCGATTGCCACTGCTCTCAGCATCGGGGCCTCACTCAGCGAAGTGGTGTCAGGCTATATTGTGAATGCCTGGGGCTACAATGCAGGCTTTTTGTTCCTCGCCTCTGTCGCCGCAGTGGCCCTAACAATCTACGGCTTGATGATGCCTGAGACCAAGGGGCTTCAGCCGATTTCAGCGGCATCCGTTATGGAAAAGACAAAGAAGAATTCAGCTTAGTTTCTTCGAACCTTGCTCCATCAAGCTTTCGTTGTCAGCTCGTAATGGCTGCCGGACAATAGGGCGGTGGATTTAAAGGAGGGCGAAAATGAGCCTTGTGATAATCGCAGCCGTCATCTTTTTTATGACATACACCGGGATTGCATTGGGGAGCATCCCGGGATTAGCGATAGATAGGACAGGAATTGCGGTGCTCGGAGCTATAGCCATGCTGGCAACGGGAACTCTCAGCGAAAATGAGGCATGGAAAGCAATAGATGCCCCTACAATATTGCTGCTCTATTCACTCATGGTTTTGTCCGCCCAATTCACCTTGGGCGGATTCTATACGAAAGTTGCCTTGAGCATAGTAAGATTTGTGACAAGACCGGAAGTGTTCCTCTTTGCGCTCGTTTTCTCTTCGGCCCTTCTCTCGGCAGTGGTCGCCAATGATATAGTCTGCCTCGCCTTCACTCCCGTAATCTGTGTGGCCGCAGTCAGAGCGTCCTTGAATCCGATCCCTTTTGTGCTCGCGCTTTCCTGTTCGAGCAACATTGGCTCTGCGGCAACCATCATGGGCAACCCTCAAAATATGCTGATAGGACAGGTTGGGGGGCTTCATTTCCGCGAATTTGTGTTGTGGTGCCTGCCGCCAACCATAATCTCGCTTGTGGTGCTCTATTTCATAATATTGATCATGTATCGTGGCAAATGGCGGGACGGGTCGATCGTGTTAGGCGAGAATGCCGAAGGATGGCCTAAGTACGATTCCCACCAATCAGCCAAGGCGCTGGTACTCTCAACGGTGCTGATCGTGCTGTTCTTTACCGGTATTCCACGAGAAGTCTCGGCACTGACCGTGGCAGGCATAATCCTGTGCAGCAGGAAAATGACGACCCGGTCCATTCTCGGCCTTGTGGACTGGCATCTCATCACTTTGTTCTGCGCTCTCTTCATTGTCGTTCAAGGGGTCGTCAAGTATGGAATTCCACAATCAGGGGTTCAGTTCCTTGGGACTTTGGGGTATGACATCAACCATCCTCTCGTGCTCTCCTCCGTTACATTGTTTCTCAGCAATGTGGTGAGCAACGTACCGGCGGTAATGCTTCTGCTCAAAAACATTGACCTCGAACAGACGAAAAACCTCTATCTGCTCGCACTGGTGAGCACCTATGCCGGTAACCTATTTATAATAGGCAGCATTGCCAACCTCATCATGATCGAGCAGGCCAGGAGCCACAACATTTCCGTCAGCTTTTGGTCACATGCAAGAGTCGGAATCCCGGTTACTGTGGCTTCCATTCTTGTGGCTCTTGGGTGGGCTTTTCTCGCTGGATAGAATCGTTTTCGTCTGATCAGGTTTCCCAGTGTCTCTGGAAACGAACTGGAAGAGATCCGCACTAAATTCGGCTCTCCAGCGGATTACGGAGAGGATGACTTCACCGATATAACCGATTGGGTGAAGGGATGAGATGAGAGTCAGATTCCGCATCGACAAAGAAGATGATGTCCTTATGGCCGTTTTTTAAAACGAACATTTTGCTGGGCCGATGGTGAACCGGGGGCCTGGAGTGCCCATTTTACGGTTAAAATTGGCCTTCTAAGGCCGAAAATCGCCCCTTGTTTCAATTCTTTGACTGCTTATTTGGAATTGGCTTGGCCCGACCCCCGTCCCAGCAAAAGCGCGGCTGGGTGTTAACGAGGATAGACGCAAAGCCCGGCTCGTGGTGGACGAACGGTTCCGGACTCTGCAAAAGCTATCCACAATCGCTCTTATGCCCCGCCAGCAGCTTACCGATTTTCAAAATCGCCTGGCAGGATTGAAGAGCTGCTTTGCCTTAACAGAACAGGAACTCGATACCTCGCCCAATATGTCCGCACTGCAACTTTAAGCCCGGCGCAGAGCCGCCAGCAGCGCCAGCGGCGATGCTGCTTGACTCTTTGGATGACGAGCTTGATCAACTGGTCAGGAATTGGACTCAGACGCTGCTTGCGAACCTCGAAGATCCGACTACCAGGGACAGCTTGAGCCTGCTTAAGTTCGAGCAAAGGAAACTGGTAGACGATTTCACTACGAAGCGGGTGCTTCCGGACGATTTGGAACACGATTTTATTTATGCTCTGAAAGAAGTGCTCTCCGGGCTTTCCAAGGTGCCTTTGAAGATAGCCGAACTGCGCGAAGCGCTGCTTGCAGGAGGGACGCCTATTACACCTGCGGTGATGAAGAAGCGTTTCGAGGAATACCTGGATAGGATCACTAAGGGCAAAGAGCCGGGCAAAGTGCGGATTGTTTTAGAGTAGGAACCGCGAGGTGGAGGAGCGGAGCAGGTTGAATAAACACGAATGGGATTTTGGAAAGCTGGTCGGTTTTATTCGGCACGCGCATGAAGAACTGGCAGCCCAAGCTGGACGAGCTGTGAACCTTAGCCTGACGATGCGCAATTGGCTGATCGGCGCCTATATCGCTGAATATGAACTGTCTGGAGCGGATCGGGCCAGCTATGGGGACTCCCTGCTAACCGAACTTGCCAAACGCCTCACTGAACTCAATATCAGCAACTGCAACCGTCGCCAGCTTTATCGCTATCTCCGCTTCTATCGTCTTTACCCTGAAATTGTGGGGACACTGTCCGCACAATTGAAAAAGCTGGTACAGGAAAAACATGATGTCCGAGGGAGACAATCCGCCTATCGGCATCCTTCTATGCACGCAGCGCGACCGAACGCTGGTGGAATATGCACTGGCCGGTATGGACAACGGCCTTTTCGTTTCCAAGTACCAGCTTGAACTGCCGAAGAAGGAGGATATGGAGCGGTTCATTGAGGAGCAGGTGCGGGAAACAAAGTCATGATGCAGCTAACGGGATCATAAACGGCCACTATGAACCCGAGAGTGACCAAGTCATCGCACAAGTCAGGTATGCCCATGAACGAACTTGGTCAGTGCACAAGCGACCAAGATTCATGACATGTTTGACCAGGGGGCGCAATGGATGAGCAAGCAGGATCAAATACATTATCAGCAGACCCTATCGGAAGCAGACCAACGCGTGACCCGCCCCCCATTCCGCCCCTACTCCGGCCAATAAGGCTTCGCATCTGTCCCGCGGTAACTCAATCGGCAAAACCCCGACACCTGACATTATGTTCAACCGAAACGAAGAGACGGCCAAGCATTTCTGTCTGGCCCCGCTCCATTTTGGCTCATCAGAACGGACCAAATTGGGCAATAGGAAGAATGAATCAGCATCTTAGAAAATTCGTTATTTCTGTTTCCTTTCAGTTGCAACAGATTTGAAATCAGTTGGAGGAGATTGGCGTTTTTCTAAGAGAGCAAATCAAAACACACCAAGTACAAATCCTCTCGACTCAATTGGCGCCGCAACTCAGTACCCTCGCGCTTCTCCTCAGAGACTTCACCAAAAAAAGTCTTCATTTCCTCAATACTTGCAATGAATGCCTGAAAATCTTTCCCTTTTTGAAACTCCGAGTAGACTGCTTTGAGCCGTTTTGCCTGAGTCTTTGTCACAGGGTTTTTCAGGAAAAACAGAAGATCACGGATTTGATTGCGGTCTACTCCAGGCCCGTTTAATCTGGACATCAGAGCAGTAGCCACTGTATTCTGAATTGGATCGATGTTTTTGGGGACTGCTTCAAGGGACCTTTGCTGTTTTTCCCCCTGGAGGATGTCTTCAATTACCCCCTCCATGATCGCAAAGATATCGTAATCAGAAACAACGCGCGGCGTTTCTTTTTGACAGGCGATAAGACCTCCGATATCAAGACGATTATCAATTATAGTCTGAGTCTTGAGATCATAGTACTTCCAGATATGAAGGTCAGTTGCTCCCTCTCGGGGCGGCGGACCTTTGAAATACCAGAATATCCCCTTTGCTCCAGGTTTATGCAGACCAGAATGAATTCCATCGGGCAGCCGTTTTACTTCTTCCTCAAGACCTGCTTGGATTGCCTCCTGGAGTTTCTGAAGCATGAATTCATTAGTGGCCAACTCGGATAACTCTTCTTCTTCCTCTATTACGGAAGCATCCTCACTTTCGATTCGCTTAAGAGTATTGAAAGTCTTCGGATTAATCGCCTCACCGAGTATGCTTGCGTCGAGGCCAATCGTATCGTCTATCTGGCCTATTTTCCGTGTAAGCCGCTCGACCAAGCCCAGCAGTTTCTCAAGGCCTGCATCCGGAAAAATATTGTAAATATACAGCAAATCGAAATTAGTACCTATCCGATCAATTCGCCCGGCGCGCTGCACCATTCTTGTCGGGTTCCAATGGAGGTCGTAATTTATCATGCGCGCACAGTCCTGCAGGTTTTGGCCCTCGGACAGCACATCCGTGGAAACAAGGATCTGGATTTCGTCTTTAGTCCCAGCAATGCTTTCAACGCGATTTGATTTCGGAGCAAACTGCTGAACAATGCTCTTTCGATCTCTCGAGTCGTTGTCGCTGTCGATAATTCGAATTTTAGGATTTCCTAATTCTTGCAGGAAAGTCTCATCTTCAACGAGATTTCGTCTGAGGTATTTTGCGGTGTCCTTGAAGTAAGTAAAAATGAGCACCTTCTGACCTCTTAAACCAAAATGGCCCCCCTGGTCCTGCTCGGTTGACGGTAGCCGCAGTAAGTTCTTGACACGCTGGAGCTTGCTGTCCTGTTCCGGTTTTATTTCAGCCAGCCTGTCATAGATGAACTCCATAATGGTGATGTCCTGGGTCATGGCCTTCATGATTTCTTTGAGCCGGTAACCGCTTAGATCCATTTTATTCAAACTGTCCAGGTATGCGCGCGCTTCCAGACAGGATTTTATATCTTCAGCTCTGCTGTTAAATTTTTCCTTCGATGCATCTTCCGAGGCAGTTCCTTCATCCTCCTCATCGAGACCTTTCTTTACCAGGCTCATCATCTTGCGGAAATCATCGGACCGAATTGCTATACCTTCGTCTAGAAGTGTCTGGTAGGTTTTGAGGAACTCCAGCATGCGCGCAAGCGAAATCCTGAAAGCTTCAACGCTGGATTCAAACCGCTTCAGGTAGAGGCATTTGAAAAGACCTACCAAGGCTTGCCCTCTGCCTATTCGCCACGCAAGTGCGGCATCATCGCTTGCCGATCCCTCTTTTAAATAAAAATCCATATTAAAGGGTACGAGGTTCAGGCTTTCAATGCCACTAACTATTTTCCCATAAATTCCGCGATAAATATTTTCGAGATCATACCGGATGGTCCCCAGTTTTCTTTCAGGAAAGCGAATGATCTTGTCCCTGATTTTGGCTTCAGGGTATGTCTTTTTGATAAATTGCCTCGTCCTCCGAATCACGATTTCTTCGAGAAGATTAAAGATTACTCGCGTATTTCCGGAGCTTTTCTGTTCCTGAGTAAGCCTGCGCGCCCTGAGAAAATATTTCCTGAGATTTCCAATTCCAGCGGCCGCGAAAGTGCTATCATCTCCACCGGTTATGAGATTGATCTGGTAGTAGAGGTCGAGGAGGTCATTGTTTATTGGTGTTGCGGTCAAGAGCACAACTTTTTTGCGGCTGCCGGACCTTCCTCTCCGGCCATTTAGACTCAGAAGATTTTCCAGATTTTGATACCGTTGTGAATCTTTGTTCCGGAAGTTATGGGATTCGTCTATAAGGACCAGATCGGCGTCAGCCCAGGGAGTCCCGTCAAAATCAGCCTGCCCGAAAGCTTCCATCGAGCAAATCTGGGCAGGAATATTATCCTCGGCAAGTTCATTGCTCCAGACAGTATCTCTTAACTGAGCGGGGCAGATTACAAGACACTTCTGGCGGGCGTGGTAGGCATAGTCCAGCAGGATCTGCTTGCCGATCCAAGTTTTACCTAATCCGACCGAATCAGCGATCATGACACCATCGTAGCGGGCTATTATTTTTCGTGCCTTCTTCACAGCATCGAACTGGAATTCAGCCAAATCGAGCTGGAAGATTCCCGCCTTCGTATCCTCCGTTCTGAGATCGTCCTGAAAGTATTCCCAGAGGGCCTTAAGATAAATCTGATAGGGGCTATATTCGACCGTTCCAAACTTGCTCTCATCTAAAATCTCTATGAGACCGTCCTTAAAGTCGCGGCCCCTTTCCCATACCCCTTCAAACCACTGGGCCAGCTCGTAAATAGCCCGTGCGCCCACTTCAGACTTCAATCCACGCCGTATTTCCCTTTCAACTGGAGCCGAATTTAAATCGGAAAAGCTCATTTGCAGGGGGCTTTCATCCAACCCCCTGGAGGAGAGAAGATGGCGCGCTTTTCGATAGTCGGGAAGCAAATCTTTGTCCAAATTATGAGAAGCCATTTCAGCGGCAAGTGGGTCGTCCACTTCCTCCTCTTCAATGACGCCTTTGTGTATAAGATTGAGCTCCTTATTGTGAATTAGCCCAGCCCCGGTGAAGTTACTGCTTCCCACCATACCCACGAGTGGTTTGAGGCGATCCCACTCCATTCCGTGAATACGGTCCACATAAAACAGGTAAGCTTTTGCATGGAGGAAACCTTTCTCAAATAAGCGAACAGCCACATGCTCGCTCCGCAAAAAACGAATGAGATCTTCAACTAGCTCAAGTGTGGCTTCGCTAAATGGAGCTTTGTTTAGGCTATCTTTCAAGGAGATCTGGAAAGCAGCAGCGTTGGGGACTAGCCCTACATCCTTTCCGGGTGTAGATTCAGCTCCTAGGAGAAGGCGAAAACTGGATAGTCTCTGTAGACCTTCTCGGAGAGCTTTGTATCCCCAGATGTTGAAATAAGCACTCGTGAAGTCGGCCGCAAGTTCGGTGCGTCGAGACAATATCTCATTTAGGACATCGGCGGCCTTGTTCTTCTCATTATCGATAACATACGGAAGGCGCATTGTTTAGCTCCAAAACACTTCTCGGCAAAGCTTATACCTACATGCTAAAGCATCTCTTTAAGGCGCGTAGCAATATATTCTCCCTCTTCCTCACTCAAGCCATAGCATCGAAACAGAAGAGAATCTATTACATCTTGTATCTCCTGGCTTTCAGGTGATAGACTCGACCTCTCAGACCGATTATTGAGTTTACGTGCCGACTCTGATTTGCTAATTTGGCGGCTCATCTCGATAAGAGCGTATGCTACTACATTGGGCATGGAACCAGGTTTAGTGCAGGCATTAAGAGCAAAACTTTTGAGCTTGTACCAATGTTTTAAGTTAATCATATTATCTACAACTTCGCATCTTTCGGTATTTTTTATATATGGTATAGGCAATCTTAAAATCTGGTAATGACTCACTGCGGCACTAGTACTAGATAACCTAAAAAGCCAATCGCTTATTTTACTATTCAGTATTGCAAGTAAAAGGTCTAAATTAAGAGAAGAATCGCCTTCCGGAATGTAGTTGATTTTATGATTGCAGAACATGTCCCGAGGTATTTTGGCAGCAATAATTCGTCGAAAATTATTCTGAGCGGAACTCTCTTGCCATCCTATACGATTCTGTAGGTGATGTTGAGCTTTTATACTATCCGGTTTTCCGTTTAAATACTCTTCCTTTCTTAGGTATATTGGTTCTCCTTGGGATGCCTCTCTGAGAATATAAAGGCAAATATTCGATCCACGAAGAATATGAGGCCCATCTTGATGGTTCCGGGACACATATCCTTTCTTGCCATCTGCTGTCTCGTTAATTTCTCCCTGAGAAGCTTGGCAGTAATCTGAAATCTTCTTCATGCTATTATCACTGAAAATGCTTATAAGAATTTCCAAGTCGCGTTGGGTACACGATGGTATCACAGCACCTTTTTCATCAAGCTTAATTATGATTTCTGGCGTTAAAAAAGCCGCATCAGAACCTTCTTCGATGAATCGGCCTTTATGAGTTCTGACTAGAATGGGCGATATTGATTCTTGTTTTCGTGTTACGAAAATTACAGTTGGCAATTTTGCCTCAAGGAATACTCTATTTTTTTCGTCATCTTTTTGAGGAAAGACTTCGATACTCACTAACCCTGATGAATTCAATAGCAAATGGCGTACGCCTGCTGTTTGATCATCCCCAAGGAGACCCATTGGAACGATAAATGAGAATGTACCTTTAGCCCTAGTAAGGTATAGGGCAATGGAGATAAACAATTTATAAAGATTTAATTTGCCCTTTATAGCTGGACTGTATATTTGTGCCGCTCTGAAGTACGCAAATTCTTGAGAAAGATCGTAGCCCAATTCCTGCTCAGCTAAGACATCATATGGGGGATTACCGATTACCGCATCAAATCCAGCGTTAGCCGCTCTCTCGATTTGTTGCATGGTTCCTGGCCGTGGCGCATAAAACACCTCGGGAAATTCCAAGTCCCAGTGGAAAAACCGCTTCTCCTGAGAAGCTTTAACGACCTTTTCCGCTATTTCTCGGAAAGCTGGCCTAACTTCTTCAGTGCTCTTTTTCCCGTATATCCATGCTTCTCCCTCTTTATCGTTCAGAAAATCCAGAGTCGGTTCAGGGATTTTCCCTTTCTTCTTCACAGGCTCATTTCCAAACCATCGTGAAGTGTACACGTCGAGCATACGCCTGAATGGCTCCAGATGATCGGATGCCTTGCGATATTGCGTTAGGGATTCTTTTGCTTGGGACGGCGTTGCGTCAGGGAGGAACCCCACGTTCAGCATCCCTTGGAGTGCCTGAAGCGATCCGGTCCAGTAGGATCCAAATATCGTGAGCTGTTTATTTGTGTATGTGGAGATGGCTTCCCTAACAGTTTCAACGTCCGAACTGATGAGAGAATTTCCACATTTTAGGTGGTGATCTAAAAAGGAAAGAGGTGCTCCAATGGTGAAACAGTCTAGCCATAAAGACACTTTGGCAAGTGCCACCGCCATTGGGTTCAGGTCTACCCCATAGATACAGCGTTTTAAAATGTGCCTTTTTAAGAGGTTTATCGGATCGAGCCTTCTTTCACTGATCGTGATATTTTGGCTGTCCATCTGGTTGAGAATATCCCGGCGTGTCCGCTCCAAATGAGCGGAGACAGGGTTCCATGGAGCAAAACCATCCAGAAATACCACTATCCGGTCAGTAATATAATCGACGCACTCAACGAGAAAATGCCCGGAACCCATTGCAGGGTCGAGACATCGGATATTGAACAGATCATCGACAACATGTCGAGTTTTTAGATAAGCCTGATTTTCGGGGTCGTCGGCTTTTATGCCCGATGCCGCCAGCCCTTTAGACTTCTTCTGTTCTGCATGATATACCTTCTGCGCCTCGCGAATTGCCGAGGTCATCTCCTTGAATTTTGAATCCAAGACCGGCCCGACCGCATGGCGGACAATATATTTGACGATATGATCCGGAGTGTAATAGGACCCAGTTGCCTTCCGTTCGTGTTTATCGTTCTCGAGATATACCGTCCCACAAGAAAGAGTTCGCTCCTCTGCTTGAGATCCATGGCCGATTTTGAGTACTTTGATATCTTTATTTTTCTTCGCCTGGGCATAGGGCAGCAGAATTTCTGTTTTCTTGCCTTGGCAGAAGGCCATTTTTTCAGTTGCCATACGGACCTTGAATTCCAGAAGCCCCTCGTAAATACTCCCCAACTGGCGTACCCCTAAGGACTTGTAGTCTATGAAAACCACCCTGGACGTTTTCTCGTCCTCATCACGAGCCAGATGATCAATTGCACAGGCCAGGTGGTAATCCGGAACATGATTCTCTTGGAAAAAAGGATTCAAACTCGAATCAAAAAGCCCACCATCATATTGTGGAAGATTTCGATCCGGATCGCCTTTCCCGATAAGATCGAACAGGCTGTTCAAGTATTTATAGAGTCTGTTATCATCCGTTCCGCTCCCGTACTTTCGTTTTAGCTTATTCTCGACCTCTTCGAATTCGTCCCCGGCTGCTGAAGCAATCTCTTCTTTCAGTTTTTTAAGGCCACACGCTCCATAGCCTATTTCCTCCCTTACCGGGAGGAGGTCTCTCGATTCCGCATAGAGGATGAATAAGAGCCGATAGAGCAAAGTCAGGGTTGCCGGGAAAACCTCTTTAAGGCAGCCGGGAGCGAGGGATTCCATTTGGTAAGGGGGAATATCTTTCTGCTTTGAGTAATTCGAAATAAACCCGTCTGCTAAATAAGGAAATATTTTCTCATAGATCCTATCTTTCAAGCGATCTTCCAACTGTTTGGCGTAATCGGAAGATTCCTCTCGAATCAGCTCAAGAAAGGTTTTCCCTTGCTGATCGGGAACAAAGGCGCTTAGGCGAAAGAAGAGATAAAAGTAGCGGAACATCTCAGGGTCTTGTTCCCTGATTACTTCTTCCAAATCAATTTCGTAATAATTCGTGGCCCTGGAGTGAGCTTTTTTAGAAAAAAGCCTCCATTCCTTTCCGTTGGTGAGGATGGCCCAATCCACTTGGTCCTGTTCGAGGAGCGACACAATCCGTGCAGTTGGATTCTCAGCAGCCCTGGGGAGAGTTATATCGGCTTCTTGGCGATCTAATGGGCGATTGTAACGATATACTTGGCAATATGCGACTGGACTAGAGGCATCACCGTCTGCGGTCAGCACAAAATCCGGAGTGTATTCTCCATGCTTTTCGAACGATCCCTTTTTGACCCCAAACCCCAGGGCGAAAAGCAAAGGCTGAATGATCTTCTCTGCAAATACGCTCTCCTCGGCGCTGGTGTATTTTTCCCTCGCCTCATCAATGATCCGAGTGATTGCCTGAAGGGGCTTCTCGATTCGCTCCCGGAAAGCCGGATTGTCCGGGAGTCTTTCTTTGAGATAGTAATCGCTGAAAAGCGCTCGGTTATTAAATTCGTCTTCAGACCACTCTGCAATTGAAAAAGCGGAAAGGAGCTTTTCGTATTGGGCAAATTCGTCTTTTTCGGTATTAGCAAACCGGCTTAGGACTCTCAGGTCAACTCGGGATGGTTTCCGGCGAATTACTGAAAGAACACGAGGATGTATGGTGGCTTGCTTGCTGGGCAGGTGTGCGGGTCTCCTTAAGTTCTCTTCTGGCAGCACACGTTCACAAAGAACAAAATCAATGCGCTCGTAGTCACTGGTGAGGATAAGAAGGTAATTCCCCGGCCGGTTGACAAAGGCCCTGACGATTGTGCGCATAGTTACGACTGTAACGGATTTCAACTCGAAGAGATAAACCTGTAGGAGACCCATCTGGTCTGCAATAAGCTGTATCACCTTAATTTGGCCGTGTACAGATTCCGAGATGCCAAGATTTGATGGGGTTTGCTCCACAGCATTGGATGTGTCGTATGCGAGTTGATGGAAGAAAGCTTGCAGCGCATCGAAACTGGCGAGTGACTGAATATGTTTAGCGGAAAGCTCCATGTTAGCGAGGGTGACCTCCTTCTCGGTGCCTTAGCTGGTTTGAGAATGGTCGTACAATCCTACCCCTTCCAAGCCGCAAAAAAAGCTTAATCGGCAATAATTTGATCGCAAAAGCACGGGTCTGTGCATGGAGAGTGAAGAGGATTTTTGGCATTATAGTCCGTGGCGAATGAAGCGCAACGAAGAAGTGGAGGCTATTTTTAGCGGGGGCTGGAGCATTCTATTGTGGACAGGTGATCCGTAAGCGCCCAGCCAACAACATCTTCCCGAAGCCTTTCGACCATGGCGTTACGGTTTCCAGTGTGCTTCCGGACGCTCGAACGGGGGTCTGGCCCAATGCAGCTAACTTAAGGGTCTTTAGTTTTTAGTTAACATTCAAAACCAACATTCATGGCAAAACGGCTCTGAATTGCTCAGCGTTTTCTCCCCTCTGCTGCCAAAAGTTTGGTGATCGAGGAATTGAGGAATTGAGGGACTTAAGAATTTCATCCATTCACCTATTCATCGGTACTTAGGGTCCATCCGTGGTTCTGGCCCGCGGTGGCCCCCCAGCTTTCGCGTCTTTGTATGAAACCAGGCTTTGCGCTGGCTTCAATACCTAAATTCCTAAATTCGCAATTTCTAAATTCGCACACCTTTTTGCCGCTTCTATTGCCGTTTCTATTGCCGCCTCTGGTTACCGTTTCTGGTTGCCGTTTGGCAAGGCGAAATCACACTGTAGTACAATATTGCGGGATCAAAACAAATTGAGGAATTTAGGGATTAAGGACAAGAGCGAATTTAGGGATTGAGGAATTGAGGAATTTGAGAATTTCACCCCTCACCGCTTATTCACCACTGAGGCGGGGCACAGTCCGGTCGTGGAAAGAAAAGCAAGGACCGACAGCGTCATGGCGGGAATGTTTTGTCCCCGTGTCTCCGTGTCAGTCCTTCCCTCCCCGCTCCCTGCTTCCTGCTCCCTGCTTCCCGCTTCCTGTTTCCTGTTTCCTGCTTCCTGTTTCCCGCTGTTATCACAGGAAATAAAATCAAAACTGTCAATAGAATCAGTGGGTTGTTGGATCAGTGCCTGCATTTCCCCTGTATTTACAGGAATAAGCTCTATTTAGCACTGAAATCAATTGGTTATGCGAAGACCCCTGAAGACTGAAGGAAACTGATCGCGTCTTTGGACCGGGAGGCGGGTAAAGCGTCCGAATTCTGCGGGAGTCGGAATCAGATGGCCAATCCCCCTTCAATAACAGTGAACTCGTTGCCAAACAATCGGTAGTGGGTCATTTTGAAGTGTCGCCTAAAAGTTTCATCTTCCGCCATCATTGAACCGTCTTGTTTTTCGTCCATTTTAGGAATATTCTTTCTCGTAGTAAAGTTCGAAACCTCTCAAGCGAATCAACCGCTCTGCCGATAAAAACCATACGGGGCGGGGTAGTTTTCGATTGACTCCTGAGTTATTTTAGGGTTTAGTAAAAATTCACGTCAGCGATGGCAGTTAATTGCCAGTCGAAAAGGGATCACCTGTTATGACTAATTTCCTCTACGCGATACCCAACTTCTGGAGTGGCGTTGCCCGGGTTTTAGACTTGGGGGCAACCCTTAATGTCTATAATGAGACTTTCTCGCCGCCTTTAGCCGACTACTACGCTATCAAGGCCGATTGGTTGGCCGTCGGCGAGGATATGCGGTTGGCAGTAGAACAGTTTGCACAAGAATATGTCGCGCCAAAAAGATAAACGGAACGTCGTTCCACAACAATCCGGACAAAAGGGCGTAGTCAAAGTTGAGGCTGCTGGTTTTTCTGGCCCGATCCCACCACCCGAGATCCTTGCAAAGTACGACGTAGTTCACCCTGGAGCCGCCAAAATAATCATCGACTCATTCCAGAATCAAGGACAACATCGGCAGAGCCTTGAATCCATTGTGATCAAACAAGGATCAAGGGATAGTCTTCTCGGTCTAATTTTCGCCTTTATTATCGGGATGTCAGCGATCTGTGGGGGAACCTATTGCGTAAGCAATGGCCATGAGATATCTGGAGCCTTCCTTGGCGGTTCTGGACTTACTGGGTTGGTTGGGACTTTTATTTATGGAAGCCGCGAACGCAGACAGGAAAGGGAATCGAGGGCAAGAGCCCTGCTTAGTGCTCGCTGATCCCTTTATTAGATCTGTTAATCCGCCAACCTCGCAACATCCTCCAAAGTCCAGAGATGATCGGCGATTCCTGCCTCCATTGCCGGAGTAACCCGCAAGCTCTGGTGAATCCTGACGAAGTTGTAATACATGAAGTGGAGCCATACCGCATGTGCTAAGTTCTCAACCTTCTTTGAGAGCCCATTGGTCAGGCGAGTAAAACGGCGCATCCCCATCCTCATTGTGAGATTCTGGCGCTCAACATAGGAAGTGGAAATGTGTTCAGGGTCTGGATTACCCTTAATGGCTTGCTTGGTACTACTTACATATTTGGCGGGGCTGTACCGTTTTTCAACTTTTTGCTCCCGACTTTCTCCATACATTTTAACCAGCATTGCATAATCCACATCAATTCCGAACCCTTGCTCTACCGCATCTAAATAAACCGTATGGCCGTCTGTCGTAAGTTGCACTTTGTGATTTAGACGATCAGCAAGATCGAGCATGAAAGCCTGTGCGGAAGGCGCATCCCTTCTGCCAACAAACCAGGAAACCATCACCAAACGATCCAGGTATTCATAAAAGTGCCGTATTTCTGATATACTTCGAAAGATTGAGGAATTGAGGGATCGAGGGATTGTTTCTTCGTGACGCTTCGTGCCTCGTATGACAGACTTATATACGACCCTCCACGATGTACTTAACACTTTGCGATGTATTTCGCGGAGCGCGGAAGGCCGACCGTTCATTCTCGACGCTTTCCATGGCCTGTCTATGACCAGAGACGGGGCATTCGCGGGAGGCCTTCTTCGCGTTCTTCGTGACCCATGGTTCCGGCTTGTCAGGGTTAGGGATTGAGGGAGCGTGGGGATACACCCTGCAGCGGCGATACTGAGAAAAATATGCTCTGGAAATTGAAACGCCGGCAACAAAAACAGTTGGAAGGCGAAAAGGGGACCGTCTTCAAGGACTGGGGAGGCAAAATACGCATCGCCTTGGCCTTTCCGAACCGCTATGGCGTGGGGATGTCCAATCTCGGGTTCCAGTTCGTATATGACGCTCTAAACCGGTTTGAAACCGTAGTGTGCGAGCGTGTATTTTGCCCGGAGCCGGAAGATCTCGCCATGGTCAGACAATTTCCCGGAGGCCTGCTGTCGGTCGAATCTCAAAGGCCG
>Ga0187849_1002422_pt1 | contig 17895 bp, 17 predicted proteins | sample June2016WEW_4_10_2_FD_132412 | JGI IMG/M metagenome (GOLD analysis project Ga0187849, IMG submission 132412) | Peatland microbial communities from SPRUCE experiment site at the Marcell Experimental Forest, Minnesota, USA - June2016WEW_4_100 | ecosystem: Environmental > Terrestrial > Soil >...
TCAACGGCCCTCTGGGGCTGAATCTACGGCCCTCTGGGGCTGAATCAACAGCCCTTTTGGGGCTGAATCTACGGCCCTCTGGGGCTGAATCTACGGCCCTCTGGGGCTGAATCTACGGCCCTTTGGCGCTTAAAATATTGGCAGGTTTCTCCGCGACAAGCAAGCACCTGGACGTATAGTCGCCTTACCGGAAAAGTGATCGAAGCCCCCAAAAATGGTAGCGCAGTCAAATCCCAGATTACCGGCTGTCGGGCATACGCCAGAAACAGTTCGGACAATTAGACACCCCCCCTAAAAGATTTTTTCCTGCCCGTGGGAAATCTCTAAACATTACAGTAGGCTATGGCCAGCACCTTGCGGGAGTAAGGAGCGGAGGACTGTGTTCGGGTGAAATCGCGCAGTAGGGCTAGGTGTCAGGGTCTAGGTGGAGGGCAGTAGACGGTAGACAGCAGACGGGGAAAGCGGTAGGTGCCAGGTGGCGGACAGGAGGCAGTGGGCAGGAGGCAGGAGGCTGACGGCTGACTGCGCACTAACCACTATCCACTCTCCACTAACCACTGCCCATTGGCGGCTCTCCATTATGTACTAGAAAAAAAAGGTGTTAGTGTTTAGCGTCAAAATGTCTCAGCACTTTATCTCATTCAAATGCAAAGAGTTATGTTGAAAGTCGGGAGCCGGGGTGAAAAAAAGAGGCGCGGCTCTCCATTATGTGCATGAAACAAAATAGGTTAGCAATGAATAGCGAAAATCCCCGAAAAATGCATGTTATTGAAACTAAGATAGTTGGCCTATCCCCCGATGGCCAGGGCCATGGAAAAAAAAGGGGGTGAAAAATGAGGCTGAGCTTCATTAAGTTGTTGAAAACAAATGTAGAAAAAATGTCTGCTTTTCGCCTCTCCATTATGTTGATGAAAACAAATGAGTTAAACTATTATCTCCATTATGTTGATGAAAATAAAGGAGAAAGGCGTTGAACGCGAGGACGGGAAGAATTTGTGGTCTACGGCCAGACTGGTCATCTTGGCAACGGCGCTGTAAGATTGTCCCGCGCCGCGGCGGCGTTCCTAAAGGTCCAACCCTGAACGATGCGCACTTGCCGCGAAAGTGGGAATCGGCAAATGTTCTTCCCGAATCCAAGCTCTTGGAATAGAATCCAGTTCGCGAATCCAGTGAGTACAGAAGGCCCACTTTTTTACGTGGTTTCCGGTAAGGGGCGGCTTCTGCGGCGGCGCTGAAGCCCCGGCCTTCCGACGGCTCGAAGAAAACGATCCGGCCTGGCGAGAAATCCCGACTAGGGCCGCCTGGACACGAAAGACCAGGGATGATATCGCGCGGTTTTGTTAAACTGGGCTCAGCTCCTGAGGCAAGAATAGAACTTTAATATTTTCCGGCATTTTCAATTCAAGACTCAAGGAGGAATCTATGGCGACCACCACTGCTGCCTTCGACGCGCAAGTCGCCGTCCGGGCGACGAAGCTTCTCATCAACAACCAATGGGTGGAAAGTACTTCGGGAAAGTCCTTTCCCACCATCAACCCCGCAACCGACCTGGAAATCTGCCCCGTGGCAGAAGCCGATACTGCGGATGTGGACAAGGCGGTCCACGCCGCGCGGGCGGCTTTTGAAAAGGGGCCCTGGCGCCGGATGTCGGCCTCGGAACGCGGACAGTTACTCCACCGGCTCGCCGACCTGATGGAGAAAAACGCCGACGAGTTGGCCCGGCTCGAGGCGCTCGACAATGGTAAACCCTATCATGTTGCCAAGGCGGCCGACCTGCCACTGTCCATCGCTTGCTATCGTTACTACGCGGGTTGGGCGGACAAGATCCAGGGCAAGACCATTCCCATTGCGGGAAATTATTTCTGCTACACCCGGCACGAGCCCGTCGGCGTGGTAGGCCAGATCATTCCCTGGAACTTCCCTCTCCTGATGCAAGCCTGGAAACTGGGGCCGGCGCTCGCCGCCGGCAATACGGTGGTGCTGAAACCCGCTGAGCAGACTCCCCTCAGCGCCCTGCGCGTGGGCGAACTGATTATTGAAGCGGGATTTCCACCAGGTGTGGTCAATGTCTTGCCGGGATATGGACCTACGGCCGGCGCCGCCATCGCCTGGCACCACGGCATCGATAAGGTCGCTTTCACCGGCTCGACGGAAGTCGGCCATCTGATTATGGAAGCGGCGGCGAGGTCCAACCTGAAACGCGTCACCCTGGAACTGGGCGGCAAGAGCCCCAACATTGTTTTTGCCGACGCGGACATGGACCAGGCCATCGAAGGCGCTCACTTCGCACTGTTCTTCAACCAAGGTCAGTGTTGCTGCGCAGGCTCGCGCACGTTTGTGGAAGCCAAAGCCTATGACGAGTTTGTGGAAAAGAGCGTGGCGCGCGCCAAAGCGCGCAAGGTGGGCGACCCCTTCGACCCCACCAGCGAACAAGGTCCCCAGGTGGACGACGTCCAGTTCGAGAAAGTGATCGGCTACATCGAAGCGGGAAAGAAGGATGGGGCTTCCCTGCTCGCGGGCGGCAACCGCGTGGGCAATCGCGGCTTCTTCATTGAGCCCACCGTCTTCGCCGACGTCAAGGACAACATGAAGATCGCGCAGGAAGAGATCTTCGGACCCGTCATGAGCATCCTGAAGTTCAAAGACATCGAGGAAGTTGTGGAGCGCTCGAATCGTACCGAGTACGGTTTGGCGGCTGCCGTATGGACCCGCGATATCGGCAAGGCCTACGCCATTGCCAACAGCGTGCGGGCCGGAACGGTGTGGGTCAACTGTTATGACGTCTTTGACGCCGCGGCGCCCTTCGGAGGTTTCAAGCAATCGGGCATCGGGCGGGAACTCGGCGAATACGGCCTCCAGCAGTATACCGAGGTCAAAACCGTAACCGTAAAACTACCCAACTAGAAGAAGGTCCGAAGTCCGGAGTCCGAGGTCCACCACCCGAGAGCGAAATTGACGGGGTCAGACGCTCCCACGCGCCTGGCCCCGTTTTGTCTCACGAGCGTCTCTGTGTCCTCCGTGGTCAGAAGAGCTTTCACCCAGAGGGCACTGAGAGCCTCCGTGCTCTCTGTGTTAAAGCTTTGAAGGCACAGGGGACACTCAGAATCCCCGGCGTCGGGATCTTCTTCACATCAATTGTCACTTATCACTCGTCAATGTCCTTCAGACCCCGGACCCCGAACTCCAGACTCGAACCTCGGACCCGCTCTCAATCCGCTTTCCTAGGTGCGGAGCCCGCCAGCCGCTGGCGCACGGAGTCCAACGCTTCCGGAGCCCGCTTCGCCATCCACTGCTCGTACTTTTCGGCCAGCGTTTCCAGGTTTTTCCAAACCAGGGGGTTCTTGTATTTCTCCCTCATCGCGGGCGCCACGTTCCTGATCTTGTCCCAGATAACCCAGAACTCCGTCGTGTTTTCGAAGAACAGATCCTCTTTGATGAGCCCATGGTTCACCAGCGAAGCGGCCATATCCCAATAGGTGACTGTCATGCGGAATAACGCGCTCTTCTCCGAACCCGGCGGGGCTTGCGCAAGGCACTCATCAAAGGATTTTGCCTGGAACTCACGAATCAACCACTCGCGTCCCTGCCGCAACTTGGCTTCGCGCCGCAAATCGTAAAGACGCAGCAACAACTCTGCGTCGAAATTGTCTGGATGCTCTTTCACATGTTCCTCCATAAAGATTCTCTTCGCTAGTTTTTCTTTCGATCCTGTACGGCCAGCCGCTGCTCTTCGCCGTTACCTTGCATCGCCGGCAACAAGCCATCTTATCACGGAATGCACAACCCTCCGAGCATACCCGCATCCCGGTAGTGGTGTCATTGGCGAGACACGGGCGCTTCCAAGTGCCGTCATTCCCGCGAAGGCGGGAATCTACTCCGCAAGCTATTGGAAATGCGCAGCCGACGGACTGGATTCCCGCCTTCGCGGGAATGACCGGTGTTTTGAGAGGGGTCTCATTCCAAATGACACCACTACGCGCATCCACTACGCGGAAACATCAGGAGCAATGAGGTCAGCGAACAGCCCCAGCACTTGCCGCTCGATCATGTCGCGCACATTCCGGAAGGATTCAATGCCCCGGCCGTAGGGGTCGGGGATATTCCAATCCACCACGCGTCCTTTGAAGCCCACGGGCACGGGGCACTCGACTTCACATCCCATGCCGACCACCACGTCCATTTCCGCCACCGCAACATCATGCAAGCCCTTTGACCACTGCCCGTCAAGGGAAATTCTCTTTTCGCTCATCACCGTGTGAGTGTCCTTTACGATCGAGCCGAAAGGATGAGAGCCGGCGCTCGAAGCCTGCACCCTGCCGTTGCCAAAGTGGTTTGCCCACGCCTCCGCCATCTGGCTTCGGCAAGAGTTGCCGATGCAAACAAACAGAATCTTCACCGGAGGGTTTTTAGGTTCAGTCATTTCATTCTAAGCAGATTAGGTGATTTAGCGATTTAGTGATTTGGTAATTTGGCGATGGTCCGAAAAATTCATCCTCTTCCATATCCTTTGTCAAGCGGGCGCGCCATGTGGCACTGGTGTCATTGGAAATGGAATTCCCTTCGGAACACGGGTAATTCCCGCGAAGGCGGGAATCCAGTCCGTCGGCGGCGCATTTCCAATGACTTGCGGAATGGACTCCCGCCTTCGCGGGAATGACTGGACGTGGGAGCGCCGTGTCTCGCAAATGACACCGGTACCCGGCATGTCCACTACAAGTCGAGTCCTACGTCACCAAATCACTAAATCACTAAATGATCTAATCACGCACTTTCTTCAAAAAGTATTGATGCACCGTTGGGTCATCTGTTAGCTCAGGGTGAAACGTCCCCGCCAGGATGTTTCCCTGCTCCACCAGGACGGGCAAGTTCCCGCACCGGCCCAGCACTCGTACGCCCTCTCCCACGCGGCGGATGATGGGCGCGCGGATGAAAACCATCTCCACGGGATGATCGGCGAGATCGGGACACTCTCCCGCCTGCACAGAACTGTCGATCTGGCGTCCGTACGCGTTGCGCTCAATGGCGATATCGATCAGACCCAACCGCTCCTGCGGCGGGTTCAAAACTTCTTTCGCCAACAATATCGCGCCCGCACAGGTGCCGTAAATTGGTTTCCCCTTGGCGGCGAATTCCTTGATGGCCGTGCCCATGCCTTCATTGGCAAAGAATTTCAGCATCGTCGTGCTCTCACCGCCCGGCATGATGAGTCCACTAACTGCTTCGAGGTCCGCGGGGTGCTTCACCAGCATCCAAGGCACCGCCATGGCGTCCAACATTTTAGCATGCATGGCAAAGTCGCCCTGAATAGCGAGAATTCCTACGGGTTGTTGGCCGTTGTTCATTGGAAAAAGAATGCTGTCAGTTGTCAGTGGTCAGTGGTCAGTGGTCAGTTGTCCGTGGTTGACTCGCACTCTATACTACCTGCGCGTCAGCAACAGTTCCTCGGTGTCCTAGTTCCAGACATCAATTTCGCGCCTGACCGACCGTGCCCCTTCAAACCTGTACATACTCGGTAGTTGAAGCCGGCTCCGGGAGGGGATCGCCTTGTTCCCGCATGCTAGAGATATGAAGCGCCATGGCCTCGCGAATTAGCTGCAAGGCCTCCTCGCGCGTTTCCCCCACAACGGCGCAGCCGGGTAGGTCCGGCACGTACGCACCGAAACTGTTCCCGCCTTTTTCGATAACGACAAGGTATTTCATCGAGGCTGTTGTCCTTTCAATCCTGCTTGCTTGAGGATGCTGTTAAGCGTACCCGGCGGCACGTCGAGATTCGGCTTGCCGGCTACTGTCACGGTTCCAGGCTTAATCGAATGTCTGTACTGCCGATGACTGCCCGCCGTTCTGACCAATCTCCACCCGTCCTGCTCTATCATGTTAATTACGTCTCGAAATTTCACATTTGCCTTCTGGCAGAGTCAGTCTCACAGCAGACGTACCCAGTTACGCCTGGTTTGTTTCCTCCGGTGCTGCGGCAACTTTGGCACATGCAACGGACAACGGACCAAGGACTACGGACGGGGTTTTGTCACCACCCCCGCGTCTGCAATAACTCCTTGGGATCGAGCTTCTGCACGTCCAGGCCTTTCATGGCTTCGCCGACTTCGGCGGAGCACTCGGCCACCACTTGCGGCTCGTTGTAGTGGGTAGTGGCGCGGACGATGGCTTTGGCGCGTTGCGCCGGGTCCGACGACTTGAAGATGCCCGAGCCCACGAACACCGCCTCTGCCCCAAGCTGCATCACGAGTGACGCATCCGCCGGCGTGGCGATCCCACCCGCGGAGAAATTCGGCACCGGCAGCTTGCCGTTCTGACTGACCCACTTCACCAAGTCATAGGGGGAGCCGAGTTCCTTGGCCTTCGCCATCAATTCCTCTTCCCGCAAAGTGGTGAGTAGGCGAATCTCGCTGGTGATGGCGCGAATGTGGCGCACGGCCTCGACGATGTTGCCCGAACCCGCTTCTCCCTTGGTGCGGATCATCGCCGCGCCTTCCCCGATGCGCCGCAGCGCTTCGCCCAGATTGCGCGCGCCGCAAACGAACGGCACTTTGTACCCCCACTTGAGGATGTGATTTTCCTCGTCGGCTGGCGTCAGCACTTCACTCTCATCGATGTAATCAACGCCCACGGCTTCCAGCACCTGCGCCTCGGCAAAGTGGCCAATGCGCGCCTTGGCCATCACCGGGACCGTCACCGTGTCCATAATTTCCTTGATGATCTTGATGGACGCCATGCGGGCCACGCCGCCCTCTTTGCGAATATCCGCCGGCACGCGTTCCAGCGCCATGACGGCTACAGCGCCCGCGTCCTCGGCGATCTTGGCCTGCTCGGCCGTGGTAACGTCCATGATGACGCCGCCCTTCAGCATTTCCGCCAAGCCCACTTTCAATTTCATTTGCTGATCATATTCCCACATGGCATTACTCCTTCTCAGATTGGAGATTGGTTGGCCTCGGCCTTATTCCCTCGTAAATCCTCTGGCCGTAGCGCCGCGTCCAACTCGGCGCCCAGGCGCGTGATAATACCGGGGAGCGCCCGAATATCCGCGAGTGAAGTCCGGAAATTCACAATGCAGGCGCGCAGCACAAACACTCCGCCGATGACCGCGTTGGTCAGAAAAGCTTCGCCGCTCTTCTGCAAGCGCACCAGCAATTCGCTGTTGAGTCGGTTAAGGTACTCCTCCACTTTTTCGTCGCCCGGCTGGAGGTCCCGCGGCACGTAGCGGAACGTCGCGATGCTCAAGCCCTGCCGGAAAGCCTGCAACTCGGGATGGGCCGCGGCGAATTCGAAAAGGGTTTTCGCCAAACGAATATCATCGCCAATCATGCGCGCATAGCCTTCGCGTCCCACCTGGCGAATAGCCAGCCAGATTTTTAGCGCGCGAAAGCCGCGGGAGTTTTCCGGCCCATACTCAAAGTAATTAACCGCTTCTTCCGCATTTTGCAATAACTGGTAGTAAGAAGGGTGATACTGTGTGAAGGCGTCGCGCAGGGCATTGCGGTCGCGCACCAGCGCACACCCGGCCTCCAGCGGCGCGTAGAGCCATTTGTGGGGATCCACGGCCACGGAATCGGCTTCGCGGATGCCCCGCAAATCCGCCGGCGCATTCGGCGCGACCGCCGCGAAACCACCGTACGCGCCATCCACGTGGAACCAGAGCCCCTGCTCGCGCGCGATGGACGCGATCTCCGGCAACGGATCGACGGCGCCCGTGCTGACCGTACCGGCCGTGCCGATCACCATGAACGGCAACTCGCCCTTGGCCTTGTCCGCGCAAATTCTTTCGCGCAACTCGGCGGTGTTGATCCGCTGGTCGGAATTCGCAGAAATCCAGGCGATAGAATCCAGCCCCAGGCCGAACAGGTCCACCGCCTTGTGAATCCACGTGTGAGTTTCGGTGGATGCGTAAACGCGCAGCCGCCGGGCGCCATCGCCGGCAAGGCCATGTACGCGCGCATCCCAGGTGAGCTTGGCTTTGCGCGCGGCCAGAAAGGCCACAAAGTTGGCCATCGTGCCGCCCGTCACCAGCACTCCGCCTGCCTCGCGCGGGTAGCCAATCATCTCGGCGATCCAGCGGATAGTTTGCGCCTCGATCTCGCTCGCCATGGGCGACAGCACCCAGCCTCCGACATTGGGATTGACGGCCGTGGCCAGTAACTCTCCCAGCGCGCCCAGGGGAGCGGCGGGCGAAGTGATGAACCCCATAAAGCGCGGATGGCCATTGAACAGCGAATGTTCCACCAGCAGCCGCACGGCATCTTCCAGCAACGGCTCAGCCGCGGTCCCATGCTCTGGTAGCGGAGAGTCGCCCAAAATAGCGCGAATCTCACGCGGCGATTCGCCGGGACTCACCCGCCGGCTGGGCAGTGAACCCAAGAATTCCGCAACGTGATCGACCAGACGATAACCCAGCGCGCGAAATTCCTCCGGGCTCATCTCCAGCGGGGCATTCCGAGGTTCTGCAATTTGATTGGACTCGATCTCTTCCATACTCTTATCCCCTTGCTTTCTTACACCAACCGTGCGTATCCCGGCATGTAGCGGCGGCTTTACGCCGCCATATGGCTTGACGTAGCGCTAAGTTTACCTCGCCGAATGGAGGCGTAAAGCCGCCGCTACATCAAATTGACCCACGCACCGGCATGAATTTCACACCAGCGCCACGCTTGCACCCACCGAGGAACGGGGCCTTCCCTTCCTCGCCCGGCGTATTTCCGCCTTCAACAAATCGCCCAGGATGGCTGCGCCCTTCTCAATCTTATCATCGGGAAGGGCCGTGTAACACAAACGCAGCGCGTTGTGCTTGGGATTTTGAAAATAGAAGTAGCGCGCCGGGGCAAAGATCATGCGGCGCTCGCGCGCCTTCACGAGAAGTTCCGCGGCATCCAGGAATGCCGGCAGTCCCACCCAAACCGACATGCCACCGTCCGATGCACTCCCCGTTGATGCGCGAGCTCACGGCTGGGCTCCAACCGGTCGCCGGGCTTCAGCCCGCCGTTCAGGATGCGTTCGCGAATCTGATCGCGAATCTGCACATACAGCGGTTTGCGTAAGCTCGAATCCAGCGTGACAAGCATGGTCGCTTGACTCCTCTCGCCTGATGACCAGTCCAATTTAGAACTGGAATGAAGCATTGTAAAGAGCCAAGTAGGCCAAGTTCCGATTGCTTGTCACTCGTCACTGGTCACTGCATTTGAAGGAACGGATTCCTCTCGCGCTCCTCACCGATCGTCGTGGGCGAGCCGTGCCCAGGAAACACCGGTGTCTGATCGGGAAAGATGAGCAGGCGGCTGCGAATGGACCGCAGGATTTCGTCGAATGAGCCGCCCCACAGGTCCGTGCGGCCAATACTCCCTTGAAACAGAGTATCACCGCTCAGAAGCCGTTGGTCCTTGCCAGGCAGGTGGAGTGAGAGGCTGCCCGGAGAATGCCCTGGCGTGTGCAGAACTTCCAAACTCAGCGTGCCGCAACGCAGCGAGTCACCCTCTTTCAAAAACTGGTCCACCTCCGTCACCCCCGGCGCCGGGACGCCCAACCACTCGGCCTGCAAAGCCAGGTTTTGATAGAGGGGCAAATCACTTTGGTGCATCAGCACCGCGGCGCCGGTGGCCTGCTTGAGCTTCTCGATTCCCCCCACGTGATCGATGTGCGCGTGAGTGGCCACAATGTACTTCACCCGCAGACGATGCTTGGCCAGGATCTTTTGGACTTGCTCAATGTCGTCGCCCGGATCGATCACTATAGCTTCACCCGTGGACTCATCCCCGAGGACCGAACAATTACAGGCCAGCATTCCTACCGGAAGAATTTCGTGAATCATTGACCCTCGCTCACCTTTCATAGCGGAATTCGCCGCGTGCTTCGAGGTTCCATAGTACTACTGAAATCCAAATACCGCGAAGTGCTTTGCCAGATAAACCCCTCCCCGGCGCCGGCGGCGAAACCAGGGGCACACGGAGAATTCAATAGCCGCCCGGTAGTGGTGCAGTTTGGCAAATCTCAGGTACGGGCGTTTTTCGTTCCTAATTCGGTTTAAGTGGTGGCTTGCGCTGTTCCCAACATCCATCGCCCGCTATTCTTCTAAAATGCGTTCCCCCCTCGAAATAGTGGTGCTACAATGCCGCTCAAAACTGACTATGGTGATCCAAGCTCGGGTGCGCATTAGCGCTGGCGTTGAGTCTCGGTCGGAGCGAGATGTCAAGTCGAAAAGCCCCATTTCAAGCTCGACCACCCTGAAAGCTTGGATACAACTGATGAGGATAGTTCATCGTAGCCGAGCATAATTTTGCTCTGTCATGCAACTTATTCCCGGTAATCTGTTTCCTAACTGGTATCAGATCGCGTCAGTTTCCGCCAGGAGTGGATCCATGAGACTAAGTGTTCCTTTCCGTTTAGTGAGCGCATTCTGTCTTCTCCTTTTGCCCGCCTGGGCAGCCGAGCCGCAACTCACCATCTACAACCAAAACTTTGCTGTCGTCCGCGTGCTGATCCCTTTGAACCTAAAAGCGGGGGAGAATCGCATCCAGTTTACAGACACCACCGCCTACCTGGAGCCGACTTCGGTGATTCTGCGGGACCCGTCAGGGACGCACGTTCTGCGCATTCTCGAGCAGAATTACCGGGCGGACCCTGTCTCCAGCCAACTCCTTCTCGCGCTGAACGAAGGCAAAACGCTCGAATTCGTCGTGCAGCACGGCGACAAGACGGAGATCGTGCAAGGCAAAATCATCCGCAGCGGTTACGTCCCCAATCCCCCGCAAACTTGGAATCCCTATAACGGATGGCAGGGAGGCCCGCCGCCTAATCTCGAACCCATCGTCGAAGTGGAGGGCAAGCTGCGCATGGGACTTCCGGGGACACCGCTATTTCCCACCCTTCCCGACGACACCATTCTGAAGCCCACCCTCACCTGGGTGTTGGAAGCTGACAAGCCCGGCGAGATGAACGCCGAATTCAGCTATGTGACATCGCAGATGACCTGGAACGCCGATTACAACCTCGTGGCGCCTGAGGAAGGCGACGTGCTCGACATGGTGGGATGGGTGAGCATTCGAAACCTCAGCGGGAAAGCGTTTGACGACGCCCGCATCAAACTAATGGCCGGTGAAGTCAACAAGCTTCAGCCCGGGCAATACAACGCCATGGATTCCTTCGGAAGGGCGTTTGGAGGGAGTTTGGGCATGCTGATGGTGCAGCCTCCCCAGGTCACGGAGAAGCCCTTCGAAGAATATCATCTTTATGAGTTGCACCGCCCCACCACGCTGCACAACCAGGAAACGAAGCAAGTGGAATTCGTGCGCGCTTCGGGGATCAAGTCCGAGCGCGTTTACATTTACGACGGCGCGAAGATCAATCAGACCCAATACCAGGGATGGAATATCGACACGATTCGGCAAAACCGCGAATACGGCACGCAATCGAATCCGGACGTTTGGGTGATGAGGGAGTTCATCAACTCGGAGGCAAACCATCTGGGAATCCCTCTACCGGCGGGGCGCATGCGATTCTATCGCCAGGACTCGGACGGGCAACTGGAATTCACGGGCGAGAACGAGATCAAGCACACGCCGCGCGATGAAACGATCCGCGCCTTCACGGGCAGCGCGTTCGACCTCAAAGGGGAGCGCCGCCAGACCGATTACCACATCGATTTCAACTCGCGCTGGGTCGATGAATCGTTTGAAATCAAGCTGCGCAACCACAAGAAGGAAGCCGCGGTGGTGCGCGTGGTCGAACACCTCTATCGTGGCATGGGCTGGGAGATTGTGGAGAAATCGTCGACCTATCTCAAAACCGACGCTCAGACCATTGAGTTTCAAATCCAGGTGCCACCCGACGGCGAAAAGACCGTCACCTACAAGGCGCATTACACTTGGTGAAGTAATGTCAAAACGTCCGAGGCGCTATGATGCGCACCATGCTGCGCTTGGTCGTTTGCATCATCTTTCTGGCTCCCTGCCTGGCCGCTCAACCCTGGCGCGTCGACTCGACCAAAATCGGCGGCGCGTTGCAAGACTCGTCAGGCCGGGTTTGGGGTTTCGGCGTTCATCCGAACCTGGGTGTTTACCGCTGGGAGGGTGAGAAGTGGCTGCCCATCAGTCTCCCCGGGGTCGCCGATAAGACTTGGCCCTGGGCCCTGGCGCTGGGGCCGGATGGCGCGGTCTACGTCCTCTGGAGCGACGGGGCCGGCAATCTTGCCGTCTCCCGGCATCAGGGAACGGACTCAAAGCTTCTCGTTCGATTTGCCAGCCGGCTGCGGGACCGCCCCCATATCTTCGTTGACCCAGGCGGAAATATTTGGATTACGGAACAGGGAAGGCACATTTTTCGCGTCACACCTGAAGGCAAGGCGGAGTGTGTCTATACCATTGCCGACGATCAGTTTCTCGCAGAGGGCCGCCCCAAGAGCGAGAACTGGACGTTCAACCCCATTTACGCCACGGCGGATGGGCGAAGCCGCGTCTGGTTTTGGTCGGACAGCCTGGCAGGAAGAGCGGACTGGGCTTCGTTGCAAGGAGTCTTGGTGTTCGATGGAGTGAAGTTCGAGCATCACGCGCACCTCGCCGGAATCCCCGATAAGAAGTTTTCGGTTATTGAGCCCGATGATGCGGGGCACCTCTGGTTGGCGGTGGTTGACGATCAACTCTACCGGGTTGATACCAACACACTCACGGCTATGCCAGTTCCTGAGCCGAGTTTTCCAGCCTTTCGAAACGTGCAGAGGATTTTTCAAACCCATCGGGAAACTTTCTTGGTTGCAGGCTCCACTTGGCAGCCCGTCCCGGAGCGGAGCGGTGAAGGCCGGTTTGGCGCGCTGTGGGAGGGAATAGGTGGGACGTGGAAGAGGTTGCTAAACGGCCTCGACATGCGGCCGGAATCCTTCCAGCAGCCGTCCCGGCCGTTCCTTGCTACCGACCAAGGGCTCTGGGTTGGCGCCTTCGGCAACGGACCCTGGTTCATCCCTGCCGGGCGGGGCGCGAAGGAGCTGATTGATTGGCACTATGGCTACCCTTTCGATGGAGCGGAGGGCTTGTTTCAGCTTGCGGACGGACGATTGCTGATCGTCTCGGCGAACCAGGGAAGTCTGACGGTAAAGCCGAGGGATGTGCTGGCGGGTTTTCAATCTCCTTCAGATTTTTCGACGCTCAACCCATTGCGCACGCTCGCCCGGGACGCGCAGGGACACTTTTGGGGAATTCTCGCCGCCGGGGACAGCGCCCTGAGCGAATGGGACGGCCGCAAATGGGTCCAGTATCCCCTTCCACGGAGCTTTCCGGTGGCGCAATCGTGGGACCCGACTTCGGATTCGCTGGGACGGATATGGCTCCCTTTCCGCCTGGCCGGTGGAATCGGCGATCGCACACCGTTTATTACCTGGAGTACCCCGGCATTCTACCCGGCTGGGGGAAATGAGGTGGCAAACATTTTCGGGATAAATTTCGGGACGAGTCCTCTGGTGAGCTATTCTCGTCGGGGAATTACGTGCAGTCAAACCTATGCCAGCGACACACAAATTACCTGCAATGTCACGATTTCACCCGATGATCCTGCCGGGAGTTTCGTTCAGACCGTCACTTCTCAGGGTTACAACGGGATCCCTTTCGATAACGGCCTGGGGGGAAGTGGCGAAGGCATCTTTGACCCTAAGGATCGATCTTTCGAGACTTACCCGACCTACGACAAAGCCTTCGAAGCGCAACTCCTCCATCGAAACGAATTCCATCTGCCCGCGAAGTTCTTCAAGGCTCCCGTGTTCGCTCCCGATGGCAGGATTTGCTACCGTGAGACCCGGTCGCGCGTGCGGTATTTCGACGGCGAGCGCTGGCGAGAGTGGTCAAACCACGATATTGCCGGCCCCCAGAACGTCGAATTCGAGGAGCCGCCCTTCTTCGACCGCGCGGGCAATCTGGCCGTCCACCTTCATGGCCAAACGTGGGAGTTCAACAACCAAAAAGGATGGCATCTCATTGCGCCGGAGCCGGCTCCCGGCGCCGATCAGGAATCGAAACCTCTGCACTTCAGCCCTACCTCTCCCGCTTGTGGGGTGGAACATGTGGAATCGATAGCGCAGGATCGTCTGGGAACTTTTTGGTTCACCTCGCGCGGCCAGGTATATCGAGCGCTTGGCGGGCAGTGCGTGCCTCAATTCGCGCCGGATGAGCATCAACCCTTTGTCGATGCGCGCAAACTTCAGGATGTCGTCACCGACCCCCAAGGAAACTCGTTCCTGCTGACCCAGGTCGCCGTTTATTACTGTGAGTACGTGATCCTGAAAGCGAGGCTGCCGCTCCCGCAAAGCGCGCTGCGCGCGTCCGTGGATGCTTCGGGAAATGTCATCCTCCGCTTCGCGGCCAAGTCCAAGGGCGCTTCCGGCTTCACATGGAGAGTGGATGGTGGCCCCTGGGGTACTCCCACGAAAAGCACGGAGACCACAATCGAGGAGCTGCCCAACGGCAAGCATCGTATCGAAGCAGCCGCGGTGGACAGCCGGCTGCAAATGGATTTGTCCCCCGCCGCAGCGGTGGTTGACATCCACATCGACTTGGAAGCGCATATCCGCAGACTCATTCAGAAACTTGCCGATCCTGATTACTCGGTGCGGGAAAAAGCTGTCGCCGCGCTGGTTCGGCGAGCCCCACTCGCGCTCCCCTTACTGCAATCGGCTCGAGAAAAGGCCGGGCCGGATCAGCGCTGGTGGATTGATGCGGCGATTCAACAAATCAAGGAAGACATTTCAACCCACAAGGGACCTTGATGTCCATCTCCCTTGAGAACGGGCCTTAGCCAACCACCGGCCCCCAGATGGCCAGTGTTCCTTTCGCCATCCGCGTTCGCGGGAAGTTTCCGTTTCGCCATTGTGCGAAATTTCATTCTTGTTCTCGTGAGTAAAAAGCGCGTAGAATCCACGCGCACTTGGGACAGCCATTATGACGACGTTCATGCTGTGGATTCACTTGATGGCGGCGGTGGTGGGCCTGGGAGGAATGGGCTTCCTGCTCCTCATCTTGATCCCTTCTCTGGGAGTCCTTAGCGCGGAACAACGCGAAGCGCTTTCCAAGGCCCTGGCGGTACGATTCCGGTGGGTAACTTGGAGCGCCGTTGCGCTGTTGCTGATTTCCGGTCTCTACAACATTCGCCGCTACTATTGGGAAGATCCGTGGGGCCGGGCGTGGAACTTTCTAACCCTTAAGATCCTCCTCTCATTCACCCTCTTCGGCATTGTCCTGGGACTCACCATCCCTTTCAAGTTGTTCGAACCCCTGCGGGCCCGCCGGCGGATGTGGCTCCTCGTAGCCTTCATCCTGGGGGTGGTTGTGGTCCTGATTTCCGCCTACCTGCGGCGCGGGTGAAAGAACAGTAGACGGAATAGGGTAGACGGTAGACAGGGAGAGCATCCGCGAAGCGCCGCCCTGTTTCCCGTATGCCGTCTACAGTCTACCGCCTCACTGTTTCTACGTGTGGAAAACCGCTTCTTTGAAAGAACCGCGCTGCTTTTCGATTTTCTTTTGCAGCATGGTAATGGCGTGGATAAGCTGTTCGGGCCGAGGCGGGCACCCCGGCACGTAAACATCGACGGGAATGAACTGGTTGATCCCCTGGACAATGGCGTAATTGTTGAAGACGCCGCCCGAAGTGGCACAGGCGCCCATGGAAATGACCCACTTGGGCTCCGGCATCTGCGCGTAGAGCTTCTGAATCACCGGAACCATTTTCTGGGCAACGCGGCCCGCGATGATCATCAAATCCGCCTGGCGCGGCGAACCACGAAAAACCTCCGCGCCAAATCGCGCCAGGTCAAAGCGCGAGGCACCCGTCGACATCATCTCAATGGCGCAGCACGCCAAGCCGAAACTCATGGGCCAAAGCGAAGACTTGCGCGCCCAGTTCACCGCCTGGTCAAGCTTGGTGAAGATGAGACCTTCAAAGCCGGATTGATCAGTTACCGTTGGAACGCCCATTCCACTTCTATTATGCCACGCGACGGTTCTCTCCTCAACCCCGACGTGCCGCGGGAAGGAGCCACTTTCTTGCGTTCTTACGGATGCAGCAGGATTTTGCCGAAGAACTCGCGTCCCTCCATCTTCTTCTGCGCGGCGGCCGCTTCTTGCAGGGGGAATTCGGAATCGATCACCGCTTTCAATTGGCGTTGGGCGATGAACTTGAGGGCCTCGACGAGTTCCGCCTTGCCTCCCATGAAAGAACCGAGAATCGTGCGCTGGCGACCGAAAAGGCCCTGGCCATTCAGCTTGAGGTCCGCGCCGGTGGTCATGCCGCAGGTCACGAGCCGGCCATAAGTGGCGAGCGAATCAAAGCAAGCTTCCCAAACCGCCGCTCCCACGTGATCGACCACGACATCGACGCCGCGCTTGTGAGTGAGGCGCTTCACTTCTTCGCCGATCGACTGCCTCGTGTGGTTGATCACTTCATCCGCGCCCAGCGCGCGCGCTTTCTCCAGCTTCCAATCCGCGCCCGCCGTGGCGATGACGCGCGCGTTCACGAGTTTGGCGATTTGAATCGCCGCGCTCCCCACGCCTGAGCCCGCGCCGATGACCAGCACCTCCTCCCCGGGCTTCAATCCCGCGCGCGTGAAGAGCATGTGCCAGGCGGTGAGAAAAACCAGCGGCACGGCGGCGGCTTCGGCGAAGCTGAGGTCACCGGGGATGGGAAGGACGTTCATCTCCGCAGACTTCACATACTCCGCGTACCCGCCATCGACGAACACGCCCATGACCGTGAACTGGCGGCACGCGCTGTCCAGACCCTTGAAGCACATCTCGCATTGGCCGCAACTGAGCCCTGGGCAGAGCAGCACGCGGTCACCGGGTTTTACGCGCGTGACCAGCGACCCCACTTCAGCAACCTCGCCGGAAATATCGCTGCCCACAATGTGCGGCATGGGTATGCGCCACCCCGGCACGCCGCCGCGCACCCAGACGTCCAGATGATTCAGCGCACAAGCCTTCACCTTCACCAGGACTTCGTTGGCCAATATCTTCGGGTCCGGCGCATCCTCGTACTTGAGGACCTCCGGCCCGCCGTGCTGGTGAAATCGAATTGCCTTCATGATGCGCTCCCTTCCCTCCGGAACAGGCGCCGAGCTCCACTACAGCAGGTGCGCGCTTGCGAAGCTTTGGAGTACGGCAGCTTGCTGCCGCTTTGGCTCCAGCCAGCTTGCTGGCTGGGATTTAAGTTTGCCAGTGAAATCCCCGCGAGCAAGCTCGCGGAGAGGAAAGCGGCAGCAAGCTGCCGCACTCCAGAGCTTCGCTCCTAATGACAGCGAAGACTCAGGAAAACAGCAGGAAGGTTTTTCCGCAGCCGGTGAAGCGCCGCCCTTCCAAAACTGGATTCTACTCTTTACCCGCACCGGCGGATAGGACCTTCGGGTTCTGCCCCCGTGCAGGATTCCGTCAAAATCGTGGGTGTTGCGTACGTTCAGGGCTATGAATGCACCAACCGCAAAGAGACCTCCCTCACCCACCGCCTTGCGGTCCCCCCTCTCCCCAAGGGAGAGGGCTGTAATTTTAATTTCTATTCCTCGCCCTTGGGGAAGGGGGGCTGTGATTTTGATTTCTATCCCTCTCCCCAAGGGAGAGGGGGGACCGCAAGGCGGTGGGTGAGGGGTCCTTTTCAACCCCATTGGACTTTGCCTTCGTCCCATGTGGCCGTGCGTTGACATTGCCGTGCGCGGCGCATAATCTAGCAGGTTGATGGGGTGTTGTAGCGCTGAGCTTTAGCTCAGCACGTGCCGACCTAAAGGTCGGCGCTACCACGTTTTTCATCAACCTCTCAGGATTCGCGCATGGACATCTTTGAGGAAATCGTTCGGCTGCGAAAAGCGGGGCGCAAGGGCGCGCTGGCCACCATTGTCGAGGTGCAGGGGTCGATTCCCAGCCACGA
>Ga0187849_1002423_pt1 | contig 17879 bp, 19 predicted proteins | sample June2016WEW_4_10_2_FD_132412 | JGI IMG/M metagenome (GOLD analysis project Ga0187849, IMG submission 132412) | Peatland microbial communities from SPRUCE experiment site at the Marcell Experimental Forest, Minnesota, USA - June2016WEW_4_100 | ecosystem: Environmental > Terrestrial > Soil >...
GAAAAAAAGAAAAGGGCAAGCGGCGTTTTAGCCGCGGCTGCCTGCTCCTGCGATAATGAGCTGGATCCCGAAAAGTAACAGTACCAGCGCCACTAGGAGCCCAAGAAATGTGTTGGCAAAATCGGCGTCTACGAAAGCGACTATAGCGAGTATGAACGCTATGACACCGAGGATTACGTTCGCCCACCGAACCGAGGGCGGCATTCCGACTGCCACAGAATAACCCGCAAACTGAAGCCTTCCTAACGCATTCAGCAGCAATCCGAAGGCAAAAATTAGTATAACCAACGTTGTGCCGAAGTTGCTATATACGATCGCTGCAGCGCCAACTGCAAGAAAGATGATCCCCAATATGACGTTAACTATTCTGCCAGTTCCTGAGAGGACTTTTGAGGTAGCTCCGCGTATCAAAAGAATGAGGCCCAGGATGAGAACGCCGATTCCGAGTAACAATCTGAGTGTATTGACAGCGACATTGGGATTAAAAGCGACATATACTGCGAGGACGAGAACAATTATCCCGAGAATGACCTCGAGGAGTCGATGCCACATTGGAGTGGTTTTTTCAGCCATTTTTGATTTCACCTCCTTTGTAAATCGTTAGTATTATGCTGCGTCAAGAGTTTATTTATATTTACCGCTTTGTTACGTCAATCAGCTCGCTTTTCCACGTTTTCGGCGCTTTTAGAGCCATATCAAGAGATTTATGCAATTTCAGAGCCGGTAGTTTGAACGGCGACTCGTGGTTCGGCAACCGGCCCTCGCCGCGTCTGCGCGTAACGTGATGGCGTCACGGCTTACACAGATCGGTGTAACAAACCTTCTTATAGCGGTTCGCATAAGATTTGTTTGCCAAGACCATTCAAGGCGGTTTGCAGCGCCACACGTGATGTTGCTTCCTTCGAAAGTGTTCTTAAAACGAACCATGATCTCAGTTTGGTAGCACTGCCCCAAAGGAGAAGTTTGTTGTGGCGCTGCCTCCTCTCTTTTTGTGCTAATAAGTGCACCTATGATTGACTCAAAGCCCCGCTAGCTTTCAACACCCTCTCGTTCGTTTTATCACAGCGACGTCACGAGCAGTGACAAAATCAAGCAAGAGGCAAAAGCCGGCGTAAGCAGCCGGTTAGCGCTCGTGCTGCGTGTTTTTAGGATAGGTGACTCGGATCGGAATGCATTCTTACGCTGAGCTTATCTCCACTCCAGTCCTAGCAAAGGGCAGAAACGTTCATTTCAGGCCATGCGTAGACTCATTGATGCTTCTAGGATAAAAAGAATAATCAAGTAGCTTGACTATACAAGGGTAAATGTGATCTAATGGACACGATGGAAATCGAAAAAATCCATAAAAAGCTGCAAACGGATTGGGCCGACTGGACTCATGACGACGACCATCAATGCATAACCATATGCAAAAAAGAGCTAATGGCTGCAATTCAGGTAATCAACGCTTATCTCGTGAACTATGATCTAAAGACGAGAATTGAAAAGGACCCCACCCCAAAGGTCTGTGAGTTTTGCGAGAAGACGTACAAGGGGGCTGAACCAGTCTGTAATACATGTCTGCTAGACATGAAATTCAGACTCCGTAGGCTCAGCTGTTTGTTAAGCGAAGAGGACATACGCAAAGTGTATACTGAACCTATCGTTCTGTGACTTAGCCTTATACTAAGAGAAGCTTTTTTGTATTGCATTCTCGTTTTTGAAGGCCCAAAGCTATGCGTTTGTGTCATCTGTGTTGCGGATGGCTTGCGGGATTATGGCAACGCACCCAGAAGATAGAGTTGGTCTAGACAAGTAGGTCAGCCGTAACGCGTGGGATAAGCCGCAGAGTGGTCGCAATGTGCGAATAGCTGCTTACGCAACTATCATTCAATCGTAGTCCCGTTAGCGGTCTACACCCTCACGTTCGTTTTGCTCCAAGCGACGTCACGAGCAGTGACAAAATCAAGCAAGAGGCAAAAGCCGGCGTAAGCAGCCGGTTAGCGCTCGTGCTGCGTGTTTTTAGGATAGGTGACTCGGTGGTCGGAGTGTACTCCTGCGCTGAGCCGTAATCTCCACTCAAATGCTAGGAAAGGGCAGAAACGTTCATTTCAAGCAATTGGGGACTCACTGATGCTCATAGGATAAAAAGAATAATCAAGTAGCTTGACATACGAGGTAAATGTGATCTAATGGACACGATGGACATTGAAACAATCTATAAAAAGCTGCAAACGGATTGGGCCGACTGGACTGATGACGACGACCATCAATGCATAACCATATGCAAAAAAAGAGCTAATAGCTGCAAGTCAAGCAATCAACGCTTATCTCGTGAACTATGATCTAAAGACGAGAATTGAAAAGGACCCCACCCCGAAGGTCTGTGAGTTTTGCGAGAAGACGTACAAGGGGGCTGAACCCGTCTGTGACAAATGTCTATTAGACATAAAATTAAGACTCCGTAGGTTCAGCTTTTTGTTAAACGAAGAGGACATGCGCAGGGTATATGGTGAACTTTTAGATCGGTGACTGAGCTCTCCTCAAAGCTGCTTGATCTTGCGTAACATTCTCTTTTTTGAAGTCCAAACAGCGGTCGTTTACGTCATCATGGTTACGGCTAGTGTTTGGAGTTTGAGCTAAGCACGCGGTTTTGCGGTGGCTCGGGAAAGGTTATAAGTATTTACGCACGAGCGTGCTGCGTACTTTTGGGCATCAATCAGGCAAAAAAGACCAATCGTTTCGTCTTAGTGCTATATAGGCCGTAACGCTTTTTTCAATTTGGGTTTGTTTTATGATTTTATAATCGCTTCTGCGCGTTAGTCCATAAAGTAGTCCAGCGCTTCTGGACAGCTGGTCGTGAGTTTTTCGTAGAATCTTCGCGTGAGCTCTCGCGTGCTTGTGTCGAGAGCGTGCTTGTACGCTTCGACTAGAGGGGTAGGAAGCTTTCTTTTGCGCTTCATAATCGTAACGACGGTCTCAACAGATACATCCACTTCTTCGACCGAACTCCAGTTGCTGTCTGTCATATTATCACGGTAATACGTCTTCCTAGATAAGGCCGCGTCTGCTTCATCTTGTGCCTAAAGGCTCAGATTGACAGTCTCTAGTTAGGGGCCGATCGGCTTCCATGCGACGTGTGTTATAAGCCGATCATAATCGCGTCAGGTCTTGTGCCTTTGCTTCAATGTTGAGGAGTCCGGCGACCACCACATAGTAACTGGCCAAGCCTCTCCACTTACCCCAACGCTCTGCAATGTCCCTGGCCTCTGCGCTGGTGATTCGTCTGTCGTTGCAATAGTAGTGGGCAATCCATCTTCGCAATCCGAGATCATCTGCGGGAATAACGTCGAACCTGTTGAGGCCGCGTATTGCCGTGAGTTCAGCAGTCCACGCGCCTACGCCGCGCAACATGCAGAGGTGTTCCAGGATATCTTGCACGTCGCTGTACTGTCGCAGCTCCTCCAAATCGACCTTTCGTGCGGTGATAAGTTGGGCAATTCCAGTGATGTACTCCGTTTTTCTTCGGCTCAGTCCACAGCGTCGCAGGCTTTCTACTGACGCGAGAGCAAGTTGCTCCGGCGTTGGAAACGCGTAGTACTGGTCGCCATTGACAAGCAACACATCGCCAAAAGTCTTTATCACCCGACGCTGCAGGACGTGCGCCACGGTGAGGGAGATCTGTTGCTCGACAATCGAGTCGAAGAGCGCCTCAAAGATAGTAGCAGTTGCCGGGTTTTTCAATCCTCTGAGCTTTCCAGTGAGGTCCACCATGATGGGATCGTTACGAATCGCCCCATAAAACGGACTGACGTCAAGTTGGACGTTGAAAACGGAACTTATAATCCTGTGCGCCGCGATGAGGTCGCTATTAGTGAGCGCGCGATCACTGGCGAATGTTACACGCAGTTGTGGCGCCTCCACCGATCCTGTAGAGACTACGCTCGCGAGCAGCAGTTTGCCGCCGACTCGCAATACTTGTCGATACTCGCTCCCATCATATCGTGCGATTTGAGGGTCGCCATCAGCGAGAATGTGCGAGCTTAACCCGAAGTCATATGGTAGAGTGGGGTCAACGGTTCGAATCAGGCGCGTTTTTTCGTTTTTTCGCATATGATCACACAGCTGCATTGCTTCGATTAGGCAGCACCGAATTATCTCTTTGGTCGTTTCTCTGTCGTGTCACGTGTGCTGTGCCAATACGACCGTAACGTTATCCAAGCCGCCTTCCGCGTTTGCAAGCGCAATGAGTCGGGCACACTTGCGGTGCAGGTCCCCCGCTTCATTTACAATCACTGTATAGATTGTCTGGTCGGCAATCGGCTCGGTGAGCCCATCAGTGCAGAGCAACAGGTGATGGCCGTGGGCCCATGGATAAGACCCGAGCTCGACGTGCGTGCGGACCGCAATCCCGAGCGCTCGTGTTATAACGTGCCGATAGGGATGGTTGCGCGCCTCTTCAGGCGTGATACGTCCCGAGGAGAGCAACTCTGCTACAAGGGAGTGGTCTTCGGTCAGACGCGTGATTTCGGTCGGGGTGATAAGGTAAGCGCGACTATCTCCTGCGTGGGCGACGAAAACGCGCTCCTTGGTCAAGAGACACGCGACGACTGTTGTCGCCATCCCACGTGCCGACCCGTCTTGGCGCCCCCTCTTGTTGATAGCATCGTTGGCCAGCGTCACCGCGTCGTGGAGGGTCGAAGAAGGAGCTGCACTATGATCACGCGTTGTTACGTAGTCTTCGATCTGTTCAACGGCTAAATGACTCGCTATGTGGCCCGCCGGCGCGCCCCCGACCCCGTCAGCTACCACAGCTAGATCAAACCGCTCGTTTATGCAAAACGCGTCTTCATTCTTCTCTCTTCTGAGTCCCTTGTCTGTCTGTGCCGCGAATTTCAGGTTAGACGCCCCTTTATACTATTTGGTCGCACGCACGTGCTTAGCTGATTGGAGGATCATACGCGGATGTGTTACTTGAGGTATTCGGCGGAGCCCGTCGCATCGAGGTTTGCAGCCCCCAGTTAAGGATCTGCTACGCGATCCGCCGCTCGAATTCAAGTGACTCTCTTTTGCAAAAATGCTTTTTTCTTGGCTTGGGGATGCGGCTGAGTCGGAGCCGAAGGCTGCAAGTATCAATGTTGGAGTCAGAGGCACATCGCTGGTGTTAAAATAGTTGCAGGCAACACCAGATAGGAACTCTTTAATCTCTGAGTGGCGTTAGTGACAAGATGATTAGACCGCTCTCGGCCCGTTGAAGGCCTAGTGCCAGGTCAACGCGGCTCAAGCACGCCGAAAACGGATTTTCGCGTCTGGCCCGACTGAAACGCCTAAATAAGCAAGAGGAGACGTCTATGAAAACGGCTCTACTTGGCGAAACCACGCTTGATAATGAAACGAAGGAACACATCGCAAACGCGCTGTGGATGAGCACATACGACGAAAACCGAATTCCAGCACACGTCGTTGAGAATGTGAACGGACAGAAAAACAGCAGCGCGGCTTTTGGGAGCAGAATGCGCGCTTATTTAAACTGGCTCCTCGCGCGCCCACAATCTCACAACCCTAACTACGCGTCCCGCTATAAAAAACTGAAAGATTGCTGCAATCAGCTGACGGCACACGAGGCGTACATAATCGCGAGCAAGTTTCTCGGCTTGAATTTGAGTCAGGGGTTTGAGCCCATACCAAAAGCGGCGGATCTGCAATTCCCTCGCGACCACCTGCCACAGCTCAGAACGTCTGTCGGCTGGCATTTTTTCGTCGGTAGTTGTTGGGACGCGGCAGGCATCGAATACGGAGTGGAATGCATGTTCTTCCGAGTCGCCTTGCTGCCGCCACGCCTGGCTGCGGAGCTCGGTCTTAGCGACGTAGAGAATCAAGTAATTGAGCTGCAACTCGGCATAAGCGAAGCGGGCGGACGGCACTACCAGGCAGATCCGATCGTTATCGCAGGCACCACAGGCCTGATTCGTAGCGGCCTTGATCCGTTTCATTATGAGTTAGGGAAGAATCGCATTGCGAGCACACGATCAGAGTCCTTCTGGCCGCTCACCATCCAAGCGTGGGGTTTGCAAAAGCGCGGCGAAAGGCCTATCGAACTCTCAATTGACCTCACGTTTGATACAGGCAAGGAATACTTGCTCCAAGGTGACGGCGGCTGCATGCCGTGTGTAGACGGTATGGGCACCCTCTATTACTCTATTCCCAATATCAAGTTAGCAAATGGCAGCGCGATAGGTCTTGGCTCAAAGACGATCTCGCTTGAGAAGGGGATTTTCTGGTTTGATCATCAGTGGGGCTTCTTGTTCGGTAATCCGCGCTCTGCCGTTTTGCGCGCTGCAAACAATACTAAGAAACCAGACCCGCCTGGCTGGGATTGGTTTATGGCACAGTTTGAGGACGATCGCCAGCTAACGATGTTTGCTATGCACCGCAGTGCGTACGCCCCTTATTACTTCCAGACGGGTCCGACGCCGCCCGAAACGATGCGGGTTGAGACGTCGGGAAAATATATGAACGAGCATAAAGAGCTGCTGAACACGTGGGGAACGCTGACGATCAGTGAATGGGTCAGAGGAGAGCAGTCGCCAAATCCAGCATTATATCCGGCGACGCACGCGTGGTATCCTAACAAGTGGGAATTTGCGTTTGACGACAATTTGCCAGAAGATATTCGCACCTTTAAGTTGATCCCGATCGTCGATTCCGGTCAAACGAACTTCTTTGCTAACGGCTCTCAATATTCCGAAGGCGCAGTTTATGTGCGCGGGAGCGACGATGCCGATATCGGTCGCGGATTCGCTGAGTCGGTGGAGTACGCAGATACGACAGACACGATGTTTGCCATCACGGACATCACCGACGCGCGTTTGCAGCGGCTGTTACGAGAAAGGTCGAGCTCATTACCACACCGTTTTTGGAGCACTCTATATGTTTTGACCCACCGACGTCAGCTAAGAGCCGTGCTGGCCTCGCAAAAGGGGCTCGAGCTCTTCGCAAGGCCTAGCCCTCAAACACACACGCCGCGGCATTGACCACGGACGAAAGAAAGCTTAGATTGGCGAGTTTAAACGGTAAGCTTGCTGATGATGAACGCGTGAAGTACACCAACATCTTAGTGGGAACCGATGGAACAGCGCTGATGGATGCGGTCTTTGACGAATGTGCCTATCTCGCGCGTCTGACGGGGGCAACGATCCACGTTGCATACGTGTTAGACGTTGCCGGCTTCGGCACGCAGCCCATCTACGCGACGTGGGAAGAGAGGTACGTGAAGAAATCAGCGTTGCTAAAGTAGCAATTTCAAACAGCTGAAGCATCTAACGTAATCGATTTCTGTGGGGTTAGTTGACGCACATTCCTAAGCTGAGATACATAGTTTGAAAGCGCAGCAGCTTCGCACTGAATGAGAGTCTCATTTAATATCTTTAGATAAATATTATTGGATAATTATATTAAATATGAGAACAATATATGGAATGCTAATGGGGCGATACCTCGGTTAGGGCGTTGTTTGCGTGCTTGCACGATTGCCAAGTTTCCTTACGCCTGCCTACTTTTTGTTGGATTCACCTCCCTAGCTACAAGGCAAAGGTTAAATGGCCGCGTCCCTCTATGTCCTCCCCATTAGCCCTCCCTTTCAAAAAAAGGACTTTTCGCTGGTAGTTATCGCTCGGTGCGTTGCCAATAGCCATTGCAGTCGCTCAGCGTTGAGCGCTTTTTTTGCTTTAAGTTAAGCTGCGGTTGACAGCAAGTCAAACGTGTTTTTTAGCGGAGCATTCGGTGACAGAATGCGGCTTATGAGAACAGGGTGATGATGAGCCCCGCACTTAAACCAATCATGATGATGACGGTTGCCCACGTGATGTAGTTGTAGATGCGTGAGTTGACGTGGTCGCCCATCACCCGCTCGTCGTTGATGATAACGAGCATAAATATCAGGACGAGTGGGAGAAGGATCCCGTTGAGGACTTGAGAAAAGTACAGTATTGAGAGCAACGGGGCATTGGGGATCATTATCACGAGGGCACCGACTACGATAATCCCTAAGTACAGCCCGTGAAACACGGGCGCTTCGCGGAAACTCTTTGAGACTCCCGCCTCGAGACCCAATCCCTCGCTGACGACGTACGCCGTCGAAAGAGGCAAAATGCTTGCAGCAAACAAAGAAGCGTTGAGAAAACCAAAGGCAAAGAGGACGCTCGCGTACTGTCCTGCCAATGGCAGCAAGGCCGCGGAGATATCGGCTACGTTACTCACTTGGATGCCACTAACGTAGATCGTTGCCGCGCATGCGATGACAATGAAAAAAGCGACGATATTGGTTACCGCCGCGCCACTGATGGCATCGATTCGCGAATAGATGAGATCTTTAAGTGGAACGCCTTTTTCGACAATTGATGCCTGGATATAGAACTGCATCCAGGGAGCGATCGTCGTCCCCACCAGGCCGACGAGCATGGTTATATATACCTTGCTAAAGCTGAGCTGCGGCAACGCGGAGCGCAGCGCGGCTTGATGCCAGTCAGGATGCGCTAGGTACCCGGATAATATGTACGAGACGTAGAGCAATGACGCCAGCAAGAACACCTTTTCCACGCTCTTATAGCTGCCCTTAATCACGAGACCCCAGACGAAGGCAGCCGCTAATGGGAGTGCGATCAAGCTAGGCACGCCAAAGATCCCCGCGCTCACTGCAATGCCTGAGAACTCGGCAAGGGTATTGCCGAAGTTGGTTGCAAGCAGCACGATCATTAGGAAAAAAGTAATGCGCACGCCTGCTCGTTCCCGAATAAGGGCGGCTAGACCTTTTCCTGAGACGACTCCCATCCGGACGCCCATTTCTTGAACGACAGCGAGCGCTATCGTCATAGGGATGAACGTCCACAGCAACAAGTAGCCAAACTGGGAGCCAGCGAGCGAATAGGTGGTAATACCGCCCGCATCATTGTCGACGCTTGCGGTGATAATGCCCGGACCCATTATCGATAGAAATATGATAATTCTGGTCAGCGTGGGCCCTTTCAGGTGCCGCAGGAAGATGTCGTAGTCCATGGGTTGGCCCCATCAATCAGCCAAACATCTTGGGCACCTTTTTCTTCCACGCAGTGGGCAAAACAATGTCAATCGCATCGTCCACAGTGACGATGCCTTTAAGCTTGGTCTCCTTTTCGACGACAGGGAGCGCAAGTAAGTTGTACTTCGCAATTTTTCGGGCGACCTCGTGTTGGTCCTCTCTGACGTCTGCAGTAATAAGATCGGTATGCATGAGCGCGGCGAGCTTCGTGTCAAGGGGTGCCGTCAGGATCTCGCGAAGCGAGGTGACGCCGACGAGATCGTTGCCGTTCGACGTGACGTAGATATAATAGATTGATTCCACCGATTTTGCGGCTTTTCGGACCTCTCCAAGTGCCTGCTCGACGGTCTGCTCTTTGTTCACCGCGATAAATTCATTTGTCATTATGCCGCCTGCCGTGTCCTCTGGATACTCGAGGAGCTCTTTGATGTCCTCCGATTCGTCCGGCTCCATAAGGTCCAAGATGGCCTCAGCGCGATCAGCAGAAAGATCGCCAAGGAGGTCTGCTGCATCGTCTGGCGACATCTCTTCTAAAATGTCAGCGGCGCGCTCTGCGTCCATCCCTTCTATGAGCGAAACTTGCCGCTCTTCGCTCGTCTCTTCGAGCGTGTCGGCGGCTGCCTCTTCATCGAGACAGTTGATGAGCGTTAAACCCTCCTGGAGATTGAGCTGATCGACGATCTCGGCGATATCGGCGGGGTGGAGCTTCGTTATGTTGTATCTAGGAACGGTCAACTTCACGCTCATTGGGTCGCTTCGTATCGAGTCGACGTCCGTCCAAGCGATGTAGTTCTCTTCTGGATGGATCCCTACGCGCTCTGCCATTCGCTCGATTCCAAGCCGCCGCAAGAGCCCCGTGACGCCGATATCTACGCCTATAAGGCGGTAAGAACCGTTTGTGGGGGCGAGCTGTAGGTCGTTCACGCGGCGCAGCTTCTTTCCCTCAACGTCAACCACCTGTCGGTCGAGTACATCAGTAGCGAGAAGCACCTCGTGCTCCTGTTTCTGGTATGCGGTGACGTCATTCGCCGCCACTTTCAGTCGCATGCTCTTTTCTAAGCGTTCAACTTGCTCCGACGGGATGACAATGGTTGTGCCTTTTGCCGTACGGACGCTGAGTGCCTTGACCTTTGGATATGGGCGATCGGCTGACACGATAACGTCAACAAGTTTTCCGACCGTTTTTCCCGCGTTGTCAACTACCGGCTTTTTTATTATCTCGCTTAGAAAGGGCATCGATCTCTCCTCCGTTACTCTATCAGTGGGACTATCTCCTCCTTCACGCGCTCCATGACGATCATCTCGGTCAGATCATCGACGCCGTCAACCGAGCGTATCTTACTGTTTATGACGTGATTGAGCTCCTCCATGTCGTGAGCCCAGAGCTTTATCAGGAGATCATATTCCCCTGACACACTGTACACTTCCGAAACTTCTTCGAGCTTCGAGAGCGCGATTTTCACCGCGCCGTGCTTTTCGGTCTCTGTCTGGATGATGATAATCGCGGTCATTTCGAGGCCTACCGTTTCGGGGTCGAGGATCACCGTATACCCCTTAATCACCGCTCGTTCAAGCCGCTTCAGCCGGTGAGAGATGGTCGCATCGGGCACATCGATCTCCTGTGACATCTTCGATATCGTGGTCCGCGCATTCTTCATGAGGGAGCGAAGGATCGCTAAATCCGTCTCATCCATTTCAGAGTCAATGTCTTCCGTCATAGGTACAACTGAGTATATTACTCTACATTTATATGATTTTCGGAAGAATTCCCAAAAATTAACTTTTATTTAGAAAAAAACTAATAATTGCGACTTATTTGAGGAAACATTCGATTTTTGAAAAGCTTCTAAAGACACGTGCGCTTGGCTTTAAGAGCTACGTAACTGTGTGCTGATTCAGGGGGATGACGTAGTTTTTCAATAGCGAAAAGCGCGAGGCGGCCCAGCACTTTAAGCTTCATAGTATTCAAAAAAAAGAGGCTGTCTAGCTCGCACCGTTCAAAATTCGTTGCGCGCGAGCCGCAGTTGCCAATCATGTACCCAAGCTACGTCCACTCGCTCGAGCCGTTTCTTTTTGAGATTCTCTCTCATTATCCAACGTATGTCCTTGTCTTGAGTCGAAAACCAGTGTTCCATCATAGACATCCCAACTTCCGGATTAGCAGCAACCGCCACACTCCAGCAATATCCCAAGCCATTTCTTAGGGCTTTGAACGCGTCATTATTGCGATGTTTCGCGCTTGAAATCGACGTTGTGATCCGATCTAGAATGAGGAGCGTCTCTTTCGAATGTTCTTTTCGCTTAAGCAGCTTAGGTTCGCACAAAGAAGCAGCAGCGGCTCGCATCTCAAGGAAGTTGCCCCGGCTCCACTTGGCCATCTCGCTCAGAAGTCTCTCCATGTCTGCTTCGCCGAGGCGTTGGAGAGCCATTGCTACACCTTCGCGTACTCGCCAGCGTGAGTCAGAAGCAGATGCTCGGAGTATTTCAAGGGCGCCAGAATTGCCCTGCACGAGGAGTTGTCCCATACCCACGACGCCGCATACAGCCAGAAACTCGAGCTGTGAATTGCGCGGCGCGCTCCTTTCATCGAACGTCAAAAAGTGTTTGAACTGGGCTTCAGTGCCTTCGTCAGCAACCACGTTGACGAGCTCAAGATTTGCTCGTGGGCCTGGTAATCCTGACTCCTTCAGCAAGAAGCTGTCCCAATCGGCTAACGTTCGCAGTATCTTGCGATAGTACTCAGTCTTGCTCATGTCGCTTTCTCGTTCAAGAATTGCAGAAAGCATCTACTAATAATCGGCGGTAAGCCACATAGAGACCCCTAATTTGGTGACTGAAGGCGTTGCATTTGTGAAGGGTGCCACAAATGATACAGACCAGGCTCTCGGTCGCATTACAGCGGTGAGACAGTTGGTATAGGACCTTGCGTTGTGATTGTGCCTAAGCGCGGTCTGGCTTCAACTAAGGGGTTAACTGCGACCGGCAAGTTTAAAACGTGTACTTGCTGACTGCATATAGACCGCAGAACGTAAAGAGTACGGCGTAACGATCCGAGGCGAACGGGATGGAAGCAAAAAAGACATTGTGCACATCTTGTAAGCTGATTCTTCCAGGAGATTTCCGATACTGTCCAATGTGCGGAGAGCCAGTCACTGATCGTATCGCTCCTGCGCACGCGCCACCGTACGAACCTGCGCACGCGCCACCGTACGAACCTGCGCACGAGGACGAAAATCCGATATTACTCGAGCGACTAAGCGGTGCCCTCACGGGGAGAAGAGCTATCATTATAGGAGTAATCGCGCTTGTGCTCATTGTTATAGCCGCAATTGCAGTCGTTTCACTTACTCAACGACCGCAAAGCCAGCAGATCGTGGTCTCTTCGGCGACTCCGACGCCAACGCCGACGCCCACCGCAACGCCAACCCCGTTCCCCACCGCAACGCCGACCCCGTTCCCCACCGCAACGCCGACCCCGTTCCCCACCGCTACCCCGTTCCCCACCGCAACGCCAACCCCGTTCCCCACCGCTACCCCGTTCCCCACCGCAACGTCAACCCCGTTCCCCACCGCAACGCTAACCCCTGTGCGGTAGTAGCGCGAACCACAGGGTCACGAAGCGGTCTTTTCGTCTTTAAGGCTATGAAATTTAAAAAAAAAGCAGCTTTAGGAGGCACCAGTAGGAACGCACCGTGGGGCTCTAGAACTTGCTTACGAGGAACTGTCTGCCGGTGCAATGACGGCAGCAACGTGGTCGATCATTTTTAGCAAGTTTTCGACGTGTTGCCGTCGTTCGAGCGCTCCGTGTCGCAGAGTCTGCTTTCCGCGCTCAGTGATCGCATAAACTATCTTTTCGCGCCCTCCCGTCGGCTCTCCCGCCTCGACGTCGCCCGCCTCTTTCAGTTCGTGAAGCCGTGGATAGACGTTGCCAGCGGTCGCTCGAAAGTGCCCGTGACTACGTTCTTTGATGAGTTGTGCTAGTTCGTAACCGCTCATAGGGCCTTCGGTGAGCAGAAAGTACAGCACGAAGAGTGAGTATACTTTAAGCCCGCGTCTCTCAAGCGGCTCTCGTTTGATCATTGCCTCCACATGCGTCATTTTTATATATAACAATTACTGTTATATAGAATACTGATATACCATTAAATGATATACCGAAGCTAATATAAAAGCCTTATTCAGTACGCTGCGCGACGGCATTTAACTACATCTTCCTCACCGCGCTTGGCATATGAATAGTGGGCGTCCTTGTAACGTTGTTGGTAAATAGTAGAGCAGGGGAAATAGAAGTGCATGAGCCCGTTGAAGAGGGAGCTGCAGCCAGTTGTAGTGGGTGATCCCGTATGGAATATGAAAAAATACTGATCGGAACGGATGGCGGGGATCTAATGGCCCCCGTTTATGACCACGCGGCCTATTTCGCGCGACTCACTGACGCGACCGTGCACATCGCTTACGTACTCGACATCGCCGGGTTTACGGCATACCCTATCGATTCATCTTGGGAAAACATGTACGACGTGCTTCTCGACGAGGGAAAGCAAATCGTCGCGAATGCCAAAAGAGACCTAGCGTCGCGCGGCGTGAATGAAGATCGGATTGTCACAACGGTACTCGACGGTCACCCGGCCGAGGAGATAGACAAGTACGCTGGAAGTCAAGATATCGATCTCGTCGTAATTGGGTCGCACGGGCGAAAAGGTTTGGATCGCCTGCTTATCGGCAGCGTCGCTGATAAGGTGGTACGCGGGTCTAGAGTTCCGGTGTTGATAGTCAGGAGCCGGTAGAGCGTCGCGGGCGTGTCGGGTTCGGACTTAAGCGTGGTGCGCATTACTGCAGCCGTTACTCCATTTACGTCTGGAGACAGGGCTCTCTTATTGTCTCACGAACCGGCAAGAACTACGCTCGTTTTTCGTTCGTTGGCTCGTCGGTTACTTTTTATCGCACACAGCTTTTTTCCGGGTCGATTACGTGCTAGGGAGGTAACAGAGTCACTACTCCTCTTCTGTGTCACAGCCAAGCCTCTTCAGGTTCCTAACGTTATTGTTAAGCCCCCGTAGGCAGCATTGATCATGTATGTATTTTGCGGAGCTTGCCTCCCTGTTCGATGAGCTAACTGCTTATTCCTCGAGACTTAAAAAAACTGATATCATAGCTGATTTTTTGACGCGCGCTTCTGAGGACGATATCGAAATTGTATGCACCTTTCTGACTGGTCGGATATTCCCTGCATGGGACACGCGCGATATTGGCGTGGCCGGGAAGACGTTGGTCAAGGTTATTGCGAACATCAGCGGCAAGAGCAGTGAGGATGTCATAGAGAGTTATCGCGACACGGGACACCTCGGCATTACCGCGGAACGACTTCTGGAGAAGAAGGTCGCAATGAGCCTTGCGGCGTTCGAGGAGGACCTCACCGTCGTCGAGTTATATCGTCAGTTCGAGGAAATGGCCGCAACGACGGGAAAAGGGTCAGCGCAGAAGAAACAACGAATGCTCGCGAACCTCTTAAGCAGGACCGAGCCGCGGGAGGCGAACTACTTGGTCAGCCTCGCGATGCGTAACCTCCTTATCGGCTCGAAAGAAGGCGTGACTGAAGATGCCGTCGCCCAGAGCTTCGGTGTGCCGCCCGACGCGGTGCGTCGCGCGTGGATGCTCACCAACGACATCGGCCTTGTCGCGAGAATTGCCAAAACGGAAGGGTTTTCTGGTTTGCGGGCGCTCGGCATCGAGCCGATGCGGCCTGTCAGGCCTATGCTCGCCCAGAACGTCGCCGGCGCGAGCGAAGCGTTAGACGTGATGGGGGGGCGGGCAGCGTTTGAGACGAAGTATGACGGGGCGCGGATTCAGGTTCATAAGGTCGGGCCAGACATTAAGCTCTTCTCGCGCAAGATGGAGGACCTCACCGAGGCACTTCCTGATATCCGCGTAGCGGTCAAAGAAAGCATTCACGCGGATTCGGTCATTCTCGACTGCGAGGCCATCGCCGTGGACAATCGCACCGGCAAAGTGATACCGTTTCAAAACGTCCTGAACCGGATCCGGCGCAAGTATAAGGTCAGAGAGCTGAGCCATCAGATCCCGATGCAACTTCGCCCCTTTGATATCCTCTACTTGAACGGAGACAGCCTCGTTGACCTTCCCTTTGTGGAGAGACGTGCGCTTCTCGAAAAAACTGTAGTGCCCCTCGATGGGCGATGTAAGCCCTCTGAATTCAAAATTCTTGACGATCCCGAAGCCGTTGCTGCATTCTTCACGCAATCGATCGATGCAGGGCACGAAGGACTGATGGCGAAGGATCTCAACGCTGACTACAGTCCGGGTATTCGCGGGCGGAAAATGGTGAAGCTGAAGGAAACCCTTGAGAGCCTTGATCTCGTCGTAATCGCGGCTGAGTACGGCCACGGAAGGAAAGCGGGTTGGATCACGTCGTACGAGCTCGCGGCACGAGACGAGGATAACGAGCAGTGGGCCCCTGTCGGGCGCGTCTCGAGCGGCGCCTCCGATGAACAACTCAAAGAGCTGACTGAAGAGATTAAGCCCCTCATCATCAGCGAGCACGGGCGGACCGTGGACCTTGAACCGCAGATCGTGCTCGAAGTGAAATTCAACGAGATCCAGAAGAGCCCGAATTATGCCTCTGGGTACGCCCTGCGTTTTCCACGTATCGTGCGAATAAGAGAAGACAAAGGTCCTGACGACGCTGAAACGCTCGAGCGTGTTGAGGCGTTGTACCGTCTGCAGTTCAAACTCAAAGGGGCAACGTCAACTTAGCGCTTTTGTCACCTAAATGGCTTACAAAACCTTTAAAGAAAAATAGCGATAAGCAGACCCAAATGCTAGTGTTATATAATGAATCGGAAATATGACGCGAAAGCGGTAAGGCCGTGCGTCGGGGGCGGACTGGTCGTTGAGGCGCATTTTGACAAGGGATTTTCCATGAAAGAGCTCTGCAGGCTTTTGGAAGGCATTGCGCAATGTTCGGAGAAGCTTGGGGTCGCACGATTTTTTCACGAGGGACGCACGCTTACGTTATACAGAAGTGGAAGGGTAGATGTGCATCGGGTCGAATCTGAAAATGAAGCAATCCGATTGATCGACGACGTTAAGCCGATGATCGAAGAGGCATTTATTGACTCACCCACGTCTTCACTCTGACTTTTTGCATATCGTCGTCATTTTTTTATGCAGATCTTTGCCTGCCGGCGTGAGTTCGACATCATTGCCGCTTCTTACAACATAGCCCGCTTCAACGAGGTGCTGTAACTCTTTATTAACGAGCACATCCCGAGCGGCGCCATAAGCCTCGCGATACGCCTTTTTTGCTCCTAAGGACATGATTCGCCACAGCAGGTCGTGTGCCGCGATGTTGACGTCGATTTCCATGGTCAGATTTTTGTGAATGGAGGGTTATATCTTCACGACAGCTGATTATAATATCGTCAGTTTTTTGGCGACGACTGTCTCGTTTCAGTTACAAGAGGGCCGTGAACATGTCTTACGCAATCAAGCTCATACCGATCCAACGCAAGGAGAAATTGGCAGAACAGTTCCGTGCCCAGACTCCGTACGAGGTCAAATCGGACGTCTATGGGTGCTGTATTAAGCTCCTCACCGAGAAGCAATCGGTCGCAACGCGCTGGGGCCAGAGCTTCTATTTCATGTCACAAAATATACGGTCGCACGGACGCCTTTATGTCGTCAACGGTCCGGCTGAAGAGCAGAACAGCGTGTACTACGATCCTCAATCAAAGACAGCGTTCCTCATAAACTTCGATTACTACGGCTGGATCAAGTCGCTTGCATTGAGCGTTACAGGAGATGTCCTTGAAGACGAACACGATATCTACTCTATACACGGCGCCTGCCTCGACTTGAACGGACAAGGGGTGTGCATTCTCGGTCAATCTGGAGCTGGAAAGACGACCCACACCTACGGGTTGTTGAGACGTCCTGAGGTGCGCGTTGTTTCAGATGACTGGTTTTTCGCGCGGGTCTACGGGCGAGACATACTAGCCTACAGCTCAGAAAAGAATTTTTACATACGCGCAGATCTCGCCAAGATCTGGAGCGAATTTGACTGGCTGGTCGAACGCGCGGAGTTGGATGGTGAAGGCCGCGCTATCGTCGATCTTCGGCTGGCAATCGGAAAAGGACGCATCCTGCCCTTGACGACGCTTACCAAACTGATTATTCTTAAACGCGACGCAAGCGATCAGGAGTTCGTTCGAAAGCTTACAGCGGCCCAGGCATTGGCCATCCTTGAACGCTATGACTATTTCAATCCACACTTGCTCGTCAATACACCGTTCAAACGGAGGCTTCGCAAAGCGTTTTTTATGGAACTTCTTGAAAGGGTCACAGCGTACGAGGTGAATACGACCGAGGAGCCTGAGCAGAGTCAGAGACGCATAAGAGACGTTGTAGGCTTGTCCTAGCTCTTCCTTCCGATGCTCGAGCACTAACGTTACAAGCTAAGCCTTGTGCTCGAGAATGTCCGGTAGCACGCGAGCGCACGGCCTCTTTTAAAGCTACCAATATCGTTGCGTAAACAGAGAACTTGCATTGCGTGCTAGTTCAGAAAACAAGTGCCGCTCAGGGTCGCATTCTTAAGGTTCCGTATTCGCACTAACGTATGTGCTGTGGCACGCATCGGGCCTTCCCGGACGAGCTACGACGGAACGGCATTGTGGCAAAAACATAATTAAACATTTGGGCGTCTCTCATCTCCGGCGAAAAATGATTAACAAGGGTTAGAGGCGACAGAGTGCAGCACGAGACGGAGGGGAATTACATTAACGCCGTGAAGCCTGTGGACTGGCGC
>Ga0187849_1002426_pt1 | contig 17860 bp, 18 predicted proteins | sample June2016WEW_4_10_2_FD_132412 | JGI IMG/M metagenome (GOLD analysis project Ga0187849, IMG submission 132412) | Peatland microbial communities from SPRUCE experiment site at the Marcell Experimental Forest, Minnesota, USA - June2016WEW_4_100 | ecosystem: Environmental > Terrestrial > Soil >...
GCCAACGCCATCCTGGCCCTGCGCTCCTGCCACCTCAACGGCCGCTTTGAGAATTATTGGGAGGACCGGCGCGCAGCGTGACTTCCACTTTTATGTCGCGCACCCGCCGTCCTTCCCATCATTGGTGAGAAGTCCGGGCTGGTGTATCATAGTTCCGTCGCTTCTCTGCCATGAGGGCAGCGGGCTTATCGGGGTACGTTTCGAACGGATTGAGGAGGACCATGAACGTGACAAGAGAAAAAGCGACTTTCGGGGCGGGGTGTTTCTGGGGAGTGGAGGCGGCGTTCCGCCAGGTCCCTGGAGTGACCTCCACGGCGGTGGGTTATATGGGCGGGCATCTGAAGAATCCCACCTATCGTGACGTCTGCACGGACCAGACCGGACACGCGGAAGTTGTGGAGGTTACTTTCGACCCCTCGCAAGTTTCCTACCAGGACCTCTTGAAGGTCTTCTGGGAAAGTCACGACCCCACTCAATTCAACCGTCAGGGGCCCGACTACGGCAAACAATATCGCACTGCGATATTCTTTCACTCGCCCGAGCAGGAAGCCGCGGCCCGCGCGTCGAAGGAAGAACTCGATCGCTCCGGAACGTACCAAAGACGGGTTGTCACGGAAATCACTCCGGCTGCGGAGTTCTGGCGAGCGGAGGAACACCACCAGCAGTATTTGGAAAAGGGCGGCTTGGCGAGTTGCCACATCAAGTAGGGAGAAACCCCATGCTCTGGAAACATCGGCTCAACCGCAGAGAGTTTCTTCGATGCAATGTGACCACCCTGGCGGCGTTGAATCTCGCCCGCGGCCTTGGCCAGGGCGAGGCTTCATCGCTTGCGCCACCCATCGTTCCGATCCCCGATAAGACCGTGGTCTTAACTCTCGACGACGCCGTCAAGTCCCACCGGACCTTCGTTGCCCCGCTGCTGAAGGAACTGGGATTTCGCGCCACCTTCTTTGTGACCCACCGCTGGATGGGCGAGCAAGAGAATTTCATGACTTGGCAGGAGATTGCCGAACTCCACCAGATGGGGTTCGAGATTGGCAACCATACGTGGACGCACGGCAATTTCTCCTCTCCCCGCAACGCAGCGCACTTAAACGGTGAGCTTGCCCTGGTGGAACGCGAACTGAAGAAAGTGGGAGTTCCTCGCCCCTCGACTTTCGCTTACCCAGGAGATGATTTTGGTCCCGAGGCGGTGAATGTTTTGATGAAGCAAGGCTACCTCTTGGCGCGGCGAGGGATGCAACCGGAGGTGAAGTATGGCGCCATGGAGCCAGGTCCCGCCTTCGACCCCGCGTACCACCATCCCTTGCTGATTCCCACTGCCGGTGATGCCTATCCGGACTGGAATTTGGATTACTTCCAGAAGGTCGTGAGTAACGCGAGGGGCGGGAAGGCCGTCGTCCTGCAATTTCACGGTGTCCCCGACCTGGCACACCCCTGGGTCTACACGCCGCCGGACAATTTTCGCCAGTACATGACATTCCTCAAGGAGAATGATTTCCGCGTCGTGGCGCTGGGCGATTTGCGGCCGTACCTCCATCTTGCACAACACCCTGACGACCCTCTGTTGAAAGCGCGATACCCTGAGCCGAAGTCCGGGTGCCCGGATCTTCCCACTGAGGTGACGGCCACGCGCGCCGACTTGCGCTACTGGCTGGAGAACATGCTCCGCTACCACCGGTACTCATGGGCGGAGGCGGCAACAGTGTGTGGCATGAGCGAAGAGGAAGTCCGAAACCGGGCCAAGGAGTTCGGCCTCGATCCTCCCGCGCCGCCGGCCTCCCCAGGGAGAGTGGTTCGAGTTTTGCCCTACCCGGGAGGACGGTACCCCCGGATAGGCTTTGAGAGTTTAGCTATCGATCCCATGCGCGGCACCAAGGCCAGTGTTTTCCTGCCTTGGGACTCGGCAAGTTACGTGGTGGTGGATCTGCCCGAAGCGATCTTTTCGAACTTGGGCCTGATATTTCTGGCCCACACCGACATTCCCACACTGTGGAACGACAAGAATGTGGTTCTGGAGAACATTGACTGGGAGCGTGGGGCGGACGGGAGCCTGAGTTCCCAATGGACGCTCCCGAATTATGTCACATTCGGAGCGCATATTCGGCCTGGGGAAGATAGTGTGGAAATGGAACTGTGGATGCGCAACTTCAGTGGTGCGGATGTGACCGGCATGAACGCGTCGGCCGGTCTGCGTACCCAGATCTGCATCATGCTGAAGGGCGCGCCGGAGTTCAATGCCCAGACGAATGACAATAAGATTCTTCGCAAGCCCGTCGCCGCCGTCCACTCCGCCGGAGGCAATCGCTGGATCTTAACCGCTTGGCAGAATCCGAGCCGTTCCTGGGGGAACCCTCCTGTTCCTTGTCTGCACGCGGATCCGAAACTGCCGGACTGCCCTTTCCGGAAAACCGTTCGCATCCAGGGACGCCTCTGGTTTTATGAGGGCACCGACATTGAGCGGGAAATTGAGCGACGCGTGTCGGAGCTTCCTCCCGTGAGCTGAATTCCCCCTTGGCGCGGCCGGACGACCAAACTGCCGGCCGGGAACCACGCACGAGTGGAACGGCGGATTTGGCAGGGTGATGGATGCGCTTCGATTCATGGAAGGATTAGTATTGTTTTTGCGGCAGCGCCAATATAATGTCTCGCGCTTAAACAAACCCTTCTCGACCCAGGAGAGTAGATCATGGAACCGTTAGAACCTGCCGTGCTCGAGCGTTTGCGGGCGTTCAACACACCCACGGTTGCAAACGCCATCGAAGTTTTTGACGTGCGTCCGCGCAACGAAGGATTCATGCGCCCGGAGATCCGCTGCATATTTCCCCGTCTGGGCGTCATGGTGGGCTACGCGGTGACCCTCAAGATCCAGTCGGTGACGCCCGGCGCCAAAGGCGCAGCCATCCCTACCAGTGTGCATTGGCAGGATATTATGAAGGTGCCCGCGCCGCGGGTGATTGTGGTGGAGGATCTTGACGATCCGCCCGGCTTGGGTTCCCTTTGGGGAGAAGTCAACGCCAACATGCACCGCGCCATGGGATGCGTGGGCGCCGTCACCAACGGTTCCGTGCGCGATCTCGACGAAGTGGAGCCCCTGGGTTTCCATTTCTTCGCGAGCCACATTGCGGTTTCGCACGCTTACGTGCACATGGTGGAAGTGGGAACTCCCGTGCGCGTCGGCGGGCTGACCGTGCGGCCCGGCGACCTGCTGCACGGTGACCGTCACGGGGTGACGAATATCCCGCTCGACTTGGCCGCCAGGATTCCCGAGGGTGTAAAAGTGGTGGATACGATGGAGCGCCAGATCATTAACTACTCCCAGTCGCCCGAATTTACGCTTGAGGGGCTCACCGCCCTCTGGAACCGCTTGCGGCCCTAAACGCGCCACGCGCAACGGCGCATGCCCAGGGCACACTGCTGCCACGCCTGCCGCAGTTCTGAAAAGCGCACGGCGAAAATCGCTTGCCAAAAAAACAGCAATCACCAGGGCGGCATTGCAGAGTACAATAGCGGCGCTCGCGCGGACTGACCGCAGCAACAGGAAGTGGGCCCGTTGGATGTGAAGGCGGCGGATGTTATCGGGGTGCCGTCCTGGGGCGATGTAAAATCGCCGCGAAAGAATCCAACTGCCCCACTGCGCTCACGGGAGAACGGGCATCGGCTGGAACCCGGTGAGGTCGCCTGCTGGCAGGGCCATCGCCCGCCATCCGCTGCGGTGCAACATTATTTATCTGAAGGGAGAAGAGACTATGCGTAAGGCACTTTTGTTAGTGGGAAGCTGTGTGGGACTCGCCATGCTTTTGACCATCATGATAACCACTCAGCCGTTTGCTGCGCCCCAAGAGACCCAGCAACAATGGGGGCCCAATGATCGCAACCGTCCGGAGCCGCCGATCATCACGCCGGGGACCGCCAGCACACAGATGCATGCGGGGGTTCCCCCCTCGGATGCTGTCGTGCTCTTCAACGGCAAGGATTTGTCGAACTGGGAAGAAGTCAAAGGGGGCTCGGCGAAGTGGACAGTGGGAAAGGGTTATTTCGCCGTGCTCCCCGGCACCGGGGACATCCGGACCAAAGCTACATATGGCGATTGCCAATTGCACGTCGAATGGGCCACGCCCAACCCGCCTCACGGTAAAGACCAGGACCGCGGCAACAGCGGAGTTTTCTTGCACGGGCTCTACGAAATTCAGGTTCTCGATTCCTATGATAATGTGACCTATGCCGACGGCGAAGCCGCCGCCGTTTATGGCCAGTATCCCCCCTTGGTCAATGCGGCGCGGAAGCCCGGCGAATGGCAAACGTACGACATTGTTTTTCACGGGGCGCGCTTCGATGGTAACGGGAATCTGACGCGCCATGCGAATGTCACCGTGATCTATAACGGCGTCCTGGTTCAAGATCACGTGGACATCATGGGGCCCACCGCGCACCACCAGCGTCCGCCCTATACGCCGACGCCGGAAAAGCTCCCGCTCCGCTTGCAGGATCACCACCACCCCGTGCAGTATCGCAATCTCTGGATTCGAGAGCTCAAAGAGGGGGAATAAGAACCTCCGTGTCCGCGCCGGTGTGGAGAGTGAAGGATGAAGGGTGAAGTGTAAAGGGTAAAACGTGCAGCGACGCCTGTTCAGCTTTCACCCTTTAAACTTTATACTTTACCCTTCACATCGTCCGCGGACTTAGGCAAGCCAGTGAGCCAGTCGCCTGCTGGGGAAAGATACTCCTTGTGGTTAATGCCGACAGGGGACGTGTGCGATCGTCTATCGCGGATACTCAACGGATTGAGTGCCCGCTTTGGCGCACCGGGATTTTCCCCGCACGTAACGCTGCTGGGGGGCGGGGTGGGTCCGCCCCGTGAGTTGATTCGCAAGTCCGCGCGCGTCGCCGCCGCCCTCCGGCCCTTCGCCATCCGCCTGGAAGAGATCGACTTCCGCGACGAATACTTTCGCTGCCTTTTCGTTCACGCGGCGCTGACGGAGCCGCTTCGGAAAGCGCACCAAGCCGCACGCCAGGCATTTGGCCATGGGCGCGAGCGTGCCTTTATGCCCCACCTGAGCCTCCTTTACGGAAATTTTCCACGAAGCTTAAAGGAAGGAGTGATTGCGGAAATGGGGCCCCGGCTCGACGTTCAGTTCAAGGTGCGAACCCTTCATCTTTACCGGACGCACGGCGAGCCGCGACTCTGGCGGCGGGTGGCGAGCTTCGGGCTGGAGTGAGGGCACTATAGTTTGTGCGGGCATGCGAAGCTTTGGAGTGCGGTCCGTCAGCCGACGGACTGCCGCTTTCCTCCCAGCGAGCTTGCTCGCGGGAATTTTCAACTCGAACAAGTGTAGCGCGGACCTGTTTTGTAGGTCCGCAGCCCTTCCTTGCTAACAGCGGACTTGACCGCTGGGGTGGCGCATACATCGCCTTTTATGTATGCGCCACCCGCGAGACCCTCCGTGTCCTCCGTGGCCGGAAAAGACTCAACACTGAGGTCACAGAGAGCCTCCGTGGTCTCTGTGTTAAGTCTTGAGAAGCACGGAGGACACGGAGGAACTGCGGGAACAAGGGCAACTCTACCGGCATACGACGAAGTTGTAAAACTATACAGAGGGACATAAATTTTTGCACATGGCCCTGTAGCGGCGGTCTCTGACCGCCGGTCGGCGCTCAGAGAGCGCCGCTACAATTTATGTCCCTCTGTATAGTGCTACCGAGATGGGGGGTAAACCATGCTAATCGTTCACGTACACGTGAAAGTGAAACCCGATTGCATCGATGCCTTTAAAGAAGTGACGCTCGAGAATGCGCGCCAGAGCCTCCAGGAACCGGGTATCGCGCGCTTTGATGTGGTGCAGCAAAATGACGATCCCACGCGGTTCGTCCTGGTCGAGGCCTATCGGAGCGTGGAGGCCACGGCGGCGCACAAGGCGACCGCCCATTACGCCGCGTGGCGCGACCGGATGGAGTCCTTGATGGCGGAGCCTCGCTCGAGTGTGAAATACTCGAATGTGTTCCCGAGCGAGGAAGGTTGGTGAAGCGCTGATGCAATTTGAGTTCGCCACGGCGACACGCATCATTTTCGGCGAGGGCACCGTACAGCAGGTGGCCCCCGCGGCGAAACAGTGGGGGAGCCGCATGCTGTTAGTGACCGGCCACGCGCCGGAGCGGGCGGACCAACTGCGAGCAGACCTGGAGACCGGACGCGCCCGGAGCTTCACGTTTGCCGTCAAGGGTGAGCCCACGGTCGACTTGATTGCCCGAGGCTTGCAGCAGGCGCGCGGGGAACAGTGCGACGTGGTCATCGCCTTGGGGGGAGGCAGCGTCATCGACGCGGGAAAAGCTATTGCCGCGCTTCTGACCAATCCCGGCGAGTTGATGGATTATTTGGAGGTGGTGGGCAAGGGGAACGCCATCCAAAATCCTGCTGCGCCGTTCATCGCGGTGCCCACCACGGCGGGGACAGGGTCAGAGGTCACGCGCAATGCGGTGTTGGGCGTGCCCGAGCGGCAAATCAAAGTCAGCCTGCGCAGCCCTTTGCTTCTGCCGCACCTCGCGGTGGTGGACCCGGAACTGACTCTTGGCCTGCCGCCGGCGATTACCGCGCGCACGGGACTCGACGCGCTGACGCAGTTGATTGAGGCTTATGTCTCAATCCGCTCGAACCCCGTGACCGACGGGTTCTGCGTCCGGGGTATCCCGCTGGCCGCGCGTTCGCTGCGCCGGGCGTTTCACCACGGCCATGAATCTGAAGCGCGGCACGATATGTCGCTCGCGGCGCTGTTGAGTGGTTTGGCCCTCGCCAACGCCGGCCTGGGCGTCGTACACGGATTTGCCGCTCCTCTCGGCGGAAGATTTCCCGCGCCGCATGGCGCGATTTGCGCGGCTATCCTGCCCTACGGGATGGAAATCAACCTGCGCGCCTTGCGAGCCCGCGACCCACAAAGCATTGCGCTGCGCCGTTACCAGGAAGTGGGGCGCATGCTCACGGGCTGGCCCGGCGCCACCGCCGAGGACGGAATCACATGGACGCGTGAAATTTGCCAGGAACTCGAAATCCCGCCCCTCAAGACCTACGGAATGGGGGAACAAGACGTGCCGGCCCTCATCGCGGAAGCGGCCAAGGCGAGCAGCATGAAAGGGAATCCTCTGGCGCTTACGCCGGAGGAACTAGGTGAGGTTCTAACGCGGGCGATGAAGGGCACGGAATTGACGATTGTCGATTGACGATTGTCGATTGAGCATCGACGATTGGGCAGATTCGCAAATCGGCAATCGAAAATCCTCAATGCTCAATTCCGTCACTCTTCACTGCTCTTTGCAGTGCCCGTTCGATGGCGTCGATCGTCGGCTTAAGCTCCCGGCCTTCTGCCAAATAGAGTTGATACATCATTGGATAATACTTTGCATAGGTCTCGTCAAAGGACAGTCCGGCATTGTTGTTGGCGGCCAGACAGAGGTTGAACGATTTCGGCGCGGGGCTGAGGGCCGTGCACTCCTGATGAAATTCCTCGAAGGCCCGCTGCTTTTGCGCCAGCGCGTCAAGCTCGGAAATCTGGCCGGTGCGCGCGGCGGCGTACAACCGGCTCAATTGGGCATGATAGCGATTCACGATTGCAGCTTTGCGGGCGAAGAGTTCAGGCTCGCGCTGAAGGTTTAGATAGACTGCTGAATTCTCGCCAAACTTTTCCCGCGCCACTTCGCCGGCCGTGAGAAATCCGATCAGGGTTGCAGCCGCTTCTCCCCAAGTTGCCGGCAGTTTGCGTAACTCCTTACTCGCATGAAAATCCTCGTGCGGGACGACCACCAGAAAGCGTTCCACCGACTCGTGGGCCAAGGAAGCGGAGACAAGCGTCTTGCCGCTGGCATTGGCGTCCATAGGGTAGAAGAAAACGTCGTACTTTTGCGTGTCGAGCGAACAGCCGGTTTTCGTTCCGCCCACGAGTTGCAGCCCGGAGTAGGAATCAGGAAGTTCGAGCTTGCCGGTGTAGTAGCAGCGATAGGCGACGGCGGATTCCGATGTCTCCTTGTGGAAGTTCTTGGTCCGGCGGAAACCGAGTTTCTTTTCCAGACGCTTGACGGCGCTAACCAGATCTTGGCGGTCCGCAGCGCTGGGATTTTGGGGCGTGTCTGTGGCAGCCGCAGGGCTCGCAAGCAGTGCGACGAGTGCGAGTGTCAATAAAAAGACCCATGGCGCGGATTTCTCATGACGCATGGAAACTCTTCCGGGCTGCCGCAAGCGCGGAGCTTTACAGGTTGTAGAAAAACTCTTCCCTGCTGTTTTGGGCCCCGGCGCATGCCCCGTCCTTCCAGACGCGTGGTGAAAAATCCGGGTCAAGTTCACAATTTCATTGTAAACGCATTTTCCGCGGCGGAGGGTAGCGGGTCAGGGTGGCCAATTTCAGTACGGGCGTTTTTCATTGCCAATCCGGCGAGGTGCCCACTCAGCATAGTGTCCGAGTGCGGCCTCGCTCGCCCAGCAAGTCTAGCACAGCGCGGCAGAGCCGCAAGTACAAATCAAAAGGCAAATGGCAAAAGTGAAAGATGCACCTCCAACATTTCCTGCGATTGGGGCAACCGAGGAGGAGCGTTGATTAGAATTTACAACCCTCTCCCCCTTGGGGGAGAGGGTGGCCCGCAACCGGCGCTTTCACCAGCCGGGGCGGGCCGGGTGAGGGGGTCAAAACCGGAGCGCCTCATTTCCACGTGACCCCGTGCATTCCTGTGGGTGCTGACCCCCTCACCCACCGCCTTGCGGTCCCCCCTCTCCCCCAAGGGGGAGAGGAAAGAAGAATCCCTTGTTTTGGTGTTGTACTCATGGCACCCGGCGGCGGAGCCGCTGCTAAACGATCAAACTGTTCTTTTTATCGTAATACCGTAAATGGCACAAAATTCTTGCTAAAAAAAAAGAATTTACGGTATTGCATTGCAGACCTCCGTCTTTGAGGTCGTGGTTCTTCCTGCGTCATTTGAGCGAATGTACCGTGGCGAAGAACCGGGCATACCGCCCCGATGCATCGGAGCGGTTCTTCCTGAGACTCACGCTCCCGAACCTGAAGGCAGGGGTCCGTCTTTGAGATTTGCGGTTATTGCAAAGGAAGAACCGCGGACCCCAAAAACGGGGGTCCGCGCTACCTCCTCATGAATGTGGCGACAAAACTAAGAATTATTTTTCCCTCGCCCCCTTGGGGGAGAGGGGGGACCGCAAGGCGGTGGATGAGGGGGTCAGTACCAAGATGAACGCACTGGGCACCCCAAGGTGGCCGCCCTTGGGCAATCACAAGGGTTGCCCCCACGAAGACTGGGCTTCGGCGGAATTGGCGGAATTGTTCGACAGTTGAACCCCTGCCCGGAAGGAGTTAGACTGATGGACGTGGCCCTCAATCAACCTCTCTCCGAAGCCGAACTCGATGAACTGACAGACTTCCTTGATTCCGACCTCGTCCCCGATGATTCGATGGACGTCTGCATGCTCCACGGCTATCTGACCGCCATCGCCATCGGGCCGGTCACCCTGTTGCCCAGCCAATGGTTTCCCCTAATTTGGGGTCAGGTGGACGAGCCAGCGTTTGACTCGCTCGAACACGCTCAGCATATTCTTGACTTGATCGTCCGCTACTATAACCAAATCGTTCGGACCTTCATGGAGGCCCCGGAAAAGTTCCTGCCGTCCTTGTACGAGTATGTGGAGGAGGGCGAACGGACGCTTTCTGCGGAGGAGTGGTGCATCGGATTCAGCCTGGGCGTTCACTTGCGAATCGAAGCCTGGGAACCGCTCCTTGAAGACGAGGAAGTCTCGGGAATGCTTGCACCGATCGTTGCCTTCTCTATGGATGATGCCTGGAACGAGGTCACCGCGGGACGTAACCCGGTCGAGGTGCGCCAGAAGCTAATTGCTTTGCTGCCGTCAGCCGTGCGGGCCATTCATGCCTACTGGCTGCCTCTCCGCGAGAAAAGGCCGCCCGGCCTGACCGCGGATTCCTTTCACCTGGGCGGAAGCTCGAAGGCCCCCAGCAACGCTCCTTGCCCGTGCGGCAGTGGTAAAAAGTTCAAGAAGTGCTGCGGAGCCGCCGTGAAAATGTGAACGACGTATCCGCAGGCTGGCGCATGAATAGCTTGACCTGTACATACGATTCCGCTATGTTGTATATACAAGGTTGAGGGCACGCACGTGGCAGTGACACTCACATCGATAAGGCTGGACACCCATCTGGCGGACGAAGCCCGAAAAGTTCTCGGCGTGAAATCCCGGACGGAGGCGGTGCATGTAGCGCTCCGGGAGATTGTGGCGCTGAAGCGATTCAAGGACTTGATGAGGAAGCACGCGGGAAAGCTCTCGTTCGCGGGTCACGGTGAGTAACCTCGTCATCTTCGACACTTCGATCTTTATCGATCATCTGCGCACCGGATGTCATCAGCAGCGGATCGAATCGCTGACCGGTCTCATCCGGACTTCTTCCGTGGTTTTGGCGGAGTTGTGGCGTGGCGCGACGGAACCGGCGGAGCGCGAGTTCCTGCGAGCACTGGAGAAGAACCATCGCCTCCTGACGCCCACGGAAAGTAATTGGCTGGAGTCTGGCCGGCTGCTGGGGCAAATTTACGCCGATAAAGGCTTCTCGCCTGACAAGCTGCGCGATCTGCATTTCGACGTGCTCATCGCGCTCACTGCGCGGTCTCACGGCGCCCGGCTGATCACCTCCCACCGCGCCGATTTTGAAATGATCAGCGCCTACCGGAAATTCCAATTGGAAGTATGGTAACGGCAATATCCGGCAGAAAAGGACAACAAAAAGGTTGCCTTTTTCACTCGCCGGCGCTAACATGCAACCTGGAGGTTGCTTAAACATGGCTGATCGAATTGAGAAGAGTATTGAACTGAAGGCGCCGGTTTCGCGGGTCTGGCGGGCGCTGACGGATCACCGTGAGTTCGGCGAGTGGTTTCGCGTGAAACTGGATGGCCCGTTCGTTCCGGGCCAGATCTCGCGCGGCCATATTACCTACCCTGGCTACGAGCACGTCCAATGGGAAGCCGTCGTGCAGAAGATGGAGCCCGAACGGCTCTTTTCCTTCACCTGGCACCCGTACTCTGTTGATCCCAAAATCGATTACTCGAAGGAGACGCCCACGCTCGTCGAATTCCGGCTGGAGAAGACCGCGACCGGCACACTGCTTCTGCTCACGGAGTCTGGTTTCGACAAAATTCCCAGCGACCGCCGCCTCGAAGCATTCCGCATGAATGACGGCGGCTGGACAGAGCAAATGAAGAATATTGAGTGCTATGTCGCGGAAAAGTCGTAAGAGCATGACCGCCAAACAACAGGTTCATGCGACCGTCTTTGCCGCGCTGGGCGACGCGACGCGGCTATCGCTGGTGGCGAAGCTTTGCCGCGGGCAACCTTGTTCGATCTCTCATCTCGCCGAGGGCTCCAGGCTTACCCGCCAGGCGATCACCAAGCATCTGCGCGTGTTGGAGAGGGCAGAAATCGTGCACAGCATCCGTACGGGTCGCGAGAGCCGGTTTGCACTCGATCCGGCGCCGATGGAAGAAATCAAGAAATACCTCGATCTCGTCTCGGCGCAGTGGGATCAAGCCCTGTCCAGGCTAAAGTCGTTCGTCGAGGATTGAGCGCCAGTCCGCTTGCAACCCAGTGTTCATGTGGTAATACTCATGGTATGAAAACTGCCGTATCCATACCGGATGAGGTTTATGAGAGAGCGGAGTGTCTGGCGCGCCGCGCGAAGAAGTCGCGCAGCCGGCTGTATGGCGACGCGCTACGGGAGTATCTGGCGCGCCACGCGCCGGACAGAGGTCACCGAGGCGATGAACCGCGCGGCCGCTGAGGTGGGCGAAGCGAAAGATACATTCGTTTCCGCTGCCACGCGCCGCATCCTGGAGCGAAGTGAGTGGTAATTTCACCGAATCGATAAGGACCTCCTCAGTGAACGCGTGGGCAAACTTCCACCCTCCCATCTGCAATTAGTGCTCGCGGGGATCGAGACTGTCCTGGGCAAGTAGCAGCCCAGGGCTTAGTTGCATTAATAAGCAAGCGTAGCGCGGCCCTGTCCTTTAGGCCCGCGGTTCTTCGCCCCGCCCGTGCTCCTCCGTTCCGTTCGCTATTGCCTCCGCCCGGCATCGCACGAAAATGGGTTGCGTGTATCGCGCGGTCGTAACGCGAAACTATGATTCTAAAAGCCGCGGACCTACAGAACAGGTCCGCGCTACTTGCTTGCTCACTTTGTTCGCGGATGGCCGATAAATCAACGCTGATGTAAGGGGACGGCTTGCCGTCCGCGGCGGGTCGTGGCGACCCGCGACATGGGTAGGGCAAGCCCTACCCCTACGTCAATCATGCGCCCCCGCGCCATCGCGCGAAGATTTCTTCAATCGAAAATCCAAAATCCCAAATCGAAAATGGTCAGTGCCCGCCGCCAGTGAGTTCCCGGACGATGTCGCCCACAAATCCCTTGGCGTCGCCGAAGAGCATCAGGGTTTTATCGAGGTAGTAAAGCGGGTTCGCGATGCCGGCGAAACCGGGGTTCATGCTGCGTTTGATCACCATCACCGTTCGCGCCTTGTCAACATCCAGGATGGGCATGCCGTAAATGGGGCTCGCCTGATCGGTGCGCGCGGCGGGATTGGTGACGTCGTTGGCGCCGATGATGAGCGCCACGTCGGTCTGCGGAAAATCCGGATTGATGGAATCCATGTCGAGCAGGCGGTCATAGGGAATATCGGCTTCCGCCAGCAGCACGTTCATGTGGCCGGGCATGCGGCCGGCCACGGGGTGAATGCCGAACTTCACATCTACACCCCGCTTCGTCAGCGCGTCGAAAAGCTCGCGCACCTTGTGCTGAGCCTGCGCTACGGCCATGCCGTAGCCGGGAACGATCACCACGGTGTTGGCGGCGGCGAGAATGGTGGAGGCTTCTTCGGCGGTGGCGCTGCGCACCGTGCGCTCTTCCTTTGCCGTCGCAGTAGAAACCTGCACCTGCCCAAACGCTCCAAAGAGCACGTTCGAGAACGAGCGGTTCATGGCCTTTGACATGATCACGGAGAGAATGAACCCCGAGGAGCCATCCAGCGCGCCGGCGATGATGAGGAGCTTCGAGTCGAGGACAAATCCCATGGCCGCGGCGGAGAGTCCGGCGTAGGAATTGAGCAGGGAGATCACCGTGGGCATGTCGGCGCCGCCGATGGGAATGATCATCATCACTCCGAACACCAGGGGGATGAAGACAATCAGCGGAAACAGGGCCTTGTGCCCGGGGTTAAGTACAAGAAACACAGCCAACACAATGGCAATCCCCAGCAGCGACAGGTTGACGAAGTTCTGACCGCGGTAGGTTATGGGCCGCTGCGGCAGGATCTCCTGGAGCTTGCCGCTCGCCATCAGGCTGCCCGTAATGGTCAACGAGCCCAGGATGACTTCCAGGCAAAGCACCGCCATCATGAAGGGCGGAACATTGGGCGCGCGGAGATAAAACTCCGCCGTGCCCACCAGGGTCACGCAGAGGGCGCCGCAAGCGTGGCTGAGGGCAGTCCGCTGCGGCACGGCGGTCATTTGCACCAAACCGAGCGGGACGCCAATGATCGTGCCCAGCACCAGCGCGATCAGAATCCACTGGTACTCGATGATGCCGTGGTGGAGCAGGGTCCCACCGATGGCCAGCACCATGCCCAGTTCGCCGGCCCACACGCCGCGCCGGGCCGTCGAGGGAGCGCTGAGCCATTTGAGCGACAGGATGAAGAGCGCCGTGGCGACCAAATAGCAAACTTCAATGATGTGTTGAGTGGCAAATGGGGTCATGATTTTTTCGTTTTCGTGGCCTTGAACATTCTCAACATGCGGTCGGTGATTAAGAAGCCGCCCACCACGTTGCTCATCGCCGCGACAATGGCGATGGCTCCCAGCACCGTCGAGAACGTGGTCTTGGCTTCACCCGCAATGACAATGGCGCCGACCACCGCGATGGCGTCGAGCGCATTGGTGAGCGACATGAGCGGCGTGTGCAATAGCGGCGAGACTCGCCGGATTACCTCGAATCCGATGAACCCTGCGAGCATGAACACATATAGGCTGTTGATAAGGTCGAACGTCACAGGCTCCTCCTGCTAGTGCCTAATTGCATTAATAAGCACGATTGTTTATGGCTCCAGGACGGGCGGGGCTTTAGCCCCGCCGCCCCTGGCCAGAGGGTTGAACGAGCCTTCACGCGCTGAAGCCGCATCGCTTCAGGGGCTAAAGCCCCTAAAACCAACCCAAGTTCTACGACGGGGCTAAAGCCCCGTCCTTCCGCCCGGCTACAAATAGTGTCGCTCATTTCTGCACCTTGCCACTGGGTACCATGTGCATAAATAAAAGGATAAAGCGCAAAGGATAAAGGATGGGCAGGTTTACCCTTCACCCTTCATCCTTTAACCTTTTCTTCTGCCCCTGGCGCCTAACTCTTCTGTGCGGCCGGCGCCGGCAGCGAGAAAAACTCCCGTACCCGGGCATTCACCACCTCGCCGCCTCGCGTCAGCAAAGTATCACGAGTTATCTCGTCTTCAAGATTCAGTTGCAGCTTGCCTTCCTTCCCCAGATGGAGCAGGAAGGCCATGAGGTTTTTCGCGTACATCTGGCTGGCGTGGTAGGGCACCGTGCTCGCCACGTTGATGTAACCGATGATGGTCACGCCATGTTCGACGATGCGGTGGCCGGCTTTCGTCAACTCGCAGTTGCCGCCGCGCTCCGCGGCCAAGTCCACAATCACCGAGCCGGGCGCCATGCGCTCCACCATCTCGCGCGTGATGAGCGCCGGGGGCTTTTTACCGGGAACCACCGCAGCGGTGATAACCACGTCGCTTTCCGCCACCACCCGCCCCAGCAATTCGCGCTGCCGCTGGTAAAAGGATTCATCCTGCTGCCGTGCGTAGCCACGCTTGTCTTCGGCGTCCTTGGCTTCGATGGGCAGCTCGATGAAGCGCCCGCCGAGGCTTTGGACCTGTTCCTTTGCCGCGGGACGCAGATCGTAAGCGGAGGCCACCGCGCCCAGCCGCCGCGCCGTCGAAATCGCCTGCAATCCCGCCACACCCGCGCCAATGACAAAGACACGCGCCGGAGTGATTGTTCCCGCCGCTGTGGTGAGCATCGGGAACATGCGCGGCAAGCGGTCCGCAGCCAGCAGCACGGCCTTATAGCCGCAAATCGTGGCCATGGAGGAGAGCGCGTCCATGCTTTGCGCGCGGGTGATGCGCGGCATCAATTCGACGGAAAAGGAGGTGACTCCGGTGGCGGCGAGTTGCTGCGCAGACTCGATCGAGCCAAAAGGACGAAGGAAGCCCATGACCGTCTGGTCGCGGCGAAAAAGCGCGAGATCGTCCTTGCCCGTGACATCGTTCGACCCGTAGCTGAGAACTTGGACGATGATATCAGCAGATTGGAAAACCTCGGCGTGCGAGGCGGCGAGCTTGGCGCCCTTCTCCGCGTAATCGGCGTCGGGATATCCGGCACTCACTCCCGCGCCGGCTTCCACCAGAACCTGGAAACCGGCCTTCATCAGATTGGGTACAACCACCGGAACCAGCGCCACGCGCCGCTCGCCGGGAAAAGCTTCCTTGGGAACACCGACGATCATTCGTAATCCCCCCTCTATTTGACGACAGGTTGCGACTTGATGATTTGAAATTTTATCTGCGGCCTTGGAACGTCGACCGAATCACGTCCTTTCGATTCTTAACCGAATGATCGTAAGTGTGCAAGAAACTTTTGCTGCGTGGAGCCGGTCTCGCCACACCCTCATGCGGGGCGCAGTGCTCAAAAGGGCCGGCCCGATGTCCTCGGTCAATTCTCTCACGGTAGGCGCAAGGTGAATTCATCATGCTCGCCAAGTTTTAACTTGCTCGTCGGAACCAGCACCAACCCGCGGCCGAAACAGCTCTTTACACGGAAGACGGTGGCTCGATACCGCCGGCCGCCGGTGGTTTCCAACTCCATCTCTTCACCCGAATGCGTCAAAAGGAGGGATCCCAGCCGGGGCCCGTCGGCCTTGTCGCGCTGATGGAAGACGATGGCGCGCACGCCCAGCCTTCCCTCCTCGAAGGCTTCCATAACACTACAGATGATCGGTCCGTTCCCCGCCTTCGTCACTGTGGCCTGAATCTGGGCGCCACGCGAAGGGTCGGAAACAGGAATCACCAGAACTGTTGCCAAAGCGATTGTCGCGAAAGGTCTCTTGAGCACTGCGTCCTCACTATTCCTTTGCAGTCACAGCCTGGTATTTTACCCGTGGCTCATTGGTCATGACTGTCCTAAAATCCCTCAGCGGATGAAGCGCTCCTGCCGCCATCCATCTTCCCGCAAAGAGATTCTTCCTTGATTGTACAACGCCATTGCTCAAGCTTGTCGCATCGAAAACTGCGCCCCGCGGAAAAAGGGGCTTCCGGGGGCGGTGCGGGAATTACTTATGGATGGCAAAAAAATCCTTGCAATTGGGAAAATGTTACGGTAATATTACGGATTGCCAGTACGAAGGTGGACGAAGTAGTAGGGGGCACGGTTGATTCTTGGTTTCAGCCGAGCCTGATTTGAGGCTCCACATCGGCTCGGCTGGAATTCCTCGGAGGTGGATACGCGAAAGGCTTTCGGATAAGGGCTTGAGGCAAGTGGGTCCCTAGCAAGAAACCCTCCCGCCTGTTTCAATCCCCGAAGCTCAAAGCAATCGAACCCGGCGGCCGCAAAGGCGCGCGAATTGTGTTGTGCGCTCTGGAGCGGAACGCAGAGGATCCTCGTTAGGTTGTTGAGCTTGGTTTCGCCCGGTGATCCGGCGAGGAATCAAGCCCAGCATCCTCGCGGCCCCGTCGAATGACGGGCGCAAGGTTGCAGGAAGGGGCCCAGGGAGACACGAGTCGGCTCTGGGTACTCGAAGCTCTTTGAAAACTGAATAGTGTGGCGTCTACCTAGTAGTAGCAGTAATCGGTTTTCAGTAGTCAGTTCTCAGTGGGAGCATTCAAAGGCTCCTTTCTAGGGACTGGAGGCTGAAGGCTGGTCACTGCACCCTGTCCGGGATTGGATCCGGGCAGAGAAGAAAGGCGAATCTGCAAGACGACGCTGGGTTTCGGGACTCGGGTTTCGGGGTTAGGGGGTTTCTTCTGACTTCTGACTTCTGGCTCCTGACTTCTGGTGGTGATGTGTTGAGCAGATTATATGGTCAAGCTACTAAGGGCGTACGGTGGATGCCTTGGCGCTAGACGGCGAAGAAGGACGTGGCTACCTGCGAAAAGCCTCGGGGAGGGGGAAGCACCCTTTAATCCGGGGATCTCCGAATGGGGAAACCCTCCCGGGAAAAACCCGGGAACGGCCCGCTGAATACATAGGCGGGTGCGAGCCAACCCAGGGAAGTGAACCATCTCAGTACCTGGAGGAAGAGAAAGCAACAGCGATTCCGTTAGTAGCGGCGAGCGAAAGCGGAACAGCCCAAACCCAGTCTTCCCTATTGCGCCATTGAATCATTGAGTCATTGAATCATTGAAAGGGAAGTTCGAGGAGATCCCTTAATGAATCAATGACCCGATGGATCAATGACTCAATATGGAGGGCTGGGGGTTGTAGGGCGTGCGTCGGTGTAGAACCAGAGAGTTACCAATCCAGCGGCTAGTCGAACGGCTTGGAAAAGCCGGTCATAGAGTGTGATAACCACGTAGGCGAAAGCTGACTGGACTCTCACGCGCGTTCCTGAGTACCGCGGGGCACGAGAAACCCTGTGGGAATCTACGGGGACCATCCCGTAAGGCTAAATACGTTCTAGCGACCGATAGTGAACCAGTACCGTGAGGGAAAGGTGAAAAGAACCCCGGCGAGGGGAGTGAAAAGTACCTGAAACCGTATGCCTACAA
>Ga0187849_1002431_pt1 | contig 17847 bp, 17 predicted proteins | sample June2016WEW_4_10_2_FD_132412 | JGI IMG/M metagenome (GOLD analysis project Ga0187849, IMG submission 132412) | Peatland microbial communities from SPRUCE experiment site at the Marcell Experimental Forest, Minnesota, USA - June2016WEW_4_100 | ecosystem: Environmental > Terrestrial > Soil >...
CTGGCGGCTCGAGTCCGCGTCGAACCAGGCGACCGTCTCTTGAATTCCCGCCGAGAATGGAACTGTCGCCTTGTAATCGGGCACGAGCCTGCGCAGCTTCGAGTTGTCGAACACAGTGCTGTGCGCCTTGTCCCCCCACAGATTGCCCTCTTCCTCTGCACTTGACGCAACGATCCCGTCACTCGGGACGTGCAGGATCTTCGGCTCGACACCCGCCGCCCTGCCCACGAGCTGATAGACCTGGTTCCAGGTAAGGCTCTCTTCGGACGTGATGTGGAAGTCCTCGCCTAGGGCGTCCGGATGCCCGAACAGCCCGATCAATCCCTTGGCGAAGTCGCTGTTGTGAGTCAAGGTCCAGATGCTGGTGCCGTCACCGGGAACGATGATCCTCGCTCCCCGGCGCATCCGATCGATGATCGTGTACGGCCGCTGCCAGCTTCCGATGACAACGGGGATCTGGGAAGGCCCGTAGGTCAGCGACGGCCTGACGATGGTCGCCGGAAACCCCGTGTCACCACACGCCCGCCGAAGGGTCTGCTCGCATGCGATCTTGTCGCGCGAGTACTGCCAGTACGGGTTCACCGTGGGCGTCGACTCGGTGATCATCCAGTGCGACGGCGGTTTCTCGTACACCGAGGCCGAGCTGATGAACACGTACTGCCCGGTGCCGGCGAAGACCCGGATGTCCTGTTCGACCTGGCTCGGCTGGTAAGCGACCCATTGGACGACGACGTCGAAGTTACGCCCTTCCACGGCCTTCCTGACCTGGCTCACGTCGGCGGCGTCAGCCGTCAGCAAGCGCTCTGGAGGCACGACCGTCGGGAGCCTGGACCGGCCGCGGTTCAAGAGCCACAGCTCGTGACCGGCTGCCACCGTCGCACCAGAGCACGCGGTGCTGATGAGCCCGGTCCCACCGATGAACAAGATGCGCATCCGGCCGACTCCTTGGACTGTTGTGGAGGTGTGACAGCAACCTTATGTGGTCGTCTCGAGGAAACAGAGCTACTCAGCATGCGGCAGTTGTGAACCCGCTCCCTGGAACAGCCGCCGAACCAAGCATGAAGGGTTGAGAGGCCAGCCGCCGCCGGGCTTGACTCTCACCTTGGGGGAGGCCGCACAGTTGATGTCACCGGGCATCCGCCCGGAACCAGGGAGTCGACCGTGGAACTGATGAGCATCGGTGAGTTCGCCCGGCAGTCCCGGTTGTCGCAGAAGGCGCTTCGTCTCTACGACGAGCTCGGCCTTCTGCCGCCGGCCCGCGTCGACCCGGATTCGGGCTATCGCTCTTACGAGGTCGGTCAACTGGAGCGGGCTCGCCTGGTGACGACGCTTCGCCAGATCGGGGTTCCACTCGCCGAGATCAAGGTTGTCATCGGTCTGGAGCCGCATGTCGCCGCTCGACGGGTCGCCGCACACTGGTCCGCTGCCGAGCGGGATCATGCGGCTCGTCGGGACCTGGCCAGTTACATCGTGAACAGTTACACGTTGGTCCGGGCAACCCGATCAGCGCCGCGCAGTGGCAGCTCGTCTCTGAGGTCCTCCACGCCTGGGGAGCCGAGCGAGACCGGCAACCGAGCGAACTGGGCGTCCGGGTGACCTTCCTCACCACGCCCCCGGTGACCTCTCAAAGCGTGCCGGACTGCGACTTCGCCGTTCCGCTGCGCTGAGGTTGTCGCCTACCGCCGCCGGCCCGCGCAATGGTCGAGAAGCGAAGCCGCTCAAGGCACGACGAGAATCGGGAAGCGCCCCCGCCCAAGCAGCTGTCGCGGGACGCCGCCGAGGTGGAGAGTTGGGTGGGCTGAACGTCCCACGACAACTAGGTCGGCTTTGCAGTCTTCCGCCAGTAGCTCGAGCTCGGCGGCAACCTCACCGCTGCGGCAGGTGAAGTCGCCCCGAACGCTTGCCTGGCCCAGTTCCTGGGTCACGAAGTGTGCGAGATGGTCGTCGCTTTCAACGTCGCCGACGAGCGGGACGGGCGCAAAGAACCCGCCGAGAGCGGCTGCCCCGGGCACGTGGGAGACGAAACAGGCGTGGACGCAGCCTTGCTCGCGAACCGCCAAGCCGACGGCCATGGCGAAGGCACGGTAGCTCGGATCAGAACCGTCTGTCCCGACGACGATGCTCCTTATAGCCATGCCCTACTTTCGCGCAGCGGGCGCTGTCGGTCCCGGAGGGGCCGATCCGATCAGCTCACCGGGCGATTCGGCGGCCCCGTTCAGGTCAGCTGCGCCGTTCCCGCCACCACCTTGCGCCACGCTTCCGACCTGGTCTGGGCCGGCCTTGCCATCGCGATCTTGGTGGATCTTCAATGCGTGACCGTGGTGGAGGCGTGCCTTCTGGGCGATTGACTCTTCGTCCACGTGGATGAACTTCTCACCCCGCAGCGCCGAAGCGATTGCTGCGATCACGCACATGACCACGGCGAAGGAGAGTATGAGGACAAGCGCATCCTTGAACGATGGACCGATGAGCTGGGGGAAGAAGGAGCGGCCTGTGATGGCGGCAGCCTGGCCGGCGGGAAGATGGCCGAGCACCGCCGGGCCGAGCAAGCTCTTCAGCGGGTTGTAGCCCAGGAAGGCGGCGAAGATGTAGCCGAGGGGCGGCAGGTGCGAGAGCTGGGTGGCGGTTGCCACGGGGACGCCGTGTGCGAGAAGGCCATGGAACATCGCCGAGGGCACCTTGTCGTTCAGACCGAACACGAGCAGGGTGAAGAAGAGCCCCATCGAGAGCGGAAGGCCTGTCTGGGCGAAGGTCACGCGCATGCCCGAAGCCGCTCCGCGGTAGCGGGCCGGGACCGAGTTCATGATCGACGCCGTGTTCGGCGAGGCGAACAGGCCGCCGCCGATCCCTGAGACGAACATCACGAGGGCGAAGGGCGGGTAGGAGAAGTTGGCCGGGAAGGTCATCATCACCGCGTACATGGCTGCTGTGAGGAGCATCCCACTCGTCGCGAAGAGCCGGGCTCCGTAGCGGTCCGAGAGCTTGCCTGAGATGGGCCCGGCGACCACGAAGCCGACCATGAACGGGATCATGTAGATCCCGGCCCACAGCGGGGTACGGGCGAAGCTGTACCCGTGCTGTGGGAGCCAGATGCCCTGGAACCAGATCATCAGCATGAACTGGAGGCCGCCTCGACCGACGCCCCCCAGGAAGTTCGCCGCATTGCCGGCGGTGAACGCTCGGATGCGGAAGAGCGACAGGCGGAACATGGGCTCGGCCACCCTCGTCTCGACGAAGGCGAAGAAGACGAGAAGCGCGATGCCTCCGAAGATCATCTCCAGCACGAAGGGGTCCGCCCACCCGGTGAGGGAGTGGCCGTAAGGCTTGATGCCGTAGGTGACGCCGGTGAGGATCATAGCGAGGCCGGCGGCGAACGAGAGGTTCCCGAGCCAGTCGAGCCTGGCCTTGATGCGGATGCCGATCTCCTTCAGCTTCAGGTAGGCCCAGACTGTCCCGAAGGCCCCGATCGGGACGTTCGCGAGGAACACCCAGCGCCATCCGACCTGGGAGAGGAGCCCACCGACGAGGATGCCCAAGAACGAGCCGACGATCCCGACGACCATGTTCATCCCCAGGGCGAAGCCGAGCTGCTCTGCCGGGAAGGCGTCGGTGATGATGGCCGCCGAGTTCGCCATCAAGAGTGCCCCGCCTATGGCTTGGACCATCCTCAGGATGACGAGCTCCAGGGCCCCGTTCGTGCCCGTGCTCCAGACCGTCGACAAGAGGATCGCCGAGACCGTGAACCAGGCGAAGCCGAGGTTGTACATCTTCACGCGGCCGAACATGTCGCCGATGCGGCCCACGGTCACCACGACGGCGGCCGACACCAGCATGTAGCCCATCATGATCCAGAGCAGGTACGGGAAACTGGCCGGTTGCAACGGGTCCAGGTGGATACCCCGGAAGATGACCGGCAGGGCGATGATGAGGCTCGTCCCGTTCAGCGTCGCCAGAAGCATTCCGATCGTGGTGTTGGAGAGGACGACCCACTTGTAGCGGGGCCCTACGACCGTCGACTGGGTCGTCGTCAACAGACTCACGTTGGCTTCTCCTTTGGTTCGTGGTGGTCCCCCGTCACCTGCGGCGTTTCCCCCGAGCGTTCGGTCGCGAACGACTCGAGCAAGGTCACAGCTCGTTCGAGCGCCAATCGGTCCGTCCTGCAGAGGGCACTTACGTGCCCGGCAAGCCAGGCGTTACCGATCCGGGCGCGCCGCTCGAGAAGTTCCGTGCCTTCGGGCGTGGCAAAGAGCTGCACGCCCCTGCGGTCGGCAGGGTTCATCCGGCGGGCGACGAGACCTGCAAGCTCCAGTTTGTCGGCAAGTCGCGTCGCGGCCGGGGAAGGCAGGCCCTCGATCTCGGCGAGATGGCCGACACCGAGCGGGCCGTTGCGAACCACGGTGGCGAGCGCGGAGAACTGTGTGATCGTGAGCTCCGACGGGTCCATCCGGCGCAGCTGACGCGAGAGGCGGACCATCGACAATCGCAACCGAGCCGCCAGCACGTGTGGCGCGTCCGCGTCGACGCTCGCGCCCGTCGCCTCGCTCATCGCACTGACACCTCTTTCCTGGACTGCCCAGCTGCCGGAGCTGTGTCGGACCGGCTACCTTGTTGGCCGAGCCGCATGTCCCTAGCTAATGTGCCGACATTATTATATGTCGGCAGCATCGATCCAGAGTTGAGGGCGCGAGACGGATGGGCACTGCGGGCATGACGGTCGATGGCAGATCGGCTGCGGGCCGATGAGCACCGCCGACTCGTTCGTCGTAATGGCCAAGCCTGTCGGGCCGATCTGCAACCTCGACTGTGGATACTGCTACTACCTGGGAAAGACGGGGCTCTTCCCCCCTGGCGAGCACTTCCGGATGAGCCCTCAGGTGCTCGAGTCGTATGTCTCTTCCTTCATCGCCTCCAGCCCCGGGCCGGTGGTGCACTTCGGTTGGCACGGCGGCGAGCCGACCCTGGCGGGGATCGACTTCTACCGCCAGGTCGTGGAGCTCCAGGACCGGTACCTGCCGGCAGGGTGGCGCTGCCTCAACAACATCCAGACGAACGGGACGCTGCTTAACGCGCGATGGTGCAGCTTCCTCGCCGAGCACCACTTCGCAGTGGGGCTCAGCATCGACGGTCCGGCGAACCTGCACAATGCTTCTCGTCCCGACCGGCGCGGGCGGCCCACCCACGAACGAGCGATGCGGGGGCTTCGCCTGCTGCGTGCCGCAGGCATCGAGCCGGACGTGCTCTGCACGCTGAACGCGCTGACCGCCTCTCACCCGACCGAGGTCTACCGGTTCTTTGTCGACCAGAACGTTCAGTGGGTGCAATTCCTCCCCGTGGTGGAGAGAGCGCCTGGCGGCGGTGTATCGCAGCGCTCGGTCACGCCCGAGGCGATGGGGGAGTTCCTCTGCACGATCTTCGACGAGTGGGTTCGCCACGACGTCGAGCGCATCGGCGTGCAGAACTTCCTGGAGTGCTTCCTCGTCGTCACGGGCAAGCCGGCCAACCTCTGTGTGATGTCGAGGACATGCGGACAGGTTCTCGCAATGGAGCACGACGGGAGCGTCTACTCCTGCGACCACTATGTCGATCCCGCTCATCGCCTCGGCGAGGTGATGAGCGATGGGCTTGCGGCACTCGTCGGCTCGTCGGAGCAGATCGCCTTCGGCGAGGCGAAGCACGACTCGTTGCCGGCGTGCTGTCGGGAGTGCCCTGTGGGCTTCTTGTGCCACGGGGGCTGTCCGAAGGACCGCTTCACGACCGCGCCCGACGGCGAAGCGGGTCTCAACTACCTCTGTGCCGGTTACCGGCGCTTCTACAGCCACGTGCTGCCATACCTACGGCGCATGGCGACCCTCGCGCGTCAGGGGCGGCCGATCTTCGAGATCAGCGCGGAGCTCGAGGCAGCCGAGCACGAGGACCGGTTGCGATGGCGGACGACCGGGCGCAACGACTCTTGCCCGTGCGGGAGCGGCCGGAAGTACAAGCAATGCTGCCTGTTGACCCGTCGGCGGTGACCCTGTCCCCGGTGGCCACAGCTACGGCATTGCCGACAGTGCGTCTGCCCTATTTCTCCTGAATTCGCGGGCGTGCGGTCATCGGGTGTCCTGGTGATGACGCCGTGGACCTCACAAGGGTGGGGAGCCCCGGCCGTCCCGCGAGGTGCCGGCCGATGCCACACTGGGAGTGATGACGGACCGAACAGCCGCGCCGGAAGCACTCACCGAAAGGCGTGCTCGCCCGACCATGTCCTTCGATCGGGTGCCTCGCCTGGTCTTCTGGGAGACGACCAAGGCCTGCCCGCTGGCGTGCGTGCACTGCCGGGCGGTCGCGCAGCGCGAGCCCGCACCGGACGAGCTCACCACCGAAGAGGGCAAAGCGATCATCGACGAGCTCGCGGGCGCCGGCCGGCCGGCCCCGGTCCTGATCCTGACCGGCGGTGACTGCCTGCAACGCCCGGACCTCGCCGAGCTGACCGCGTACGCGCAGAGCTCGGGCGTGCCGGTCGCCATCTCGCCCTCGGTCTCGCCGAGCTTGAACGCCGCCACGCTCTCGATGCTGTACGCCAACGGGGTGCGGACCGCGTCGCTCAGTCTGGACGGGGCAGTCGCCGAGACCCACGAACAGGTTCGACAGATCCCCGGTCACTTCGACGAGACGATCCGTGCGATCGGTCTGCTCAAGGAGCACGGCCTGTCCGTGCAGGTCAATTCAGCTGTCATGGCGCAGAACGTCAGGGAGCTCGCGGACCTGGCGGCATTGCTGGTTCGCCACGGAGTGAGGACCTGGGAGGTGTTCTTCCTCATCGGTGTGGGACGCGGGAACGCGATCGCCGAGATCGAGAACGACGAGTACGAGGACGTCTGTCACTTCCTCGTCGACGCCGCCCAGTATGGGATGACGGTGCGGACGGTGGAGGCGCCTTTCTTCCGCAGGGTCCGCGACTGGCGGTCCAAGCGGACCGAGGCGGACCTGGACCCGGCGGTCGAGTTCGGGCTGGGGCCGCTCTACCAGGAGCTGCGTGCGCGTTTTCGCGAACTGATGGGTGAGCCGACCTCCCCGGTGCTGGCACCGACAGCTGCGACTCGTGATGGCAAGGGAATCGTGTTCGTGGCCCACGATGGTCGTGTGTACCCGGCCGGTTTCCTGCCTCTTTCGCTCGGATCGGTGCGCGACAAGGGCGTGCTCGAGATCTATCGCGACGATCCGGTGTTGAAGGCGATCCGGAACGCCGAGTTCCCTGGCCGCTGTGGGCGGTGCGAGTACGCGGACGAGTGCGGTGGGTCGAGGGCGCGGGCCTACGCGGCGACCGGGGACCCACTCGCCGACGACCCAGCTTGCCGATACCTTCCCTCGTAGGCGACACTCGCGAAGTCGCCGCGCGCGCTGAGCGACTGGTCCGAATCGAAGGAGAGCCGAAGATGGGCGTAACTGTTTCAGGTGTCAAAGCCGTGGAAATTCTCGACTCCCGAGGTAACCCGACCCTGGCGGTCACCGTGACGCTCGGCGACGGCACCATCGCGCGCGCAGGCGTACCGTCGGGTGCATCGACCGGCTCGCGGGAGGCGGTCGAGCTCCGTGACGGCGACCCGGCTCGCTTCGGAGGCAAAGGCGTTCTCGGAGCCGTTGGGGCCGTCAACGGCGAGATCGCCGAGGCGATCAGTGGCCGGGCGTTCGCGGATCTTGCGGAGCTGGACCACACCCTGATCAAGCTCGACGGCACCGAGAACAAGGCTCGGCTGGGGGCCAACGCCATCGTCGGGGTGTCGATGGCCGCAGCCCGAGCGATGGCCGCCTCCGCCGGGGTGCCGCTTTGGCGCTCCCTCAACCCCCAAGGCGTGACCCCGCGGCTCCCGGTCCCCCACTTCAACGTCCTCAACGGCGGGGTTCACGCGCCGAACAAGCTGGATTTCCAGGAGTTCATGGTGGCCCCGATCGGCGCCCCGAACATGGCAGAAGCAGTGCGCGCCGGTGCAGAGGTCTACACAGCGCTGCGCAAGCTGCTGGCGGGCAAGGGGTTCGCGACGGGGCTCGGTGACGAAGGGGGCTTCGCTCCGGAGATCGACGAGCCCGAGGAGGTCCTGCGTTTGATCGTCCAGGCGATCAACCAGGCCGGCTACCGCCCCGGCCGCGAAGGTGTGGCGATCGCGCTCGACCCGGCCGCGAGCGAGTTCTTCCGCGACGGCAGCTACCACGTCGCTGGGGAGACCCTGTCGAGCGATGACATGATCGGCCGTTACGAAGCGATCATCGACGACTTCCCGGTGTGGAGCCTGGAAGACGGCTTGGCCGAAGGCGACTGGGACGGCTGGGTGCGCCTCACCGAGCGGCTCGGGGAGCGCCTGCAGATCGTGGGCGACGACCTGCTCGTCACCAACCCGGCGATCATCACCGAGGCGATCGGCCGGCGAGCGGCGAACTCGGCGCTGATCAAGGTCAACCAGATCGGCAGTGTGACCGAGACGCTCGCTGCGATCGCGGTCTGCAGGCAAGCCGGCTGGACGCAGATGGTGTCGCACCGCTCGGGAGAGACCGAGGACACCTTCATCGCGGATCTGGTGGTTGGCTCCGGGTGCGGCCAGCTCAAGACCGGTGCACCGGCCCGTGGAGAGCGGGTGGCGAAGTACAACCGCCTCATCGAGATCGAAGCGGCCGAGCCTCTGCCTTACGGCCTGGCCGGCTGAGCTTCGGGGCGGCTCGCCGCCTGCGGTGTCGGCCCCTTCGAAGTTCTCCCACGGTTATGAGTCAATGGTCGCCTACCCTGTCTTGACGTGGCAGCGGTCCATGTCTTCCTGATCCGGCACGGCGAGACGGCGCTCAATGCCGCCGGTGTTCTTCGAGGACAGCTCGACGTTCCGCTCAGCAAGACCGGTGAGGCCGAGGCCTCGGCGCTCGGCGGGTTGTTCCGCGAGGTGCCGCTGCGAGCGATCTTGTCGAGCCCGCTCAGGCGGGCGGCCGATACGGCGCGCCCAATGGCCTCGAGCTCGGGGGGACCCCTCGAGATCGACGACCGCCTGACTGACCGTTTCTATGGGGAATGGGCCGGACACCCGCTCGAGCAGGTCGAGGAACGGTTCGGGTCGATCGACGCCGCTCCCTTCGTCGAAGCATGGCAGCTCGTCGAGGCCAGAGCCGAAGAGGCTTTTTCCTATGCGGTCGCGGCCGCGGAGGCCGGCGCCGCCCGGGATGCCGGCGGCTCGCCAAGAGAGGACTTGCCGCTCGGCGCGGCGCTGGTCACCCACGATGCCGTGCTCCGGTCGCTGCTCGGTCGGCTCCTGCCCGCTTCGAGGATGGCCACCCTCGAGCTGCCGACCGGGTCTTGGTCGGAGCTCGTGTCGTCCCCGGGCAAGGGGTGGAGGGCGTTGCATCTTGGCGAAGTCCCGGCGAACGGGTGCCGGCCCGTCATGGGCGGTCCGTCAGGACGCGCCCCGGCGTAGGCTGGGCCTGTGCTGCGCTTTCTGACCGCGGGCGAGTCCCACGGGCGAGCGCTCGTTGCTGTCATCGAGGGCCTTCCCGCCGGGCTGCCGATCGCCGCGGATGAGATCCGTGGCGAGCTCGCCCGCCGCAGGCTCGGCTTCGGGCGAGGTCCCCGCCAGCGGTTCGAGACCGACGAGATCAGCATTCTCGGCGGTGTCCGCCACGGGCGGACTTTGGGGTCGCCGGTCGCGATCGAGATCGCAAATGCCGAGTGGCCCAAGTGGGAGGCGGAGATGTCCCCTGAGCCCGGGCATCCCTCGCGCCGGCTCACACAGCCCCGTCCGGGTCACGCGGATCTTGCGGGCATGCAGAAGTACGGTTTTGACGACGCTCGTGACGTGCTCGAGCGCGCTTCGGCTCGGGAGACGGCAGCGAGAGTGGCGGCAGGTGCATGCGCCAAGGCTCTCCTGGCACAGATCGGCGTCGCGATCGTGAGCCACGTCGTCCAGATCGGCGGTACGGACGCGCCAGCAGGGTTTCGCCCACTGCCACATGACCTTTCTACGGTCGACGCGTCGCCGGTGCGGTGTTTCGACCCATCGGCCGAGGCCGGCATGATCGCCGAGATCAAAGCTGCAGCGAAGGACGGGGACTCCCTCGGCGGCACTGTCGAGATCGTGGCTTACGGGGTGCCCGTCGGCCTCGGGAGCCACGTTCATTGGGACCGCAAGCTCGACGGCATCATTGCCCAGGCGCTCATGAGCATTCAGGCCGTGAAAGCCGTGTGGATCGGCGAGGGCTTCGACGTCGCCCGCCGCCGGGGATCTGCCGGCCACGACTCCATCTTCTTCGATGCCGGCTCACGCGAGTACAGGAGAGAGACGTCGTTGGCCGGTGGCATCGAGGGCGGCATGTCCACGGGGGGCCTTCTCCTCGTCGGCGCATCCATGAAGCCGCTCGCCACGCTGAACCGCCCCGTGCTCAAGACCGTCGACGTCCTCACCAAGGAGCAGACCGTCTCGTTCAAGGAGCGGACCGACGTCACCGCGGTGCCCGCCATGGGCGTGGTGGCAGAAACGATGCTGGCCCTCGTGCTGGCGTCCGAAGCGCTTCGCAAGTTCGGCGGGGACAGCGTCTCCGAGCTCAGGCGCAACCACGCTTCGTACCTCGCCGAGGTCCGCGACGAGCATTGGCCGAGTGCGGTAACGGATTGACGCCCGAGCAGGGGATCGTCCTCGGCGTTGCCGGCTTCCTCGGGGGCGCGGTGAACAGTGTCGCCGGGGGCGGCTCGCTCATTTCCTTCCCGGCCCTGCTCGCCGTGGGCTATCCGGGTGTCACTGCGAACATGACCAACACAGTCGCACTCTGGCCGGGTTACGTGGGCAGCTCGGTCGCGTATCGCCGGGAGCTGGAGGGCCAACGATCCCGCGCGGTGGTGCTGGCCGCGACCTGCATCGTCGGCGGCCTCGCCGGGTCGGTTTTGTTGCTCACGACGCCTGCGAGCGTCTTCAAGCAAGCCGTGCCCTGGCTGATCCTCCTCGCGTGCGCCCTGTTCGCCCTTCAGCCGCTGGCCACCCGCTCGCTGGCAAAGCGACAGGCCCCGTCCAAGGAGCACCGTTCGCTCGGTCTTCACGTCGCGGTCTTGCTTGCAGCGATCTACGGCGCCTACTTCGGGGCGGGGCTCGGCATCGTGCTCCTGGCAGTGCTCGGGTTGGCGATCCCGGACAGCCTGCAGAGGCTGAACGGCCTGAAACAGGTCCTTTCGGTCGTCATCAACTCCGTGGCCGTAGTCGCCTACGGCGTGTTCGGGCCCGTCGCGTGGACTGCGGTCGCCATCATGGCTGTGGCCAGCCTCGCCGGCGGCCGTCTGGGCGGCGGCTTTGCCCGCCGGCTGAGCCCGATCCTGCTGCGCGTCGTCGTTCTCGGCTTCGGCGTCACGGTCGGCTGCATCCTGCTCGCCCGGCAATGACACCGGCACAGGCAGGTTGGTACGCTCCGCGAGCATGTTCACCGGCCTTGTTGAAGAGATGGGCACCTATGTCGGCCACGACGGCGACCGGTACCGGATCAGGGCGTCGGTCGTGCTGGAGGAAGCGAAGGTCGGCGACTCCGTCTCGGTGAACGGGTGCTGCACGACAGTCGTCGCCTGCGACGGCGATATCTGGGAGACGCAGGTCACGCCTGAGACCCTCAGTCGGACGACCTTCGGTCTCTTGCAGCCCGGTGACGCGGTGAACCTCGAGCGCCCCGTGCGGGTGAGCGACCGCCTCGGCGGGCACATCGTGCAGGGCCATGTCGACGGCATAGGGGAAGTGACGGCTGCGGCGCCGGATCTCAGGGTCCGGATACCGCCGGACCTGATCCGCTACTGCGTGGAGAAAGGCTCGATTGCCGTCGACGGCGTGAGCCTCACGGTTTTCGACATCGACCAAGACAGCTTCGCCGTCGCCGTGATCCCCCACACCGCGGAGGCGACGACGCTCGGCCGACGCGTGCCCGGCGACAAGGTGAACATCGAGGTCGACGTTGCCGCAAAGCAGATCGAAAAGCTGCTCAGTCCCTATCTCGCGAAGCTGATGTGACGCCGGCCCGCCGCGCAGCCGCCCGCCGCGCAGTCCCCATCGGCTGAGACAGCCCCGGCGGCAGCGCTCGTGAGAGCCTCGAACCGCCGGCCGACTCCTTGGCAGCGATTTGCCACGTGCTGGCGGGCGAACCCGGCACTCACCGCCGTTGTCGTCGTGGCGCTCCTGCTCGGTCTCCTGCTCAGGCTCTACGCGCTCGGCAGAGGCACGATCAACTCAGACGGGGCGGTTGTCGGGCTCATAGCCCGCGGGATCCTGCACGGCCATTTCTTCGCCTTCTATTGGGCGGAGAACTACGGAGGTACGGAGGCGTACGCCGTCGCGATGGTTTTCGCCCTGTTCGGAAGCTCTGCGTTCACCCTTGGCCTGACTCCCGTCCTGCTCTGTGGCGCGTCGCTCGTGATCCTGTGGCGCGTCGGGAACCGCATGTTCGCCACGCGATCTTCCTCGCGCCCGTCCTCGCACTGGTGGTCGTCTCCTTGGTCTGCGAGGTTGGCATATGGGCGATCGGGTCCCCACGGTTCGCGCCGGCGATCATGGCAGGGCTCGTGCTCATTGGCGCTCTCGGGCTGACGCTGGTTGCGGCCAGGGGCCAGCCGCCCTACAAGCGCCAGCTGGCTTTTCCTGCCGTCGAGCGCACGAGTTGGCTTTCATGGCACACGAACTCGAACAACCTGCCCACGGCGCTCGCGGATTCGCTCGTCCGCTGGCATGTCCGCTACGCGTTCTCCAACTACTGGCTCGGCTACGACGTGGGGTTCCTCTCCGACGGCCGCGTCACCGTGAGCCCGGCCGGGCCCGAGCTCATCCGTTATCCGCCGTACTACCGAGCCATAGCCGCGAGCCCGACGCCCGCGTGGATCTTCGTGAGCCCGGCGCGCGCGGAGGAGACAGCCGCCGAGGCGGGGACGACGGCCCTCGATCCGTCGTGTCTCGCGCCGGACCAGCAGTGCCTCTTGGTGCCGGAGATCGTCCAGTGGTGCAAGGTTCATCACATCGGCTACACGATCCGCTACAGCGGACCGTACATCGTGGTGATCCCGTCACAGCGCGTCCTGCCCACTCAGGTACTGCCGTTTTTCGGCATGTGACCCGTGCTGGTGGCGCTCCTGGGACGGCGCCCGGGACAGGCGGAGGCTGCTATGGGAGCTATCGACGCTCCTGGGACGGCGCCCGGTCAGGCGATTCCGGCCAGCACTTCGGCGATCTGCACCGCGTTGAGCGCGGCGCCCTTGCGGAGATTGTCGCCGACCACGAAGAGGGACAGCCCGTAGGGCACCGTAGTGTCTCGCCGCACCCTTCCCACGAGCGACACGTCACCACCTGTCGCGCCGAGCGGGGTCGGGATGTCGCGGAGCTCGACACCCGCCGCGCCGCCGAGGGCGGCAAGCGCCTCTTCAGGGCTGAGCGGCCGCTCGAACTCGAGGTTGAGCGCCAGGCTGTGTCCCGTGAACACGGGCACCCGGACGCACGTGCACGAGACGAGGAGGTCGGGGAGGCCCAGGATCTTGCGGCTCTCGTCCCGGAACTTCTGCTCTTCACTGGTCTCGCCGCTGCCGTCGTCGACGCTCTGGCCGGCCAGCGGGATGACGTTGAACGCGATCGGCGCGGGGAACTTCACAGGGGCCGGCAGGTCGACGGCACTGCCGTCGTGTGCGAGCGCTGCAGCGCCGTCTGCCACCTTGCGGACCTGCTCGTCCAGCTCGGAGGTTCCGGCCAGGCCCGCGCCGGACACAGCTTGATAGGTCGAGGCCACGATTCGGCGCAAACCTGCCAGCTTGTCGAGGGGTTTCAGCACGGGCATGGCAACCATCGTCGTGCAATTCGGGTTGGCGACGATCCCCTTTGGTATGGAGTCCAACGCCTCGCGGTTGACCTCGGGGACGACCAGGGGAACCTCCGGGTCCATCCGCCACGCGGACGAGTTGTCGATGACGATGGCGCCGGCGCCAGCCACACGGGGAGCGAGATCCAAAGAGGTCTTGGCGCCGCAGGAGAACAAGGCGACGTCCATCCCGGTGAAGTCGGCGCCGACGACATCTTCGACCACGACATCGTCGCCGTCCCACCGAAGCGTGCGACCTGCCGATCTTGCGCTCGCGAAGAAACGCACGCTCTCCGCCGGGAATCTTCGCTCCGCAAGAATCGACCTCATCACGGCACCAACTTGTCCCGTGGCACCGAAAACGCCCACTCGCATGGGCTGAGCTTAGTGGCGGCCCCCTCGGTGGCCGGACTCGGCCGGGACCGCCTGGCGGAGCCCGGCCTGGCGGGGCGGGGCGAGTACCGGCGGCGCTAACCCCCCAGCTCGAAGGCGGCATGGAGCACCTGGACCGCCCGCTCCGCGTGCTCCGCGCGGACCAGGCACGAGATGCGAATGGGAGACGTGGAGATCATCTCGATGTTGATGCCGGCAGCTGCGAGGGTCTCGAACATCGTCGCGGTGACGCCCGGATGGGTCCTCATGCCCGCACCCACAAGAGAGACCGTGGCAACGTCGTCGTCGGCGATCACCGACACCGCGCCCAGTTGCGGGACGAGCTGCTCCGCCACTTCGAGACTGCCCTCCAGGTCGGTCCGGGGAACGGTGAAGGAGATGTCCGTCATCCCGTGGTGCGATGTGTTCTGAACGATCACGTCGACGTTGATCGCCCTGTCGGCGAGCCCCCTGAACACCGATGCCGCGATGCCCGGTTGGTCCGGGACGCCGGTGATCGTGACCTTGGCCTCGGTCGAATCGCTTGTCACCGCCGAGACGATGGGTTGTTCCATAGAAGAATCCTCCTCGCTGACGACGGTCCCGGGCTCCCAGGTGAAGCTTGACCGCACGTGGAGCGGTACGTGGTGGTTGCGGGCGAACTCGACCGAGCGGAGCGCAAGAACCCTTCCGCCCGTTGCCGCGATCTCGAGCATCTCCTCGAAGGAGATCCTCGATATCCGATGGGCCGTCGGAACCACGCGGGGATCCGCGGTGAAGACTCCCGGAACGTCCGTGTAGATCTCGCAGAGATCGGCTTCGAGGGCGGCAGCGAGAGCTACAGCCGTCGTGTCGGAACCGCCGCGCCCGAGTGTGGTCACGTCCCGTTTGCTCGAGACTCCCTGGAAGCCGGCCACGACCGGGACGACGCCCTGAGCCAGCGACTCACGAAGACGGTCACCCTTAACTTCCAGGATCCGCGCCTTGGTGTGAGTGGTATCGGTGATGATGCCCGCCTGGCTGCCGGTGAACGAGGCGGCGGGCACACCAAGCTCAGCGAGCGCCATGCACAACAGCGACATCGAGATTCGCTCTCCTGCAGTGAGAAGCATGTCGAGCTCCCGGCCCGGGCGGACCTGGCTCACGTCTTCGGCGAGCCGGATCAGTCCGTCGGTGGTCTTGCCCATGGCGCTGACCACGACGATGACATTGGTGCCGGTCCGGCGTGTGCGAGCGATGTGGTCTGCGACCGCCCGGATGCGGTCTGCGTCGCCGACCGAGGTCCCGCCGAACTTCTGTACGACTAAGGTCACGCCAGTAAAACTACCGCCGGGTCGGGGCCTCGGGCGACCAGCCCCGGCGCCGGTCCCGTCGCGGCGCCGAGCGCTGGTCGGCGCGCGGTCCTTAGGGTTCATGAGGCTCGCGTATGCGCTTTGGGGTGCAGGTTAAGTAGCCTTTCGATCCGTGCCTACCGAGAAGAGAGCGCGGCAGCGAGCCGCTCGTGAACAAAAGCAAGCCGTCATCGAAAAGGGCCGGAAAAGAAGGCGCAACACGAGACGTGGGATTGGGGGCCTGGTCGTGGCCCTTGCCATCGTCGGCATCGTGCTCCTCGTGAACAGTTCGGCCTCGAAGTCGACCAAGACGCCGACGACCACGACCGGCACGTCGACCACGACGACGACATTGACGACCACACAAGCCGCGGCCGCGACGTGCCCACCCGCGACGGGATCCACCAAGCGTGTTGTCTTGTTCAAGACGGCGCCGCCGCCGTGCATCGCGGCAACATCGGTCTGGGACGCCACTTTCAAGACGAGCCTGGGCGACATCGTCGTGCAGATGCCAGCTGCCTCGTCGTTCAAGGCAGTCAACAACTTCGTGTTCCTCGCCCGCTACCAGTACTACAACGGCACCTTCTTCCACAGAGTGATCCCTGGGTTCGTCGTGCAGGGCGGCGACCCGACCGGCACGGGCACCGGGGGAGCCACCGGTGTGGGGCTCATGAAATATGGCTATCCCGGTTATCAGTTCACCGGCAACACGCCACCGGCGATCTGCAAGACCAAACCGACGCAGGCGGGCTGCTACGTACCCGGTGACCTCGCGCTCGCCAACTCCGCCGGGCCGTCCACCGACAGCAGCCAGTTCTTCTTCGTGCTGCCGGGCGGCCAGACGACTCTCAACGGCGAGCCCAACTACACGAACTTCGGCCACGTGATATCGGGCATGAACGTAGTCGAGAAGATCGGAGCAGATGGGTCCAGCTCCGGCACCCCGACGGTCAAGGTCTACCTTCTCAGCGTCACCATGAAACAGATCTCCGGCTGAGCCCGGCCGTCAGTCCGACGAGAAGAAACGGAGTCCGCCAATGCCGAGCAAGTGCCCTCCCGCCGACGGCTCCGCGCCGAAGACCCAACGCTTCGATGGGCCGCCACCGATGTGCATCGACCTTTCCAAGCGCTACACGGCCGAGATGGTCACCTCCAAGGGCACGATGGTCTTCGCTCTCGATGCGGTGAGCGCTCCCAGGACGGTGAACAACTTCGTGTTCCTGGCGCGCTATCACTACTTCGACGGGATCGCGTTTCACCGGATCATCCCCGGCTTCGTGTTGCAGGGCGGCGATCCGAAGGGGACCGGCGCCGGCGGGCCCGGGTACCGTTTCGAGGACGAGCTGCCCCAACCGGGGCGTTACGAGCTCGGCTCGCTCGCCATGGCAAATGCCGGGCGGGACACGAACGGGAGCCAGTTCTTCGTCATCTCGGGACCTGACGGGATGCGCCTGCCGCCGCTCTACTCGCTGTTCGGTCAGCTTGTCTCCGGGCGGGACGTCGTCGCGGCGATCGACTCGGTGGGAACCAAGTCGGGCGCCCCCAAGGAGAAGATCCTGATCGAGTCGGTCACGGTCACCGAGCTGGACTGAGCGGTCTGTGCGCTTCGGCCGGTCGCTCTATCCAGGCAAAGCGTCTAGGCCGGCCTCCGCCCCGTTGACGTAGACGGTGATCTGTCCTTCACCCGCTGATCGCCACGAGCCGTCCGAGTCTCTGATGAGCGCCGTGCGCTCGGGGATGCCGGCGATCGGGAGCCCGGCTGGGGCGAGCTCGAGCGTCCGCCAGAAGTGGTGCGAAGTGCCCGAGTCATGGTGCGGCACCACGGCCATGTGCTCGACCAGGCCGAGTCCCACTGTGAACGCCCCTCCTCGCGGGTCGACCATGGGATCGACGAGCACCATCGCCCCCGCCGACGACCCGGCCACGACCGCGCCGTGGCGCAGGGCGTTCGCGAGCGCCTCGAAGACGAGCGAGCCCTTGAGCACCGAGAGCAGGTGGAGGGGCGAACCACCCGAGAGGTAGATGAAGCGTGCCTCTCGGACCGCGGCTGCGTTGGCCTCCTTGTTGGCGTCTGCATGGCGCAGCACCATGAGTCCCCGGGCTCGGGAGCCGAGTGCTGAGAACCACGTCTCGGCTGTCGTGACCACCCGGTCGGGATGCTGGTAAGCAGCGGCGGTAGGAAGAACCAGCACTTCGTCGGCACCCGAGCGCTCTAGTAGCTCAGCGTCGTAGTCGGTGCCCGCTTGCCACTCGCCTCCGCCGACGAGGGCGAGCACGCCGGTCGAAGTTCTGGGGACGCTGCCCGCCGCCTGGGCCGGGACGCTGC
>Ga0187849_1002436_pt1 | contig 17794 bp, 17 predicted proteins | sample June2016WEW_4_10_2_FD_132412 | JGI IMG/M metagenome (GOLD analysis project Ga0187849, IMG submission 132412) | Peatland microbial communities from SPRUCE experiment site at the Marcell Experimental Forest, Minnesota, USA - June2016WEW_4_100 | ecosystem: Environmental > Terrestrial > Soil >...
ACGCTCAGCATGTTGTTGAAATCGTGCGCCACGCCGCCCGCCAGCCGTCCCACCGATTCCATCTTCTGGGCCTGGAAAAGCTGTTCCTCAAGTTTTTTTCTTTCCTCCTCTACTCGCTTGCGTTCGGTAATGTCATATGCAAGGCTCAACATATATTTGTCCCCGGCTATATCGATCACCTCCGCGGAGCCAAGCACATCTATGATCTCACCGGATTTCCTGACGAGCTGGGTTTCAAAGTTCCGTATCCTGCCTTGCTCTTGCAGTATTTCGAGTACCTTCGCCCGGTCTCCAGGATTAGCCCACATTCCCAGCTCCAAAGTGTTTTGGCCGATGACCTCCTCGCGTGTGTAGCCTAATAAACCCAGGAATGCATCATTGGCGTCGAAGAGCAGGCCGTCGTTAAAGCGGGTGATACTGGTGCCAACAGGAGTGGAGCGGAAGAACCTGGAGAAACGTTCCTCGCTCTTGCGCAACGCATCTTCGGACAGCTTGCGCTCCGTGATGTCCTCGAAGGTTCCCAGGATCCCGCTCACCCGGCCGTCCTGGTCAAACATGGGCACCTTGCTGGTAATCAGCCAACCCCGGCTGCCATTCGCTCTGATGAGTGGTTCTTCGTAATTGAGCTTGGGCCGGCCCGACTCCATCACCTCCAGATCGTCGGCGCGGTAGAGATCGGCGGTTTTTGCCGAGGTGGCCTCGTAATCGGTTTTACCCACGAGATCATTGGGATCTTCATAGCCGCAGTCCACGCCGAACGCCTTGTTGCAGCCAACATAGACCGAGTTTCGATCCTTCCAGAACACCCGCTGTGGAATGTTGTCCAAAACTGACCGGAGCATCTGACGCGAATTGAACAGCTCGTCCTGCACCCGTTTACGCTCGGTGACGTCACGGGTAATGAAAATGATACTTATTGCGCTGCCGTCGGCAGAATGAATGACCGCGGCGTTGACCTCTCCGATAAAGCGGGTCCCATCCTTCTTGATCAGTGTGTATTCAGTAGCTGTGAGCTTTCCTTCCGTCAGGAGACGCCGTATATTGGTGGACGCCTTTTCCTGCTCTTCCGGCGCAACCCAGGATAATAGACTGCGTCCAAGGATCTCGTCATAAGTCCATTGTCCAAACATCTGCAGGGCCTTAGGTGAAGTGAAGGTGAGCAAGCCATTCAGGTCCGCCATCGAGATCGGGTCGGGGGATAAGCTGACAAGCGTCCGGTACAACTCCTCGCTCTCCCGGAGTTCCTCCTCCGCCCGCTTACGTTCGGTAATATCATGTATGACGCCGAACACCACTCCCTTCTCGGGAGAATATTCCGCTATTGATTGGATATCGACGATCTTCCCGTCGGTCGGCCTGCGGATCTTAAATTCCACATTATACGGTTTGCCTTCCTCGATGAGTCCATTAAGGGCCTTGTCGAGCATTCCGCGATACTCCGGAAGGAGGATCGTCTGTACTTCGGGCATGGACCACTCGCTGCCTTCCAACCCGTAAATGATCCTCGCACCCTCGGAGGCCTTCACTTGATCGCGCTCCGGAATAAACTCCCAGTTGCCGAAACGGGCCACCACCTCCGCCCTGCGAAGACGCGCTTCGCTGAGCCCCAGCGCATCCTCGGCCTGGCTGCGTTCCTCTACCTCTTTCCTAAGTTTCGCATTGACTTTGACCAGTTCGGCAGTACGCTCCTCTACCCTCCTTTCCAGACCAATATTGGCTTCCTTTAGCGATTCTTCGGCCTGCAGTTGAGCTTTACGCAGCCTTAGCACCCCTATACCATAAGAAAGATTACCGGATAGTTTCACGAGGAATTCCACTTCTTCCGTATCGAAAGCATCCGTTTGCGAGGAGTAGATGGTAAGCGCTCCCAGCCTTCGTCCATCGAGAAGGAGAGGAAGACCTATGACTGAAGCATAGCCTCGCTTTGAAGCCTCAACTTTCCAGGGTGCAAACTCCGCTTGATTGCCAATAGAACGAATGATGCAAGGAACGCCTGTGCGGATGCAAGTACCCGTGGGACCCTTTCCCCTCTCGGCATCTTGCCAGGTAACCTTAACCGTCTCAAGATACTCTTTCTCATGGCCGTACCGAGCAACAGGTGTGACCGTTTGATCCCGGTCCTCTTCGGCCCACCCCACCCATGCCATCCTGTAACCACCCACACCCACCACGATGTGACAGATCTCGCGCAGCAGCTCCAACTCATCTTTGATATGGATCACCGCATGATTACACTCGCTCAGTGCCTGGATCACCCTTTTGGCCTTAATCAGCTCCTCTCTCTTCCGCTGCCGTTCCATCGTCTGGCGGATGGAGCGCTCAAGAAGGGTGGCGCTTAGCTCGCCTTTAGTAAGCCAGTCGGCTGCTCCCTTACTCATGACCTCAAGATTCAGATCATAGGTTCCATGGCCGGTGAAAAAAACAATCGGAGTCATGGCGCCACGGCTTACGGCCTCTTGCATGAGTTCAAGCCCATTGCGCTCATTAAGCCGGTAGTCCAGCAGGCAGACATCGAACTCATTGGAAAGGATTGCATCCAGTGCAGCCCCGTAATCTGAAACCCACTTGAGGATATATTCCATGGAGGAAATATCTGAGAGTAGGTCCCGGACGACTATGTAGTCGCCCTCATCATCATCGATGAGAAGAACCCTTATGGGATGGCTCTGCATATTCATCCAGGCTCCATTGGAATTGGCCGGCTGTTGAAATAGGGATTCGAAGTCACCTAATTTTTCCCCGGTCAGTTTTTTTGAAATCGCTCTTTGACATTCTATGCGTTTCTTTACGGAGTCGTTCTCTCAGCTCTTCGTTTCTGAGCGCTCTTAAAAGGGATTTCAACTCTCTGTCAAAGGCCATCTAAGCAAGACATGTGCCGACTGACATCATCTGGAAAACCTGGCGCAAAGCAAGACTCCGACTGGTTTCCCATTCGACTGCCGGCCGTTCCTGCCACCTCGTCTTACTTTTTGGAGTAAATATTTTGACGGGATAAACAGTTGCATCCATACGTTTCGACAGGAAAAAAACCCGCCCGGTGCGGCAGGAAAAGCTCGATAAAAGTGAATGCTTTAATTATGTTGGTATGGCGGGCCAAAGGCAAGGGAGAAAAGAAATTAAGAAGACCCTTTTCAAGCAATCAGGGCTTTTGACATCAAGTGTGCCGGGCGGCAATCCACATGAGGTTAAAGGAATTCGACTAGTTTTCCTGCTACGCCTCAATCGGCTTGATGATCAAAACCAGGCCCAACACTACGAATACCATGGTATCGGCTGCAGGTCCCCAGAACCTGCCGGTGATGGACATGACCATCCCCAGGGCAAAGGCAGCCAGAAAAGTACCTCTGATGCTTCCCAATCCTCCAACTACGACCACCGCAAAGCAGATCAACAGGACCTGGAATCCCATGTAAGGATTTACCGCGGTTATAGGCGCATATAATACACCCCCGAGCGCCGCCAGGGAGCTGCCCAGGGTGAAGGCGACGGCAAAATATTTATCTACATTGATTCCCAGGCTGGCTAACGCCTCCTTGTCTTCCAGGCCGGCAACGATGATCTTGCCGACCACGGTGCGGCCGAAGAAGAGTTCCAATCCGGCAAAAATAAGCAGCGAAATCAGAATAATGATGAACCGATAGATTGGAAGCTCCACGCCCAACAGGGGAAATGAGGCGCCGACGGGATCGGATAAAGGAATGGGGATGGCGCCCCAGATCCACTTGATGGCATCCACCCCGATGAGGAGGACGGCATAGGTGGCAATGATGGCGTAATCAATGGATTGTCCGTAGAGTGTCCGGATGACGAAACGCTCGATCAGGTAAGACAATGGGATTACGGCGGTTACGGCGATAATGGCCGAGACGAAAAATCCCACCCCCAATACCTGCATGGCGGTCACCAGGATATAGGCGCCCAGGGTATAAACCAGGGCATGCGCAAAGTTGACGATCCGCATGGTTCCGAAGGTCAGGGACAGTCCAATCGAGATAATGTAGAGGATCCCCCCCACGGTCAACCCGTAGGCCAGCGTGCTGATCATCGGCTCACCTCCGAGTGAGATTTCGACTCCCCGGCCGGCCTCTCGTAGCGATTGATGAAGTCCACCACATAACCCCACACCCCGCTTCTAAACTTGAACACCAGCAGCAGCAGGATCACCCCCAAAAACATCTCCCAACGTTGGATGTAATTGGGCAGGTAATTGCTGATCAGCTTGTAGCTGACACCGCCCACCAGCGCCCCATAAACGCTGCCCGCCCCACCAATGAGGCTGGCAAAGATCACCTCCACACTCCTGAGGGGATCGATGAAGCTCGTGGTCACATAGCTGTAGTTGATAATAAACAGTGCCCCGGCAAAAGCGGACAGAGTGGTCGAGAGGATAAAGGCCGCCATCTTGATGGCAAAGGTGTCATAGCCCAGGAACTTCACCCGGGTTTCGTTTTCCTTGATACCCCGCAGGAGGATGCCGAACAGGGAGTTCGTCAGCCTCCGAACTAAAAATATGACCAGGAGTAGACACACGAAGGTGAAGCAGAAGACTATCGTGCGGTTGGAAAAGTTGAATATCCATATTTTTTTGAAGGAGGCGGACATACCGTCTTCGCCCCCGGTCCAGTGCGAGAATGCCACCAGGATAAGGAAAAATCCCAGCTGGTTGAGGGCAAGGTTAATGAGCGCAAAACATGCGCCCGTGGTACGCACTACGACAGGTCCCAAAATAAGTCCGATCGCCGCCCCTGAACTCACTGCGATCAGTAGCGCCAGAAAGGCATTCCCCGACAGATACTCCCCTGATAGGGCAAAGGCATACGCCCCCACTCCCAGATAGAGCATATGGCCGAACGACAGCCTGCCCATATAGCCATACAGCAGGTCATAGGCCAGCACGAAGATGCAGAAGATCATAAAGTCAATGCTGCGGTCCATCGAGATAATAGGCGCCAGCAGCAGAAAGAGAACTGCGATGACGAGCAAGTCAAATTTCCGCAAAATTCTAAGGGTGGCGTTGAGCATGGATTTTCCGCCAGTAAGGGAGCGGCCGTTATGCGTTACAAATAAGTCTCTAGATAAGCTTGATTTTGGACATCGGCCGGATCGGAAAGCTCAGCGGCTATGTGTCCTTCCTTCATGCAATAGACCCGGTCAGCGAATCTGGAAACCACGGAAAGATTCTGTTCAACGATCACCATAGACACTTCGTCCCTCAAAAGTTCAAGGGCTTTCAAAACCTCTTCGATGGCCCCCGCGGCCAGACCTTCCGTAGGCTCGTCGACAAGGAGCAGGCGAGGTGAGCCCACTATCGCCCGGCCGATGAGCAGGAGTTGCCTTTGGCCTCCCGAAAGGCCTCCTGCCTTGCTTGCCAGGAACATGGATATGTTGGGGTAGACCTGGGCTACCAGATCTATGGCATCGATGAGCCTCACTTTGGCGGCGTAAGCAGCCAGTTCGATATTCTCTCTGACCGTGAGTTTGGTGAAGACCCGTTTGTCCTGAAACACGTACCTGACGCCCAGACGAGCTACCTGATCGGGAGGCCTTCCGGATATTTCCTCCCCATCAAATTTAATACCGCCGCTTAAAGGACGCAGAAAACCGGCAATGGTCTTCAACATGGTGCTCTTGCCGGCTCCGTTACGGCCAACGATAGAAACGACTTCCCCATGCCTGGCGTGCAAAGATATCTCCGAGAGAACCCGGGCGCTCCCGTAAAAAACATTGATCCGGTCAACCGACAATAACATTCTATGACCCTTGAGGCATATTTGGGGGGCGACAAGTCCGGTCGCCCCAATAAACTCGCCGTACCGCCTCGTCGCACAGAACTGATTCGGGAAGGCCATGTGCAATAAACCGGCCCTCGTGCATGACGCTCAAACGCGTAATGAGACCCATGATGCGGGTAATTTTGTGCTCAATGATCATGAGCGTGAACTCATCTTTTATCCGGTGGATCAGATCGAGTACATCGGTAATCTCCACCTCACTCAGGCCGGCAAACGGTTCATCCAGTAGAAGCACCTGAGGTCTTAGAGCCAGTGCCATGGCGATTTCGAGTTTACGTTTATCGCCATAGGAAAGTTGGGAGGTGGGCAGATTCATCTTCTTGGCAATACCCACTCTCTCAAGGGCATAACTGCATTTATCTACAATGTGGGGAGGATGGGGATCGCCCAGGAGCCGCCACAGCAGTCCTTTGGATTCCTCCTGAGAGTGGACGACCGACATGACGAGATTGTCGAGAACCGACAAAGAATCAAGAACAGAGACCAATTGAAACGTTCGTATCAATCCGAGAGCAACCCTCTTATGGGTGCTCTTGTTGGTGATATCGGCGCCGAGGTAAGTAATGTTTCCTTCAGAGGGAGGGAAAAGGCCTGTGAGGAGATTGAAAAAAGTTGACTTGCCGGCGCCATTGGGTCCGATAATACCCGCAACCTCCCTTTTTTGGAGTCTATAGTCCACGCCGTCAACCGCCGTAAGGTCGCCAAAACGCTTAGTAATTCCGTGACTTTGGAGAAGGACCTCTTCCGGCATCAGGGGTTCCTTTATAGTATGCTGGAGAGAGCGTGTTATGTAGAGAGAGGTCAGGAAAGGACCAATGGATCCTTTTCCTGACCTCAAGGTGAGATTCAGACATCAACGGTCTAAGAGACCGGTTGCCGGGGTTAGTATCCCAATGACTTTAAGGACGGCAGGTAATCTTCACCGGTATAGGCGCCGATGACCTTCACCAAGTCCCACTTGGGGTCTTTGCGTTCTGACGCACCTTTGCCCACCACTACAAAGGCATTGTATTTGAAGACCGGTTGGTGGTCCTCACGCCAAGTCCCTTTGCCCTTCATCGATTCGAAGGTGGGCTTTGCCATGATGGCCTTGGCTACGGCCTTGCCTTCATTGCTCTGTGCAATGGACAGGCCCCGCAGGGCTTCCTTCGTACCGGTGTAAGCCATAGCCGAATAGGGATCGGGAGGATACCCGTATGCCTTGGTAAACTTGTCGGAAAAGGCGCGGGCCTGCTTCACGATGGCTTCATCCGGAAAGCCGCTTAAATCATAATACCAACTCATGAGGGAGTAGACGCCTTCCATAGCCTCGGGAGGCACGCCGCTACCAAACACATTCGTCATCCAATCGAACCAGATCTTAGTCTTCTTCTTCAGACCGGTCTCGGAGGCTTGCTTGAGCACGTTGATCGCGTCGGTGCCCCAGTGCGCCAGCATGACGATCTCAGGATTCATCTCCATGATTTTCGTCATATAAGGCGTGAAGTCACTCGTTCCCACCGGCGACTCCAGGTACGTTACTGCGATACCCATTTTGTCGAAAGCATCCTTGGCGCCACGCCATTGATCCTGGCCAAAGGCATAGGCTGGACCGAAGAAGACGATTTTTTTCAACCCCAATTTGGTGGCAATATAAGAAGCCCCGGCGTAACCGATGGAATAGGCACAGCCGTGCACGGCAAAGGTGGTGGGCGCCATCTCTGCTTTCTCAAACATCTTCAAGGCCACCACATTAACCGGGAAATAGCCTATGGGGTTCCGTTCAACTTCTTTATTGAGCGCCCCACTGATAGGAGCAAAGGTCTGCCCGACCACGACATCGGCCTTGTCCTCGTCGACCAGTTCGCGAAAACGACGGATAGCCACGTCCGGTTTGGTCTCATCATCTTTAACGATGTACTTGACCGGGACCTTTTTGCCCCCCCAATCGAGGCCACCGGCCGCGTTAATCTCATCGATGGCCAACTTGGAGCCGTCCAACTGAACCGGGCCTACCGGGGAGGCTGCTCCGGTAAGACCGTATATCAGTCCAACTTTAACTTCTTTTGGCGGCGGCGCGGCCATGGCTGCAACCCCGAGCGTAAATAACACGCAGATCGACGCCGCTGCAACCACTAAACCCGTCTTTCCGGATCTGATTCCAGCCATAGATGCAGCCCTCCTGTTTTCCGCTAAGTCAATTTATCTGGTGAGTAAAGAAGTCGCCTAAGAGATGGCCGCGAGGAACTCCTTACTCGTCATTACTTTGCCGATGCGGGGAAAGATCACCTCTTCGGCATAGAGTTGCTCACGGTCGGTATCAGTCGCAGTGCAATCTTTAATCAAGATCACCCGATAGCCCAAGTCGTAGGCGGAACGAGCCGAAGATTCCACGCACCAGTTGGTATGGAATCCGGTGAACGCGACATGCTCGATCTCGTTTGCACGCAGGAGGTAGTTCAGTGCAGTTGAGTGAAAGGCATCCAGGGTCAGCTTGCCGCGCACCAGGATATCTCCTGCTTTCGGTTTCAGGGGCTCGATGATCTCAGGGCCCGGGGTCCCTTCCACCCAGGCGCCGGTACCCCAATCGGCTTTCATCTCCATTTCTATGCCGCGCAGGCCCTCTGTTCCAGGTCCTCCCGGTTTTAATTCAGGAAAGCCGGGCTTAAAAGCCTGAAATGGGACATAGATGATCTTCACCTTGCCGCGCGCGCCATCCAGGAGGGACTTCAAGTTATTGATAACGCCCCTTTTGGCTAACTGGTCGGCAATGTACTGATACATCGTGCCCCCAGGGCTGAGAAAGTCGTTTTGGGCCTCAATGAGAACAATGGCTGTTTTGTCGGCCGGCAACTTCATGGCTGTATCCTTCTGCATGGGTAGATGTGTATGAATAGCGGGTAGCTGGGCGGGGGACCTTATGTCACCGCCTCCCGAGCTGCTTCCAGCGGCCTGCGTTCACGTCTTCCTGAATTTGGGCCAAAATATATTGGTTATGACTGCTGAATTCACGTTCAGCCTTTTCCGGGTCGCGTCCTCGGAGGGCTCGGAGAAGTTCAGCGTGGTGGTCAATGAGCTTCAGGAAATCGGGCTGCATATGCAGGGTCAAGGGGCGCATCTTATGTTTGATGGTCACGAGGAATTCCTTGAGCCATTCGTTGCCACAGGAATCATATACGGTGGCATGGAATTCAAAGTCCAGCTTTGAATAAGCAAGGATATCGCGGTTCTCGATCACTTCTCTCTGCCTTTGGAGGCATTCGAACATTTTTTGGAGGGAGCTGTCGTTAATGCGGGCAGCCGCCAGCCGGGCCGCCATGCCCTCCAGCACCTCTCTTAGCGCATAAAGGCCCACGACCTTCTCAGCGGCGAGAGATGACATGAATACGCCTCTGTTGTGAATATTATCAACGAGGCCCTCCTGTTCCAATCGCCTCACTGCTTCCCAGGCAGGGGTGAGGCTCACATCGAGCTCTCTGACAATGCTTTGGATATTGAGGCGGCTCCAGGCTGGAATCGGTGATCAGCTATCATCTCCTTCAAGACGGCGTAGATCTGATTGCTGAGCTTTTCCCGTTGCAGCTTTGCCACTCATTCCTCCTGCGCGTGTAACTATAGAAAACCGCCACTGAATTGGCAACGCTTTTTTCATATTTCATGAAGACTGAATCATGAAGAAGTCCATCAGAATTCAGATCATCAGACAAGATAACGGTTCATGAACTCCAGGTCCGGATCCATTGGGATGCAGAGGGGACTTGGGATACGCCTTCTAAATTAGACCGCTCTATCCTGCTGATTCCGATGAATTAATGGGTAGTTTGGGGGATGAGAGATGATACCGCACCGGGTCTCCGGAGGCAAGGCCAGAGCAGTCGGGGATAGAGTGAATGCCTCCATCCAAGTCTCCCGGGCGACTTGCTCAATGAATCCCCGGATTATCGAGTGAGGAAATGTGGAAGTTAGATTTCGAATTGAACATGCAAGTGATATGTCAATTAGACTGGTTTTCGCATTTCATACCGAGTTCAAGATAGTATCAAGTGATACCTGGCGGAGCCTTGAATTCTTTACGCCCCCCACACCCCCTCCGCCTGGCGGAGCCTCGAGATCTATGTGGCGCTCCGGGAGGCGGGCCCCGCGCGTGCGCCCGGCGGAGCCTGGAGATAGAGGGGAAACTTTCCGCCGCTCAGTTTGCGGTTATTCGTCGCTCCTTGGTATCATTCGAAATTATGCCTTTTTCTTCCGAAGTTTCGTCCGTTTCGGTTTGCCGGCCGTCACTGTCTCAGTTGCCGCTTTAGCGGACGATTGGATTTTCTTCTGCCTTCTTGCCTCAATATATTTCTGCAGCTTCTCTGGCAAGCCCCTCTTCTTCGCTGCTTTGCTTCTGGCTTTGGTCAATGATTTTGCCGCCAATGGCGTCCTCATCGAAAACCCGTACTTCTTTTTATATTCTTTCTGCCCCATACCATGAGAGACCAGATGCTTCGACGAGAGCTGTCTCACCTCAGCCCCACATTCAAGACAGATTACTTTGTCGTTTTGGATAGAATTTGCCGGGCTGAGCACGGGTTTGTCTTCTGTTGGTGCTTCTCCAGCACCTCCCGCAGTCGGAGCTAACTCAATTCCTCCAGCCTCAGCTTTTTGCATTTCCTGGAGAGTCCTGAAAACCTGCCGAAGAGAAGAGGCAATATCGGTTGCCGACATTGATGTTAAGGAAACTTGTGTCTGGACGATGTCTGATGCGATCTCGATGAGTTTTTTTGTCATTGGAAATCCTTATCTGAGAAATAACCGAAAAGTTAAAAAATGGCGGCGACAAAGGGCCATTGTAAGTAACTACAACATAAATGCAATTTGTATTTCAATCTTGTGTTTTGTCTCGGTCCGAAAAAGTGAGTGGGAACAAACATGAAGGCAATGCTTGCCCTTTACTGCTTCAACCACACGTAGGTGACATAGCCTACTGAAATAAGGAAGAGCAGAAAGAGAAAAGGGGTCCATCCCTTAAACAACTCAGGCCACATCGATCCAATGGTTATACCGAGGGAGAGCAGGGCAATTTTGAAGATACCCGCTTGCCACCACTTGAGCGTAAAATCCTTGAATATGTTCATTTGAGGCTCCCTTACCATCTTTATCATCGACCATTTAACTCATCTGAATTATATCGCTCCCGTTGGATTTGGCGCGCCTGGCTCGAAAAAAAGACTATTTCACGCTAAGACAGCTTGGCAAAGACCCTGCCGTTTCCGCATTTCAGATTGAGCATGCCACCTATCGGGACACCTGGACCCGCTATCTCGCCAAACGTCCGGGGCTTACGGAGAAGATAACAAGATACACGGTGTGTGAGCAAAGGTCACCCGGAAAGATACCGACCAAGAGATTGAATGGAATCCGGTCTCGGGGATCTGCATGGCCAGGGTGTCCTATCTCCGGATTGCTGCGGCGCTCTCGGAGGCTCAGGATGTGTATGGACTTGCAGCGTACTGCAAGAAATATTACAACACTTCGAAGGGGGCCGGGGTGGAAGAGGAGTTCGTCGAGAATTATGAGAAGTACTGTCATTAGAAGGGAATTGGAGGGGTGCTCCATCGGGAATTAGTGATTAAAGTTCTCCTTTGAAGGTGGTTGAGGGGGATGTTGACCCGCATCCTCCGCCGTAAAAAAAGAAGTAACGACGCATACTTGTAGCTTTAAAAAGGGGGAATAATGCCGAAAGCTGTTATGATACATACGATTGGGGGACCCGAAGTCTTGCGTTTCGAGGAATACGATCCGGGGATGCCCGGTCATGGCGAAGCGCTTGTCCGCCACGAAGCCATAGGGGTGAACTTCATAGATATCTATCACCGGACCGGCCTCTATCCTTTGCCCCACTTGCCGGGGGTAATCGGAATGGAGGGAGCGGGAATAGTCGAAGCTGTCGGCAATGGGGTGAGCGAGGTTTCGGTCGGAGACCGTGTAGCGTATGCGGGGCTTCCTCCGGGAGCTTATGCGGAGGTGCGGGTCATTCCGGCTCATCGTCTGGTTGTGCTTCCTCAAAGCATTTCCACGCGTCAGGCGGCCGGCATGATGTTAACGGGAATGACCGCCCGATACCTCCTTCACGGGTGTTACAGGGTCAAACCGGGCGATACGATCCTCATCCATGCGGCAGCGGGAGGCGTGGGGACACTTGTATGCCAGTGGGGAAAGCACCTCGGTGCAACGGTAATCGGAACAGTTGGGTCGAAGGAAGAAGCCGAAGTTGCAAGAAGTAACGGATGCGACCATACGATCCTTTACAGGGAGGAGGACTTCACATCCCGCGTAAAGGAGATAACGGGTGGAAGAGGTGTTGACGTGGTCTATGACTCCGTGGGCAAGGAAACGTTCATGAAGTCCCTGGACTGCCTGAGGCCTATCGGCACAATGGTGAGTTTCGGACAATCGGGTGGGACAGTTCCTCCATTTGACATCGGCATACTCTCCGCCAAAGGGTCCCTTTTCCTCACCCGGCCGACCCTTATGACCTATACTGCCAGGCGGGAAGACCTTCTTGCACATGCTAAAGATTTGTTCGACGTGGTGGGAAGCGGGGTTGTAAAGGTGCAGATAGGGAAGACCTACTCCCTGGCCGACGCGGGCATGGCCCATCGCGACATGGAATCCCGGCGTACTACCGGCTCCTCGATTCTCATTCCATGACCGGACTTACACCTCTTTAATTGTCATGACGATAGCGAGATGTCAGCCTGGCCCTACCCCGCTGACATTACAGTAAATCTGTGTCCAAGAAAATCGAGCCCGCTATAAGGCCCGATTAAAAAAGCTTGTTCGGCTATAGACTCTGCATTATTATTTCCTAATAGCGTTACCTCCACAACCGTCAGTCCAAGTAAAGGAGTCCAGTATGAATCTTGGGAACAAGCTTGCGGCTGAATTCATAGGCACCTTCTGGCTCGTATTTGGAGGATGTGGGAGTGCAGTACTTGCTGCGGCATTTCCCAAGGTCGGCATCGGATTGCTCGGAGTTGCTTTTGCCTTTGGCCTCACGGTGCTAACAATGGCCTATGCCATCGGACACATCTCCGGCTGCCATCTCAACCCCGCCGTTTCCGTCGGTCTATGGGCCGGCAGACGCTTTCCGGCTTCCGACCTGCTGCCATATATCATGGCTCAGGTGGCGGGTGGTGTTCTTGCTGCATCGGTGCTTTACCTGATTGCAAGTGGAAACCCGGCCTTCAATCTCAGCAGTGGGTTTGCAGCCAATGGCTATGGCGAACATTCACCAGGAGGTTACTCTTTGCTTGCCGGCTTTGTCGCAGAAGTTGTGCTTACGTTTATGTTCCTGCTAATTATTATGGGGTCGACGCACGGGAAGGCGCCACAAGGCTTCGCACCAATAGCGATCGGATTGGGTCTCACTCTTATTCATCTGATAGGGATTCCCGTGACCAATGTTTCGGTCAACCCAGCCCGCAGCACCGGCCCAGCCCTGTTTGTAGGCGGATGGGCACTCATCCAGCTATGGCTCTTCTGGGTAGCTCCTCTAATCGGTGGGACCCTAGGCGGGGTCGTGTATCGGATCTTGGCGCCAGAAGCTGTTGTCGAACCTGCAGTGACCGGCGACTGATCGTGGTCCGAGGCATTTGGTGAAGTAGTACTATCACGGAGAGATCCCAGATTTTTTGGAAGCAGCTATCTCAGTTTTCTTAATCCCTCGTTCACCGCTTGGAGATCAAAATGTTCAGCGTCAAAGTCCTCATCAGCCCAACTTAGCAAATCTTCATTTTCCTCATGGTCTGAGTCCGAAATGGCTTCCAGAAAATCGATGTATCCCCAAGTGCCTCCAACATCTTCAGGTGGACATGCCCTCTCGCCTCCCAAACAAACAGGGTAGAATTCCTTGTGCTCTGCATGTAAAATTTTCTCAACTTGGATCCTATGCTCCCTGTTATCGCCGAAGTCGTAGACGTAAATGAACTTCAGCTTCTCCTTAAGGACTCGTTCAAGTTTGATCCTTCGGGAATCCTTGCAGTCGAACTCGAATTCGGGATCTGGTATGCCATAGTGGACACCGCCTACTGTGAAATTATAGAGGTGATAATCCTGCCATCCCATGGCCGCCTGCATGATTTGGTGAAGCTTGTGGAATGTGATGCTGCATGGAACAGCGAGCCTTCTCCAGATTGGAGGATCGATTTCCAGAAGCGTGACCTTAAGCTGGAATGCGGTCTTGGGGAGATTAAGTTTCTGTTTCTTTCCGTCCATAAACAATACCTTTTCCGATCTCATCATTGCAGGGCGGGATTTCCGATCACACTCAACGGATTACAATAAAATCATGCCGTCTTCTTCCGGCTGGCTCGTCTTTTGACTTTCTTCCCTGTTTCAGCTGCTGAGACACTCGATTTGGCTGTCACCTTGGCCTTACTTTGCCTTCCTGCCTCTATCGCCTTCTTCAGATTCTCGGGCAAGCCCCTCTTTTTAGCTGCTTTGCTTCTGGCTTTGGTCAATGACTTTGCAGCCAGTGGCGTTCCCATCGCAAAACCATATTTCTTCTTATACTCTTTCTGTTTCATTCCATGGGAAACGAGATGCTTCGACGTGAGTTGTCTCATCTCAGCGCCGCATTCGAGACAGATTACTTTGTCGTTTTGGATGGAATTTGCAGGGCTGAGCACGGGTTTCTCTTCTGTCGGCGCTTCCCCGGCTACTTCCGCAGTCGGAGCCAACTCAATTCCTCCCGCCTCAGCCTTTTGCATTTCCTGGAGAGTCCTGAAGACCTGCCGGAGAGAGGACGCAATGCCGGTTGCCGTCATAGGCGTTAAGGAAACTTGTGTCTGGACGATCTCTGATGCGATCTCGATGAGTTTTTGGGGCATCTGATTATGCTCCTCCTGGAAGCATGTGAAATGATAATTGTACTTGAACGCAATTACTCTGCCGACCTGGAACCTTCACCTTTGCAATGGTGAAGCCATTTTCTTCATTGGTGTAGATGATCCTTTCGATCTGTCCTTGAAGTGCGGTCAACATGCTATCCTCTTCGAAAAATCCATTCCCGTAGTGTGTGCAGAATATATATCACAGAACTGAGGAAGAGAGGGTTTTAACCGGCTAATGGGCAGGGGATGTCCTTTTCTCCGCTGGCTCCGGAAAGAATCTCCGATCTGAAATGAGCTGTTGGTTATTCGACCGGCACGGAAACCTAAACTATTCATTACAGTTATGTGGAGCTTGCCCTCTAACTGTAAACCGGGTAAGGTATCTTCCGGCCGATGAGCCACAATTGTGAGGAATAGACATGTTGCATGCAAATTCACGGGATCTCGCCTTGTATGTTACTGACCACTGGGGCGATACACGGTTATTCGAATCGAGCAGCGTAATCGATTGCGGCCCTGGGGATTCTCTCCCTGATCAGAACACTCTCGATCATCTCATCTCATGCTGTTACCAGGCAAGCCTTCTGAGGGAGGAAGGCAGACCGGTGCGGTTCCGTCTCATTTTGAGAGAGCCCGGCTGTTTCGACGGCAAGGATGGTCCACCTACAGGTCTGCATCGACTTCTGTTTAGCGAGCCGCAACCTTTTGATGAGAACGAACTACAGAGGCTGTCTCCTGCGGCCGATTTTTATCGATCTCTGATTGGAGTAAGACATGGCGCTCACGAGGGTCTGCAGATCTGGGGTATTGTCCACTCCGGGTCTCGATGGGTCCAAAATGTGTACGGCGGAAGGACGATCGCACCTGCTCTACCCCTCTCGCTGGTCGTTTACGTGACTGATCCAGGTCGAATATCCGTCTGCAAAGGCCCTTTGACGATTGCAACAATAAATCGTGGTCAGATCGTTTCCCCTACACATGAAGTCTTTGGCTCAGCCTGGCTTTCCGCCGGTTCTGCCTCAATTCGCTCCAGGCTGTGGGAGTTACACATAGCGGCAAAGGATGCAGCCAAAAAGCCCTGGGCGGATCTCAATCCCGGTATTGTGAGCACAATTGCCCAACAAGTAGCCAGGCGTATCATCAGTTCTGTCAGAAATTCCGGGCACGGTGGCACAATCCTCGTGATCCCTCCGGAAATGGTTGAGCAAGCGTTCGAGGAAAACCCATACTTGAGCATTGAATACAGGGTGACTGATGAGGCCACACGAAAAAGATTTCAGACGTTGTTGGTGAACCTTATGAACAAACTTGCCGAGGTGTATGGCCGGAAGGCAAACAAAGGCAAGTCCGTTGGATGGGATGAGTATGTGGCCAGCAACGAAGAATCCCTTGCTTTGTTGGATGAGGCTGTTTTTGATCTTGCGCATCTTTTTGCAGATTTGACTGCGGTGGATGGTGCGGTAGTATTCACCAGTGGGTTCGAGTTGCTGGGGTTTGGGGCTATGATATCCGTGGGACTGAAGGGGGTTAAGACAGTGGCTCGCGCATTGGATATAGAGGGGCTTCAGACAGAACAGGTACACTCCGGAAGCTTCGGTGCACGGCACCGGTCTGTGTTCCGTTTTTGCAATGCCGTGCATGAGGCAATTGCTATCGTAATCTCTCAAGATCGGCTGGTGCGCTTCGTCAAATGGAAAGAAGGCATGGTTACCTATTCGGATCATGTCGCAACAAGCATCATGGATTTTTAGTAAGACGCTGCTCCGTTAAAAGATGGTCCTACCTCAGTGCAGGACTGAGAATGTTCCGCCTCAAAAATGTCCTTTGAGCGGCAACCACTTAAATTACCTTCAGATTAAAGGCGAAGAATATTAAAGGAGGATTTATGGTTTCAAAGATTCTTGTGCCGACAGATGGTTCAAAGACGGCTCGAAAGGCAGTCAGGTATGCGATTGACCTTGCAAAACAGTTAAATGCCTCGGTAATTGTCCTGAGCGTTATTGATAATCGCTCGTTTATAGCCCAGACAGTTCCTGCCATAGATACTCCAACGCATGTAATAGAACCTATCGAGGATTATCTGCGCGAGGCTGCCAAAGGGTATGCTGGAGAGATAAAGAAGCTGTGTGATGAAAGTGGCGTCCAATCAGAGACAGTTATAACGACAGGGCACCCTGTTGAGGATATTGTGAAAGAGGCTAAAAAGTCAAAAGTAGATCTCATTGTTATGGGTTCCCATGGTAGAAGTGCTTTAGCAGCCGCAGTACTTGGCAGCGTTGCCTATGGAGTCATTCATAACAAGACAAAGATTCCTGTGCTCATCGTGCGGTGAGGCTGATAGTGGGCATCTCGCCTTCAACGCTGACGTTGAAATACGTGTCGTGATGACGCCCGTGGATCTTAGAAGGTTGGCCAGTGTCCAGTATTATTCCAGCGAGGACGAACGCGCCGAAGTTCCACTAACAGCGCATTCACTCACTCAACAATCTGGGTACACATAGAGCAAGCCTTCCGGGAGTCTTGCATGGAGGCATTCACTCCATCCCTGACTGCTCTGTCCTTGCCTCCGGACGGCCGGTGCAGTATCATCCCTCATCCCCATTTGCCCGCTTTCAAGTGTTGGAGCAATGAATGACTTTCACCAAAGCCCATCTCGCAGAAGCACTCTTCGCCAAAAACATTTTCACAAAGACTCAGTCGGCCCAGATCATCGACACCCTTTTCGAGCTGATTAAACAGTCCCTGCAAAACGGCGAAGGCTCATCACTGGATTTGGGAAGCTTTCAGTGAAAGAAAAGCAGCAGCGTATAGGGAGGAATCACCAAACTGGGAAGCCGATTACACTGCCATCTGGGAAAGTGGTGACATTCAAGTGCTCCAACGTTCTGCGGGCCGCGATGAATGGGGAGGGTGACTGAAGACGGCGATTACATTATGGAGGTAGGATATGCCGATGGTGACCAATAACCGGCTTACCAACCTTCGACCACAGTCATATAACAATCGGATGTGCTCACCCTGCATCATGCAAGCGCGGCAAAAAAGACAGAACTCGCTAAAAGCTCCATGACTGCATCAGGCCAATACCGCCGGCCGGGGCGCTGCTCGTTCCATAAATTCGCTCATCAATTGATAGCTGCTGCCTTG
>Ga0187849_1002445_pt1 | contig 17741 bp, 16 predicted proteins | sample June2016WEW_4_10_2_FD_132412 | JGI IMG/M metagenome (GOLD analysis project Ga0187849, IMG submission 132412) | Peatland microbial communities from SPRUCE experiment site at the Marcell Experimental Forest, Minnesota, USA - June2016WEW_4_100 | ecosystem: Environmental > Terrestrial > Soil >...
CTCGCGCCCAAGGTCCACCTTTGAGCGTGACGCTTTCCGGGGCCCTCAAGCCTTCCGGCGGGAATGACCCCTCCAAACGACTTCCATTGCCAGCCACGGCTCCCAATTCCTCGGCTTGACGCGCCCGACATCCTCACGAACTTACGCCGGGCTGTACTAGGGCGCTTTCCACAGCCCCACTATGCACCAGACCGAGCGTAGAGTCCAGCGGAGAGCGCAGATATTCTTCGGCTGGCTTCCGGCGCCGAAACCGACGTCCCGTCAGCAGCTACCGAAAACGACCTGAACAGTTACCAGCGACAAAGGGCTTTCCCACCGGGGGGACAAAACGCCGAATTCTCGGCGACGGTTTGGACACCGACGAAGGAGGTTCCGTGAGTTCGGAGGAATCATGCTTAGTTGAGTCCAAGGCGACCGCGGAATTTTGGCGGTGCTGGCCTTCTTCGACTGCGGCGTCCATCGCCCAGGCGGTCATGTACTCGGGGTTGAAATCGTAACCCTTCTCTCGCCAGTAAGCTGCACGCTGTTCGTTCTGACTCCGATCGTGCTCCGCCCAGTCAGAGGCAACACAGGAGAGCAATGGGAGAATGGCGACGGCGAGAAGAAAGGCGTAGCTTAGGGCTCGCTTTCCGTTCGCAACTCTCAGAGACGGAGCTGAGGAGATGGACGAAAGGTCGCCATAAGGAGCGTTATTCTTCTGCGCCGTCTCCTGGTCTCCGGCGACCACAGTTTTGACGGTCCGACTGGCGGCAAGCCAGTTGCGAGTTTTCATAGTTTTCAGCGTGTTTTCGGGGCCGATCTTTACCGTGCCGGCGGCACCCGCCACCCGGTCGAGGTTTGCTCACTCGAAGCAGCCTTCACCTATTGCGTCGGAAACGGCTGCGGGTTTCTTACAGATTTGGGTGGGCGGTTTTCGAGTATTCCGACATGCTCCTCGTGAGAGGACAGAAGTGCATCGGTGCTGGAGTGGGTGAGGCGCTATGCGCCTCAAGAAGCCCCGAAAACCAAGGGCCGGGTTCTTCCTTGCCGCAGCTTTACTTCCACTGTCCGGTCAACGTGAAGGAGGCCCAGAAGCACGGGTTTGAGAAGTCCTTCGATTGGAGCAGGGATAACTGCGCCTCGCGCCAAGCTTTGGCCCGCGGCTCGCCGGAGCGCCAGCACCGGATGAATTCCGTCATCAGCAGGCCCGTCGCCTTGTCGCTGACCCTCCAGTGGCTCGCCAGCACCGTCTGGGCGCCGGCAATCCGAAACGCCCGGCGCAACGACACCACCCCTTCGCCAATCCTCACGTCGCCGATGCCGGAGTCGCACGCGCTCAGTATGACCAACTCCGTGCCCTGGAGGTTAAGCAGCGATGCCTCCAAGCCGGTGAGCAATCCGTCCTCGGCGACCGCGTTTGTGATCTGGCCTGCGTGATTGGCCCCGGCCAGGGCAAGACCGCACCGGACCATCGGGTTCTCCCAATCCCCGCCCGGTTGCCGGCTCCATGGCGCCAGGCCAGGAGAAAGCAAGAACGCGTCCCCCAAAGCATTCGTGCGCTTGAACTCCTGGTCTGGAAGAAAGAAGCCGTGTGTCGCCAAGTGCAGCACCCGCGGCGACACCGCCGCCTTCAACTCCCCTTCGCGCGCATCCGGCCCGACCCGCAACACGCATTCGCCGCCCAAGAGCTTTGCCACGCTGCGCGCCTCAGCCTCCGCTCCTGGCAACGGTGGAAACCTGCTGCCGCGATAGTCCCGGCTGAGCGAAGGTGGCGCGGGCATCCTGCCCGCGAGTAGCGCGAACCCGTCCTTCGGACCGCCCAAGCCCGCGCTGGCGACGCCTCCAGGACTTGAGATCTGAGGGCTTAAGCCGGGGGCTTTCGACAAATCCAGATCGAAATCCGGCCCGCCCATCACCAGTACCGGTCGGAGGCGGGACATGCGTGCTTCCTGTCCGGCTCCGTTTGTGCCTGCTCCCGGCAGATTCGATCCAGGCACAATGGCGGACTTGCCCCCGAGCCGCGCGATTTCCCGCCCGCTGGTCACGTAGCTGATCGTCTTTTCCTCGACCAGAAACTTGTCGTCGAACCGCAACATCTCAAACGGCACCCGGCTCAACTGTCCGTCCGGGCGGCCAGCCATTTAGTTGTCCGTTTGAACGTGTTCTTGCAACGGTAATATCCCGGAGCCCTGTTGACTGCCGGCGCGACGCCGGGGTCGATCACGAAGAGGCTGCCGTGATCGACATGCCTCCCGATTTCCCCAAGCAGCGCCGCATCCACATAAACGATGCCCAGGCTATCGTCGGTTTTCGCCTCGAAATCTTCCGTGTTCACGACCCGGATCAAAGAGTCCTCGAAATCCAGTTGCGTGGTGCAGAGCCTGTCAATCTCACGGCGCCGCAGGCCCGCCCCGAGCGCGAGCAGGATTACTTTCCATGCCTCGGGGTCGGTTTCCTCCAACTCTTCCTTGGCAGTCCGCAGGAGGTCTTTCGATTTAATGGTGGACACGTATTTTGTGTTGCCTTGTTTCTCAAGGTCCACGCCCTCGAATGGGTTTGGCGGAACTGGCAAGCCGTGCTCCCTTAGCCGGCGTTGCATCCTCCTGCCAAACAGGGTCCGCGCATTTAGCAGGAAGGTATTCACGTTGCGGCGGGCACGGAGTTGGTGAAGCGGGTTGTCGCCGGCCAGTTTCACGAAATCCTTTTTCCACTTCTCGACGAATGGGCTGTGCCGATACAACCAGGATGGGCAATTCAACACGCCGTTTGGACGCTGCGAAAGGCCGCATTTTCCACGCGAGGAAATGCTGGAGTTTGCGGCCAGGCTACACCGTTGACGAGGCGGCTTTACCGGGAGGCCTCACAAATTGTTCCGGTGCTGGTTTCCCGCACAATAAGCTGCGATGGTGAGCATCGGGGAAAGACCGCAGGCGCGGCGGGCGCTCTTCAGGCGCTCGCCAACAATCTTGGGGTCGAGTTTTTCCAAAACGCTTTCAGACATACCTTTTACGGTTCAGAGGAAATCACGACTTCTGACTTTTGTCAATAAAACAGTTCAGAATATCTGACAATGTCGGAAACGTAACGGCAAGTGCCCGAAGAAATCCTGCAAAGGTCCGCAAGAATTCTTTGAAATGCTGATCCGGTTGCTCCTTGGGGCAATCGCATGTATGCTCAGGCAAATGTGTCTGGCAATTCCGGGGAAAATCACCAGTGTCAGCGGGGAAGATGCGCTGTGGCGCATCGGCAAAATCGATTTTGGCGGGGTTCAAAAGGAGGCCAGCCTTGCCTTTGTCCCCGAGGCCAAGGTCGGCGACTATGTCATCGTGCATGCGGGCTTCGCCATCAGCCGCCTCGATGAGGAAGAGGCCGACACGGTTTTCGAGTATCTGCGGCAGATGGCGGACCTGAGCGAATTGCCATCGGCGGGACCGCCGGAGGCCGCAAGGCAGGGAGGTCCAAAGGAAAGCGCCGGCGCGCTATGAAATATCTCGACGAATACCGGGATGCCGAGGCAGCGCACAAGTATGCCCGGGAGATCGCCCGCGTCACCACGCGGCCATGGACAATCATGGAGGTCTGCGGCGGCCAGACTCATGCTATCGTCAAGTTCGGGATTGACGAACTGCTGCCCGGGAAAGTCACCCTGATTCACGGTCCGGGTTGTCCGGTTTGCGTCACGCCGGTCGAGTTGATTGACAAGGCGCTCCAGCTCGCCGCTCGGCCGGACGTGATTTTCTGCTCATTCGGGGACATGCTGCGGGTGCCGGGCAGCACGACCGACCTGCTGTCCGTCAAAGCGGCAGGGGGCGACGTGCGGATCGTCTATTCGCCGCTGGATGCTGTGAAAGTCGCCGAGCAAAACCCGGGAAAGGAAGCGGTGTTTTTCGGCGTGGGATTTGAAACGACGGCCCCGGCCACGGCGATGGCCGTCTATCAGGCGGCCCGAAAGGGGGTCGGGAACTTCTCGATGCTCATCTCGCACGTGCTGGTGCCCCCGGCCATCCAGGCGCTGCTCAGCGCGCCGGACTGCCGCGTGCAAGGCTTCCTGGCCGCCGGTCATGTCTGCACCGTCATGGGTTACGAGGAATATCTCCCGATTGCCGCGAAGTACCGGGTGCCGATCGTGGTGACTGGCTTCGAGCCGCTGGACATCTTGCAGGGCATACTCCTATGCCTCCAGCAATTGGAGACCGGCCGGGCCGAGGTTGAGAACCAATACACCCGCTCGGTCCGCAGGAAAGGCAATCTCCCGGCCCGCCAACTCATCGGCGAGGTGTTCCGGGTCGTTCCCCGCAAGTGGCGGGGCCTGGGCGAAATCCCGCAGAGCGGCCTGGGCTTGAGGGAGGCCTACAAGGCCTTCGACGCGGAGCGCAAATTCGGCATGACCGAGCTCCGGGTCCAGGAGTCTTCCGAGTGCCTGAGCGGTCTGGTCTTGCAGGGCAAACTGAAACCGAGCGAGTGTCCCGCCTTCGGGTCTCGCTGCACGCCCGAGCATCCGCTGGGCGCCACCATGGTTTCTTCCGAAGGCGCCTGCGCCGCCTACTACCGATACCGGCGCGATTCGGACTTTCCATCATGCGCGCTCTAAACGACTTCACGCCGGCTTGTCCCTTCCCGATTCAGAACTACCCGCGCGTCCTGCTGGCCCACGGCGGCGGGGGCAGGCTGATGCACCAACTGATCGGCCGGATGTTCATACCGGCCTTCCGCAATGCGCTGCTGGAACCGCAACACGACTCGAGCGTGTTTGAAGCCGGCGGCCAGCGCCTGGCCTTCACGACCGACTCTTACGTGGTGCGGCCCTTGTTTTTTCCGGGGGGCGACCTCGGCTCGCTGGCCGTCCATGGAACGGTAAACGATCTCGCAATGTCCGGCGCCCGGCCGCTCTATCTGAGCGCCGCCTTCATCATCGAAGAAGGGTTGTCCATGGAAACACTATGGCAGATCGTCTCCTCGATGCAGCAGGCCGCCCAGGGGGCCGGCGTCCAAATCATTACCGGCGATACCAAGGTGGTGGACAAGGGCAAAGGCGACAGCCTGTTCATCACCACCGCCGGCGTGGGCGCGCTCGAGCACTCCCTGACGATTGCGCCCCGGAGCGTCCAACCCGGCGACGCCATCCTGCTCAACGGCGACCTCGGCCGCCATGGCATGGCCATCATGGCCGTGCGCGAGGGACTCCAATTCGAGAGCGCCATCGAAAGTGATTCGGCGCCCCTGGCCGAGGCAGTGCTCGATTTGGTCCGCGCCCGCATCGAGATCCATTGCCTGCGCGACCTGACACGCGGCGGCCTGGCCAGCGCGCTCAACGAGATCGCCGAAGCCGCCAACCTGACGCCGCTGGTCGAGGAAAGGCTCATCCCGGTGCGCGAGGACGTGCGCGGCGCCTGCGAAATCCTCGGGCTGGACCCGCTGCACGTGGCCTGCGAGGGCCGTTTTGCCGCCTTCGTGCCCGAGCGCGACGCCGAGCGCGCCCTGGCCATCCTGCGCCAGCACCCAGGCAGCGCCGGTGCCTGCCGCATCGGCAACGTCACCGCCCAGCGCTCCCCCAAGGTCCTCCTCAAAAGCACCCTCGGCGTCCAGCGCATCCTCGATATGCTCAGCGGCGAGCAGTTGCCCCGCATCTGCTGATCAGAACCTTTCGCACCCCGAAGAAACCTCTCATTAACACCGCGGCTTCAGCCCGGTGTAGAGGGGCGCCAGGAGCGCTGCAACCGTTTCAACGGTTTGCGGAGCAGAGCGGAAAGCCGTTAAAACGGCTGGAGCGTCTCACCGTCCGTCTTTGCTTGCCTTCCCGGGAGGAACGCCTAAGTTTTCAAAAAAGATTCTCGTGCTCCTTATTCTCTTGCTGCCCGTCTCGTTCTGTCTGGTTGCCGCTTCGCCACGCGGGGAAACATCCGGCGTCGGCGCGGCTGGCGCGCCTTCGCCGACGATCGAGTTAAACAAACTCGCATTTTTCCTCGGTCGCGAGTATTTCGTCCTGCGGAGCGGGCGGGCGCAGATGGTTGTGCAGGCGGACCGGGCGGACCTCGGGCCGGCTTTTACGTACCTTCTGTTTGACGCGGAGAACGCCCGCCAGAGCGCGGCCAAAGAGGGGGCGTTCAACTTCGCGCCGGGCCAGGGGTTCGCCTCGAGCGGGTTGGTGGTGGAATTGGGCGGATTTCCCTTTACGGCCCTGGGCCACCGCACCGAGACGCGCTGGGTGTCCGAGGAAGGCATCCCGGCGGCGGAAGCGGTTTGGTGGGCCGGCGGTGTGCAGGTTTCCGAGAGGATTAGCGCCCTCTGGACCAACGGAGTTTATCGGCGCGCCATCCGTTTGGCGGGCGCCCATCTGCTCGGGGAGGAGAGCGTCGTATTGCGCCTGGCGCTGCCGCCGGGAGAGCATCGGCGCGAGGGAGCGCTCCTGCTCCAGAATGGTGGTGGCGCCCGCACTGCGCTGGCCGTGCTGGGCAATGCCCCTTCTCAGGTCTCGGAAGAAAAGGGCGCGCTCGAGATCGGCCCGCTGGCGGTTACGCCGGGGGCCGTGGCGCAAGTGGATACTTTGCTCTTCGTTCAAGTCCCGTCCGGCGACCGGCAGGCCCTGCTCGAGTTCGCGCAGGCCACGGTGTCCTCCGCGGCCGCCGCTGAATTGGGCGCGACGCGCCAGGGTTGGGCGGCGGCTTCTTCGATCACCACCCGGGACCGCACCGTGCAGGAGTTGTTCGACAAGGCCCGGTTTGGCCTGCCGGGGATGATTGGGGACGACGGGACCATGGACGCCGGCATTTTCGAGTACGGCGCGCAATGGGTGCGCGACACCTCGAACACCGCCCTCGGGGCGCTTCATGCGGGGCATTTTGAATTGGCCCGCGCAGCCCTGGTCCGGGTCCTGACCAGGATGATCAGCGGCGAAGGCGCAACCATGATCGCCGGCGGCTTCGATTCCCCGGACCGCGAGCAGTTTGACCAGATGGGCGAGCTGCTGCATTGCCTGCGCGACTATTGCGACTGGACCGGGGACGAGGGACTGGTTCGCGAGCATCGCAAACTGTTGCTGGCCGTGATCGAGCGCCCGCTCCAGCCGCAGTTCCGCGACGCCACCGGCATGGTGCACAACCGCCGCGAATTCTGGGAACGGACTTTTGACGATGCCTATGAATTGGCCTATCAGACCTGCGTCATCCTCGGCCTTCGCGAGGCCATCGCCCTGGCGCCCGCGCTGGGCGCCCAGGACCGCGTGGGGCGGTGGAGACAGGAGGCGGAGCGGATCGAAAAGGCCATGCTCAAGCACCCCACTCGCGCGCTGGTGGACGGAGGACGCCTCATCAAACGGCGCAATCTCACCGGGGAGGTGGCGGACCGCCTGACGAACTTTCCCGGCTTTCAATCGGACGTGCCTCTGAGCACCGAGAAGCATCACCGCCTGTTCCCCGACGCCTCGGTGGCTCTGCCCATCGCACTGGGCGTCGTCGAACCGCGCTCCGAACTGGCCCGCCGCACCCTCGACGACCTCGAGCAACTCTGGAACACTCGCTGGTCCGACGGCGGCTACGACCGCTACCACACCAGTGCTCAGCCCGATCAACCCGGCCCCTGGCCCTTTGCCACCTGTTTTATCCTGCGCGCGCAGCACCAGGCGCGCCTCTTTGACCGCAGCCGCCGCTCCCTCGATTGGCTCAACACCGTCCAGGGCGGACGCGCCGGGGCGTGGTTTGAGGAAATCCCCTCCGTTCGCTCCCTCGGCCGCTCCTGCGGCCTGGTGCCGTGGACCTCCGGCGAAATCGCGTTGTTTGCCGTGCGTCATTACCTCGGCGTTCGGTTCGAGAACCGCGCCTTAGTCATTGGTCCGGCGCTCTATCCCGGCAGCCCTCCGGTCTCTGCCGACCTCCGCTTCCGGCACGGACGGCTGCGCCTGGACATCGACGGAAGCGGCCCGATTCGAAAGGCCACCCTCAACGGCCAACGCCTGAGATTCGAGAAAGACGGCTCCTTGCGACTGCCGCCGGACTTCGAGGGCGGGACGGTGGTAATCCAGACGACGGGGCGAGGCTGAAGGCCGCAGTCCACAGTCCACAGGCCGCAGGCCGCAGGCCAGGGGCCGATGCCGCCGCTTGGGAAATGACTGTGGGGCGTGGACCTCCGGTCCGCCGGGTTGCGAGCCCTCTCCGTAGAGCCTGGGTCTGACCTATACCTCCAACTGCTTTGGTGGTATTGCCCAGATGCGCCGGAGTTCGGGCACATCCGCCAAAACCGGCTTGCCATGAATAAGTGGAATTGGATATGGTCTAACAGTCTGGCTGCACATCGAGCAGTTCAGTTGTAGCGATTGCAACGTATGATAGCGAGAAACTTCAAATGGCTCGGTTCGGTTGCAGCGGCAGCGCTGCCGCTGCTTGCGGGCTATGCCCAAACACTCGCTCCGACAGAATCTCCGACGCCGGCGGCTCCGCCGGCAGTCGCGCCGGCTGGGCCCAAGCCCGGCGATGCCGCCCCGCCGACACCGTCCGGTTTTGCTGCGAATGTGGCCGAAGTGGTCAAGCTGGCCCGGTCCAGTGTGGGAGACGAGGTGGTCATAGCCTTCATCAAGAATTCACCATCACCTTATCGCCTTAGCGCCGGCGATGTCCTTGCCCTCAAGGATGCCGGGCTCTCCTCGCCCGTGCTGGCGGCGATGCTCTCACATGATACCGCGTCGCGTCCCCGACATGAGGCCCTCCCCAGCACGCCACCCGGCACGCCTGGGACTTCATCTCCCTACACCTACCAACAGAAGCTCTACGGGCCGCTATCCGATGCGGAGGCTGCGCCGGCCAATCCACCAGCGCCTGCGCCACCCGGCGCGCAGCCGGCCTTTCCGGCTCAGCCGGCGCCTCCGGCCCAGCCCGTTCCACCCCAGCAGCCTGTAGCGCCAGCCCCGGTCTTGGTCCAACAGCCGCCCCCGGCCCCGCGCGTGGAGGTCGTGACCGCAGCGCCGGGACCGGGTTTCTATTGGGCCCCGGGCTATTGGTCGTGGCGCGGTGGCGCCTGGATTTGGATCGGCGGGTGCTGGGCCCCCCGGCCTTACCCCGGCGCGGTCTGGCTCGGCGGACGTTGGGGCTGGGGTGGGCGGGGCTATGTTTGGATCGGGGGGAGGTGGAGGTAGGAGGGGTGAAGTATGAGGCCCGGAGTTCAAAAACTACCCTGGGCCGCGTAACCCTCCAAAAGTGCCCTTACGCAGCCCCCCATTTCTCTTCCCTCGACCTGGCGGATGGTTTATTCTTTCGGACATGCAGGTGCAAGCGACCCAGAATTTGATCTGCGACTTCCTCAGGGAGACCGGAAAACCGGTCCCCGTTGGGGAGGTGATCGACTATGTGCTGTCAGTGAAGCGCTATGCCGGGCAGACTCCCAGGAAAACGGTCAACTCAATCATCAGTAGGAGCCAGCGCATTACCAGGAAAGGCGGCCTGTGCTCGCTCGCTCGAAGAGGCAAGGACCTCTGAGATATCGCTGCCTATTTTGAAGACATATGACTGCTCAGTCAGCGTCGGCTGATAATCCGCGAGCTGTTTGTCGAGGTAAGCTCTCGTTGCTGGGTCGATGTCCGACGAAATGCTGTTTCTTCGCTCCTGAATGCAAACCCGCGCGGTGACAGCACTGCCGGCGAAAAAGTCCAGAACCAAGGAGCCCGGATAGGACAGGCCGCGAACGATGCGAGTAATAAGCTCGCGGGGCTTCTGCGTTGGGTGCCCGACGCGTTCAACCGAATTGCTGTTGAGGCGGCCGATCTCCCAGACGTTCGTCGGATTTTTGCCCTTATCGATGCTCTCCGGGCGGAGCCGTCTGTCCCGCTTGTAGGCGGCCCTTGTTGCCTCATCAAAAGGCATTCGCACGGCATCGAGGTCAAAGAAGTATCCTTTTGTCTTGGCGAACCAGGCTATCTCCTCGTGTCGATTCGCGAAGAAGCGGTGCGCCGACATGCCGTTTTTGTAGTACCAAATGATAAAGTTTACCAAGCGCATTCCGCTGTGCCTGCGCATGTGGCTCACGATTTCAAGCAGGTCCCCAGAGCCGGCCTCGCCCTGGTACTGCAGGCCCCCGAAAATCGCGATGCTTCCCGAGGGGCTCAGCACGCGCTCGCTTTCCTGCATCCATCGGGCGGCCCACCCGATGTAATTGTGAAACGAGTCCCAAGCGGCGACGTTGATGTTATAGGGAGGGTCGCAAACTATCAGTTGAACGGAACTGTCCGGCAGCGATTTGAGCAGTTGCATGCAATCCTGCGTCAAGGCGGCATGGTGGGTTTTCGTGACCTTATTCCGGTCGTAAACCAAAGCCGAAGAGTGAAGCAGATTCTGCTTCTTCAGCGCGTTCATGGCGATATGCCCCGAGTTAAAATGAGACCGGTTAGGCATGTTCAGCTTTCGTGGGTTTCGAGATGTTTGACGTGGTAATCTTTCGTGAGAAACGCCGCTCCGAAGAGCTCCCTGAGGATGCTCAGGTCCTGGGAACCGACAACTGAGGCATCGTCCGGCCAAGCCTTTCTGACTGCGGCGAGACGGGCACTCAGCTTCGACGATTCTTCGCGGCCGCCAGAGCGGACCAGTGAAGGTAGTAGTAGCAGGGAGTTGATCTGAACGCTGGAACGCTCAAGCTCCACCACCCCGCAAGCGGCGAGGATGTTCAACAGGAACGGGCACCGCCGCTTGGAGGCTTCGACGGTTGCCTCCTCAATGCCTTCCTGCTCGCAGAATCGCCTAACAAAGGGCGCCTGGAAGAACCGCTCGTAAATGGTACTCTTTTCGACGACGCTCTCTCTGACGACGTGGTAGAGGTAGGCCAGCATTTGTTGGACGGCGTGCATGCCCAGCAAAACGTCTCGCATGACCTTCTTGGCCCCAGGAGATCTCCGCGCCGCTTGCAGCAGCAGCCTGTTATAATATTCCTCTTCCTCCGCCATCCGTGAACTAGGGACGTCTCCCTCAAAAGGGAATCTCAAGTCACATTTGCTGAGCATGCCTTGAAGCACCCGCCGAAGTTCTTTGCCCGCAGGCGTCAAGAAAGGCGTGAAACCGCCCTCAACCGGAGCGGTCCGGTCGTCTTCAAGGATGCCCAACTCCATGGCAGCCTGGAGCTTGTACTTTAGCTGGCGCTGGTAGTGGCTAACGCGTTCGTCGTCGCGGTCGAGCTGGCCACGCATGCGGATAAACCGGTCATCCAGATGCGTTCCTGCGCGGGAGCGCAGGCCAAAGTACCAGAGGATCGAAAGGATGTGCCCGAGGTGCGTCCCCTGTGGGTAATGATAGCTGGCCTCTGTGTATTCCCCCACGTCCTGCAGGAAGTCCCTCCAATTGCCCCATTCCATAACGTAATAGCGGCTCGGGTATTCCGTGGCATCCAAATCCTGTTTCGTTGGCTTCCGCTCGAGTCTCTCCGCGAGGGCAAAATAGGCCTCTTTGAGATCCTCCCGATCCACCCCCAGGTCTTCGGCATCCTGGCGGTTTAAAATCTCCTCTACTTTCTCGTCAAAATGGACCTCGCAGCCGGTAGAGTAGGCATAGATGACCTTTTTGCTCCGTCGCCCATTTTCATCAAGACCCGCCTCAACCCTGGAGAATTTCGAAAGGTACTTTCGAATCTGGTTTGCCCGCTTGTAATTGCCGATGAAGTCCAGGGCTCGCACCCGATCCTTGCCGGAGCACAGGCGAAGCCCGCGGCCGAGCTGCTGCAGGAACACCGTTTTCGATTCCGTCGGGCGCAGGAATAAAAGCACCCGAAGATTGGGGAAATCGATGCCCTCGTTGAATAGGTCCACCGTGAAAACGACCTGAAGCTCGTCTTTCCGGAACTTCGTTATAACCTCGTCCCTGTCTGTTTTCCCGGAGTAAACGGCCGCTGCGGCCACCCCGTTTTGTTTGAAAAACTCCGCCATGCGGTCGGCGTGGCGTATGGACACACAGAACCCGATGGCCTTGTCCCCGCTCCCTTTGTCCTTTTCCAGATAGGCTTTGAGAATCGCCTCGTTGCGCTCCTTGATGATCAGGTAACGCTCCAGGTCGTCCACCCGGTAGCGGTGGTTTTGGAATCGGATTTTCGAGTAATCGATGTCGTCCGTGAGCCCAATATACGTGTAAGGGACCAGATAACCCCGGTCGATAACATCGGCGAGGGGGATTTCGTATACGTTGTTGTAGTCGAACAGCTCGAAGATGTCCTTGCGGTCCGTCCGGTCTGGGGTGGCGGTCATCCCGAGCATGAACCGAGGCTTGAAATGGTGCAAAATCCCCTGGTAGCTCGGGCTCTGGCCGTGGTGGACTTCATCGACAACCACATAGTCAAATGCATGCGAGGCGAACCTCCCCAGAATGTCCGGCTGCCTCAGCGTATCTTTGCTCGCGAACAGAACCTGGCAATCATCCGCCCCGTAGTCTTCGGCACCGGTAAGCAGGCCCTCCTTGAATTTTCCGTAAACTCTGCGGTAGGCTTCGATACTCTGAGTGAGGATGTCAAGGCGGTGGACCAAGAAAAGCACGCGCCCGCCGACCTGTTTGGCGTCCAGAGCAGAAAGAATTGTTTTCCCGGTGCCGGGTGGCATCACAACAACCCCTTTCGACCATCCCCGAACCTTCCTAGCGTGGTCCAGGGCCTCCGGGCCTCGAGCTGAATCGCGTTCGACTGCAGGCCGCGCTTGCTGAGCAAATGGGGCGCGTGTTCCTCCAAGAAGTCCCGCAGAGTGTCCATCACGATATTCCGCCAATGACGGGCTTGGAGCTGGCTGTAAGAAAATCGCACGAGCCGGTAGCCCTTGCGCAAGATTTCATTTTGCCGGAACAGGTTGTCGTCGAACATCTCGTCCGGAATGATGCCCTCGGCGTGGTAGGTCTCCCCCTTTGACCTCCAGGGCGATTTTTGACCCTCCACCATGATGCGCGAAATCGATTCTCCGCGCTTTGCCCGTCCGGTCGATGAACACGTACTGCGGCTCGATTTCGCCAATTTTCTCCCCAACCAGCGGGAACAAGAATTCGTCGATGAAGAGCCTCTCCGAAGCTTGCGTTATTCGGGAGCCGTATTTCTCGTAGTACTCCGACAGAATCATCGCCTGCACACGAATACTTCAGTTGCAAAGATCTGTCGAGGTCCAAGTTACTAAACAAGCCAGCCGGCCAACTCCCCAGGACGCAACCCTGGTCGCTTGGCGGCTGTTGCGAAGCTGGCAGAACTGCCGGCCGAGGAACTCGAGGCAGCCAGCGGCTCCCGCCCTCCCGAGAATTGCCCAAGTATTCGGGGCGGTTTCGTTTCGCCCGAAGGTGTCCCAAGGTCCCCAAAGTTTACCAGAGCCTTCCTTGGGTTCAGGTGCGCCTGGACGCGGAAAAAGGCTTGCCTTCATAGGGCAAGCATGCACAAATGGGGACACGAAAGCACGGCAAGACGCAAGCAACAACAACCAGGCGGACTCCCGTTTGCTTGGGTCGGGTTTAGCCGGACACATTGTCGTCTGAAGCATAGTTCAAAAACCCCAGCCTGATCGAAGTCCCACACAGCTATGAAAACCATATCGAGCGAGACCAAACTCACGCGCCGCAACTTTTTGAGCGGCACTGCCTTGTCCACTGCCACGTTCATGATCGTGCCCGGCTCGGTGCTGGGCCTGCGTGGGGCAACTTCTGCCAATGAAAAACTCAACCTGGCGGGCATCGGCATCGGCGGCCAGGGCGGAGCGGACCTTGCCCAGATGGAAAGCGAGAACATCGTCGCGTTGTGCGATGTGGACCAGAACCATGCCGCGCACACGTTCAAGCGGTATCCCAAGGCGAAGCAGTTTACGGATTATCGGGTCATGCTCGATGAGATGAAGGAGATCGACGGCGTGGTCGTGGGCACCCCGGATCATCATCACGCGTTCGCCTCGATGGCAGCCATTAGCCACGGCAAGCATGTCTATTGTGAAAAGCCGCTGACTCACTCGGTTTGGGAAGCGCGCCAGTTGGCGCAGGCTGCCCGCGCGGCAAAAGTGGCCACACAGATGGGCAACCAGGGCCAGGCCTCGAGGGAAACCCGCCGTCTCTGTGAATACGTCTGGGCGGGCGCCATCGGCAAAGTGCATCAGGCCCATATCTGGACTGACCGCCCCTCCAATGGCTTGTTCAACGAGTACTGGCCTCAGGGAGTCACCCGCCCCAAGGACACTCCCTCAATCCCCTCGACCTTGGACTGGGATTTGTGGCTCGGACCGGCTCCTTCGCGTCCATATCATCCGGCCTACCTGCCCTTCGTATGGCGCGGTTGGTGGGACTTCGGGACCGGCGCCCTGGGCGACATCGGCTGCCACTCCATGGACCCGGTGTTCCGCGCCCTCAAGCTCGGCGCGCCCCTCAGTGTCCAGGCCTCCTCCACCCGCGTCAACGAGGAGACCTTCCCGCTCGGCTCGATCATAACCTATCAGTTCCCGGCCCGCTTCGCCACGCCGCAAGGCAACAACTATCATGTCCATGGCCTGAGCGACGCCGCCAGCGGCGCGGTGGAAATGCCCAAGTGCAAACTGGTCTGGTACGACGGCGGGTTGCGTCCACCCCGCTCCGAGGGCCTGCCCGAAGGAGTCAAGATGGGCGACAACGGGCGGCTCCTGGTCGGGGACAAAGGTTTCATCCTCAACGATCAGATCTACCCCGAGTCGTGCGCCCAGGAGGCCCGGGATTTGCCACGCACCATCCCGCCCTCCGAGGGACATTACAAGGAGTGGATAACGGCCGCCAAGGGCGGCAAACCAGCCGGGGCGAATTTCGATTGGGCCGGTCCCCTGGCCGAATCGGTGCTCCTGGGCAACGTGGCCTTGCGCGTCCAACTCCGCGAAGAACTCACCCTTTACCGGCTGCTCTGGGACTCGAAGAACCTCAAGTTCACCAACCTGGATGACGCCAATAAGTTCGTCCGCCGCGACTACCGCCCCGGGTGGAGCTTGTAGGAGCCCGGGCTCTTGAAGACCGACGACGTTGTCTCGGCCCTGGCGTATTCGTTCGCGCAGGCCCACGCGGAGCCGGGGCGGGCCGATTTGCAGGCGCCTTACAACGACCTTGCCCGGTTCATTCTCTGCCAGCAGGCGAAGCTGCCCGATTATCTGCGCGCCCCCATGCGCGCCGCCACCCTCGGCTTCGATCTCGCCGGCCTGCTTCTCACCGGCGGGCCTTTTCATACTCAGCCTCCGGCCAACCGCCGGCGCCAGGCAGAAGCCTGGAAAAACTCCCGGCTCGGTTTTCAGCGCGACTTGATGCGCTACTACGAAAGCCTGGCTGTCCTCGCCCTTTACAGCCGCCAGGTCCAAGGCCCTGAGAGCGGCCCGCCGGCGTTGCCTGCCCCGATGCTGACCGAGTGTCGAGTGTCGAGTGTCGAGTGCAGAACTGAGGGCAGCCCCCGGGCGTTGCCTGGCCCGATGCCGACCGAGGGGGTCATTTCGGTCCCGGCGCGGGAATCGCGGTGCGCCATCGCGGTCGTCGGCTCCGGGCCGGGCGGGGCCATCACCGCCTGCCTTCTCGCGGAAGCGGGCCGTGATGTCCTGCTCATCGAGGAGGGCCCTTTTTGCCCTTTGGAATCCTGCCCGCCTTTCTCGAAAGAGGAGATGCTCCGCAAATACCGCAACGGCGGGCAGACCGTCGCGATGGGCAGAAACAAGGTCGCCTACGTCGAGGGCTGTTGCGTCGGCGGCGGCAGCGAGATCAACAGCGGCCTCTATCACCGTGCGCCCCCGGAAATTCTCGAGTTGTGGCGGCGCCAATTCAAGGTCTCCGCTCTCACCGAGGCCGACCTGCGCCCGCATTTCGAGGCCTGCGAACGCGAACTCTCGGTGTCCCTTTTGCCGGGAGCAGCCCCGGCGGCTTCGCTCAAGCTCCACCAGGGCGCATCCAGGCTGGGCTGGAAGTCGCTCGAGGTGCCCCGCTGGTTCCGCTACGGCCCCGGCAACGCGGCCGGCGGCCAGCGCCAGTCCATGACCCGGACCTTCGTGCCGCGCCTGCTCCAGGCCGGGGGCAAGCTCCTGCCCCAAACCCGCATCCAGCGCCTGCGGCGGCAGGCCGGCAAGTGGCTCCTCCAGGGCAGCCACGCCTCCGCGGGGGCGTTGCGCATCGAGGCGGAAACCGTGTTCTTGTGCGGCGGCGCCCTGCAGACCCCGGCCCTCCTCCGCCGCAGCGGCATCACCCGCAACATAGGCAATGCCCTCCAAATGCACCCCACGGTCAAGATCGTTGCCCGTTTCCCTGACCCGGTCAACGCCGCAGACATGGGCGTGCCGGCGCATCAGGTCAAGGAATTTGCGCCCCGGCTCAGTTTCGGCTGCTCGATCAGCTCGCCTCCCTACCTGGCCCTGGGCATGATCGACCACCCCTCCTGGGCCTCCGAAGTCCGCCACGACTGGACCTGCATGGCCAACTATTATGCAATGCTCGCGGGCCAGGGGCGCGGCACCGTGCGGCCCCTGCCGATGTTCGGCGACCCGCTCGTCCGCTACCAACTCGGCGAACCAGACCGCCGCCACCTGGCCGAGGGCCTTGGAAAACTGGCCGAGGTCCTCTTCGCCGCCGGCGCCCTCGCCCTCTATCCGGGCCTGGCCGGCGGCCCGCGCCTGCTCTCGCGCGACGACCTCCGCCAATTGCCCGAGATGCTCCCCAACGGCCTGGCCCGCCTCATGACAGTCCATCTCTTCTCCTCGTGTCCTATGGGCGAAGATCAACACGTCTGCGCCACCGATTCATTCGGCCGCGTTCACGGGTTCGACCACCTCTTCGTCAACGATGCCAGCCTCTTGTGCACGGCCCCAGGTGTCAACCCGCAAGGCTCGATCATGGCCCTGGCCCGTCGAAACGTAATTCATTTCCTGGGCTGACGACGGAATCTGGTTGCGCCAGGGGCGGGTTGCGGCTAAAGAAGCGTTATGGTTTTCACGCGCATTACCTGCGACCCACGGCGGATGAACGGACAGCCCTGCATCCGCAATCTCCGTTTAACAGTGCGCCGGGTTGTGGAAGCTGTCGCGGCTTACCCCGACCGGAAGGACCTGAACCGTGAGTACCCCGAACTCGAAGAAGAGGACGTTCGGGAGGCACTGGCCTATGCTGCCGCGAACCTGGACGACAAGATTATTGACCTCGCGGTCCAATGAGGCTGCTGCTCGACCAAGGAACGCCACGCTCGACCGCGGCCCTCTTGCGCCAAGCGGGGTTTGACGTGGTCCACACGGCCGAAATCGGCCTGGCTGAGGGCGCTGACGAGGAGATTCTGCGCCGAGCTTCGCTGGAAGGCCGCGTTGTAGTCACTTTGGACGCGGATTTTCATTCGCTCCTGGCACTGTCGCGGGCTGCCAAACCCTCCGTTATCCGAATTCGCATTGAAGGACTGAGAACAGAGGCGCTCTGCCGCGTGCTGCAGGATGTCATTCAGCAGTGCGCGCCCGATTTGGAGACAGGTGCCATGCTTTCGGTGCAGCAGAGTCGAATCCGTGTGCGCCTGCTTCCTATCGCCTGATGATCCAACCTAAAAACGGCAGCTCATGAACCCGTTGCTTCCCTGCGGTTAAATTGCTTGTTCCAGGTCCAATGCCACGCGACCCAACCAATCAAATCCTGGTCACCGGCGCGCTGGGCTGGCTGGGGTCGCGCCTGGTCGAAGCCTTGGTTGGCGGGCTGCCGGACTGTGACGCGCTCAAGGAACCGTGCCGCGACGCGCGCATCCGCTGCCTGGTCCTGCCCGGCCAGGACGCCTCCGCGCTGGCCGGGCTGTCGGACCGCATCGAGGTCTTCACCGGCGACGTC
>Ga0187849_1002459_pt1 | contig 17684 bp, 15 predicted proteins | sample June2016WEW_4_10_2_FD_132412 | JGI IMG/M metagenome (GOLD analysis project Ga0187849, IMG submission 132412) | Peatland microbial communities from SPRUCE experiment site at the Marcell Experimental Forest, Minnesota, USA - June2016WEW_4_100 | ecosystem: Environmental > Terrestrial > Soil >...
CGGCATCGACGACCTGGTGGTGCCGCAGAGCAAGGCAAGCTTAGTGAGCGCCGCGGAAAAGGAAGTGATCGAGGTTGAGAAGCAGTACCAGGAAGGCGCCATCACCCACGGCGAACGTTACAACAAGGTGATCGCCATCTGGTCAAACGTTACGGACGACGTGGCCAACGAAATGTTCCAGACGATGGAGAAGCAAGACACCACCGGCCAGATGAATCCTATTTATATCATGGCGGACTCCGGGGCACGCGGTTCGAAACAACAAATCCGGCAACTCTCCGGCATGCGCGGCCTGATGGCGAAGCCCTCCGGGGAAATTATTGAGACCCCCATCACCGCGAATTTCCGCGAAGGCCTGAACGTGTTGCAGTACTTCATTTCCACCCACGGCGCGCGCAAAGGCTTGGCGGACACGGCGCTCAAAACCGCGGACTCCGGCTATCTCACCCGCCGGCTGGTGGACGTGGCGCAGGATGTGATCATTTCTGAGTTTGATTGCGGCACGCTGGACGGAATCTACGTGGAGCCGATCGTGGAGGCCGGAGAAGTGGTGGAACCGCTCCGCGACCGCATCGTGGGCCGAGTTTCGCTTGAGCAGATCAGGGACTATGAAGGCAATGTGATTGTAGAGGTCAACCAAGAGATTAATGAGGACCTGGCGGCGGCCATCCAGGCGGCCGGCATCGAGCGCGTCAAGATCCGGTCGGTGTTGACTTGCGAGTCGCGGCGCGGCGTTTGCGTGCGGTGCTACGGGCGCAACCTGGCCACCGGGCGGGTGGTGGAAATGGGCGAGGCGGTGGGAGTGATTGCCGCGCAGTCCATCGGCGAGCCGGGCACGCAGCTTACCATGCGGACTTTCCACATCGGCGGTACGGCCAGCCGCATTTCGGAGCAGAGCACTCTGGAGGCGAAGAACCACGGATTCCTGAAGTTCCACAGCGTTCAGACCGTCATGAACCGCGAAGGTGCCCACGTGGTCATGAATCGCAATGGCGCGGTGGCCATCGTGGACGACAAAGGCCGCGAGCGCGAGCGCTACTCGGTGGTGTACGGAGCCCGCATCAAAGTGGCGGACGGCACCCCGGTGAAAATGGGCGATATTGTTGTCGAGTGGGATCCTTACACGTTTTCGATCCTCACCGAAGTAAGTGGAACCGTGCAGTTCAAGGATCTCGAGGCCGGAGTCACCGTGCAGGAACAGGTAGATGAAGTCACCGGCTTGTCGCAGTGGGTGGTGAAAGAAGCGTCGGAGGAGAAGTATCAGCCGCAAATCGTCATCCGCAACGAAAAGAAGGGGACCAAGAAGTACTTGATGCCCTCGCGCGCCCACTTGATGGTTCAAGAGGGCGATGAAGTGAGCCCGGGCGATGTGCTGGCTAAGATCCCGCGTGAAACCACCAAGACCAAGGACATCACCGGGGGTCTGCCGCGCGTGGTCGAGCTCTTCGAAGCACGCAAGCCTCACGAGCCCGCGGTGATTACGGAAATCGATGGCGTGGTTCGTTACGCGGACGTGGTCAAAGGCCAGCGCAAGATTCTGGTGGTTCCGGAAAAGGGCGAGACCAAGGAATACTTGCTTCCGCGCGGCGTGCACGTTTCCGTGCAGGAAAGTGAACGCGTTAAAGCGGGTGAGCCGCTCATGGATGGCCCGCGCAACCCCCACGATATTCTGGCGGTCCTGGGCGAGAAGGAACTTCAGAAGTATCTCGTGGATGAAATCCAGGAAGTTTACCGGCTGCAAGGCGTCAATATCAACGACAAGCACATTGAAGTGATCGTGCGCCAGATGATGCGTTGGGTGAAAGTGGAAGAGGTGGGGGACACGGAATTCCTGCTGGACGAGCAGGTGGACAAGTTCAAGTTCCGGGAGGAGAACGACCGCGCCAAGGTCAAAGACGGCAAACCGGCCACCGGCCGGCCTTTGCTGCTCGGAATTACCAAGGCCTCGCTGGCTACCGATTCCTTCATCTCGGCCGCGTCGTTCCAGGAGACGACGCGCGTCCTTACGGAAGCCTCCATCAGCGGCAAGGTGGACCACCTCCGCGGCTTGAAGGAAAACGTCATCATGGGCCGGCTGATTCCGGCGGGCACGGGCCTGGAATTCTACCGGAACTTCAAGCTGCTCACGGAAGCCGAGCCGCCACAGCCGGAAGCTGGAGCTGTTCCCGCGCCGACGGAGCCTGTTATCCCCACAGCGCCGGGTGCGGCCGTGGAGCTGGCCGACGAAGACGAGGCGAGAACGCAGTAAGAGTCGTCAGTGGTCAGTAGTCAGTTGTCAGTTGGAAAAACTGATGACTGACTGCTGGCCATTGTCATTTTCAGGCTTTGTCGGGCCTGGGCTCCTCCCCTCCGAGAGGGTCCTCTTTCACGTCGCGTCTGTGGGCGGGATCTTCCGAGTCCGAATCGCTTCCAGTTTCTTAAGAAACTCCTCGCGCTCACGGCGGGCTTGGTCGGCTTTCTTAGTCCTCTCCGTCACGTAGCGCTGGCCCTTCATTCCTGAATCCTGCAAAGACCGAATCCAGGCGCCCAGTTGCTTTGAAATGTGCTCTGCCTGGGATTTCAAATTCAAGATTTCAGATTCCAGATCGCGGAATCCGGGCAACCGCTCCAGCAGGCAAAGCATGGAGCGCACTTCGCCAGCCGACCCACGAGCAATATAGAGAAACGTGAGGAGTTCTTGATTGGTGCCTCTTTCAAACCCCTCCGCAATGTTGTTGGAGACGGAAACGGCGGCGCGTTGAATCTGGTCGCGAAGACTACGCTCGCGTCTGAACGGCGGTTTCGAAGTCGTCATATAGATCTGCACGGCCAAGTCAATACTGGCCTGCCACACGGGAAGCTGCTCAAATCGCTCGTATCGCAATTCGGGCCTCTTGAGTCTGGAATCTGGAATCTTGAATCTGGAATCTGGAATCTGGAATCTTGAATCTTTGCTGGCAGCACGTCAAGCACGTTACCCGCCCTGCCTCCCAAGCCGACGAAGCCGCCAGACTGTTCGATTCCGCGCCCGCCCTGCCTGCCAAGCCGACGAAGCCGCCAGACTGTTCGATTCCGTGCCCGCACTGCCTCCAAAGCGGACGGCGCCAAGCTGCCCCAGTATCACCTCGCAGGTTTCCTGACCAATCGCTTCAACTGACTTGGAACCCGCCGGCCTTTTCATACGCATCGGCCACTCGCAGCAGCCGCGCCTCGTCGAAGTGTTTGGCGAGGATTTGCATGCCGACGGGAAGGCGTGGTTCGCTGGGGGTCTTGCCGCAGGGGACGCTGATTCCGGGGATACCGGCCAGGCTGGCGGTAACGGTGTAGATGTCGGCAAGGTACATTTGGAGAGGGTCGTCCACCCTTTCGCCGAGCTTGAAGGGCGGAATAGGAGACGTCGGGGTGACGATGACGTCGACTTCGTCAAACGCCTCGACGAAGTCGCGTGTGATGAGGGTACGTACTTTCTGGGCCTTCAAATAGTAGGCATCATAATACCCGGAACTTAAGACGTAAGTTCCCAGCATGATGCGGCGCTTCACCTCCGCCCCGAAGCCGAGGTTGCGCGATTTCCGGTACATGTCTTGCAAGTCGTCGTGTTGGGGGGACCGGAATCCATAGCGCACGCCATCGTAGCGGGCGAGGTTCGAGCTGGCTTCGGCAGTGCAGATGATGTAATAGCATCCGATGGCATAGTCGGTGTGCGGCAAGCTGATGGGCACGATTTCGCAACCGAGTTTGCTGAACAGGTCGATGCCCTTCTGGATGTTGCCGCCGATTTCAGGATTCAATCCCTTGAGGTACTCCGTCGGAACCCCTACGCGGATCCCCCGGATGTCGCCGCTCAGCGCGCCGACGTAATCGTCCACGGGCAGTGCGGCGCATGTGGAATCCAGGGGGTCGCGCCCGGCGATGGTTTGCAGCACCAGCGCCACGTCGTGCACGGAGCGTCCAAACGGCCCGATGTGGTCGAGTGAGGAGGCGAACGCCACCAAACCGTAGCGGGAGACTCGGCCGTAAGTCCCCATCATACCGACGATGTCGCAGAATGCCGAGGGCTGGCGGATGGACCCTCCAGTATCCGATCCCAGCGCGACGGTCGCAAAATTTGCAGCAACCGCCGCCGCCGAACCACCGCTTGATCCCCCGGGGACGCGAGTCAGATCGCGAGGATTGTGGGTCGGATAAAAACTGGAGTTTTCCGTTGACGAACCCATGGCGAATTCGTCGCAATTCGTTTTGCCGAGGATGACGGCCCCCGCGCGCTCCAGCCTTTCGACCGCGGTGGCGTCGTAAGGGGCGACGAAATTTTCCAGGATGTGTGACGCACAGGTGGTGCGGGTTCCGCGGGTCAAAATGACATCCTTGACGGCGACAGGCACGCCGGCCAGCGGGGCGAGCGCTTCGCCGGCTGCAATCGCCTCGTCCACCTTCTTCGCCTGCGCGAGAGCGCGCTCGGGGCACAAGCTAAGGTAGGCGCGGACTTCCTTGTCCTTCTGCTCGATGTGCGCCAAATGGGCCTGGGCGATTTCGACGGCCGTCGCCTGCCGGCTCTTCAGAAGTTCATGTATTTGGCTGATCGTTAGAGTGGTGAAGTCCATTGTGCGTTAATAGCCTCTGACATCTCCATTTTGGATTTTGGATTTGCGATTTTGGATTGAAGCGAGAAAGTGCGCAAGTATCGTCCCGAATCCAAAATCCAAAATCCAGAATGGAGTTCATTCCTCCCGCTCGATGACGCGCGGCACTTTGAAACTTCCCGCGCCCGGCTCGGGAGCATTCGCCAGCGCCTGGTCCTGGGAAAAGTTCCGGCGCGGCTGGTCCGCCCGGAAGGAAGCATTCTCGGAGCCCGGATACGTGACCTGCGCCATGGGCTCGATCTCGGAAGTGTCCAGCTCGTTCAGCTTTTGCACGTACTCCAAAATGGAATCGATCTGGGGAAGATATTTCTTCACCTCTTCCTCAGTAAGCTCCAGGTGAGCAAGGTCGGCCACGTAACGAACATCTTTTTCGGTAAAAGCCATGCGTTTGACTATCTCCGAGGGCGGTTGAAATACTTGGTATAAGAGGTTGCCAGCGTCGAGGCAATCTCGGGGTCAGCTATGGAAGTCGTGTTCATCACCTGTTGCACCAGAGGCGGCGCGAACGGGGCGGTTCCGCGCGAAGGTCGTGGGGGAGAAAACAAGCCGGGTTGAGTCACTGTCTTGATTCGCAACTTCCTCACAACCGGTTGGCCCAGGAAGCCGTTGATCTCGGCGCGAATCTCCTCGGTCATGTGCCGGAGCTGTGTGCTCCACGTGGCGCAGTCGGTGGCGAGGGTCAACACGCCGGAGGCAAAGAGGGCGGGATGGGAATGTTGCGCCATGCTCTTGCCCGCGATGCGCGGCCACAGTGGAAGCAGGATTTCAAGCAGGTGTGGCTCCGCGCGGCGGATTTGTTTCCGAAACAGAGAAGGTATAATTTTTCCGATTTCATCCACGTTCGGCGTTCCTCAGCGCAGACTCTTGAAGTCCAGAGAAACTGCCAGTCTAGCACATTGCGCGGCGGCGAGGAAATGGCTTGAGATGGGCCAGTGACATTTTTATAATACGACACGCATGAAGTTGCTTCTCGCCTCCCATTCCCCGCGTCGAATCGAGTTGCTTCGCAACGCCGGCTTCGATTTCGAGGTTATTCCCAGCGGCGTCGATGAGGGGCTGCCGATTCCGGGAGAACTTCCGGAAGATTACGGCCAGCGCGTTGCCCGCGCCAAGGCGCTGCGTGTGGCCGCCCGCTCGCCCTCCGCCTGCCTGGTTTTGGGAGCGGATACGATTGTTACGATCAACGGTTTGATTCTGGGAAAGCCCAGCGGACCCTTCGATGCCGCCCGCATGCTCCGTTTGCTCTCCGGCCAGACGCACAAGGTCGTTACCGCCATCTGCCTGGTCAGGGCCCCCGACAAAATTGAAGCGCTCGACCACGAATCCACCTTTGTAACTTTCTGCGAGCTAAGCGACGATGATATTCGCGGCTACGTGGCCAGTGAGGAGCCCTTCGGCAAAGCCGGCGCTTATGCCATTCAAGGGTTGGCCTCCAAGTTCGTCACCCACATTTCCGGCTGTTATTTCAATGTAGTCGGCCTTCCAGTTCCTCTGCTCTATGGACTTCTCAAGACGCTTGGAGACAGAAGTTAGGAGCTAGGAGTTAGAAGTTAGAATCCAGGAGTCAGAAGACGGGAAACCCCACCTACTGCTTTATTCTGACTCCTGACTCCTGACTTCTAGCTTCTAACTTCTAACTTCTAACTCCTCCCCTCAGAGAATAATTCGCTCGCCCCCTTCGCGGCGCGTCACGCGCTCACGATCGAGGTATTCGAGCAGCGGGATAGCGTACTTGCGGGAAAGGCCGGTCAGCTCCTTAAAGTCCGTTACCCCCAGGCGGGGGTTCTGTGCTTTGCGGCGCGCCAGGATCTCGCGAAGCTCGCGCAGCGCCGCCTGGTGGAAGATCAGGTCCTCCGTAACTTTGTGCAGGACGTTTTCCTTCACGAGCATCCTCAGCAATTTTTCGGCGCGCGCCCGGTCGAGGCGCAGGTTCACCAGCACTTCCCGCGCGCTGGGCACGGCCAATCCAGCCTTTTCAAAGGCCGCGGCGATTTGATCGCGCGCCGCGATTTCCTCCGCGGACAGTTGAATGGTACGGCCGCCCAAACGAACCGTCTCACCTTGCACGTCGATTTTGCCCTGGATGGTCAGGGATTGCAGCAGAGCGTTGAGGAGTGTCGGCGAGGGGATAGTGTGCGCCGCCCCGCCGGCGCTCAGCTTGGCCCGCAGCTCCTCCTTGGGCAGCCCGGCCACCAGCGGATTGGCCGCATGAAACTTTTCGAGCTGCTCGAGGAGGAGCTCCGCCAATCGCTCGAAGTGCGCCGCGTGGACGAGCAGGCTGGGTGGTTGCCCGAGGAGCACCAGACGCTTCTGGGTTGCGAGGGATTTTGCCACCCGGAGAACGTCCGCAGGATTCCAGCCCGTGCGGGCCGCAAGATCCGCGGGAGTAGCTTCACCCGCCCACTGCGCCAGGAGTTCGAGCCGCGCTTCCGGTTCTCCGCGTTCCAATACGCGCAGAGATTTGAGCGTGGCAGGATCGCCGGGGCGGTGCTTGGAAGGGGCATTGTGTAGTACGCCGCCGCCGCCGATCGTGGTGACGGGGGAGAATTGCCGGATGATGAAGCGGTCACCCGGCACAAACAAACCTGGCTCTGACAGGCGAAGCTGCACAAATCCGGTTGCTCCCGGTTTCATTTCTTTGTTTTCCAACAGGACGACGCGCGCCAGCATCTCCGCTGTCCCGCAGTGGAAATGCACCTGCGCATGATTCTTCAGGGGCCGGGCGCTGGGCAGAAGGCTCAGGGTGCAATCCAGGGAGGTGGTGGGCTGGAACAGGCCGGGGGCGGCCAGCACCATGCCGCGGGTAATCTGCCGGGCCTCCGTTCCCGCCAAGTTGAGAGCCGTTCGCTGGCCAGCGGTGGCGCGGTCGGCGGGGGCGTTGTAGACCTCGATGCCGCGTACGCGCGCGCGCTTTCCCAGGGGGAAAATTTCAACTTCGGCTTCCTTCTCTACTGTCCCCGTGATCAGCGTCCCGGTGACGACCGCTCCAAATCCCTTCATCACGAATGAGCGGTCGATGGGGAGCCGAAAGGGCAGATCGGCGGGTTTGGGAGGCGCCTCCAGGCTCAGCCGCCGCAATTCATTCTTAAGTTCATCCAACCCTTCGCCGGTGCGTGCGCTGACGGCCACCATCGGTGCACCCCCCAGGAACGAACCCGCGACGAATTCCTGCACCTCCAGGCGCACCAAGTCCAGCACCTCGCGCTCCACCAAGTCGGACTTAGTGATGACGATCAGGCCGCGGCGAATTCCCAGCAACTTGCAGATGTCGAAGTGCTCGCGCGTCTGAGGTTTGATGGACTCGTCACCGGCGACGATCAACATGACGAGATCGATGCCGCCCACGCCCGCCAGCATGTTCTTCACAAAGCGCTCGTGACCGGGGACGTCGATGAATCCAATGCGCAGATCCTCGCCCAAATCCAGATGAGCAAACCCTAGATCGATGGTAATGCCGCGGCGCTTCTCTTCCTCCCAGCGGTCGGGGTCGGTGCCGGTGAGCGCCAAAACCAGCGCCGACTTCCCGTGATCAATGTGGCCGGCCGTTCCAACGATGACGTGGCGCATAAGATTTGGGATTCGGGACAAGGGACTCGGGATACGGGGCACGGAACACGGGATACGGGATTCGCGCCCGACTTGCGGCAGGTTGCGAATCGGCCCTTTCTAACTCCACAAATCGTAGTATTGCCCGTATTCCTAATGCGCGGCCTCGGGTCCCGAGTCCCGTGTCCCGAGTCCCGTGCCCCGAGGCCCGTTTACCGGCTTTTCCACCTCAGGTCCCAGCCAGACGCTGGCGAGCGTCCAATCACCGAAGCGTTTTTGCAGGATGAAATCATAGTACGCCATCGCCGTGGGGTCCTCGAAGACCACCCGCGCCAGGGCGCGGTTTTTGTCGGGCGAAAGGGTGACGCTGCGGACATCGACCGTAACCAGCGGCCGCGGTTGCCCCAGTGAGGGTGCGGCGGGTGATTTCCCAACACTCTTCTTGGCGGGAGAGGCGGCCCCGGTTTCCGGGGCGGGTGGCGGTTCCAGCGCCGGAATGAAATATGTTCGCACCGCGGACTCGATCGAGCCACCGGATTTCTTCCCCTCCGGCGACGCCAGGTACTTCGCACGCTCTTCAATGACCGCGCGGGCGTTGCCCAGGTCGTCGCGAATGACGACGTCCTGGAGCTTTTTCTCCGCGGCGAGAAGCCGCGGAAGCAGAGTCGTATCGGTGCGCACGGTAAGAGCAATCAACGCGGCTTCCGTCACGGTGCGGTCGGGTTCGTCGTCGGATTTGTTGATGGCGTCGAAGAGGATGTCGGTGGCTTGGGGCGAATCGAATTCGGCGAGCGCGCCATAGGTGAAGCGCCGCAAATTGAGGTCGCGAGGATCGGAAAGCAGTTTCCACAGGATGGGCAGCGCCTGATCGCCCCCGATATAGGCCAACGACTGCGCCGCGTACTCGGCCGTGCGATCGTCCTTCAGCGCCGCGGCGAGCTGCGGAATAATGGCGGGCCCCGCGGCAAACGTCGCGCGCAGCAACCCGTATTGCGCCTCCTCGTTCGGCGAGCTGAGGATACCGTAAAGTAGCTCCGGACCCCAATCACCGGGAAGAGGTTGATCCTGCTTGTCGCCCGCCACCGCAGGCGCAGGACCCGTCGCCCCTTCCTTTTGCGGTTTCACCGGCTGCTGCTGGGAAAACCCTGAAACCCCGGGCAACAGGCAAAGGCCCGCCCACAAACATAGCGCGCCGGCGTAAGACCGGACAGGATGTTTCTTCATCATCGGTTTACTGGACGTCGCCCGCCGGATCGCTTCCACTACATTCGTCATCGGAATTTCCGTCTAAGGTTGGATGCGAAAGTCTCAGGACAAGTTGGAGCGTCCGGCTCACACGGCCAGCGCTGATATCTCGCCACGGGCCTGGAAGGGCGGGGCTTTAGCCCCGCCGACCCAAGACATGCCTATTATTCCCCTGTCCCGCGCCCCGAGCAGTCCCGATGCATCGGGGCTGCACGGGGCGCGGGACGAACAAAGGGCAGGAGCCGCGATTTCGGCGGGGCTGAAGCCCCGCCCTTCCGGCGCGCTCCACCCCGCCGCGAAAATCGTACAATCCTCTCCCGGCGTCACACTTTGCGGTGGCCGTTCAGCAACGGAGGGAGCTCCCGCATATCGTCAATCACCAGATCCGGAGAAACCTTTTGCAGCGTGTGTGCCCCGAATCCGTAGGTGACGCCGCAGGTCCACACGCCGGCGTTCCGCCCGGTGAGCACGTCGGTATCAGAATCGCCGACCATGAGAGTCTCGCGGGCGGAAATTTGCAGGTCTTCCATCAATTTGTGCAAGCCGATGGGATCGGGTTTTTTTTGCGGAAAGCTGTTGCCCCCGTAGATGTAGGCGAAGTAGGACGCGAACCCGAGCCGTGTCAGCATCTCGCGGCTGAAATGGACGGGTTTGTTCGTCAACACCGCCATTTTGCGGTCGGCGAGTTTCTCGAGCGCCTCGGCCACTCCTGGATAAAGAGACGTGTGATCGAGCATATGGTCGCGGTAGTAAGCCAGAAAGAATGCTAACCCTTTTTCGACATTCTCGCCGGTGGCCTGTGTTCCCAGCGAGCGGCGCACCAACAGCGTGACGCCGTGGCCGACGTAGGAGGCAATTAAATCATGCGGCAAGGGAGCCAGCCCCATCTCCGTCCGCATGGCGTTGACGCTCAATGCCAGGTCCTGCTTGCTGTCCACCAGGGTGCCGTCAAGGTCAAAAACCAACAGCCGAACTTGTTTCCAGTCTGAAGTCACGGGGTTGTCCATATTTAAGCTGCGGGTAGTGGCTCGACGCCGGGCTCAAGCGCGCGTAAAACCAGAGCGGCCTGCTCCGCCGGAATGGGGTTGAAGTGGAAGCCCTCGGTACCCAGGAAGCGCCGCCGTCCCTCCACGTCCGGTTGAATTTCGATGTGCCAGTGATAATCATCCGGCACGGTTTTCCACCACTCTTTGGTGGGTTTCCACGCGTGCAAATTCGGCTCGGTGTGGATAACCAGGTGGAGGGATTGCGAAACCTTTTCCACACGCTGGAGGCAGGCCTTGAGAAAGGGCGCGAGCGCTGCCACTCGCCCCGGTTCCTTCAAATCGTTCTCGAACGAGGAGGAATGGCGGACGGGAGCCACCCAGAGTTCGTAGGAGCAGCGCGAACCAAAGGGGCAGAAAGCTACGAAATCCTCGTTCTGATCCACCAGGCGCTTCTCCTCGCGCAGCCCCTGCTGCAACGCGTCACAGTAGATGCACCGCTCGCGCTTCAGGAAATGCGCCCGGCTCCAGCGAAGTTCAATCTCCAGCAGTTGCGGCAAAACCGGCGTTCCCAGCACCTGAGAATAAGCGTGCCCTTGCAGTGTCGGAGAGGGCGGATGCTGATCCTTGAAAACCGAGACGTAACGGAGGCGGCGATCCTGCTTGAGGTCGAGGATACGGTCGCGGAAAAGTTCCAGCACGTGCCCAATGTGTTGTTCGGAAAGCTGCGCCAGCGTCATGCCATGCACCGGAGTCTCCACAACAATTTCATGTGCGCCAACGGTGTTCATGCGGTCGAACATGCCCTCGGCCCGGCGGTCCGTGCCGCCTTCCACGCGGAACAGCGGGGCACGATCGTGAAACACCCGGGCCATCCACGCGCCGGCGGAGTCACGGTACTCGCGGATGGCGTGGGGGGTCAGATGCTCGTTTCCGGGGCAAAAGGGGCAAACCCCGCCTTCATCGTGAATATCCGTCATAACCGGGCGCTTGCCCGTAACCACCCAGCGCCGAGTAAAGGGATCCAAACGCAGTTCAGCCATGTGCGCAGCCTTTCCATAGAGATTGTGTGCTCAGCGCGATGGCGCACGCGGCGAGCAACTGGCGACAGCGACGGCTGTAATTTCCTAACCTTTCATTCTAGCGTGGATTGGCCACTACGTCATCGGGGATGAGGGGGGAGGATGGGGGGCCTCGACCCAACAAGGAAGTAGCCCACGCTTCTTCTTCGTGTCTGCGGTTATTCCTGAGGCGGCGGTTAAGATCCGCGTTCTTGCCATTCAGGAAACGACGAAGTAGAATGGCGCACTGGTTATTTGGCGTTCTTGAGAGTCGAGGCTTCCAATTGGAAGAGAAGGCACTGCTTGCTTTCGACAGGCTCTTACAACAGATTCCGGGCCTACCGCCTGACCAAATACAGGCCACGCTGTCAGTATGCCGCCAAGTGGAGATACTGCCTGAGGATGCACTTCGCTGGGTCCTCGAAGTGGCGATGCTGACCCGGGAGAATCAGGCAGCCCGGGAGCTGCTCAAAGATCTCTTGGAGTTGGTTGACCACAAACTGAAAAAAGAAGGCTCCGGCGTACTGAAAAAACACACCCTGATAAAGGTGGTTAGGACCCTGCTTTTCCATCATCGAAACTGCTACCGCTTCGCGTGCGACGGGCACCTCGCACAGTTCCTCGCCGGAGTCGATGAGCCTACCGCCTTGGACTACTACAACAACTCAATCGTCGGCGCAGTTTACGACAAGCTGGGCCAACGGATAGATATTTGGAAGTACGGCGTGAGACACCTTTACAAGGATATGGCAGGGGGCCACACCGTTGCCCCTGAGTTTTTCCAAACGAGCAGGGGGAAGAGGCTTCCGTGGATAAAGCAAGTTCTAATCAACAGCACCGAGATATATGAAGAGCCGGGGAGGGGTCGGTTCGGAAAGCCGAATTTGGCCTACGTTGGGCAGACAATCATAGGCGCCGATGAGCCCAAGTACACCCAGTACTTTCTGGTGCTCGTAGAGTCGAATAGATCACGAAAGCTGGGCTTCGTCACGGCATTTCACGTTGAAGAGCACAAAGACTTGCTGAAGTTGTTGGCAGCATGGACTCCTCGAGAGGTGAAGCACGCAGAGTAGGGTTGTACACAAAGGGCTTGACATCTTTGGAGAATCGGCAGAGAATGAATCTAGTTTTTGATGGTGGATGAAGGAGGATATCCCTGCCGTCCTGGTTGAGGTGGACGAGGGTAAATAGCTTCCATCGAGAAAACCTTAGCATAGAAAAACCCGCGCGAATGCGCGGGTTTTCTATTTTTGAGCGAGAGAGCTGGCACAGATTCGCCTATGTACAGGTCTGCCATTTGCCCCGCGGGCACACAAACCTCGACGCACCGCAGGCGGTATGGTAGCTTTAAATTTCCGTAGACATCCCGGCTGGAAGTGAGGCACATGGCAGAGATACGCCCTTTTCGCGCACTTCGTTACGACCCTCGGAAAATTCCCGACCTCGGTGCGGTCGTAACCCAGCCTTACGACAAGATTTCTCCCGAGATGCAGGCGCGTTACTACGACTTGAGCCCGTACAACCTGGTGCGCATCATTCGCGGACGCGCGCTGCCGGATGACGGGCCCGAGGACAACGTCTACGTGCGCGCGGCGCGAGACTTCCAGGCGTGGATTAAAGGCGGTGTGCTGGTCTCCCAGCATGAGCCGGCCATTTATCCCTATCACCAGGAATACGAAGTCCCCGGGCAGCGCGGCCGGCGCAAGGAACGGCGCGGTTTTATCGCTTTGCTGCGCCTGGAGGACTACTCGGCGCGCGTGGTGCATCGCCACGAGGAGACGCTTTCCGGCCCCAAAGCCGATCGCCTGGAATTGCTGAAGGCCACGCGCGCGCACTATGGCCAGATCTTCATGCTTTACAGCGACCCCACCGGGGCGGTTGAAAGCCTGTTGGCGGCGCCCGCGGCGGGGCAGCCCTGGGAGCAGGTTACGGATGAGTATGGCACGCGGCACACCGCTTGGCGCATCGCCGATCCCAAGATCATTGCCGGGGTGACAACGGCCATAGGTGACAGGCGGTTGGTGATCGCGGACGGCCATCATCGCTACGAAACGGCGCTCGCCTATCGCAACTGCTGCCGGGAAACGGGCCGGGACGACAGCCGCGCGGAATATGTGATGATGACCTTCGTTCGCATGGAAACCGACGGACTCACCATCCTGCCCACGCACCGGCTGGCGCACAGCCTGGCGAACTTCGACTGGGCCAAATTCGCCGCCGACGCGCGCGCGATTTTCGACTGGGAAGATGTTGCCGTGAAGGGACCGGCAAGCGAGTGGACAGCGCAATTCCTCCCCAGGCTCACGGCGGCGGGACGCGAGCGGCCGGCAATGGGCGCCTATGCGGGTCCGGGTAAACTCGCCTTGCTGCGCTTGCGTCCGGATTTTGAACTCGACTATGCGCTCGCGGACCTTGCTCCCACGCTGCGCCGGCTCGACGTCGTCCTGCTGCACCGGCTGGTGCTGGAACGCCTGCAGGGCATCAGTGCGCAAGCCGTGCGCGAGGAAAAGAATCTGTCGTACTTTCGCGAGACGGTTCTTGCCTGCGAAGGGGTAGACAAGGGTAGAGGACAGATCGCATTCTTGCTCAATCCCACACCCGTCGAAGCCGTTCACGAAAACGCCCTCGCCGACTGCCCGATGCCGCAGAAATCCACTGACTTCTATCCCAAGCTGCTGTCCGGATTAACCATCTATTGGCTGGATAATCCGGCGGGGCTGTAGCAAAGGTGGTAGCGCTGGGCGACAGAGCCGCAAAGGAAAGTCAAAACGCAAAAGGCAAAACGCAAAAGTCAAAGCCGGGTAACGCCCCGATTCATCGGGGCGGCTCTTCTCACCGACCGTGCCCAAGTGCCGCGGACCTACAAAACAGGTCCGCGCTACTCGCTCTTCAGTTCCGCGCGTGCCAACGGTGGTAGAATACCCGCAGATCGCCAGATGCATTCCTGCTTAGGGAGACTCCAATGAGACTCCGGTCGCTCGTCCTTCTCTTGATGCTGGCCGTGGCATTGCCCCCCATTCCTACTGTCTGGGCGCAGCAGAAGTGCTTTACCGAGGTGCAGGTCAGCAACATGGTGCGGGACGGATTCGGAGACGAGTCGGGCGCGAAGCTGATCGAGCAGCGCGGGATTGACTTCGCCCCGGCGGAGGACTTTATCCAAACCCTCAAGGCCGCAGGCGCGAGCGAGGCATTTCTTAAGCCGCTGCGCGCCGCCAAGCCCCCCGAGCCAACGAGCGCAAAGAAGCCGATTAACCAGGTGCAGGTTTTCGCCCTGCTGGTGGGCCAAGTGCCGAGCCACCGAGTCACCATGTTGGTCCAGGAACGTGGAGTCGATTTTGAGCCCACGGATGACTACCTTCAGGAAGTCCGCTTGGCTGGTGGCGAGGACGAACTAATTAGCGCGCTCAAGAGCGCCAAGGTGACGAAGCCCGTGAGCGTTACGCCGGCGGCTGAGGCCAAGGAGGCTGAACTGAAGGCCGCGGAGGCAAAGCAGGCTGAGCTTCGTCAACATGCGGCCCGCGGAGCGGAATCCTTTCAGAAGAGCCAATACACGGCTGCTGAGGCCGAGTACCGGGCGGCAGTTTTGCTCGATCCCCAGAATTCCGACTTGCGTGTCGCATTGTCCCGTGCCCTGAACAGGCAGCGGAAAGTCGATGAAGCGCTGGCGGAAGCCCGCGAAGCCGTCCGTTTAAGCCCCAACAACGATATGGCCCACTACAGTCTTGGGTATGCGATGGGCAGTAAGGCCGACTGGGATGGTGCGATGGCGGAAGAACGCGAGGCGCTGCGCTTGAATCCCAATAATGACTTGGCGCACAACAACCTCGGCGTCACGCTCGGAATCAAGGGCGACCGGGACGGTGCGATGGCGGAATACCGCGAGGCGCTGCGCCTGAACCCGAATCTTGACTTGGCGCACGTCAACCTCGGCGTGGCGCTCGGGAACAAGGGCGACTGGGATGGTGACATCGCGGAGCAGCGCGAGGCGCTACGCCTAAATCCCAACAATGACGCGGCCCACGCCGACCTCGGGTTAGCGGTTGGGGTCAAGGGCGACTGGGACGGGGAGATCGCAGAAGAACGGGAGGCCCTGCGCCTGAACCCGAATCTTGCAGGAGCGCACTTCGGCCTCGGGTTCGCATTGGAGCAGAAAGGCGACCGGCGGCAGGCTCTGGAGGAATACCGCGCGGCCTACATGCTTGACCCCAAGAACGCGCTCTATAAGCGGGATTACGAGCGCCTGTTGCATCGGATGAAAAAATGATCATCAGCCGTGACAAGGACCGGGGTTTCCGCTTCTCGCGCCGCACACGTCGCAAAAGAGGCGTATGCGCCGCATGGGGTTTCGTCTTCGGTTTACGCGGACCGGTTTTATCCAAATCAGCATAAGATGAGTTAGGAGGCTTACCCGATTGAAGATCTACTGCGAGCATGGAGCTCTGACTCCCCGGATTAGGAAGTTGGGCCGCAGCCGGCGTATCGAGTTCGTGCATTTTCCCTACGACCCTGATTCTCGTTCTCGCCACATTTCTAGCATTGCGAGGCCCTCCAACGCACAGGTACAGGACCTTAATCTGCCAATAATGGATCTTCCGGGTACAATCGCGGACTATTCGGGTTCCAAACACTTCGACGAGATACTCTCAATCATCGGCCGCGAACACCGGCGAGACGCGCTACACGTTGACTCCGCGTTCAAGAGCGAGTGCTCGGCATTCATCACACAGGATTCCGATATTCTGAAGCACAAGGCGAGATTAGAAGGTCTACTCGGGATCAGGTTCTTTCATCCGGTCGCTGACCTCAGTGATCTCGAACGGTTCATCGCTGCCAATTCTGAAGCCGGCTGAGCGCTTGGAGTGCAGCGATTAGCATGAACCTGCTGGGTCATCTGCTCCCATCACGGACCGTACCCAGGGCCGCGGACCTACAAAACAGGTCCGCCCTACGCTTGTTTGAATCTGGCGGGGCGGCCTATCATCGTCAGGCCACGTAGGTGCGAGAAATGAAAATAATAATCGATCCATTAGCGATTACGACGTTCGGACGTCTCGCAGGTGTTCACGCCTTCATAAGCCTCCTCGATAATTCAATGCCCGAGGTTGAGTGGCGAGAGCGGGAAGCTCTTAAGCATGTAGCGCAGGAGCAGGATTGGGATTTCGGTGACTACAGTTTAGGGACTCAACTTATTGACGAACGGTTTCGCCACTGGATCCCTAGATTCTCAGCGTATTCAATCATCATCCTCCTGCAGTCGATTGTCGAAACCCAGCTCTTTGCCTGCGCTCAGCGTGTAGGCCAAAACCCGAACGCAACCTTCCAGGTGCGCGATATCCGCGGGGGAGTCCTGGAATCAGCCGTCCTTTATCTCAGGAATGCAGGCAGCGTGGACGTAAGAAAGGATCCTGCGTGGTCCCGGCTTCAGGACCTCCACCAGCTTCGGAACATCATTGCTCATCGCGGTGGAACGAGGGGTGAGTCTCCTGAACATCAAAAGACCTTTGACCGCCTTCTGAGTACGTACGCACCACGGCTGGCGTCAGCAGATCAGCCAAGCAGCCTGTACGGTGAGATGTGGATCTCACTCCGGCTCTGTGATGAGTTCGGCAGAGATGTCGAGGCATTCTTCTCGAGAACTTTGAGGGCCATTGGAGTATCCGCTAAGGCGATACCGGGGGTGTCCCAATGAATAGCCACCGCCAGCGCTCTCGTGACCGTCTTTTCCTATGATGACAAACCGACGGTCAATTCCAGCCGCTTGAGCTTGATGCGGTCGGCGTGAACCTGTACAAGGTCGTAGTGTGCCTGCTGCGTAAGCCAGTTTTCGGCACTGCCTCCGAAAACCTTCGACAGCCTCACGGTCATTTCGGGAGAAATCCCGCGCTTCTCGTTCACCAGTTCCGACAGGGTAGTGCGCGTGACTCCGAGCGCGGCGGCGGCCGTGATCGTCAAGCCCAAAGGCTCAATACACTGGCGCAGCACCAAGCCGCCGGGGTGGGGTGGATTCTTCATCGGCATGGTTCCAGTCTCCTCCTAAGCCCCAAAGGGGCGACCTATTACAGCCCAGGCCAACGGCCTGGGTCAACGGATTGTTTCCCGCGCCGAGCCCTGATACTGATTTGACATCAAACGTAGAGTATTAGAGAATAGGGGCAGGGGGTTCCCATGCGTCTTCCTGCCCAGATCGAACCTTGGCTGTCCACCGTAGACCTGCAAGTTTGGGTGCGAGA
>Ga0187849_1002460_pt1 | contig 17684 bp, 11 predicted proteins | sample June2016WEW_4_10_2_FD_132412 | JGI IMG/M metagenome (GOLD analysis project Ga0187849, IMG submission 132412) | Peatland microbial communities from SPRUCE experiment site at the Marcell Experimental Forest, Minnesota, USA - June2016WEW_4_100 | ecosystem: Environmental > Terrestrial > Soil >...
CAGGTCGTGATGCAGGCTGGCTCTTGCCGGTTCGAGCTTGAGGGCGACGCGGAACTGCGCCGCAGCGGCGTCGAAATCCGTCTTCTGCAAATAGGCCGTTCCCAGATTGCCTTGGAATCCGGCGTCGTCGGGCCGAAGCTTAATGGCTTCTTGAAATTCCTTGATGGCAGCATCGGCTTCCCCGCGTTGCACCAGGGACAAAGCTAAATTGTTGTGAGCCTCTGGGTCCGATGGTGTGAGTTCCACGACCTTGGTGAACGCAGCTATGGCGCGGGCGGGATCGCCGCGCCGCTGGAGCAGAAGACCGAAGCTGGTTTGCAAGGGTGCGAAATCCGGCTTCAGCTTGACCGCTTGTTCGAAGGACCGCAGAGCTTCCTCAGGATTAGCCTCTGCCTCGAGTATCCTGCCCCGGTAATACCAAGCCCACGCGTCTTTAGGATCGAGCTTGACTGCATGGTCCAGTTCTATTTGCGCTTTTTGTTGCTCGCCTTCGCTGGAAAGCGTGACGCCGAGATGAAAATAAGCCGGCTGGTAATCAGGATTTATCTTTACCGCGCCTCGAAATTCCTTTTCTGCCTCTTCGAATCGCGACTGCTGAGCCAACAGGGAGCCGAGTTCGTCGTGCAACTCAGCCTGCTGCGGCGCCAGGCGCGTTGCCTCCTTGAACTCTGCGATCGCATCGTCCGTCTTTTGTTGCAAACTGAGCGCGCGCCCGAGTGCTTGATGCGCCTGCCATTGTTGCGGTGCTAGATCAACCGCCGAGCGGTACTGGCTAATTGCCTCGTCCAGCAGTCCCTTGGCTTGCAGAGCCTGGGCGAGGTAGGCGTGAGCAATAGCCAGTTTCGGACGCAGCCGCACGAGCGTCCGGAAATGGATGATCGCAGCATCGAGTTCCCCTTGCTCGAGCAAAACCTGACCGAGCATGTTCTGGGCGTCAGCACTCTGCGGATTGAGTCGTACTGCCTTTTCAAAGGCGGTCCGCGCCGCTGACAAGTCTCCCTTCTGCATCGCGATACGGCCGGTCTGATACGGCGTGGAACTGCCGCTGTTCGCAGGGGTCTGCGCCGGTGCCGCTGTCGCGATCGGGCAGATAATGGCGATGGCGATAAAACCGAAAGAAAATCGAGAAAGATGCATCGTAGTTGGGAAGCACGTGAAACCAAGGACCCGGAAACCGCGCCTATGGTTTTGACTTTGAATTCTTCGGGAACTGCATCGTCCGGCTAATTCCTTCGCCTTCCTTCACGAAGATTAACTGGTTCGCCTTCACATCCTTCAACGTATCCACGAGGCCGCTGGGCCAGCGGATTTCGAGAAGGTCGGCTTTCTCGGCCCTGCCCAAGCCAAAATGAATGCGGAAGTCGTTTTGCGAGAGATAGCTCCCACCGCTGCGCACTTCGTCGATCTGTTGATGAGCTTTCGCTTCGCCTGCAGGACGCGTGATGCAAATCAGCCGCGCTCCAATGCCGCTACGATTCGACTTAGTCCCGATGGTGCGAATCTTGATCCAGTTATTATCCAGCTTGGAATCGCAACGCAAGAGCTGCGGATAGTCGTTGACCGTATTAACGACCGCGTCGATGTCGCCATCGTTATCGAAGTCGCCGAAAGCGCAACCTCGACACGGCGCGGGGTCGGAAATACCCGGTCCAGCCTGCAACGAAACATCGGCGAAATGTCCATTATGCAAGTTGCGGTAGAGCAACTTGCGCTGCGGATAACCTGCCTCGGTTTTTAGTTGCTCGACTTCGGGATAGACGTGGCCGTTGCAGATCAGAATATCGGGCCAGCCGTCGTTGTCAAAGTCGAAGAAGCCGCAACCCCAGCCCAGAAATTGCGTGTGCGCCCCTAAGCCGGCAGTGAACGTGGCGTCTTCGAAGTTGCCACCACCCTGGTTGTGGTAAAGAGAAGGCGTGTCGCCGGCGAAGTTGGTCTTGAGCAGATCGAGGTTGCCATCGAGATCGTAGTCGGCCGCGGAAACGCCCATGCCGGCTTGCGGCTTACCGTCTGGGCTCAAGGCACAGCCTGCTTCGATGGCGATGTCTTCGAAGGTCCCGTTCTTCTTATTGTGATAGAGCGCGCTCGCGGTGGAATCGTTGGCCACGTAGATATCAGGCCAGCCGTCATTATCAAAATCGGCGGTGAGCACGCCCAAGCCGTAGGTGCCGCTGGCGCGAAAAATTCCCGCAGCTTCGGAAACGTCGGTAAAGGTGCCGTCGCCGTTGTTGTGGTAAAGGATGTTTTTTCCACCCTGCAAACCAGGCGGTCCGCATGCGACCAGCACTCCTTTGTAAAGACACGGCCCTGACTCTGGCACGGGCGCAGTGGCCAGGTCCATGTCAATGTAGTTGGCAACGAAGAGGTCGAGGCGTCCGTCGCGATCATAATCGACAAACGAGCAGCCGGTGTTCCAGCGCGTGCCTTTGCCCGCTACGCCCGCCTTCTGGCTCACGTCGATAAAGGTCCCATCTCCGTTGTTGTGATACAGAACATTCTTCCCGTAGTACGTTACGAAAAGATCGTCCCAGCCATCGTTGTCGTAGTCTCCGACGCAAACCCCTTGTCCCCAACCGGAGTGGGCGAGCCCAGCCTTGGCAGTTACGTCGGTAAAAGTGCCGTCCCGATTGTTGCGAAAAAGATGCGAGACGGGTTCGCTGCCGGCCGGAAATCCTTCCAGCCGCCAACCATTCACCAGGAAAATATCGAGCCAGCCGTCGTTGTCGTAGTCATAAAACGCGACGCCGCAACCGGTGGTCTCGAGCAGATATTTGTTCCTGTGCTCGCCGCCGAAAAGCGTCTTCACGTTGAGACCCGATTCGCGGGCGACATTCAGAAAACTGACGCCCAGCTCGCTGTCTCCGAGAGAATCTTTATTGGCACCGTTCTTCTCGTCGGATGTGGTTCCGGCTGGCAGCCAGCTGGGACGCACGAGCCCTAAGATGCTTTCAAGCGACAGGACCAGGCCCGATCGGCTGAGAGATTTCAGAAATACACGGCGTGAAGAAGACAAGGAGGTCGGTACCTTCGCAACTCGGATCGTGCTAGAATTCGCCCCTAATTCTTATATCCAGTGAACTCTTACTTTGCAAGCTCCGGAAGACCGCAGGGCCAGACTGGCAGCGCACAGCCCTCACGTCAAACTGCATTGCGAATTCCTTCAGACCGCCTTACTGATCGTCTTAAAGTCCGAGCTTTTCTTTTGATTGCGTGGACAGTCCTGCTGGTTCAGTTCGCGAGCGCGCAAGCGCCCGAAGTAGAGCTGTCGCGACCCGTTCGCACCTGGGAGTTTCTGCCCGTGGTCGGCATGGGCGCCGGCTTGTTCGGCAATGAATCGGGACGTCTCGAAGCATGGGTTTATCCGTTGAAATTGCTTCGAGATTTTCATCTGACTTTTCATGTATCGAACCGTGCTCTCTTCGCAGAAAACCTTGCCCGAACGCTGACCGTCACTCCATCGTCCGCGACATTGGTCTATAGCGGGGATTCATTTCGCGTCCGCGAGACGCTGTTTGTTCCCGTGCACGAGGCGGGGGCGGTGATTCTCTTCGATGTTGAAACCTCACAGCCTCTGGAAATCGAAGCGGGGTTTGTGGGTGATTTTGCACTGGAATGGCCAGCCGGGCTCGGCGGAACATACCAAGAGTGGGACGCGGGCCGTCATGCGATCGTATTCGGCGAAGAAACGAAAAAGTTTGCGGCATTGGTGGGCTCTCCTACGGCCAACCAGCCCCACGTTGCATACGAGACCAACTATTCGTCCTCCAATGAAACCTCTTTTCGTTTGGGCGCCACGCAAAAGGGCCAGGGAACAAAGGTGCTGGTGATTGCGGCTTCCGTTGCGGGCCTCGACGAAGCGCAGCAAACCTATGATCATCTGGCAGCATCGTATCCTGATTTGCTTCGCGATTCGGCCGAGTATTACAAGAGCTACCTTGCGCGCACCGTGAGTCTCGATCTTCCCGATGCGGCCTTGCAGCAGGCCTACGATTGGTCGCGCATCAGTATGATCCAAGGCCTCGTGACTAACCCCTATCTGGGCACGGGGCTGGTTGCGGGGTACCGAACCTCGGGCCGGAGCCAGCGTCCAGGATTCGCTTGGTTCTTCGGCCGCGACTCGCTGTGGACCTCGTTCGCTCTCAACGCAGCAGGAGACTTCGCAACCACTCGCACGGTAATCGAGTTCATCAGCAAGTATCAGCGCGAGGATGGCAAGATTCCACATGAGATTGCGCAAGGCGCCAGTTTTGTTTCCTGGTTCAAAGAGTTTCCCTATCCCTATGCCTCGGCAGACGCGACGCCACTGTTCATCATTGCGACGAATGACTATGTGACGCAGAGCGGTGATGTCGCATTTGCCCGCGAAACCTGGGACCGCGTTTGGAAGGCTTATCAGTTTCTGCGATCCACCTACGATGAACAGGGATTTCCACGAAACGCCGCCGTGGGACACGGCTGGGTGGAAGGCGGTCCCCTGCTTCCAGTAATGACAGAGTACTACCAGAGCGCGCTTGGCACTGAGGCTCTGAGAGCGCTTTCTCATCTGGCAGGCTTAGTCGGAAAAGATGACATAAAGAAAGACCTGGCAGAGGAATTTCACAGCAGGCAGTTGGCGCTCGATCAAGCTTTTTGGTCCCCGAAAAAGTACATTTACGCATTTGCGTTGGATAAGAACAACCAGCGAGTGGATGAACCGAGTGTACTAACTACGGTACCCATGTGGTTCGATTTGCCCGATGCGGCTCATGTGGAAGAAATGATCACACGGCTGGCCGACTCCGACCACGAGACGGACTGGGGAATGCGTATCATCTCCTCTCACTCGGCGCTGTACGATGCTTCCGGATATCACTACGGATCGGTGTGGCCACTGTTCACCGGGTGGGCATCGGTGGGCGAATACCGGTATCATCGCGCACTGCCTGCATATTCGAATCTTCGCGCGAATGCTCTGCTGACGATGGATGGATCGCTCGGGCACGTCACTGAAGTTTTGTCGGGCGACTACTACCAGTCGCTTTCCACGAGCTCGCCCCATCAGATCTGGTCGGCGTCCATGGTCGTGAGTCCGATATTGCGAGGGCTATTCGGACTCCGAACGGACACAGTGAATCACAGGATTACGCTAGCCCCTCATGTGCCCGCGGACTGGACATCGTTTGCTATGCACAATGTTCATCTGGGCCCGGTGCGCGTTGATTTTCAGTATCGCAAGACTGCCGACAGCATTGCTCTTGATGTTACACGAACGGGCGTGGGGGATTGCTGGATCGAGTTCTCGCCCGCCGTCAGCCTGCGCGCGCGAATTGTCTCCGTGGAAATGAATGGCAGGCCGCTGCCATTCGAAGTACAGCCGAACGATGAGGATCAGCATGTATCAGTGCGGTTTCCCGTCTTTGGCGGTCCGAGTAACATGGTCATACGCATGAAAGATGACTTTGGACTAGCATTGGCAAATGAACTTCCTCCGCTAGGAAGCACGAGTCGTGGCTTGCGCGTGATTTCGGAAAAGTGGAACTCAGCCCGCAATGTGTTGACTGTTGAAGTCTCGGGCTTGCCGGGCAGGGCGTACGAGCTTCGAGTTTGGAATCCGGCGCAGATCAGCTCGGTGGAAAACGCAGAACTTACCAAGCAAGCCACAATTCATATCGGGATGCCGAACGCGCCAGGAGAAGATTACGTGCACCGTATTCTAGTCATCCGGTTTGGCAAGTCCTAGAGATTTTGGGGATAGGAAGAAAAGACTCACTCTCGTCGAGCGGTCAATTTCCCCGCTTACGAGCTTGCGGCATCACTACGTTGGATGGAGCTCTAATATGAAGAAAACCCTGAGATGGGTTGCAGTACTGTGGGTTCTTTCCTGTCTTTCATGGCTGGCTGCTTTCGCGCAGACGTCCTCTCATGCTGCGGATGGGGAAAGCCATCCATGGTGGCAGCACGCGGTCTTTTACGAGATTTATCCGCGCAGCTTCGCCGACAGCAATAATGACGGCGTTGGCGATCTGAAGGGGATCGCGTCGAAGCTGGATTACTTGAAAGACCTCGGCGTGGATGCAATCTGGATCTCGCCCTGCTTCCCTTCGCCGCAGGTGGATTTTGGCTACGACGTTTCCGATTACGAAAATATCGATCCCATGTACGGGACGCTGGCAGACTTTGATTTCTTGGCCAGTGAGGCCAAGAAGCGGGACATCCACATCATCCTCGACTTCGTCGTGAATCACACTTCGGATCAGCACAAGTGGTTTCTCGACTCAAAGTCGTCGCGAATATCGCCCTATCGTGATTGGTATATCTGGCGGGATGGCAAGGGACCGGGACAGCCTCCCAACAATTGGGTCTCGACGTTTGGGGGATCGGCGTGGAAATTTGATTCCACTACCGATCAGTACTACTACCACTTTTTCTATCCCGAGCAGCCGGATTTGAACTGGCGAAACCCAGCCGTGAAGGGCGCCATGTTCGATGTGACGCGCTGGTGGTACAAGCGTGGCGTGTCGGGTTTTCGGTTGGACGCCGTGGACACGCTGTTCGAAGACCCGAACCTGCAAGACAATCCAATCAACCATCCTGGCAAGAATGCTTTCGGAGATCCGTTTGAGCAGAACAAATACAACACCAAGCTGCCCGAGGTCCACGATATTTTGCGCGGATTGCGCCAAGTGGCGAATGAATATGATGCGGTATTGATCGGAGAGACCTGGACAGCGGATGTAGCCGAACTCAACCAGTACTACGGCAAGGGCAATAACGAACTGCAGTTGCCCATGGATTTTCTTTTCACCATGGTCAATAAGCTGTCGCCCGCGGAGTTCCGCAAGCAGATCGCCGCAGTGGACGCCGCTTCCGGCTGGCCGACGTTTGTGATCAGCAATCACGACATCGTTCGCTCCTATGATCGGTATGGCGACGGCAAACACAACGACCAGATCGCAAAGCTGATGGCCGCGCTCTACCTTACCTTGCGCGGGACTCCAATCATCTATTACGGCGAAGAGATCGGAATGAAAACTACTCCGCCGACACGCCAGGAAGATGTGAAGGATCCCATCGGTCGCAAGGGATGGCCAAAGGAAAAGGGACGGGACGGCGAGCGCACTCCCATGCAATGGGATAGCAGCGAGAATGCCGGCTTCTCGCAAGGTACTCCGTGGCTGCCAGTTCCTCCGACCTACAAGACGCATAACGTGGCTGATGAGTCCAAAGATCCAGATTCCGTACTTGAGTTTTATAGGAAAGTGCTCAACATGCGGCACACCAATGAGGCTCTGCTCGATGGAAGCTATAAGGCGATAAACGAAAGTGATGCGAACGTGCTTTCGTACTTGCGGGTCTATAGGGGCCAGGCGGTAGTCGTGTCGCTGAATATGTCGGGCATGCCCCAGACGGCGGATCTCGACCTGAAGGCCAACGGTTTCAAATCTGCCAGGAGCCTGCTGGCAACGGGGAAATCAGAGGTTCGGGGAGAAGAAGTTTCGCTCGAGCCCTACGGAGTGTTTATCGGTGAGCTGACCAAGTAACGGTATATACCAAAATAAAGTTAGGTCGTGCTGATCCCGATGTAGCGGGACAAATCGGGTAGCGCGCCGAGCATGACATATCCAGCGAACGCAGTAGGTTCGTGGGAACTATGCCTTGAAAATGCCGCCCTGAAGAGGCGGAACGGAACTTACGCTAGCGGAGAACGCTGCTTCTCCATTTCACGCTGAACCAAGGCAGGCCAGATTCTAGAGACAACACTCAACTCAACCTTTATTCTCTCATCTGATTATTGAACTGCTCTGCTGTCCCCACAAAAAACTCCTCGTACTTTCTTTTGCCTCGGGCCCCAGACTCCTCGCCGTTTATCCTGCCCCAAATGAGTTCATCCGGTCCCGAAGCTGGGATTACGCGCTCACTTTGAGCAGAATAGTAATAGTAGTGATCCTTGGCCCACCCGTACTGCTCAGCCGACGAGGTTTGCAGTACCCCATCGGCGGGGATCCTAAGAACGTACTCGCCGCCTTCCATCGGTAAAGGCGCAGCACCCTGCACCTCGAACTCGACTCGTACCCAACCTGTATATCCTTCAGGAATTAGAAACCGAGATGAGCGCAGACTGTTATTCCGCGCGCCGAGTCCCAACCAGAGTCCAACGGAAATCAACAGTGCGAGGCCAAGGGAGCCTACGATGATTCTCGTGGGCCGGCTCGCGGCGGTTGGAAAAATCCAACTTGGCGCGGCGCCTTCTGTTTGCCGGAAGCTGACAATTGCAGAGTACACGGTGGCGAGGGTAAGAAGAGCGATAGCTAGGTAGGGCAGTATCATCTGCTCTGAGAGTATGGGCTCGCATGCGAAACGAGGCTGGCAGAAAGAACACTATGGTTGTTGACTTTGGTCCGGACAAGTTTCGCGATTGCGGGACCGTAGAAAGACCAGATCAGAAGGGAAGCGACCAACGCGACCCTGGCCGCAACATAGGGCCTGAAAAGGCTGATGAACGCGGCAATCATGAGGCACAACGATCCCAGCAAAGATACGAACTCCAATGGATTAAAAGGAACTCCATACAACGTCATCGCTAGTAGAGTGTAGACATTGAATCCAGTGATCATAGCCGCGACGAAATAGAGGCAAAAGGGAAGCATGCTGAGAATGATACAGGGAACAGTTTCCTGCGCAGGTCACTAGCTGGTTCGCTCCGGCCCTCCTTTTCCCGACCGGCGCCTAGGGCTGCACCCCAATCTCAAAGTTCAGGGTTGAGAGAGACAGCCGATACTGGTACTGAGCGTTCACATAGCCGATGGCGGCATCGGTCTGCTGCAACTGTGCCTGACTGAGTTCGACGATTGAGCCCAAGCTAAGCTGATAACGGCCCTGGGCGAGAGTCAATCCCAAGTCGGCTTCCTTGGCGAGTTCCTCTTCCACGCCGACGCGCTGAAATGCCGTATTCGTCGATAGCCACGCCGTGCGAACATCGCGCACCACCTGGTCGCGCAGATCCCGGGTGTTCTCGGCCGCAGCTTTTGCCCGGTAATTTGCTTCCGAAGCTTCCGCAGTGAAAAGGAAGCCATTAAAGATTGGAACGTTCATATTGACGCCGATGGCACCGTACCAGCTGGAAATGAAGTAATTGGAAAAGCAGCCGCCAAAGCAGTCGGGACGCACCGGAGTCACTCCCGCTATACCAAGAGCGCTGATGGTAGGCAAGAGCTGTTCGCGCTGAGCGCGACGGAACTTTTCCGCCGCCTGTTGACCATAGGTGAGTGCTTGCAGATCGGGACGTTGCTGCATGGCGGTATTGATGAGCACGTCCACATCCGGAGGCGGTGGCGGAAGTTGCGTGTCCTCTTCGGTCAATTCGTAGGTGATCTGCTTGTCGAAGCCAAGGATCGCCGTGAGCGCGGCGATTGTCGAATTTACATTATTCTCTGCATCGAGTTGCAGCAGCTTGGCTTGGGAAAGATTCACCTGGGCAAAGGCCAGATCCAGGCTTGATTTCAGCTTGTTCTTCGTCAGTTCGTCGATTTGATGCTCTACTGACCCTCGTGTGGTCACAGTTTGTTGCGCAACCTTGAGCAGAGCCTGGGCCTGCAGGGCGTTGTAAAAAGCCTGGTCGGTGGCGAGAACGATATCTTCGGTGGTGGCCAGCGCATTGGCGTTTTGCGCCTTTTCCTGGAGCTTTGCAGAGGACATCAGGTTAACGGTACGCCCAAAGTCGGTGATGAGCTGGACGAGCGTGACTCCGCCGCCTGCATGCTCAAGCAAACGCGGTGCATTGAGGGACCCCGCGCCGATGCGGCTGCCTTCATTGGCGTCGACTGCGGTGACGGCGCCATTAAAAGTGGGAAGTTCCGCCGCTCTGGTCTCGCGATAGATCTGATGTTGCGCCAGCGCAAGCAGACGCCCCACACTGATGCGAGGATTGTTCTTGAGGGCCAACTGCTCTGCCTGGGCGCGGGTTAAACGCATAACGCCGCCTGGCGTCGCCGCGGCTGGCGACACCTGAGGATCAACGGAGGAACGCCCCTGCAACCCAGCCCCGTGAGGAAAGGTGGCGACCAGTGTGGCCTCCGGGGCCAGTACACGCGGCAGCGGGTTTTGCGGCTGCGGGGCGGAAGGTAAGTTTTCGACTGACCCGGACTTGTCGGGGGTTTGTGCGAAGCCAGACTGGGTCAGAACCGCCCACACAATCGACAGTAATGTACAAAGTAGGAAAGTATTAGCCCTCGTCATCGGGTTGCCTCTCACTTCATGAGGTGCCGCGTGGGTCGCTGAGCGCTTCCAGGAAGCGGGGTGTTTCTGTTTCATTGCGCCGGCTCCGGCGTCGAGTTCGCCGCGTTCTGCGCTCCGCGTTTGCCATAAACCAACAGATAAGCGGCTGGCACGATGAAGATTGTTAATACCACTGAAGAGGTCAAACCTCCGATGATGGCCTTGGCCATTGGGGCGTATTGTTCCGCGCCAGTCCCCATTTTCAGCGCCATCGGAATCATCCCGATAATCGTCGCCAGAGAGGTCATCAAAATGGGCCGCAGGCGCACGCGGCACGCGGTGATGACCGCATCCGCCGGCGACAGACCTTGCTTTTCCAGATTGTGAGCAAAATCAACGATGAGAATGCTGTTCGAGTCCGCGATACCGACCAGCATCAGAACCCCCATCAGCGACATAACGTTCAATGTGCTATGGGTGAGCGGCAGAATGATCAGCACGCCGATGAACCCCATAGGAATTGCCAGCATAATCAGGAAAGGATCGATGAATGACTTGAACTGCGCGGTCAGGATCAGGAACAGCAAGAGAAAAGAAATCAGGAACCCGAAGGCAAAGCTCTTAAAGGAGGCCTCCATGCCCTGGACCATCCCGCGCAGATTCACGCGCACGTTGGAAGGAATCTTCTCCTTCGCGAGAATATCGCGAATCGAACTGGTCACGCGTCCCAGGTCCTCCCCGTTGGGGGTGACGAAGATATCAACGGCACGCTGAATCTGATAGTGGTCCACTTCCGTCGGCGTCAGGACCTGTTTCACGTCGACAACATTCTTGAGAACCGTAGTCGGCCTACTTCGTCCAGCACACGCCCACGAAGAGCGGCCGCTTCCGGGCTGCGGCGGGGGCGGACCGGCGGGGCCGCAGCTCATTTCCGCTCCGTTGCCAGGGTCGCGCAGTGGAATCTGTCCCAGGTCGGCCATGTTGTGAATGGCGGCGCTGCCATGCTCGAAGTACTGCACCGTGAGGTAATAGTCGTTGCCGCTACTGCGATCGACCCAATAGTTGGGGGCGATCATGTAGTTGGAATTGAGCGCGGTGATCACATTATCCACCACGTCTTTTTGCGTCAGGCCCAACTCGCCCGCGTGTACGCGATTCACGTCGAGCCGCAGAGCCGGATAGTTCATATCTTGCGGAATGAAGACTTGACCGACGCCATGCACCTCACGAAAGCGAGTAGCTAGGTTTTGCGCGATGCCATAGATCTGGTCCAGATCAGGGCTGCTGACCTGCACGTCAATGGGAGCCGGAGCACCCGAATTCAAAATGGCGTCGACCATCGAACCACTGGAAAAGAATGTGCGAATATCGGGAAACTGGCTTGCCATTGCCTTCTGCACCCGGTCCATATACTCAAAACTGCTGAGCCGGTGCGGTTCGTTTAGCGCCACTTGGACGGTTGCGGTGTAGGGACCAGAATTAGTGGTGTAAAGCGAGGAAAAGTCCGGGACTACCCCAATGTTGGAGACGATCCGCTTGAAATCCTTTGGTTCTACCTCATGCCGGATCAAATCCTCCACCTTCGCGACGTATTCGTTCGCTATCTCAATGCGCGTACCGGTGGGGACCTTAACGTTGATCGTAAACTGCCCGGCGTCCGTCTTGGGAAAAAACGCCAGCCCAAGCAGCGGATAAATCGCCAAGCTTGCCAGGAACGCGCCGCTCAAAATTGCAACTGTAAGCCCGGGACGCGCCACCGCCCGCCTCACCCAGTGTTCGTAATAATCTAGGACCTTGTTAAACATCCGGTTGAAGCGGGCATTGAAGCGCTCCATCCAGGAGTGACCGGTTGCGGATGTGGGTTCAATATCATACTCATTTTCCTTGCCGGCATGCCTTTCGCCGTGCGGAACCGCCTTCAGGTAGCGCGAGCAGAACAAAGGAATCACCGTCATCGCCACCTCAAACGAAGCCAGCAGCGACAAACAAAAAGCCAGAGCCAATGCCGAAAAGAGAAACTTGGCGACGCCATAGAGAAAAACGACGGGAAAGAAATCGACCACATCCACCAGGGTTGCGGCCAACACTGCCAGGTTTACTTCCGCCCCGCCGACTTCGGCGGCCACCATGGGGACGGCTCCCATTTCCAAATGCCGGTAGATGTTCTCGAGTGAAATCACTGAATTGTCGATCACGCGCGAGAAAGCTAGCGCCATTCCGCCCAGGATCATCGTGTTCACCGTCCCACCCATCAGAGCCAGCACCACGAGTGCGGCCAGCGCCGACAACGGAATCGAAAGCAGCACGGCCGAAGTGGCGCGAAAGCTGCCCAGGAAGATCAGGATCATCAGGCTGGTGAGAATCAGGCCCAGAAAGCCCTCGTGCAATACGGTGTTGATCGCCTCCTTCACGTATACCGATTGATCAAAGACGATGCTGGTCTTCATCTGCGGAGGAATGTCGTACAGGTGCTTGATGAGCTGGCGGACACCATCCACCAGCGCGATGGTGTTGGTATCGCCGCCCTGCTTCATGATGGGAATGTAGGCGGATCTTTGGCCATCAATTCGCACAATGTTGGACTGAATCCCGTGAGCGTCCTCCGCTTTGCCTACGTCGTTCACCGTTACCCAGGAGTTGCCCTTGACTTTGAGCGGAACCTCCCCCAACTGCTTCATGTTGTCAACCAGGCTGTTGGAGTAAACGAAGTAATCGTACGGTCCCATCTTTACGTCGCCCGCTGGCAGAATTAGGTTGGAATCGTTGACCGCACCTACCACGTCCATCACACTCAATTGACGGGACTGCAATTTGTAGGGATCGACGTAGACCATGATTTGGCGGTAGATTCCGCCGAACACGCCAGGGATTTCGGCGCCCGGCACGACCGCGATCTGATTGCGAATCTGGAACTGGGCGTAGTCGTGAAGCTGAGTTTCGTCGAGTCCCTCGCCTTTAACGGTAACCAGCGCCACGGGCAGGCTGGAGGCATCGAACTTGAGGACCACGGGAGGCAGCGTCCCCGGTGGCAGACGCTTCAAGTCGGCGAGAGCTAAGTTGGACAGCTCGCTTACGTCGGCGTCGGCGCTGGTTCCCGGCTGGAAGTAGACGCGGATGATGCTGACGCCCAACATGGACCGCGATTCCATGTGGTCCACGCCGGAAGCGAGAGTAAAGAATCGCTCCAGGGGATCGGTGATATCGGTTTCAATATCCTCCGGCGGCATGCCCGTGTAAAACGTGGCTACGACCACCTCGGGCAAGTTAATCGGTGGGAATAAATCGACTGGCATCCGCGCCAGACTGGTCACGCCGATGACCAGAAGTGTCAGGCAGATCACGATGATGAAGTAAGGATTACGAATCGAAAACCCTGGCATAAAGTTTGTCCTGTTGCATTCGTGGTCGGGTCAGGCGTCCACGATCTACACTGTTTACTGTGTGCTCTCCTCCTGGTACTGCATTACGCTCACCGCCTGGGGATGAACCTTTTCGCCGGGCTTCAAACCACTGCGATCGCTCATGACGACCTGCTCTCCTTCGCTCAATCCGGACGTGATTTCGGCATCGCTCGCCGTCTGCAATCCGACTTGCACGGCTCGGTCCTCCAGCTCCCCATCCCGGTTCACTACAAAAACGGTTGTTTTGTCGCCTTCGTGATTCAAGGCCTGGACCGGCACCGTCGGAACATCATTTTTTCGGTCGAGTAGAAGCTCTGCGTTCGCATAGAGACCCGGCAGCAAGACTCGCTGCGGGTTAGGAACATCTACCTCCGTGTGCATGGTGCGAGTGTCTTCCCTGACATCCACGGAGAACCGCGCCACCTTTCCCGGGAAAGTGTGGTTGAGCGACGGGACAAGAACATCCACATGGTCGCCAATACGGATGTATCGTACGTAAGACTCCGGAACCGGAATCACGAGCCGGAAGAGATCGTCCTCGGACAGCCGGACGATTGGCATCGCCTGCGTGCTCGAACTTGTACCGGCCTGCACCAGCGTGCCCAAATTTGCGTAGCGCTCAGTAATGACTCCAGGAAACGGCGCCGTGATTCTGGAATAGTCGAACAGGCTCTGATCGTGAGACAGTTTCGCCTTAGCTACGGACATTTGGCTCTGGGCCGCCTCCAGAGCTGCCTGTCCGGCATCCACCTGTGACGATGCCGCCAGGTCTTTCCCCTGCGCGTCGTCCACTTCTTGCTGCGCCACAATTCCGGGTTGGCTCTCAAAGACTCCATTCAAGCGCGTGTATTGCAGGTGAAGCGCCTTGTACTGCGCTTGATACCGGTACAACTCATGTTGAGCGCGACTGACCTGATCGGCCGCATTCTTTATTTCCGCCTGGTCTTCCTGAAGCTGCGCCTCCAGTTCCGGAATTTCCAGGATTGCCATCAATTGGCCAGCCTTCACGTGGGTTCCGTAATCGACAAGCAGCTTATTCACGTAGCCGGATTCCTTCGCATAAACGTCAATCTCCTGGAAGGGCACCAGTTCGGAAGACAAAGTGATTTGTCGGCCGAGTGATTTCTTCACCACCTTCGTCACACCCACGGTGGCCGTCGGTCCACTGGCTTGAACCGGTTCGTTACCTTTCTCTGAACAGGAGGACAAAATAGCTAGCGCGACCACAATCGCCGCGACAGCACAGGAAAGCAACGTTCTTGGCCCGCGAGCACAGATCTTACTGGACCGATTGCAATCTTGATTCATCGAGTTTACCTTGCCGGCATTCCCTGGCCGCTTTCTACCTGAGCGTGTTCATTACTTCGCGCAGCTTTGCTACCGAAAAATCCCGTGATCGGCAAAGATTAATTACCTTCTGCTCCGCTTGCCTCAGTCCTTCGGCAACTCTGGGAATCTTGCCCGCGATCTTTGTCGGAACGGTGAGGACACCATGCCTGTCCCCATGCAACAAGTCACCAGGCCGCACTTCCATTCCACCCACTTTGACAACCGTTGCGATTTCGAAGATGTGGGCGTATGCATGAGAAACAGCTACACTTCCCGCGAAGAGCTGAAAACCCATAGCCCGCACCGCAGGCAGTTCTCGAACCGCGCCATTCGTCAAGTATCCGATGCAACCCAGGGCCTTCAGAATGGCAGCATGCATATCGCCCACGAAAGCGCCGCGGCCGGGCGGCGTGTCCATGTCTTCCAGCACCAGGATGCGGGGCGCGGGAATCTCGAGGATGCTGTTCCAGAAGTCGACGCGGTCACGGAAGCTTCCGCCCACAATGGGCGGTTCCCCGCTTCGAAGGCGGCCCGTGACTGCATATCCCACCATGGGAGGAGCATCTTTGAACATGCAGCGCACTTTGGCATCGGCAAATCCTGTATTGCGGAGACGGGCGTCAAACGTTTCAATCGCATTTGAGATCATGCACGTGTCAAACTGGCGAAGAGCGTCAAGCTCTTCTTCGGTCAACAAAGGCGCGACGCGCATTGTCGTTTTCCTTTCGGAAGTCAAAAAGTAGTGGTCTACCGAACCGCACTTCGGCCGCTATCCTTTCAAAACCCCATGCCGCCGGCAGCAATAAGAACGACGCTACAAAACGATACCGGGCTGCTGATCGGATAAAGAACTTTCTGGGAGCCCCCCTGCGGACCTGACTCCATCGATGGCATTCGCCAAAGCACGGCGGATGCGATCAGTAAGGCTCCGATGACGTTCGCGTTAGCTGAGAAAGAATTTTAGAGGGATTCCGACGCGGGAGGGGGACGATTGTAGAGACTTTCTTCAAAGAAGAGAGTTGGCACCGGAGGCCCGGCGGGTGCAATTGTCGGATGAAAAGTCGGACACGGCAACATATCGAAGCTGAGCATAGGAGGCACCCAGTTGGCAGCATTTTTTGTCAGCCGCTGCCTTTTCGTATCCGGAGACGTGTTCGTTTGAAGGGTCCTAACCCCGTGGGTGGAAGCGTCCCAAGGGGAGTAATAGCGCGTCGCCAAACTCGCGGTTAGCGAGCACACAGCGGCCAGCACAACTACCGCACACCAATTCTTATGTCGTTCGTCTGTCAAATGGTTTAGTGGCGACGTCTCAAGGAGCGCTTTATAAGACTAGTTGTTTCTACCATAGCAAATTCAGTCGCCGCAAGTTGACGTGAACTGGAACCACACCCCAACGCCTAATTAGATAGCCACGTCTCGAACGCTGGTTGCACCGGTTCCGCGGGATATTTGCGCTGGAAGCCAGAATCTCGATTGCTTGCCGCGGATAGAGTTTTGCTATTGGTCAAACGGACGTTCGGCACCACTCGCAATGAGTTCAAGGCTGCGCAGGACCGCGTGAACGCCGTCGCCAGCAGCGGCCAGCTTGGTATTTTCATGAACGGTTACTGGGGCCATCCTGCAATGCGGCTCTCTCCAGATGTAAACCTGCTGGCCTTCACGCATTACCTGCAGGCTCTTGAGTATCAGCGAAAAGCTCTGCAGGTGGTCGGAATCCTGGGATCGAAGACACCGCACATTCAGAATCTGACGGTGGAGGCGTGGCAAACGCGATCGACCTGGACAGCGCCAGCGCCCCCAACATGGACCGCCTGGAAATGATCCGCGTTCTGCTGGACGAAGTTGTGCAGTTCATCCATCAGGTTTACTTCGTCGATGTCTGTGGCGTCGCCGCAATGTATCCTGACTGGTTCAAAATCGGCAGCGGCGTTCGCAACTACCTTGCGGTACCCGATCTGCCGCGGGATAGCGCCGGCACCAGCTATGACCTTCCCGGTGGATACATCATGGACGGAAATATCGCCGGGACGCATCCGTTCAAGACGGCATCGGAAAAGGTGTTTCGTGATTCAGTCAGCGAAGATGTGGCACACGCCTATTATCAGGGTGGCAAGGCTCTCCATCCTTAGGCCGGAGAGACCGAGCCTGAATTCACTGGCTGGGATGGCGAGCAGAAATATTCTTGGGTCAAAGCGCCGCGCTTCAATGGGCAGCCCATGCAGGTTGGTCCGCTGGCTCAGGTCCTCGTCGGTTATGCCCAAGGCCATCCGCTGACTCAAGAGTATACGAATCTCGCGATTAGCAACGTCCAGGCTGTCGGCGGAGTCCGCGTGAGTCCAGACATGCTGCACTCCACTCTTGGTCGGCATGCCGCACCCGCAATTCGCGCCTCTATGTTGGCGGAACTCGCGCAAAAGCATTTGCAGCTTCTCACCGACAACATCGCCAAAGGCGATTACTCAGTTTGTAACCAGCCCGTATTCCCTGGACACGGGGTAGAAGGCGTCGGAACCCATGAAGCGCCACGCGGCACTTTGTCCCACTGGATCGTGATCAAAGACGAAAAGATCAAGAACTACCAGGCGGTTGTGCCCTCAACCTGGAACGCCAGCCCACGTGACGCCTCCGGCGCTCACGGTCCTTACGAAGCCTCACTGCTGCACACGCCGCTGGCACGGCCCGAAGAGCCGCTGGAAGTCTTGCGCACCGTGCACTCCTTCGATCCCTGCATGGCCTGCGCGTGCCACGCCTTCGATCCCTCGG
>Ga0187849_1002464_pt1 | contig 17658 bp, 14 predicted proteins | sample June2016WEW_4_10_2_FD_132412 | JGI IMG/M metagenome (GOLD analysis project Ga0187849, IMG submission 132412) | Peatland microbial communities from SPRUCE experiment site at the Marcell Experimental Forest, Minnesota, USA - June2016WEW_4_100 | ecosystem: Environmental > Terrestrial > Soil >...
CGGCCGAGCGGTGGAAATATGCCAGAAAGAGAGAATCGAGGGCCTCTTCTTGAGCCTCACCCATGATGGAGAATACAGCGGGGCTGTAGTTGTGCTGGAGAAAAAATAGGAGATCAGCGATCGGCTATCAGTTTTCAACAAAAACCTGGAAAGAAATTTCGCTTAGCTGAAAGCTGAATGCTGAGAGCCGAATAAAGGTGCTCGGATGAAAGTCGCCACGGCGGAGATCATGAGAGAGCTGGACCGGAAGGCCATCGATGAATTTGGCATTCCCGGCTTGGTCCTGATGGAAAATGCAGCCCGGGGGACCGTGGGCGCAATGTTCCGCCATTTTCCTGACCTGGTGCAGAAGCGCGTGGGAATCCTGGCTGGACGGGGGAATAACGGGGGAGATGCTTTTGCCGTTGCCCGATATTTGCTGAACCGGGGCGTGCCCTGCCAGGTCTACCTATTCGCCGCCCGGGAAGAAGTCAGGGGAGATGCCGCAGTCAACCTGGAAATCTTAAGCCGGATGGGAGGAGAGGTATTCGAAGTCTTGAACCTGGAGGGATGGCAAGCCCAGAGAGGGAAGATGGCGGCCAGCGACCTGCTGGTGGACGGCATCTTTGGTACGGGCCTGAAAGGAGAGGTAAAGGGTTTCTTCCGGGAGATCATCGAATTTGCGAATTCCCTGGGACGCCCCATCGTAGCCATCGATATTCCTTCGGGTTTGGATTCGGACAGCGGAAAAGTGTTAGGAACCTGCATCCGTGCCTCTTTAACCGTTACTTTTGGCCTGCTCAAGCGAGGCCTTGTGATTCTGCCCGGGGCTGAGTTCTGTGGTAAGGTTGTCCTGGTGGACATCTCCCTTCCCCGATCCTCCATCGATGGAGTGGCGATCAAGGATTCTTTCATTGAAGGTGCGGATTTTCTCCCCTTTCTCCCGGCGCGCGATCGGAGTGCTCACAAAGGTCTATTCGGACACCTGTTAGTTCTTTCTGGATCGGCGGGAAAGACTGGGGCCGCGGCCATGGTCTGCCAGGGGGCCCTGCGGGTCGGGGCGGGCCTGATAACCCTGGGTATCCCCGAAAGCCTAAACCCCATTATGGAAGTAAAACTCACCGAGGCCATGACCGAGCCGTTGCCGGAAACCAAGGAGAAAACCCTGAGCCTTTCCGGTTATGGGCGGATCATGGACCTCTGTGCTCGAAAGAGTGCCTTGGCCATTGGGCCAGGCTTGTCCCTGAACGTGGAAACCGCCAGATTGGTGCAACGGGTGGTGCGCAACATTCAGGTTCCTGCGGTCATCGATGCCGACGGCCTGAGCGCCCTTACCGGGAAGCTGGATTCCATCCGGAAATCGCCGAATGAATTGATCTTCACCCCTCACCCGGGAGAGATGGCTCGACTCCTGGGAACCTCGGTTCAAGAGGTCCAGGAAAACCGGATTCATGTGGCCCGGCAGTTTGCCCAGAAATATGGAATTAACCTGGTTCTCAAGGGTGCCCGTTCCCTGGTGGCGGGTCCGGCCGGCGATGTTTTTATCAACCCAACTGGAAACCCCGGAATGGCCTCTGGTGGAATGGGCGACGTACTCACCGGAATGATCGGAGGGTTCCTGGCTCAGGGTCTGCCTTCTCTGGAAGCTGCCAAGTTCGGAGTTTACCTGCACGGATTGGTGGGGGATTATGTGGCTCACCGGAAGGGGGAGAGGGGAATTGCGGCTACGGACTTGATTGAGGAAACTCCGCAGGTCCTGCGTGGCCTGGCCTCGGGAGAAGGACGAGTAGGGGATTTTTCCTTTCCCCTCAGGACGGAAATCTGTTATTAAAATCAATTTCCAAGCTTCAAACCCCCAATAAATTCTAATGACCAAAATCCCCAAAAAAGAAGCGACAGTTTTGGAAATTGAGTATTTGAAATTCGGTGCTTGAAATTTGGAGATTGTAGTCAGGGATGGTGGAAACGAAGCAAAAGAACGTTACTCTGGAAATTATTTCCAAGAGTCCGGATGAGACCCTCCTTCTCGGCCGGATTCTGGGTGAATTACTCTCCGAAGGTTCTTTCGTGGCTCTGATCGGAGGGCTTGGCGCAGGGAAAACGGTCCTGTCCAAGGGCATCGCTCACGGATTGGGCGTTGTGGATGATCGCGAAGTGACCAGCCCTTCTTTTGTCTTGGTGAATGAATACCGAGGCCGAGTTCCGGTTTACCATGTAGACCTTTACCGCCTGGAAGACCCTGCTGAGGTGGAGGGAATCGGCTGGGACGAGTTCATCTCCGGGCCGGGGGTAACCTTGGTGGAGTGGGCTGATAGGGCGGAAAGGCATCTGCCTGAAGAGAGGATGGAAGTCCACCTGCAATGGGCCGGGGAGAAGAATCGAAAGCTTTTGTTTTGTGGAAAAGGTCGAATCAGTCAACAGATAGTCGAATCATTGAGAAAGAGGTGGATGAAGGAGGAATGACGTGGCGCTGATTGTGCAGAAATACGGCGGGACTTCGGTGGGAGATTTGAATCGTATTCAGAACGTGGCCCACCGAGTCCAGAAAACCCGGCGGGAAGGGAATGAGGTAGTCGTTGTGGTCTCGGCCATGGCCGGGGAGACGGACCGTCTCATCCAGTTGTGTCACCAGGCCTGTGATTCCCCGGGGCTGAGGGAGTACGATTGTCTGATCTCCACCGGGGAACAGGTAAGCGCAGCCCTTCTGGCGATCACCCTGCAATCCATGGGGGTTCCGGCCAAGTCCTTCTTGGGCCCGCAGGTGCGCATCATCACGGATAGTGCCTTCTCTATGGCGCGAATCCAGAATGTGGAGGTTTCGCGGCTACGGAAGGAGTTGAAGGCGGGGGTCATTCCCGTGGTGACGGGTTTTCAGGGGATGGATAAAAAGGGGGACATCACCACCCTGGGACGGGGCGGATCGGATACCACCGGAGTGGCCCTGGCCGCGGCCCTGAAGGCGGATGTCTGCGAGATTTACACCGATGTCGAAGGGGTTTATACCACGGACCCGAATATCTGCGCGGAAGCCCGGAAATTGGGCCGGATCTCCTATGATGAGATGCTGGAACTGGCCTCTTTGGGTGCCAAAGTTCTTCAGATTCGCTCCGTGGAGTTTGCCAAAAAATACAATGTTCCCATTCATGTGCGTTCGTCCTTTACAGAGAAGAGTGGGACTTGGGTCGTCAAGGAGGATGAGAAGATGGAAAGAGTGTTAGTCTCCGGCGTTACGTTAAATAAGAGCGAAGCTCGCATCACCGTCGTTCGCGTCCCGGATAAGCCGGGGATTGCTTCCAAAATTTTTTCCCCCATTTCGGATGCTAACATCGTAGTGGATATGATCATCCAGAACACCAGCGCGGACGGGAGTACGGATTTAACTTTCACGGTCCCCAAAGTGGACATGAAAAAAGCCTTGAAACTGGTCAAAAAGACCGCTGAAGAGATCGAGGCCCAAGAAGTGTTGGCCGACGAAAACATCGCCAAAATCTCTATCGTGGGAGCCGGGATGCGCAGCCATTCAGGGGTCGCCTCGAAGATGTTTACCGCCCTATCCAAGGAGAATATCAACATCCTAATGATCAGCACCTCGGAAATCAAGATCTCCTGCGTCATAGAGGCCAAGTACGGTGAGCTGGCCGCCAGAGTTCTCCATCAAGCCTTCGGGCTGGAAAAAGGGGAGCGGAAGAAGGAAGCATGAAAAAAGAAAAGAAAGCGGCGGAAAGAGTCACCCTTTATGACACTACCCTTCGGGACGGGACGCAGGCCGAGGATATTTCCTTCTCGGTCGAAGACAAGGTGCGCATCGCTACCCGCCTGGACGAACTGGGAATCGACTATATTGAAGGCGGCTGGCCTGGTTCGAACCCGAAGGATATGGCTTTTTTTCGGGAGATCCGCCATTACTCATTAAAGACGGCCAATGTGGCGGCTTTCGGGTCTACCGCGCGGGCGGGGGGAACGCTGGAAAACGATGCCAACCTGAAAGCCCTGCTGGGAGCGAAAACTCCGGCGGTGACGATTTTCGGCAAGTCTTGGGATGTCCACGTCCGGGACGCGCTGCGCATTCCCCTGGAGCAGAATCTGGACCTGATCCGGGCATCCTTAAAATACCTGAAAAAAGCGGTTCCCGAGGTGCATTATGATGCTGAGCACTTCTTCGACGGGTTCAAGGGAAATCCCCAATATGCGCTGGCTACCCTCAGAGCCGCCGAGGATGCGCGGGTGGATACCATCGTCCTCTGCGACACCAATGGGGGAACCCTTCCCAGCGAAGCGACCGAGATCATCCAGGCCGTAAAGAAGCAACTTTCCATCCCTCTGGGGATCCATGCCCACAACGACGCCGAGATGGCCGTAGCCAACACCATCGCCGCAGTCGAGCTGGGGTTGCGCCACGTCCAGGGGACAATCAATGGATACGGCGAGCGCTGCGGCAATGCCAACCTTTGCTCCATCCTTCCGACGCTCAAGTTCAAGATGAAGCTGGACTGCCTGAACGAGGGACAGATGGTCAAACTCCGGGAGGTCTCTCATTTTATCGCCGAGCTGGCCAATCTTCAACCCAACAAACATCAACCCTACGTAGGAGCGAGCGCCTTCGCCCACAAGGGTGGAGTACACGTCAGCGCCATCGAGAAGAACCCTCTGACCTATGAGCATATTCCACCCCAGTGGGTGGGAAATCGCCGGCGGGTCCTCATCTCCGATCTGGCGGGTAGAAGCAACATCCTGCAAAAAGCCGCCGAATTCCATATTGATCTGAATCGGAAGGAACCGTTAACCCAGGAGATCCTCAATACCCTGAAAGAGATGGAGAACCAGGGGTACCAGTATGAAGGGGCCGAGGCTTCTTTCGAGCTTTTGATGAAAAAAGCTCTGGGCACGCAGAAGAAATATTTTGAATTGATCGGTTTCCGGGTCCTATGCGAGAAACTGCGCGAGGACCGGGCTACGGTTTCCGAAGCCACGATCATGGTCAAGGTCGGGGGACGGGTGGAACATACGGCAGCCACCGGAAATGGACCGGTGAACGCCCTGGACAACGCCATTCGTAAGGCCCTGGAAAAATTCTACCCCCAACTGGGAGATATGGAATTGGTGGACTATAAGGTGCGGGTCCTGTCCACCGGCGAAGGAACGGGATCCCGGGTGCGAGTACTGGTCGAATCCGGAGATCGTCATGACAAATGGGGGACGGTTGGAGTCTCCGAAAACATCATCGAGGCCAGCTGGGAGGCTTTGGTGGATTCCATCAGCTACAAGCTGTTGAAGGACGAGAAAACGCAGTCATGAGCCGAGAGCAGCAAGGGGTCGTTCTCTTCTTGAGCCTTTCACTCGGCCTTTTCTTTTTCCTTACCACTCCTTCGTCGGCCTGGAAAGAATCTTCCAGCCGTACCTCCTCTGAGAGAACTTCGACCTCCCCTCTGGCTGAAGGACAGATATTGATCAAGGTGGATGGAAGCGTGAACCAGCGGGGAATGGTTCCAATCGAACCCGGAACGAGCCTTCTCGAGGCTCTCGAAAAAGCAGGGGGCGTGAAGGGAAAGCTTTCCCTTCCTCCGGAAGCGCTTACGACGAAGATCGATAAGAGCTCCCGTTTACTGGTTGTCCCTGACGGCGAAGGGAAGGGGAAAGTTTCCTTAGAACCCCTGGCCCCTCCCAAGCTAAAGGTCCTTTCCATCCCCATCCCGGTAAACACAGCCAGCGTGGAAGAACTGGATACCCTCCCAGGGATTGGGCCCAAGACCGCCCAGGCCATCGTCGAATACCGGGAGACCCACGGAAAATTCAACTCAGCAGAAGACCTTCTCCAGGTGCCAGGCATTGGCCCGAAAAAACTGGCTGCCCTAAAGCCACACATTACCCTTCCCTAAAAAATGTGATGCCGTGCTGGCGTGCAGCGGTGCTGGGGTTGGAGAAAAAAATCCTCCCTTCACCACTGCAGCACGGCAGAACCGCAGCACCTTTTTATTCTTCGTCAATCACCACGTTGGTTAAGGTGCGCAAGACTCCGGGTAGGGCCTGAATTTTGGTGACGATGAAATCCCCCAGGACATTGATCGAATCGGCCTGCACATAGGTGATTACATCGTAGGGACCGGTAACGGAATGCGCGGTCTTCACCCCCGGGATCCGAGAAATCTCCCGGGCAATGGATCGGGCCTTGCCCTGGGTCGTCTCAATGAAGATGTAAGCAGCGATGGCCATGTCTGCCCCCCCTTTCAGAATGTGGAATGTAGATTGCGGAATGCGGATTTTTAAGCCAGAGTTTCAGGTTGAAAGAAGTAAACATATTCCTGCCTAAACTGTTTGCTACACATATTAATACCCGGAATTTCAAACCCATAAAAGAGCTATTTTATCCTAAATTGAAGACTACCGGAAGAACTTCTGCACTCTCTTACCTTTTGGTTGGCCCATCCTCAGGTTTCATACGCGTTTGCTAGAGCTCAGGGCGTCCAAGAGAGGTGCGGCAGAAACGCAAAGCGGAAGGAGAGCTATTCACCACGCTGAAACGGGGAGCAATCGTCTTACCGGGGAGGGAATGCTTGGGTCGCTCAATGAATCAGTGGGGCGGTGGAGATAAATTGGAAGAAGAGGGAGAAGCCCGCCGGTTAACAGAGCGGGGACAGCTCCCTTATCAGGGGGGTGAATAGTCTTCCTCCCGCTCCCCCGGCCCATGCCCAAGCAGGAAAACCGCGGGATTGGCAAGTTTGGGTTGGCTCTTGCCAATAAAGTTTACTCTGATAGAATGAACGAGCCTTTCCATCCCAGCGAAGAGGGAAAAAGGAGGAATCTTGGTGGATGATCTGATCAAGAAAACCGCCGGGGTGATCCATCGTTCGAATAAGGTGGTCGCATTCACCGGAGCCGGGATATCCGTTGAAAGCGGCATTCCAGACTTCCGTGGGGCGGGAGGTCTTTGGGAGAAGTATAATCCCTCGGAGTATGCCACCATCGAAGCCTTCCATGCCAATCCGCAAAAAGTATGGATGATGCTCAAGGAAATGGGAAGCCTGTTGGAAAGCTCCAGGCCGAACCCTGCTCACCTGGCCCTGGCCGAACTGGAAGAGATGGGGCACGTCCGGTCCATCATTACCCAAAACATCGACAACCTACACCAGGATGCTGGAAACAAGCGGGTCATTGAATTCCATGGCTCTCACAGGAAACTGGTTTGTTTGTCCTGTGGCCGACTTTACGGGCGAGAAGAGGTCGATCTGGAGGTCCTTCCCCCGCGCTGCCGGTGCACGGGAGCGCTTAAGCCAAATGTAGTCTTCTTTGGGGAGCCCATTCCTTGGGGGGCTCATCTGCAAGCCCAGCAGGAAGCAAAAGATTGTGAAGTTATGCTGGTGATCGGAACTTCGGCAGTGGTCTTCCCCGCCTGCGACCTCCCGGCAATGGCCAAACAGAAGGGCGCCACCATCATAGAGGTGAATCTGGAGGAGACCCCATTGACTCGGTATATTTCCGACTGGATCCTGATCGGCCCGGCGAGCTCGATCCTTCAATCCGTTCTCGAGCAAGTCAGGTCTTGGAGAGGAAGGTGAATCCAAAAACAATTTGGCTTTTGGCCCGTTGAGCCTTATAATGGGGGTAGCCTACCGAATCTTTAAGGGGGAGTGGCCATGGTGGAAATGAAAGTTCAGGGGTTATTCTTTGACTCGGAGACCAATCAATCCGTCGTGATCCTTAAGGACGAGGCGACGGGGAAAACCCTGCCCATCTGGGTAGGACTCTTCGAGGCCAATGCCATCACCATGGGGATTGAACACACCTGGACCCCCCGCCCCATGACCCATGACCTTATGAGAAATATTATTGAAGGGATGAATGCCGTGGTAAAGGAAATCACAGTCAATGACCTCCGTTCCAATACCTTTTACGCCATCATCTCCCTTGAGGTGGGGGGGAAGATGGTGAAGGTTGATTCCCGCCCGAGCGACGCCATTGCCCTGGCCCTGCGGACCCAATCCCCCATCTTTGTGGATGAAAAGGTACTGGATTCTGCCGGCCATGCGGAGCCCAAGGACAAAAAAGAATCCTCCGACAAATGGATAGACGATCTCTTCGATAAATTGAAACCGGAAGACTTTAAGTCCGAAATGTAAGGAATGAATTTTTCCGTTCGGCCGCCGCGTAACCCCGGGTTGTCCCCCTGCGAAACAAATTTTTTCCTCGAGAATTCCCAGCCCCATTTGGATGCCCAGAGGAAATTCAGGCAATCTTTTAGATTGGCCCTCTTCGATTTGGATGGTACTTTGACCAGGGAGAGGAGTGCCTGGGAGTACATCCATCGGCGACTGGGTGTCTGGGAGGGATGTGCGGAAAAGTTCCAAGCTGCCTTCCTCCGGGGGGAGATTACCTACCTCCGTTTCTGCGAACTGGATGCCGAGGTATGGAAGGGCATGAGGGTGTCGGAAATGAAACGGATCCTGAGGGAGGTCCCCCTCTATGAGGGAATCGAGGACCTGGTCGGTTACCTGCGGGCGAAAGGAATCAAGCTGGGGATCATCTCCTCCGGGCTTTCTTTTCTGTCCGAGTGGATAAAAGAGAGATACGGTTTTGATTATGCCGTGGCCAACGAGTTGGGAGTGCGGGACGGGGTCCTCAACGGCCGAATCAAGATTCACGTGCACTATGACCAGAAGGGGAAGTGGGTTCAGGAAGCCAAACGCAGGTTCAAAGCCCGGAAAGCTGAGGTTATCGCCATCGGCGATAGCACGGGAGATATTGCCATGTTCCAGATGGCCGGCTTATCGATTGCCTTCAATTCCCGTTCACCCCAACTGGATGCTTCAGCCAGCCTGTCCATTCAGAGCTCGGATTTACGGGATATCATCTCCTCTCTGTCCCCCCATGTCGAGCCTAAGCGCTGATTGAATGGCCAAAGAGTCAACTTTATGTTTTGCTTAATTCTATTCCCGTTGAACGCTTCCGATAAGTAGATCAATGAAAAGACATTCCCGGGTAACGGATAAATTTTGGGCTCGGGGGGGCGGGTTCATCATAAAAACCGGGATTGTCCTGACCTGGGTGGTGATGATGGCTTTGCTGGCGGAGCGAGCCCTCATCAAGCCACAGGCCCTGCGAATCTCCCCGGCCCTGGCCAGAGAAGGGTTGAAGGCAGGGGAAGAGTGGTGGGGAGTTTACTGGAAGGGGGAAAAAATCGGATGGGCGATGACCGAACAAGAACCGAGAGCGGGAAAAATTTGGGTGCCAGAGCGGCTCTGGCTAAAATTGGCCCTCTTAGGAACTCCCCAGGACGTGGAACAGACCCTGGAATACAGCCTGGATCAAACCCTTACGCTGGAATCCTTCCAATTCGCCTTGAAGTCAGGGCTGTTTCCTTTTCAGCTGGCTGGACGAGTACAGGATTCCCCTGCCGGCCCGGGAAAACGTTTGATCCTGACGGTTTCCTCGGGGGGTAAGGAACAGAACCAGGAGATTTCCCTGCCTGAGGCCCCTTTTATCCTGGGCCAAACCAAACATTACCTCGTGACTCAGGGGTTGGAAAAAGGGAAGAAATACCGCATTCCGGCTTTCGACCCCGCGACCTTGAGTTCCGCGGCCATGACCGCAGAAGTGGAAGAGATCGAATTTCTCAACATCGGAGGGGCGGAACGGGAATTGTACCGGGTTCGGGAGGATTTCCGGGGGATCCTGGTCAAATCCTGGATAGACCGGAATGGACAGATCTGGAAAGAAGAGAGCCCCATGGGATTGGTTTTGCTTCGAGAGAGCAGGCATGTTGCCCAACACCAGAACTGGAGCCCGGGGAAAATGGTGGACCTGATTTCCCTTACCTCCATCCCGGTGAACGGAAAAATTACCGATCCGCGGTCGACCCGTTTTCTCCGGGTTCTACTCCAATCGGCTGCCCTGGACGGACTTTCCATCGAAGGGGATCGCCAACTGCGCGTCGGGAGAGAGGTGACGGTAAAAAAAGAAGAATTCCCCCTGCGGTCGAACCAGCAGAATATTCTGGAACGAGTCAGACTGGAAGCTCTGAGCTCTACCCCCTTCATCCAGAGCGATCACCCGGATATTCAGCGCCAGGCCCGGGATATCATCGCCGGGATAGAAGATCCCCTCGAACAGGTCAAGAAAATTTCCGCCTGGGTTTATCAGGAGTTGAGAAAACAGCCTGTCGTCAGCATTCCCAGTGCCCTGGATGTCCTCCGGGAAAGGGTAGGGGACTGTAACGAGCATTCGGTTCTTTTCACTGCTTTAGTCCGGGCCATCGGGATTCCTGCTCGTCTGCAGGCAGGGATTGTCTACCAGGAAGGGAAATTCTTCTACCATGCCTGGGCCCAGGTATATTTAGGCTCCTGGATTTCCGTAGATCCCACCCTCAACCAGATTCCAGCGGATGCCACCCATATCCGTCTGGTGGAGGGGGATCTGGATAAGCAACTGGATTTAGTCAAAGTCGTCGGTCGCTTGAAGGTGGAAGTGCTGGAGGTCCGTTGATCGAGCTTCGGAACCTGAATAAAAAATTTGGGGACTTTTACGCGGTGAAAGATTTGAACCTCCAGGTGCGCCCCCGTGAGATTTTTGGTTTTTTGGGGCCTAACGGAGCGGGGAAGACCACCACGATCCGGATGATGGTTGGTTTGATGAAACCTACCTCGGGGTGGATTCTTCTCGGGGGGAGGGATGTTTCCCTTGAGCCGGAGGAGGCTAAAGCCATTCTGGGCTATATTCCCGATCGCCCGTTTCTGTACGAGAAATTGACCGGGGAAGAATTCCTGGAGTTCATCGCTGGTCTTCACCGTCTGGAGGCCCAAGATGGCTGGAGGAAACGATCGGACGAGCTTTTAGAATTTTTCGATCTCCGGCGCTGGCGGAAGGAGCTGATCGAAAGTTACTCCCATGGAATGCGCCAGCGGCTGATCATCACCGCTGTTCTGCTGCTCCGTCCCCAGATCCTGATTGTGGATGAACCGGTCGTAGGACTGGACCCGAAGGGGACCAGGCTGGTAAAAAGTCTTTTCCTGGATTTAGTCACTTCCGGGGTGACGATTTTTCTCTCCACCCACATCCTGGGAATCGCGGAAGAGCTGTGTCCGCGTATTGGGATCATTCATGAGGGCAAGATAATCGCCCTGGGAACCATGGAAGAGCTTCGCCGGCAAGCCCAGAGCACCGACGAGCGGCTGGAGCCTCTATTCTTGAAGCTGACCGAAGAAGAGAACCGGCTGGATCCGTGAGGAGACTTTGAACCTTAACCGGTGGACTGATGGATAATTGGACCATTTTAGTTCTTCCTAAAATTTTGGGATTCAGGCACCACCTGCGGGAGAAGTCTCTGAGGTCTCGCCTGAAATGGCTGGCCCTAACCGCGTTGGCCGGGGGTTTTTGGACAGCGTCGTTTTTTATCTTCGCCAAGGTTCTCCTCTACTTCAGGTCTGTTGAGCTTGTCGGGGATCTTCTAAATTCGCGGCTTTTGGCCATGATGCTTCTGACTTTTTTTTCCATCCTACTTTTCAGTAATCTGATCTCTTCCCTTTCCACTTTTTTCCTGTCGGAAGATTTAAACCTCATCCTTTCCCATCCCGTTTCGCTGGATCGGGTATACTATGCCCGGTTGGCGGAAACGATGGTGTACAGTTCCTGGATGGTCCTCCTTTTTGCAATGCCAGTTTTCGCAGCTTATGGCTGGGTGTATGAGTCTTCCCTTGGGTACTACCTGGTTCTGCTGGCTGCCATGGTCCCTTTCCTCATCATACCTTCGGCCCTGGGCACTCTTCTTTCCATGATCCTGGTGAACGTGTTTCCCGCCCGTCGCAGCAAAGACGTCCTCTTCTTCTTATCCATCTTCTTGGTCATCGCTCTCTATTTCCTGATCCGTTTTCTACAGCCCGAGCGTCTGGTCAATCCGGATGCCTTCGCGGGGCTGGTAGAATTTGTGTCCGCCTTGAGCGCCCCTTCGTGGCCTTTCCTTCCCAGCTTTTGGGTCTCAGAATCCTTGTTGCCGTTCCTGCAAAGAACTCCTGCCGATACCGGATTCTTTCTGGGGTGCCTCTGGTCCACGGCTGGAGCCTCCGTGGCGGTAGGCAGCTGGGTCTCTCGAGCGACCTTTTTTGCTGGCTGGACGAAAGCCCAGGAAGCCTGGAAAGTTCGTCTGGGTCAAAACCCTTTCCTTGTTCATATCCTGGATCTGGGCGGTCGTCCTTTACAACCTCAAACCCGAGCGCTGGTCCTGAAGGATTTTAAGACTTTCTTCCGCGATACCACCCAGTGGTCCCAGCTCATCCTGCTGATGGCCTTAGTGGTCGTATATCTCTATAATTTCACTGTTCTCCCTCTCGATCAAACGCCGATGCCCACCTTCTTCCTTCAGAACTTCATCTCCTTTTTGAATATGGGGCTGGCCGGATTTGTCCTGGCGGCAGTCGCCGGGAGGTTTGTTTTCCCGGCAGTGAGCCAGGAAGGGTTTCCTTTCTGGATCATTCGTTCCTCGCCCCTTTCCATGGACACTTTTTTGTGGAGTAAATTCTGGAGCAGCCTTTTTCCCCTTCTCCTTCTGGCCGAGGCCCTGATTTTTGTATCCAACTGGCTCTTAAAAGTAACGCTTTTTATCATGATCCTGTCTTCCCTAACTCTTTTCTTCATGACTTTTGGAATTGTGGGCCTGGCTTTAGGCCTGGGAGCTGTCTACCCCCGTTTCAAGTTAGAGAATTCGGCCCGGATGGCCTGGGGGCTGGGCGGAGCGATTTATATGATCCTGGGCATGCTCTTTATCGGGGGAGTCGTGGTCCTCGAAGCCTGGCCCGTATATACGATCTTTATGGTCAATATTCGTCATCAGACCCTTTCTTTTCTCCAATGGGCCGGAGTGTTCCTATGTTTTTCGGGGGTGGCCTTTTTGATGGGAATGGTGATCTATCTGCCCATGCGGTTGGGCCTGAAAAGTCTTAAAGAAATGGACTTATAGAAAACAGAATTCAGGAGGCGGAAGAACCGCTTGCAAAACTCCCGACCTGAAGGGAAATCGTCATTCCGGGCAAGCAAAGCGCGACCCGGAATCCAGGTTTTTGCAATTCTGTATTCTCGCTTTCGCGGGAATGACGAAACAGAATACTTTTGCAAGAGGCCCGGAATTTAGAATAAAGGCCTGGTTTCATCCTGAATTCGGGATTCTGACTCCGGTATACTATTTTCTTTGGTTGAGGAGCCAATCTTGATATGAGTACAATTTACCCTTGCCCTCATTGCCGGACCCAAAATTTTGCCACCCGGGCTCGTTTGCGAAAATCTCAATCCGTGCCGTTGAAGTGCTGGAAATGTGGAGAGGAAATCAAAGAAACTTCCGCCAACCTAAGCCGAAGAAATAAAGGGGAGCAGAGGGGAGGGGGAAAAAGCATTATAAGGAAAGCGATGAAAAAAAATCGCTGACCATCAAGCTATTTGCAGCCGATGATCAGTCGGTGATTTTCCGTCTTGCCCCAACAACGAAACTTTGATATAAACCCATTATGGAAGAAAGAAGGCATTTATATTTAAAAGTGGGTGACTGGGTTATACACCCTAAATACCCCGAGTGGGGATCGGGGGTGGTAGTGGAAGAGCAGAATTCTTTTGTACTGGGAGGCTTATCCCTGGTAAAGATCACTTTTCGCGACGGACAGACCCGCATCTTCGACAACAACTTCAAGAACACCACCTGTTGCTACCATGCCGGCCTTCGGCGCCGCTGAATCTCGCCCGTCCTTCAAGAGTCTTTCGATCAAGGTTTAATCAGCAAATCCGATTCTTTCTCCTTCTTTTTAGCCTCTTCTTCCAGCCGGGCGGTCAAACTCCGCTTGACCAGCTCGAGAAGGAAAGGATGAAGAGAGAGAATCCCCCCCTCGGATTCCATCCCTAATCCAGCGGCCAAAGCCATCTGGGCTTCGTTCTGCTTCCCTGTTTTCCAGAGAACATAAGCCATTTCCTCAAGCCTTCGCCGGAAGAGGGAGCGCCGGGGCTTATCGAAGAGTTCTTCCACCGCTTGGCGGTAGATGTCCATGACCCGGCCTTCCTTCTGGTACGGGGTAAGTACAATTCTCGATTCGGAAGCTTCTTTCAAAAGGGTAAGATATTTTTGGGTCTCCCCCTCTTCCAGGAGCCAGGTTTGGAAGGAAGGGACCTCAAAGAGAGAAGCCGAACGATCCAAGAGGTCGGAGCGGACTTTCGATTCTTCTTCCAACAGGTGGAGATAGATTAAAGGTTTGAGCGGCAACTCCGGAGGGGTACCCATCAGGGTGCGCCATTTGATGAATCCGTCAGGCGGGGGCTGCTCTTTTTTTTGATTGATTTCGGAGGCCTCGATAATGATCCCGTGGCAATATTCGGGGTCGGCTTCGACGATTTCCCAAGGAACCGACTCTTGAAATTCTTCCAGGTATTCATGGAATTTCTTGCGGGAAGTCTCGAACCCGTTAAAATCGATAATACCCTGAAGGTCGCTGATCAGGGCATGAAAAGCGAAGACCCCCTGTAGAGGTTGGGGCCTGGACAACCAGACCAGGCGCGTTCCGACCGAATCGATGGAACTCAGAAACCCTTCGGAAGAAGCCGGCTGGGGAGGACGATAGACCGAAGGGGCCGAGTCCCCGATATCTTTTACCTGCCACCCCTGGCTTTGCAGCTGGAAGATGGATTTGCGGATGGCTTTGATGACTGCCTTGGAGGAAAACGAGGCGGCCAGTTGATGGAGCAAATCGGCTGCCCGGGGAGAATTCCAGCGTCCCAAGGTTCGAGCCAAAGCGAGATCCACTTTTTCCTCTTTGCCCATGAGGGCTCCCAGAAGAGGGAGAAACTCTCCGCTCTCTTGTTTCAAAACGGAAAGAAAAACATCTTCCTGCTGTTCCGGCGGGAGCGATCTCAACTTTTGCAGCAGCGGACTTGGATCTTGCCGCCAGGATTGAAGGTTTTCCCCCATTTCCTTCACCAGAGCTTCGATTTCACCAGAAGTCGAGATGCCTTCTTTCTTCGCCGACCGTTCCTTCTTTTCCATCGTTACCTCTGTTCTTTTTTACCGGGTGTGATCCCCATTTCCCGCAAGAGGTCTCGTATTTTTGACGGATCCGGGATTCTAGCCTGCGGCCTGGAGGTCGACAATCTTCATCTGCAAGTTGCGCTTGCCCTGGAAGATATTCACCTGAGGAACAAAAGCCATCTTCACTCCCTTTCCCGAAAGCGGATGCCAGGAGCCCATCCCAAAACCGATCGCCTCTCGAATCACTCGCCCCTCTTGAATGCGCAGGCGTAAATGGTTTTTCCCCACTAACCTCGACCCCAGAATGGTCAATTTTTCCAGTCCCAGGACGGGCTCGGGGTTTCCCGTTCCAAAAGGAGCGAGCCCTTCCAGTTCGGAGATGAAAGATTCGTTCATCTGTTCAAGGCTGATCAGAGCATCGAGGGTCAGGCGGGGAATGAAATCTTCTGCGGTAAGCCGTTCAGCCACGATTTCCTCAAAGGCCCGAGAAAACCCGGGAATACATTCCGCCCGAATCACCAGGCCGGCGGCCTGCTCGTGTCCGCCAAACCCTTCCATCCAGGTTTGGCAGGCTTTCAGCCCTTCGTAAAGGGAGAACGGTTCGATAGAACGGCCCGAGCCTTTTCCCAGGTTCTCATGCAGAGCAATCAGGATCGCCGGACAGTGGTATGCCTCGGTCAGGCGGGAGGCCACAATGCCGATGACCCCAGGGTGCCAGCCCAGGGAGGACAGAACAATCGATTTCATCTTTTCTGCGGAGCGGGAATCGAGCATCTCTTTTGCCTCCATCAAGATTTTTTCCTCGATCCGCTGCCGTAAAGAATTCAATTCGTTCAGGTGAGCTGCAATTCGACGCGCCTGGGCTGGATCCTTGGTGGTTAAGAGATGGACGACCTCCCGGGCATCTTCCAATCTCCCGGCCGCGTTGATTCTGGGAGCGAGGCGAAAGTTGATGCCGATGGTATCTACCGGGCCAGCCTCCATGCCCGATACTTCCTTCAGCGCTAGGATTCCAGGCCGGTTTGACTGGCTGAGTTCTCCGAGCCCATATTTGACCAAGATCCGGTTGACGCCCGTGAGGGGAACCACATCACTCACGGTCCCCAGAGCCACCAGATCCAGGTATTCTTTCAAGTTGGGACCGTTTCCATCCTTGAAAAACCCTTCCCGGCGAAGAAGGCTCCGCAGGGCGATGATCAGATTAAAGGCTACTCCTACGCCGGCTAAGCCTTTGAAAGGGTAGGGGCAATCTTTTTGTTTCGGGTTTAGAACGGCCAGAGCGGGAGGGAGTTTCTCGGGAACCTCATGATGGTCGGTGACGATCACTTCCAGTCCGTTTTCTTTGGCCCAGTGGATCTCCTCCCGATTACTGATTCCGCAATCCACGCTAATCAGCAATTGGGTCCCTGAGGATCGGGTATTTTTTAGAGCCTCCAGGTTGAGACCATACCCCTCCTTCACCCTATGAGGAAGAAAAAAATCTACCCGCCCTCCGGCATTCTTCAGGAAAAGATAGAGCAGGGCCGTAGCCGTTGTCCCATCCACATCATAATCGCCAAATAGAGTGATCTTTTCCCCTTTCCGGAGGGCTTGGACGATCCGATTGACTGCTTTATCCATGTCTTTCATGGTAAGAGGATCGGGGAGATCAGATAAAGTAGGGGAGAGGAAACGTCTTGCTTCATCCGGGTTGGAGATTCCACGATTGAGAAGAACCTGAGCCGTAAGCGGGGAGATTCCCAGCTCCTTCAGAGGAAATTTCCCGCCCAATTTCTGTCTAGGGCAGACCTGCCATATTTTCCCGGACTGTGGATTCAAAACAGAATTCCCTCGAGGTATTCTTCGCATGCGGATGATTTAAAATCAAAATAGCGGAGGGGCCCCATTCTGTCAATTGGATATTTGCCCTTGCACACCTCACCTTTTAGCCAAATAATAATAAAAGCAAAGAATCGGCGTATAAAACTGGGAATTCTGCAAGTGGGTTCGAGAATCGGTATTTAAGGATTTTCTGCCTCTTCCCTCGATTCTTTCCCCTTCGAAGAGGAAAAAAATTTATTTTAGCCTTGACAGCGGGGAAAGGGCTTATTTATATTCATATTTGATTTTATTAAAGGAATTGAAATCATGACAGCATTCCCCTTCCGACTGGGAGTGCATGTTTCCATCAGCGGGGGAATCGAGAAAGCAGTCTCGCGGGCGCGAGAACTGGGCTGCTCAGCGATGCAGATTTTTTCCAGAAACCCCCGGGGTTGGGAGACTTCACCCCTGGATCCTCACTCCGTCAGGACATTTCGGGAGGCCGTGAAAAAGAGCAGTATCGACCCCATTGTGATTCACACGCCGTACCTGTTGAATTTAGCTTCGGGAGATGGGACGCTCCATCGGCAGTCCATAAAGGTCTTAGCCGAGGATCTTAAGCGAGCGGAAGATCTGGGAGCCCGTTTCGTGGTTACCCACCTGGGGAGTGGGAAAGAAAGAAGCCCGGCATCCAGTCGCAGGCAGGTGATCAGAGGGCTGAAGCAGGTGATGAAACGGAACTTTTCGGCTTCCCTACTGTTGGAAAACAGCGCGGGGGCTGGCAACACGGTAGGGAGGACATTCGAAGAGATTGCGGAAATCATAGAAGAAGCGGGGAAGGACCCAAGGATTGGGTTCTGTTTTGATTCGTGCCATGGCTTTGCAGCCGGCTA
>Ga0187849_1002465_pt1 | contig 17656 bp, 14 predicted proteins | sample June2016WEW_4_10_2_FD_132412 | JGI IMG/M metagenome (GOLD analysis project Ga0187849, IMG submission 132412) | Peatland microbial communities from SPRUCE experiment site at the Marcell Experimental Forest, Minnesota, USA - June2016WEW_4_100 | ecosystem: Environmental > Terrestrial > Soil >...
CTACCCGCAGGTCGCCGTGCGCGTGATCCACGGGAAGCTGTGATGGAGGCGATGATCCTGGCCGCCGGCCTGGGGACGCGGCTCGGGCCGCTCACCGACGCGGTTCCCAAGGCGCTCGTCGTGGTGCGCGGCCGACCGCTGCTGGCGCACGTCATGGATCGCCTGGCCCACGCCGGGGCCAGCCGGCTGATCGTCAACACCAGCCGCCACGGCGATCAGATCGCCAGGTACCTGCGGGAGCACGCGCCGCCCGGTGTGGAGATCCTCGTCTCTGAGGAGCCGGATGGCCCGTACGACACCGGCGGCGGTTTCCTGGCGGCGGCCCGTTTGTTCCGCCGTGAGGGCCCGATACTGCTCCACGCGGTGGATGTCCTGTCGCGCATCCCGCTCGAGGCGCTGCTGGCCGAGCACCACGTGGCGCGGGCGCGTCCGGACAGCCGGGTTGTCGCCACGCTGGCGGTGCAGACCCGGCCGTCCTCGCGCCGGCTGCTGTTCGACGACCAGGGCCTGATGGGTTGGGAGCATCGCGAGGAAGGCGACGCGCGCCGCGTCCGCGAGAGCGTGGGAGCCGTGCGCAACTTCGTGTTCGCCGGGATCCACGTGGTCGAGCCGGAGATCCTCGACCTTGCCGAGCGGATGGGCGTCTTCCCGATCCGCGAGCTGTACCTCGATCTGGCGGCGCGGGGCTACCGGATCGAGCCGGCGGACGTCTCGGCCCACGCGTGGCAGGACGTGGGGACACCCGAGCGCCTGCGCGAGGCCGAAACAGGGAGCTGGTAATGAGTACTTCCATTGTCGTAGCAGGAGCCACGGGCAATCTCGGCGGACGCATCGCGAAAGCGTTGGTCGCGCGGGGCGCGAGCGTGCGAGCAATCGTTCGTCAGGGCGCCGCGCCAGGCAAGCTCGAGCGACTGGAGAAGCTCGGGGTATCCAGCGCCAGTGTGGACTTCAGCAGCCCGTCCCAGGTGGCCGCGGCATGCTCGGGTGCGTCCTGCGTGGTGTCCGCGTTGCAGGGACTGCGGGACGTGATCGTAGATACGCAGGCAGCGCTGCTCGAAGGTGCGATCAAGGCCGAGGTGCCACGGTTCATACCGTCCGACTACTCGATCGATTTCACCCAGATCCCACCCGGGCAGAACCGGAATCTCGATCTGCGCCGAGACTTCCACAGGGTGCTCGACGGGCGTCCGGTGTCGGCGACCACGATCTTCTGCGGGGCGTTTGCCGAACTGCTCACCGGCCAGATGCCGCTCATTCTCTTCAAACGGAGGCGAGTCCTCTATTGGGGGAACGCCGACCAGCGTATGGACTTCACGACGGTGGGCGACACGGCCGTATTCACGGCGAGCGCGGCCCTCGATGCGTCCACTCCGCGCTTCCTGCGAATCGCAGGGGATCAGCTCAGCGCCCGGGAGCTGGCGGCGTTGGCTGGTGAGGTGACCGGAGAGAAGTTTCGCCTGTTCCGCGCGGGAGGACTGGGGATGCTCGGCGCGATCATAGCGATCGCGCGCACGGTGGCGCCGGCGAAGCGGGATGTCTTCCCGGCGTGGCAGGGCATGCAGTACATGCGGAATATGTTCGACGGCCGCGCCAAGCTGGCGCCGCTCGACAACGACCGCTATCCGGGTATGCGCTGGATGACCGCACGAGACGTGCTGTCAGCGCGTTAAGCGAGCGCCGCGCACCGAGGTTGACAGGAGTACGCCTCGCCGGAACCTACTGAATAAGACCCGCAGCTAGGACTGCGTCCGTTCCCGGCCAAACGTTGTCCAACCGCGAGTTCGTGTTGTCCGCTGCCGGACTTGCAGGCCCGAATTGGCGGCCTGCGGCACACGAAACTTGCTCAGGCCACTCATCTAGCGAGGCTTCCCCTTCCGCCGGTTCATGCTTCCTCCGGGGTGCCCTCCCGGCTCCTTGGATTTGCGGGATGGACGACCGCCGACTGGGCCGGCTGGCCCAGCCCGATTGGGAAAGGCTCGATTGTCGAGCTCCTCCGAGAAGGCAGTCTCGCGCGCCTCGACGCTCGCCAAGCGGTTCTCGATATGGCGCAGCGCAGCTGCAATCTGCTGAAAGGGCGATCCAGTCCACGATCCAGACTCGCGGAGCTGTTCAATAGCCTCCTCCACCGAGGAACTCTGCCCTCGCGGCTTGCCTTTACCGAGGTACTCGGAAAGGACGTCCGACCACATAATGTCTCGAAGCCCGCCCTTGTGTACGCGCGGGCGGAGGTCGGCACGCGACACTCTGTCGGTCTTCAGAAGCGTGAGGCTCGCGATCGAATCCCCGTACTCCAAGTTGACGACCAGACCCCCCAGGTTCCAAAGAGACACGATCAGGTAGCCCTCGAACCCAGGGTCGAGTGTCGCCGAGACGGGCGACAGGCCAACCGTGACGAAACCAACCTTCGAAGAGACTATGCCGCAAAGGTCGAGTGGCATCTTCAAGTACTCGCGGCTGCGCGCGACAAGCCCATCGCCGGGCCGGAGACTCAGAGCTTGATCCTCCTTCAAGCTGTGTGTGACGCTCCCGAGCAACTGCGTGGAGGCATCTGAATACAAGGCATACTCCGAGCCCAAGTGCACGTCCATCTTTGCCATCCCCAAACCCAGCTCGTGTCGTATGGCCGCCTGCGACCTCAGCCGGGTCATGACGCCCTCGATCTCTACCGAGACTTCGAGCTCCCCACCCAGAATGGCATCGCGAATGCTCTGACCAGTCAGAACCGACACGTTCGCCACCTTTCCGCGCGAGGCTGCCTATCGTAGGGCAGGCTGCCGGTGCCGACAGCCTTCAAATGCCATCAAAGACACTGTTCCAGTCGCTCAGAGTCAGCGCCCTCAGACGCTCATAATGATCCATGTGACAGAATACGTACGCCTGCTGCGTGCTCTCAAGGTACGCATTCTGTTCTCGAACTTCACTGGGTAGGGCTTCCCACTGATCCCTGCGCCCATCGAACAGCCTGACCTTGTCAATATTCCACTTCTCCCCATGCTTAACGGGCGCCTTGTCGACAATCAGCTGCAGTGGTCGGATCGTCGTACCAACCTTCGAGAGCGTGGCCGCCAGCCGGGCGCCTGCGTCTACGAGCCCTTTGTAGTCCCACTTGTATAGCACCTTCGCAAAGAACTTCTCAGCCCCAGACTGCTGCGTCGTTGCACTCCGCGAGAACACGTAGGCTGGCTTGTAGAGCGCCCTTCCGCGCCCGGCGAAAGGGGCGACAAGTTGCTGCAAATCCGGGTTCGATGACGTAGCGTCATACAGGCGCGCCAAGAACGCGTCGTCAGCAAGGCCGAGCCATTCGCTTATCATCTTCATGTCGCTCGGTCGGGCACAGACTAACTCGTAGAAGCAGCGTTTGAACATTGCGTCGCATGCGCGCACAGTCTTGTGCCAGTAGACCTCGCGGTACATCAAGTTCCGACTGGTGACAATGGCAAGCGGCACGGAGCGGCCCTTCTGGGTCAAGGCAAGTCTGTTGGTCTCGGGGTCCAGACAGAGAGAGTCGACCACGCGGTCTGTCTCGAAGCCCTGGCCGTACGGCACACCGCAATGGGTGGAGTCACGACGTAGGTAGTCGAGCTTGTCGACGTCGATTGGTGAATCGAGGAGTGAGCCGATCACGGCCGCGGAGCGCGAGCGCGGCTTGCCCTCTATGACCGACCCGAGATCATCTAGCGAGATACCCCAGACGTCTGTGACCGTTTGAGCAAGGCCACTGTTGGCTATCAGCGTCGAAGCACGTTCCTCGTGGGAAGGGAAGGCAATTCCCGTTGGGAAATCGATTTCCTCGATCCAGTGAGAATACGGATAGTGGCCGACATCGTGCATCAATGCTGCTACAACGCCCAGCCTAATTGTATCGTCGACCGGGTAACACAAGCGACGAAACTCCAAGTCGAGAGACAAACTCTCAAGGTACCGGAGCGCCAGCCAGTAGGTGCCGAGTGAGTGCTCGAACCGCGTGTGTGTCGCGCCGGGATACACGAATGAAGTCGGTCCGAGCTGCCTGACCCCTCGCAGCCTCTGGAACATCGGATCGTCAATGAGGCGTCTAACTTCCTTGGAGAGATGGATCGAACCGGAAACGGGGATTCGCAGTCTGCTATCGAAGCGACTGAACAGCGAGGACGTCAGACATTCGCCCGTTCGCACCGTGAGGCGCCAGCGGCGACCGCCCGAAGCCTCGAAGAACGGCTGAAGAGCTGCTAGGTAGTCAGAGGCGTTTCCAAAGCGTGCCCCGAGGTCATGCTCGACCGCTCTGTTGAGCGCCGCGCGAATTCCCTCGAAGTGCGCCTTGTCATAGACGCCTCTCAGCTCCGGGAGGATCCGCAGCAGAACGAGCGACAACTGAGCCAAGTCGTTCTTTTCGTACTCCCCGGCCTGCACCGAGACCAGGTCCTCAACATCAGTCCTCGGAATCGCTTGCTTGTCCTGAACCGACGTCGTATGCCGCGCAAAACCAAAGTCGGTCAGAACGAAGGTAGAGTCCGTGGGGCAATAGCGGATGTTCTGCGGCTTGACGTCCTTGTGCGCGAGCTTCTCCGAGTGCAAATAGCGGAGGGCCTCGCCGATCTGAACGGCCATCTGCTCGAAGAGCTCCGCCTGTTGGTATGTACTGACCGTACGGGGCTTCCCACCACGGTGCGGGCCAGCTCGTAGAAACGGAAAGAGGTCCTCTGAGCCGCTTTGGATGTACTCCATCAAGAAGTAGTGGACAGCCGTCTCCGGAAGATCCGACCCCGGGGGGAAGCCTTCGGAGACTGCCCACACCTTTGCTTGCTCATCCCATGCTCCCACCCCGCCGGAGAAGGCCTTCACGATATTTCGATGCTGGAGGCTCACTAGCGTGTGGACTTCTCTGCGGAATCTCTTGATGCCTTCCGCCAGGATCAGCGGGTCGCTGTCCGTGGGCCGGTACAGCTTCAGCGCAAACCGCTGGTCTAGCTTGCTCTCCGCCAGCAGAACTACGCCCTGCTGCCCGGCGCCTAGCTTCCTAACAAGTCGGTACTTGTCGAACTGCAGCAGCGCACCATCCTCTCGTTTCTCGACAGCTCTAACTACTCGCTCTATGATGGACACTTGAGGACGCCTCCAAGACGTGGTCCCACGGCCGAGTCGAAACGACGCAGGTGCGTGACCGGGCGCAGGGTCAGTCGGCCCGCCGCAACGTACCCGCTGTCAACTACTAGTTGTGGGGCGTCAGCGCGGCGTCAACCCGCTGGGTATCAACAGATTGGCTTGGTGCCGTTGGTGGGGATCGAGTACAGGTGGGCCAGGGGGCCTTGGTGGCGCGCCGGATGGGCTGGCACGGCGGGCGCCAGTCGGCTCCATCGCCGGGCCGCCAACGCCCTCGGCAGCAGTAAGAGGGCCTGCACGGCTCGGGGTCGGGCGAACGTATCCACACTACATCGCGCCCTAAGAGCTAAGCCCCTCGCTTGTGAGAAGCGTGTCCAACGTGCAAGATAGCCATGGTGCGAAGAGTTGCAGCCAGCAGCAGGGCGGGCCCCACTGGTGGTGCGGTGGCCGGCGCGGGTGTTGGCTACGCAGGTTTGGTCGCGCACTAGTCGTCGACTCGACCCAGCGCCGGAAGGTCCCCCTGGCCCCCATGCATCGCTGTGCGTGAGGTGGACGACGTGCCTATCTCGTTTGCCAACCTCATCGCGGAAGTGCGCCAGACAAGGCACCTGGATGCGCTTGTGCGTCAACACATGTTCCAGGGAACGCCCTTTGTATTCAGTGCGCTTCCGTCGCACTACGATCTCCTGAGGAGTCATCTTTCCCGTGAACTCCGCGTGCCCCCGGAAGCCATTACAGTTGTCGGAAGCTGCCGACTGGGCTACAGCCTCAACCCGGACCACCCTGGGTATCCCGCTACGGAGCTCTCAGACGTCGACGTGATCGTTGCCGACGAAGCGCTCTTCGACCGACTATGGGGCCTACTCCTCAGGTGGCGATACCCCTGGCACCTGAGGCGGTGGTCGGACCCCGAGCGTGAGTGGGGCACCCGCCTTCTGGAGAACTTCATATTGGGGCAGTGTGAGCCCCACCGAATCAGGTTCGCCCGCCTCGGCTCGACGCGCCACCGTCGTGAGCTGCTGGCGTTTGCGGATCAGTGGTTCTCCGCATTCAAGTCGACGAGCCGATACACGGAGCTCGCGGGACGCGACTTCAAGGGGCGACTCTACAGATCGTGGCAGTTCGCCACCATGTATCATGCTTTCGGCCTCAGACACCTGGCCCAGGTCACCCCACCCCCAACCACGGCGGCGGCGTGAAATTCGACTATCAGCCTCAGTCCGTCATCTGGCTGCGTGATCGCTACCAAGCCAAGGAGCTGGAGCTCAAACCACCATTCCAGCGCCGACCCGTTTGGGTCGCCAAGCAGAAGTGCTCCCTGATTGAGTCGATCCTTCTAGGGTTGCCAGTCCCAGAAGTCTACATTCAGGAGGCACTGGTCGAGCGCGATGGCGAGATGAAGCCTATGTACTACGTCGTTGACGGGCAGCAGCGCATCCGAACCCTTCTGCAGTTCATCGGAGTTGACAGGACTGAGGCGGAACTTGAGTGGAACGGTTTCGCCCTCTCGAAGCTGGCAGACGACTCGGAGTTCAGGGACGTGACCTACGCTGGGCTAAAGCCGCACCAGCGGGATTCGTTCCTGACGTACAAGTTCGGGGTTCGCCTGCTTCAGGATGCCAGCGATACCGTGGTATGGGACATGTTCCGACGCATTAACAAGTTCCTGACGAAACTGAACGACCAGGAACTGCGGAACGCCACCTATACTGGGCCCTTCATCAGAGCGGCGATGGAGCTTGCCGAGAGGAAGTTTTGGCTGGAGAGAGGCTTGATCTCACCCGCTCAGATTCGCCGCATGAAAGACATTGAGTACACAAGCGAGTTGTTGATTGGGGTCATTCATGGCCCCCAGGGCGGAAGCGCAAAGTCGATCGATGAGTACTATCAGCAATACGAAGACTACGACGACGAGTTTCCCGGTCAGAAGTTGGCGGTTCGTCGATTCGAGCAAACCCTCACCCTTGTCTCAGAGATCCAACCCAGCGAAGAGACGAGTCGTTTTCGGGGCAACCGAACCGACTTCTACTCCCTATTCGTCGCCGTATCGCAACTTGTGCGGACGCATGGCCTGCTAAAGGGCCAAGCCCTGCTCCTTCGGAAGAAGCTTTGGTCGTTCGAACAGGCAGTTGACGCGCGCCTAGCTGACGAGAGGCTGAAGAGCGACGCCACCGTCATTAGCTACGTCCGAGCCGTGGAGAAGGGGGCAAACGACAAGAAGCGCCGCGCAGATCGGCACGCCGTTCTGCTCCAAATGATCACCCCCTTCTTCAAGCACAGGAACCCGTAATGCCACGTCGCAAGTCGCGCAGGAAGCGTCACGCTCTGCATCGGGGCGATGCCTTGGAGTGGCTAGAGAGACGGCGGTCGAAATCCGTCCATGCGGTCGTCACCGATCCTCCATATGCCATCGTTGAGTACCTCCCAGAAGAACTCAAGAAGCGAGCGAACGGGAAAGGAATCTGGCGGCTACCTCAGAGCTACGACGGCTACCAACGCACAATGATGCCGCGCTTCACTGTCCTCCGACGGAGAGACCTTCGACGAATCGCCAGGTTCCACTCGAAGCTTGGAGCCGCTCTCTTCCGAGTCCTGGTGCCAGGGGGCCATGTCATCATGGCTTCCCACAGCCTGTTTACCCACCTTGTGATTGATGCGTTCCTCGGCGCGGGCTTCGAGTTACGTGGACAGGTCGCGCGTGTTGTGAAGACACTTCGAGGAGGGGACCGCCCAAAGGGAGCGCACAAACGATTCCCGGAGGTCTCCGTCACGCCTCGATCCTGCTGGGAGCCGTGGCTGATCTTCCGTCGCCCCTGCGAAGGGCTCGTCCGCGACAACCTAAGGAAGTGGCACACCGGGGCACTTAGGCGACCCAGCAAGGGTACCCCCTTCAGCGACCTCATTGTTGCCGGACCGGCGCGAGGCGCGGAGCGGAAGATCGCTCCGCACCCCTCGGTGAAGCCTCAGGTGCTGATGCGGCAGCTGGTTGCGGCGGCGCTTCCTCTGCGGACGGGAGTTGTCCTAGACCCCTTCATGGGCTCTGGATCGACGCTTGCCGCGGCTGAGGCGCTCGGATTCCGTAGCATCGGCATTGAACTCAATACAGCCTACTTCAACCTGGCGAGGCGGGCGATCCCGAGACTCGCCTCGTTGGAGGTGATCTTGCCAGCTGCCCCGGCGTCAGGAGCTCGACGCAGTTCTACCCGTGCCCCCAGCAGCCACAACGGCTCAGCGGGAGGAGGTCAGCGCCCAGCGGCCCGAGGAAGGGAGCCGACGTGAGTCCCGGCGGCGGCAATCCCGACCTACGCCATGTCAATTGCCCGCGTAGCCGCTGCACGCGACCGCGTGCCGCGAGCCGACGAATCGGCACGCGATGGCAACTCGGCGCGCGCCTCTCAGTTCTGGCGTCCGCTCTTCGATTCCCTCGCGCGGAAGTACTCAAACGCATCGTGATGGAGCGCGGCCACAGCCCGCTGATGCTCCTTTAAGAGTCGCGCGCGCTGGTCGCGCCGCAACCTCGTCCTTGTCCCTGATGTCCCTCGTAGGGATCAACTGAAGACCGTACTTGGGGAAGCGCGTCCTAAGCTCACCGGCGACCGCCACGTTGTCCGAATCGAGGATGCCCATGACGCGCTCGAAGCCCAACTCATGAGCATCTGCGCGATGAGTGGCATCTTCGGGGCCCCTCCCGTGCCTCACCCAAAGCACTCGGCGTCCACTGCCTAGGAACCCGCTGAACAACCGCTCGTAGCCCATTACGTCTTCCTGGCCCTCGACTAGGATCACACCATCGTCAAGGAAGAACGCTTCCTTGGCGCGAAGTACAAGAGTGTGAGGATTGTTGATGTCCCCGCCCGAGGACGCGCAGCTTCGTGACCCAAGCCTCTGTCTCCTCGCGGCCAGCCCGGGAAGGCCTAAATCCTGATGAAGCACCACTCCTTCGTCATCGGCGTCTGATTCATCTGCCGGGCACGGTCGGTGCCCACCAGCAGGATGTTCCCGTGGTTGTAGCCGCAGCCCCCCGCCACGTTGTAGAGACCCGGCTCGTTCGACAGCATCATGTTCTCCACCAGCACCGTCGGATCGCCCAGGCTCAGATACGGCGGCTGATGACCCTCCATCCCCTCGCCGTGCGCCGGCCGGTGGAAGACGTACTGCTCCACCCCCCGCCGCCGCGCGATCTCCAGCACCTTGGCCCCCGCCACGCGGCACTCGACCCCCGCCCGTGACTCGGCCTGCTGCGCCAGCGTCATCTCGGTGTGCACGTCCCACAGCCGCTCCTGCTCGGCCGAAACCGGCTGGATGTGGCAGGCGCGATACCCCTCGCCGCCGTACCCGCCGATCCGCACCATCGTGCCGCTGAACTGGATCGCCTGCCCGCGCTGGATCCGCTCGTAGAAGAACTGGTTGGGATGCGGATACGCGGTCGCGATCCCCGTCCGCACGCTGCACTCGATCTCGACGCCCGCCGCGCTGTGCGCCCGCCCGTCGTGCGCGACGTCCCGCATCACCAGATCGGTCCCGTACTTCACCGCCGCGTGCCCCACGTCGAAGTCGGTCGCCTGGGTCCCGTGCTCCAGCACGTAGTTGCGGCAGAACTCGAGCATCTTGTCGTGATAGCCGAGCGCCCGCTCGGTCAGCGCGATCTCCTCGGGCGTCTTCACCATCCGCATCCCCATCACCAGGTCCGGCTTCGCCACGAACTTGGCCGAAGGCACCGCGGCCTGGAGCACCGCGAGCTGCGATGCCGGAGGATCCCAATCGAGCCCGATGTTCTTGTTGCCGAAGCCCCGCCGGTCCAGCCCCTTCATCATCCACGCCCAGAGGTTCACCGTCCCCGAGGGATTCAGCACCGAGCCCGTGCGCGGATCGGCGTTCGTCTCCGCCTGCGGATAGTCGAAGTACAGCTCCGCGTCCCGGATCCACCACGCGTTCACCAGCTCGCGGTCGAGCCCCGGCACGAAGAGCGTCGGCTCCCCCTCGCGCGGAATCCAGAGCCCGTACGGCCGCTCGGTCGTGGTGTGGAAGTAACCGATGACGTAGATGATGTCCCACCGGTCCCGGAGCAGCATCCCGTCCAGCCCCAGCTCGCCGAGCTTGGCCTGGAGGCGCTGCACGCAGCCCCGGTACCAGGCGATCGGCAGGCGGTCGGGCGTGTCCATCAGCCCGGTCGCGGGATCGGTGGCGGGCTTCACCCACCAGTGCGGCACGGCGCCGATCGCGTCGCGCGTGACGGTCATCCCGGCGGCAAGAGCGGCGGACTGGGCGAGAAAGTCGCGGCGAGTGGTCACGGGAACCTCGACGTGGAGTTGACGACCGAGGAACGGGCAGAAGGTACGGCGCCCGCGGCGAGTCGGCCATCCTGGCCCCGATAACGGACAGGAAGGCTCCTGTTTCTTGGCTTCCCAGGCCGAAAAGAGCCCTATATTCGGCCTGGCGGGGTATTACGCTTGCCCGCCGAAGGAGGGCGGCCCATGCACCTTTCCGTTCGGCCGATTCTGATCCTCTCCACCACGCTCTTCGCCGTCGCATGCCGGGACTCGGCCGTAACCGGGCCCCGCACTACGCGCCTGCCGCGGGAACTGACCGCGTCCGAGCAACAGCTCATCGCGGCCGACAACGCGTTCGCGTTCAAGCTGTACGAGGCGATGGCCGCGGAGGAGACCCCCGACGCCAATCTCTTCATCTCGCCGCTCAGCGTCGGGATGGCGCTCGGCATGGCGGTGAACGGCGCCGCCGGCGCGACCCGGGACTCGATGCTCGCGGCGCTCCAGCTCGCCGGCGTGCCGCTGGACGCCGTGAACCAGAGCTATCGCAGCCTGATAGACCTCCTGCGGAACCTCGATCCCGGCGTCGCCTTCACGCTCGCCAATTCCATCTGGTACCGCAGCACGTTCCAGGCGCCGGGCGGCGCTTTCCTCGACGCCACGCGCACCTGGTTCGACGCGCAGATCCAGGGGCTCGACTTCTCCTCGCCGACTGCGGCCCAGATGATCAACGACTGGGTGAACCAGCAAACGCTCGGCAAGATCCCCGAGATCGTGGACAATCCGATTGATCCCACAATCGTCATGTTCCTGATCAACGCCATCTACTTCAAGGGTAGCTGGACGCAGAAGTTCGACGCCAGCCTGACGAAAGGGGACCTGTTCACGCTGCGCACCGGCGCGACGATCACGGCTTCGATGATGACGCACGATGAGCCCGCGCCGCTGGGGCGCTACACGGACGGGGAGGTCACGGTCGTGGATCTCCCGTACGGGGGCGGGGCGTATGCGATGACGATCGTTCTCCCGCGCTCCCCCGCCGCGATCGACTCCCTGTCCGCAAACCTGACTCAGGATCGCTGGGACGCGTGGATCGCCGGGCTCGACAGCACCAGCGCGATCGTGACGATGCCGAAGTTCACGTTGACGTTCGAGCGGGGCCTCGAGCCGCCGCTGGCCGCATTGGGTATGGGAATCGCGCTGTGCGCTTTCGGCGGCCCGGCAGACTTCTCCGGGATGTATCCGGGTTCGGGCCCCGGCGACTTCTGCATCTCCAGCGTCAGGCACAAGACGTACGTGGACGTGGACGAGGAGGGCACGGAGGCGGCCGCGGTGACGTCGGTCGTAGTCAGCCTCTCATTGGCTGACCCGATCGTCGTGGACCACCCGTTCATCGTCGCGATCCGCGAGCGGCTGACCGGGACGATCCTCTTCCTGGGCCGGGTCATGAACCCGACGGCAAGCTGAGACCGTGAAGAGCCCCACGCTATTCGCGATCGCGGCGGCAACTCTGCTCGCCGCGTGCTACGAGTTCACCGGGCCCGAGCCGGCACCGAACTTGTTCCTGAGCGGCTCGTTCTACTGGGACCTCACCAACGTCCCGGGCGGCGGCGCCGCCGATACGATGACCCTAAGCGCGATCTACGGCCAGATCACCGGCTACGGGGTGGAGTACCGCCTTGGGCACTTCTACAGCGCCTTCTCGGTCACCGGCCAGTACTCGTCGGATACCGCGCAGGGGTTCTGGCTCGCGTTCCGATACACGAATGGAGGGTGGCCTACCGGCTACTCGGGTCGCGGGTACGGAGCGGACTCGTTGTGGGGCACGGTCCCGACCTACACGGTGCCAGGATACTTTGACGAGGTTTTCAAGCGGCTGCCCGTGCCTCCCTGCTCAAACTCGGCTCCGCTCCTCGGCACATACAACCCCGCCGCGCCCGGGTACATGGTGCAGTTCCACGACAACGTTGACGCCGCAGCGGAGGCCGCTCTGCTCGGCGACCGCTATGGCTTCGTCGTAAGCATCGTGTACCAGTCCGCGCCCAAGGGGTTCGCCGCGCAGCTCTCGCCCGCCACCGTCGCCGTGCTGCGGTGCGAGCCGGCCGTCGCCTCCATCGAGTACGACGGGGTGGTCACGACGAACGAGTAGTCGCTAGACTACTCCCGCATGGCCTTGCCCGAGCTCAGGACCGTCACGCTCCCGATCCAGCCCGGCGCGCGCCCGCGCGACGACGAGCTGGACCTGTTCGGGGTGACGCACCCGGGCAAGGTGCGCCACGAGAATCAGGATCACTTCCTCCTCGCCACGCTGCACCGGCAGATGGTCGTCCACGGCACCAGCCTCCCCGACGCGGACTGGCTCCAGTTGCCGAGCGAGCGGCTCGCCACCGTGATGCTCGTGGCCGACGGCGTCGGCGGCGGCGTCGCGGGAGGGGACGCGAGCCGGCTCGCGACCGAGACGGCGGCGCGGTACGTGCGAGGCGCGATGCAGTGCTTCCACACCGCCGGCACGGCGAACGAGGAGGAGTTCCACCTCGCCCTGCGCGCGGCCGCGCTCGAGGCACACGGGGCGGTCCTCGCCGAGGCCGAGGGGCGGGGCCAGGCCCCCGGCCAGCCGGGCGCGCGAGGCTTTGCGACCACGCTCACGCTCGGCATCGCGGTCTGGCCCTGGCTGTACGTCGTGCAGGTCGGCGACAGCCGCTGCTACCTCTTCGACCACGGCATCCTGCGTCAGATCACGCGCGACCAGACGGTGGCGCAGGAGCTGGTGGACAAGGGCGTGCTGCCGGCCGAGCGGGCCGCGGAATCGCCGCTCGCCCACGTGCTCAGCAGCTCCATCGGCGGCCACGCCGCGCTGCCCGAGGTCTCGCGCATCGACATCCAGCGCCGCGGCTGCGTCGTCCTGCTCTGCAGCGACGGGCTGACCAAGCACGTGGAGGACGCGGAGATCGCGCAGCGCGCGAAGACGATGAAGTCGTCGGAGCAGCTCTGCCGTGACCTGCTCGACCTGGCCCTGGAACGCGGCGGCACCGACAACATCACGGTGCTGGCCGCGAGAGCCAGGGTGTCGGCGGAAGCAGCCGGCTAGTATCTTCGAAACGTGACGACCCCCCGGATGAAGATCGCCTTCATCGGCTCGCACGGCGTCGGGAAGACGACGCTCTGCTTCGACCTCGCCTCCCGCCTCAAGCGTCTCGACCTCGGCGTGGACATCGTGAAGGAGGTCGCGCGCGCCTGCCCGCTGCCGATCAACGAGGCCACGACGCTCGAGGCCCAGGCCTGGATCCTCCACACGCAGATCGCCGAGGAGATCGCCGCGGCCAACCAGTACGACGCGGTGATCTGCGACCGCTCGGTGCTCGACAACTACGCGTACATGGTCCAGCGGGCGGGACGGAAGCCGCAGTACGACGAGCTGGTGCGGAGCTGGGTTGGGACCTACACGGGGCTCTTCAAGGTCCCGGTGCTGCAGCCGCCGACCTTCGACGGGACGCGCGCGGTGAGCGTCCAGTTCCAGCTGGAGATCGACGCGGGGATAGACAAGCTCGTCGAGGCGTTCGACGTGCCGGTGTACCGCCTCGATCGCACCAACCGCCCCGGCTGGATCGAGGAAGTGATCGAGCACTCGAAGCTGCCGCTCGAGGTGCCGCAGATAGATCTGTTTGCCACGGGGGCCTGAGAAGCAGGGTGTAGGGGGTAGGGTGTAGGGTGTAGGGAAGGCCGGCGCGGCGGGCGTTTCTACACCCTACACCCTAGACCCTACACCCTGTCTTTTCAGCTTGACGGCTGTTCCGTCCGCGCGATGATCTCGTCCTGCAGCGCTTTCCCGAGATCGCAGAAGTAGTCGCTGTACCCCGCCACGCGCACGATCAGATCGCGATGCAGGTCCGGATGGACCTGCGCGTCCCGCAGGGTCTCGGCGTCCACGACGTTGAACTGCACGTGATGCCCGCCGAGCCGGAAGTAGCCCCGCACCAGCTGGACCAGCCCCGTGAGCCCGACGTCGTCCGCCAGCAGCGCCGGCGTGAACTTCTGGTTGAGAAGCGTGCCGCCCGTGCGGACGTGGTCCATCCTGGCCACCGACTGCATCACCGCGGTGGGACCCTGCCGGTCGGCGCCCTGGACGGGCGAGACGCCTTCGCTCACCGGCGTCAGCGCGTGCCGGCCGTCGGGGAGCGCGCCGATCACGGAGCCGAAGTAGACGTGCACCGTCGTGGGGAGCCAGTTGACGTGGTACGCGCCACCCCGGACGTTCGGCCGGCCGTCGATCGCGGCGAAGACGGTCTCGAAGATCTCCCGCATCACGTCGTCCGCGTACGGATCGTCGTTGCCGTAGCGCGGCGTCCGGTTGAGGAGGAGCTGGCGGAGCCGCTCCGCGCCGTTGAAGTCCTTGTCGAGCGCGCCGAGCAGCGCGTCCATCGTGACGTCGCGCTGTTCGAAGACGTGGTACTTGAGCGCGGTCAGCGCGTCGGTGGTCGTGCCGATCCCGACGCCCTGGATGTAGGAGGTGTTGTAGCGCGCGCCGCCGTCGTGGTAGTCGCGCCCCGTCTTGATGCAGTCGTCGATCAGGAGGGAGAGGAACGGCGCCGGCATCCGCTCGGCGTAGAGCCGCTCCACCGCGTCGTTCCCCTTCGTCTTCACGTCCACGAAGTACAGGACTTGGTTCCGCCACGCGGCGAAGCAGTCATCAAAGGACTCGAAGCGTCTCGGGTCGCCGGTCTTCGGGCCGAGCTGCTTGCCGGTCCTGGGATCCACACCGTCGTGCAGGACCAGCTCGACGAGCTTCGGCAGGTTGAAGTAGCCGGTGAGGTTGTAGTTCTCCTTGCCGAACGCCCCCACCTCGACGCACCCGCTGGAGCCGCCGTTGCGCGCGTCCTTGAGCGCCTTGCCCTGACGGACCAGCTCGCGGACGATGAGATCGTGATTGAAGATCGAGGGCTGGCCGAAGCCGGTGCGGATGATCCGGGCCGCGCGCTCGAGCGCGGCGTCGCTCGCCTGCGCGCAGACCTGGAGCGAGGCCGAGGGCTGGAGGAGGCGCATCTCTTCGACCACGTCGAGCATCAGGAAGGTGAGGTCGTTGACGCCGTCGCCGCCGTCGGCGCGGGTGCCGCCCAGATTGACCTGCGCGAAGTCGGTGTAAGTCCCGCTCTCCTCGGCAGTTACCCCCACTTTTGGAGGCGCGGGCTGGTTGTTGAACTTGATCCAGAGGCACTGGAGCAGCTCGGCGGCGCGCTCTTTGGTCAGCGTGCCGTCCATGAGGCCCGCCCGCCAGAACGGCTGGAGGTGCTGGTCGAGCCGGCCCGGGCTGAACGCATCCCAAGTGTTCAGCTCGATCGTCACGCCGAGGTGCACGAACCAGTAGGCCTGGATCGCCTCCTGGAAGTCGCGCGGCGCGTGGGCCGGCACCCGGGTGCAGACCTCCGCGAGGCGCAGCAGCTCGGCGCGGCGGGCCGGGTCCTTCTCCGCTTTCGCCAGTTGTCTGGCTTTTTCGGCGTGCCGCTCCGCGAAGCGGATCAGGGCCAGCGCCGCGATCCGCATCGCAGACAGCTCGTCGTGGCGCTCTTGGCTCTCGTCACTCTGCGCGAGGCTGAGCTGGGCCAGTCGCGCGTCGATGTCTTGGACCGCGTCCAGGAGGCCGCGCCGGTAGATCTTGTCGTCCAGCACGGTGTGGCCGGGAGAGCGCTGCTCCATGAACTCGGTGAAGACGCCGGCGGCGTAGGCGGCCTTCCATTCATCCGTCATCGCGGCGAAGAGGTGGTCGCGCATCGAGCGGCCGTGCCAGAAGGGGATGATCTCCTTCTCGTAGGTCGCGCGCGCCTCGGCAGCGACCGCGAACGGGATCTTCTCGCGTGAGTTCAGAAGGTCCAGGTCCGCCAGGCTGTGGCAGCAGAGCTCGGGGTAGGTGGGCGCGGCCTTGGGCGCGGGCCCTTTCTCCCCGACGATCAGCTCCCCCTCGCCGATCCAGACGGCCTTGTGCTCGAGCAGATGCTCGAACGCGCGGGCGCGGAGCAGTGGCGCGGAGAGCGAGCCGGCGTGGTCCCTGTAGAAGGCGGTCATCAGCTCCGCCCGCTCGGTCGAGACGCAGGGCCGGGCGTCGAGGCTCTCCTGGCGCAGGCGCGCGACGCGCGGAGTGATCACGCGATCACCTTCCTACCGACCGGGAGGCCGGCGGCCGCCAGCGCCTCGGCGACGGCCGCGAGCCGCTCGCGCGGCGGAGGCAGGGTGTCGGGCAGGGGATAGGAGCGGCCCACCCGGGCGTACTTGTCGACGCCGATCCGGTGGTAGGGGAGCAGGTCGAGGCCGGCCAGCTCGGGGAGGGAGGCCGCGAAGCGGCGGACCGCGTCGAGGTTCTGTTCGTCGTCGTTGACCCCGGGGACCACGGGGACGCGCAGCACGATCTGGTGCCCGTGCGCGGCCAGGGCGCGCAGGTTCTCGAGGATCCTGTGGTTCGGCACGCCGGTGAAGAGCCGATGGCGCGCGTCGTCCATAAGCTTGACGTCGTAAAGGAAGAGGTCCACGTCCTTGCGCAGCCGGTCGAGGCTCCGCCACGAGGCGTGGCCGCAGGTGTCGAGCGCGGTGTTGATGCCGCGCGCCTTGGCCGCGCGGAGGAGCGCCGCGGAGAAGTAGGGCTGGAGCAGGGGCTCGCCGCCGGAGAGGGTGAGGCCGCCGCCGGATTCCTCGAAGAACGGCCGGTCCCGCTCGACGATCTCCATCACGTCCTCGACGCTCATCGTGCGGCCGGCGAGGGAGCGCGCGTCCGCGAAGCAGACGCTCGCGCAGCGGCCCTCGCCGCGGCACTTCGAGCGGTCGGTGACGGGGCCGTCTTCGGTCCAGGTGATGGCGCCGCTCGGGCAGGCCTCGACGCACGCGCCGCAGCGGATGCAGCGGCTCTCGCGGAGGATCAGGTCGGGTCCCGAGGACTGGCTCTCGGGGTTGTGGCACCACAGGCACGACAGCGCGCACCCCTTGAGGAACACGGTGGTGCGGATCCCCGGGCCGTCGTGGATCGAGTAGCGGCGGATGTCGAAGACGATGCCTGTGGCCAGGTGGCCTCCCCCTGCCGAAATAGCAGCAAACCGCGCGCCGCGGGCTCCATTGGCCCCGGCCCCGGGCCCGGTTAGGTTCGGACGCTGATGGGGAACCCGCCTCCAATCGCCTCCGCCGCACCCGCCGCCCCCGATCGCCCGAAGGGGCTCACGGGGACGGACGGGCTGCTGATGCTGATGACGCTCGTCTGGGGCGTGAACTACATCGTCATCAAGGCGGTCTTCACCCAGATGTCGCCGCTCGCGTTCAACATGGTGCGCTTC
>Ga0187849_1002467_pt1 | contig 17651 bp, 16 predicted proteins | sample June2016WEW_4_10_2_FD_132412 | JGI IMG/M metagenome (GOLD analysis project Ga0187849, IMG submission 132412) | Peatland microbial communities from SPRUCE experiment site at the Marcell Experimental Forest, Minnesota, USA - June2016WEW_4_100 | ecosystem: Environmental > Terrestrial > Soil >...
CGTCAACTGACGGACTGACGAATCTGGAATGCCGTCACCATCCCACGGCTGGCTCGCCATGGGCTAAATGACCACGCCCGCTACGCGGGCTGGCTGCCGACGGTGCTTATCCTAGCGCCTATGGGGTGAGGGGGTCTCTCCGGAACAAATTGATGAATAATTTCCTCAAGCCCCTTATGTGAACAGCATTGGAGCTAACCCAGATTCCGCATTTCCCAACGATTTTCATTGTCCGGGCATCGCCACCTTTTCCTGACATCGTATGCCGGTTCTGGCGTCTGAGCGCGACCTTCCCTGGATTTTTCGCACGGCGGGGGGTTCGTGAGGTGGCTAAACCCGGTGGTGGGAACGCATTCTAACCCCCGTGTTACCAGTTGATTGCGCCGTCTTACCGCAATTGCAGAAATGCCCCCGAGGGATTCGTAGTTTGGTGGCCCGATTGCCTCCTCAAGGGCCAGAACGAAACGACAGGAGGGATACGATGAAGCGCACACTCTGGTTTTTGGCAATGGGCTTGGGGTTGGTGACAGGCACGGTCTGGGCCGCGCAAGAAGCTACGCAGGCGGGTACCGGACAGGGCAACGTGGACATCCTCCATAAGGCTGAACAATCTATGGCTCTCATCCTCGTGGGGGACGGTGGCGGTCGCGTGCAGAGCGTGAGCATCGGCGTGATCATTCGGTCAGACGGAGTTGTGCTCACGGCTTATCGCCCACTTAAGGGTGCTCAGGAAGTGCAGGTGCGGCTGAGGGACGGAGACGTCTACGACCAAGTTGACATGATTGGATCCGATGAGCGTCGCGACGTGGCGGCACTGCACTTTACTGCTAGTGGCCTCACCTCCTTCTCCAGCGCCGCGCTGGACGGAGCAGCGATGGGCGATAAAATCCACGTACTGAACGCCGACGGAGCGATGGCATGGTCGTCTTCGGATGGTGTTCTGGGCCCGGTGCGGCTGGCCGATGAAGTATTGGGCGCAGGCCACGGCTATCGAGTTATTCAGTTCATGGCTGCCCTTCCTCTCGGCGCGCTGGGCGGCGCATTGGTCAATTCGCGGGGCCAACTCCTGGGAATTATCACGGGTTCGCCGAATTCCGGGGGGCAGCAATTTGCTGTTCCCGTGGAGAGCGTTGTGGGGCTGTCGACTCAAGGTTTGCACATGGCGCTGGGCACGGGAAAAAACCTCTCGCCGTCCGCAGTTGTCTCCAATGCGGAGCCCGCGCCGGAAGACCAGACCCCTCCGATCGCGGCTCTCGCCAAAGCCCGCACCCTGCGTGTGACCACGAAAACTACGTTTTTCAACCCCTTTGTCCTGCAAAAGGAACTCCTGGACAATATGGAATTTCGCCTTCTCGGACTCAGTGTGGTGAATGGTTACAAGGGCGGGGAACTGCTGGTCACGGTGAACCGACCCCTGTTCACCTATGATTGGACCTATTCTGTGAGTGACTCCCATACGGGAATTGTCCTGGCCACGGGCAAAGTCACCGCCATGGACGGCGCGCGGGCGGCGAAGGGAATCGCCAAGAAGCTCGTACAGGAATTCGAAAAGGCGCGGGCGGTGCAGACGGCGCAGGAAAACCCACAGGAAGCGATGAACGCTCAGCAGTGACAAACGATGAGCAAATAACTTGTGCGGGCGTGCAAAGTCTCGCATCCACTGGACGGATGAACCACTTGGTGACCAGGCCCTCAGAGGCCCTCTGCACTATACATGGGAAGCGTGGCTCCCATGAAGCGAACTCCTACGCGGTAGAATTCCTCGTCTTCTTTGACGCTGCGGACTACGGTGGCTTCGGTGAAGAAATCGGTGGCTCCCTCTTCGGGCCGCACCGGACCGCGGCCGGGGATAACGACGGTGAGAGTGGCGAAGATAGCCAAATTGCGTTTGGTGAGAAAGGAGAGGCCGCGCCGGCTTACTTCCAGCGCGGTGGTGGAATCGTCGTACTCAAGTCCTGCCGCGTCGAGCCCTCGCACCTGAACGGGGATAGCCACCGCGACCCGGCGCTGACTTCGTTTATTTACGCTGGAAGGCTCCATGAAGGTCACCTTGTTCTTTCATGAGGCGATTGCCGCTTCCGTCCTGCCCGGGTTGGCGGCGAGTGAGGCGAAGAACGCGTCCACGCGCTCGAGCACTTCGCCTGTTGCGCGCGCGCTTTGCACCTGCCGTCGTAATTCCGTTCCGTTGCGCACGCCGTGCGTGAACCAGCTTGCAAATTGCTTCATCTTGCCGAGGGCACCGGGAATTTCCTCGGCGACGAGCATCGAGTAATAAGTGCGAATCAACTCGTAGCGGTCGGCGTCAGCCGGCTCGCGGTACGTGCCCGTGGCGAAGAATTCCGCCAGTTGGCGGAAGATCCAGGGATTGGAGGCGGCCGCGCGCCCGATCATCACCGCATCGCAGCCGGTCTGTTCGTGCAGCGCCAGAGCGTCCTGGGGTTTAAACACGTCGCCGTTACCGATCACGGGAATGCGCACGGCTTGCTTGACTTGCTGGATGATTTCCCACCGTGCCCGGCCGCTGAAGCCCTGCACGCGCGTGCGCGGATGGACGGCCAAACCTTCCGCGCCGCAGTCCTCGGCCAAGCGCGCCACTTGCAAGGCCACAATTTCCTCGTCGCTCCAGCCGGAACGGAATTTGATGGTGACGGGAATCTTCACGGCGGCGCGAATGGCGCGCAGGATTTTTTCCAGCAAGGGCAGGTCGCGCAGCAGTCCGGAGCCCCCGCACTTCACCACCTTTTTGGCGGGGCATCCGAGGTTCAAGTCCACCAGGTCAAATCCCAAGTCTTCGATTTGGCGCGCGGCTTCCGCCAGGTGCGCCGGGTCAGCGCCGAAAATCTGCGCGCTGATGGGCCGCTCTTCCTCGGAGTAATACAAATAGCGTTGGGAACGGAAATTCCGGCGGATCATGCCCTCGCTCGATACGAATTCCGTCATGATCAGCCCGCAGCCGCCCAGGCGCTTGATGAAGCGGCGGAAGACCGTGTCGGTGATGCCCGCCATGGGCGCCAGAATATGCGCCGGTCGGATGGCCACGTCGCGAATGTGTAGGTCAGCAAATACCATGTTGAGGATTACTTCCCAAAGGAACGACGTCAACTCCTAAGCAATCCCTGCTGCGATTGTGGGCCGTTCGGGGAGGGTTGTCAAAGACCCGACCGCCGCATTGCTCCTGTCCACAATGGTTTCGTATTCGTGCCCCTCAACCTGCATTGATGCGCACGCTAGCGGAATGTTTACAATTCAATCAGAGCATCTCTCAGCACTTGAAAGCTCTTGGAGGAGTTACGTTCGGGTTGCATGTGCAGTGAGATGTTCCTTGCAACTTCCCGCTTTGCCAAGCCCCTAGGGTAGTAGCCCGCTTTCTGGAGTAATCTCTCAAGGGCTTCCCACGTGCCGCCGGTAATGGCGTCTGGGATCCGGTACTTGCTCTTTGATCCGATGGTTGCAGGTACCTTCGGTACGCCGCTTTAATCGCTTCAGGATCTCCGAAGAACCACGCCTCTAATTCCTCTATGGCGATCCGGTTCAGAACCTGAAACCCGCCCGGCTGCTCGCCGGTGCTTCGGGTAACCAGGCCAGCCTGCTGTGCAGCTTCTTCAAGCCTACCCTTGATATCCAGGCAGTCTTGCCGGTCCTCATCTACTATGACGACAATCCGATAATCCGATGGCATCCATGCACGGTAACCTCGGAGCCTCTGTTGTAGTTTCCCGAGGAGGTCAGCCTTGCCCTGGTGCGCATGGATATCGAAGGAGACTCCCGCACCGAGTAACTTCGGCAGGAAGTTTCGAAGGGCAATCTCCGCGGACTCCTCCTCTACAAGGAACTCAAGATGCATGTCCCGGTCGCTCCTTGGACTTTTCTGAGGATTGATGTTGGCGGGCAACCTTCGGGCCACCGTCGGCCGTCAGCGGATCGCCGACCGCAAAATGGCCCTCGGTCCAAAGATGACCCAAGCTAGCTCCTGCTTGCACAAACTCCCGGACGCCTGGCATGTCTGAGACGCACTGAGCTTGTGTATATCCCATCTGGTCCCGGTAGAGGATCCAGAGCTCGTCGGGTTTGAGGCCGTTCACAAAGAAGGGGGAATGGGTGGTAACTAGAAGTTGGGTCTTGGCCGAAGCGTTGCGGCACTCTTCCGCAAGCTCTGGCAACAAACGCGGATGCAAGTGGTTCTCCGGCTCCTCGATTCCGATGAGCTTGGGCGGTGATGGGTCGTATAAGACCGTCAGGTAAGCCAGCATCTTCAGAGTCCCATCGGAGGCGAATTTCGCGAGAATTGGTCGCTCGAAAGGCGCATCCTTGATTTCCAGGAGCAGTCTGCCATCAGCCATCAACTCGGCATCCACTCTTTCCAATTGGGGCACTCGCCCGGACAATATCCGGAGGATCCTTTCGAGCCGCTCTGGGTGCTGTTCCTTCAGGTACTGTATGACGTTCGGGAGATTATCACCAGTTGATGAGAGGCGCTCCTGGGGGCCTGCCTCTGGCGTCCCTCGCGTTTTTGCCGTCGTCAAATAGGACAAATACCACCCGGTTATGAAACGTCTTAAGGCGCTGACTCGCGGGTGTTTGGCGAGCTGGCCTAATGTATTGACAGCCAGCATCTCGGGGGAATCGAGCCTTTCGTCCACGCGCTCATCTGTCTCCTCCGGCATATCCCTAGTTACAACCCGCCCGTTACCGTTGGCAAAATCGAGAAACCGGAAGGGTTTGCCGAACGACATTCTCCGCCACTGCAACCATTCCTCGGAAACAAATGGCCCAGTCGTGCGATCCTCATCGATCGCAAGATGGTAGGTAATGATGGGCGTGCTCGGCCGTTCGCGATACTTCAGTTCGAAGACGATGGGGCCTTCGGATCCTCGCGTCCTGAGTTCCTTGAACCGGTTGCGACGGTCCCATGCCTTGCGCAAACCCTCCGAAAAGCACTCGGAGAGAAACGCAAAGACGTCAAACACAGTTGATTTTCCGCTGCCGTTGGGGCCGAGAAACACTGTAAGAGGGGTGAGACCCTTCAATTCTAGGCTCCGAAGGGCGCGGTAATTTCTAACACCCAAGTGTTCGATACGCGGGACAGCCTCCGCCACTGCAGCCAGTTGCTTCATTTGGTTATCCACCGTCCGTTATGCAAGTTCCTAGCCAAGCTAACGGTATCGCCAGCAAGCATACTCCAAAAAAAGATAAGAGACACGGCTTAAAATGGACAGGCTGAGAATGAACACAGGTGGTTAGCAATGTGGTCCCGGGCCCGTTTTCCACAGCGGGGAACAGAGGATTTGTCCCATACCAACGTGGCCGATTTCGTTTTAGTTTCGCTGCGGGTGATCGAACAATAAAGCCTTGGTGATTGTACTCAAACTCGCCTCAACTGCCCGACCGCGCTCGGCATGACATCTTCGGCGCTCGCGATGCCAAAGCGCATTTGGCCCTCGGCTACCAGCTCCCCGTCGCGGAAGATGGAGCCGCGCAACTCGCCGAACTGGGCTTTCATCCGGACCACTTCGGCTTCCACGCGCACCGTGTCGCCGGCCTCAATCGGTTTAATAATACGCGCGGAGGGTATGTGCAAGATCATGGCGATCTTGCCGGCCATCTCCGGGCGCTCCATTACCAACACGGCGCCGACCTGAGTTACCAGTTCGAGAATAACGCCGGTGGGGATGATGGCGACGCCGGGGGGATTCCCGCGCGCGGCCTGATCGTCGATGGAAAAACGCTTGATCGCCACGATGCGCTGCCCAGGAACGAATTCCGCAACCTGGTCCACAAAGAGGAAAGGATAGCGGTGGGGGAGAATGCGCGCGATGGCGTCGGGAGAAAATTTACTCATTGGTTCATCGGGTCATTGACTCATTGGATTAATTTGTGTTTTCAAATGACTCAATGACTCAATCCTTCGGGGGTTTATATAGTTCCCGCTTCAGCGCCGGGTTGCGGCTGGTCCAGTCGCCGGGACGGTCCTGATCCGCCGCGTACTGCTGGCGCACAGCTTCCAGCTTGGAATCCATATCGTCCAGGAAACTGACCACCATGGCCTCGGCAAACATCGGTTCCTTGGGTGAGCCGAACTCGAGCTTGCCGTGATGGGAAAGAATAATGTGCTCAAGTTCGTCCTTGAGTTGGGCCGGGAAGTTGGGGATCTGGCGAATCTTCGTCTGCACCATTTCCAGCGCCATGGTGATATGCCCGATCAGTTGTCCCCGCGTGGAGTAACGGAAGCCGCGGGTAAAAATCAGCTCTTCCGTCTTGCCCATATCGTGGAGCACCAGGCCGGCCACGATCAAGTCGCGCCGCAGCCAGGGATAATGATCCGCGACGTGACCGCCCAGGGCGATCAGCGACGACACGTGTTCCAGCAGTCCGCCCAGGAAGGCGTGGTGATAGCTCATCGCCGCGGGGGCCAGCTTGAACTTCTCCGCCAGGGGCGCGTCTTCCAAGATGCTGAGCAGCAGCGCGCGCAGCGGACCCTCGCTCATGCGGCGCACGCGCTCGAGTAACGCGGCGTACATCTCCTCCGGGTCGCGCTGCGTGCGCGGAAGATATTCGAGCAGGTTCACTTCTTCGGGCGCGCAAAGCGTGATCCTCCGAATGCGAAGCTGCGGCGTGCCGCGATAGCTTTCCACATGCCCTTCCACTTGTACAACGTCGTCTGCTTCAAAGGCAGGAGTGGTGCGTTCGGAGTAGTCCCAAAGTTTGGCGGAAATGACGCCCGTGGTGTCTTGCAGGCTGAGGTCCAGGTAAGCGGCGCCGTTGCTGGTGGTCTTACGTTCTTTGGATTGGACCAGGAAGGTACTACGCACCGGTGAGTCCGGCCTGAGGTCCTTGACAAAGGTTTGTTTCATTGCGTTCTTTCGGGGGTTAACAGCGCGCCCGGCGTTTCGGCGCCGGTGTCAATGTATCCCGGCGCGAGAAAAATGTAACTGTCTTTGCGAAGTTGGGTTAGATACTCGCGCATCTTGGGTTCCATGCGCTGGCCGTATAAGGTCTCGTTCACGCGCGTTTCAACCTCTTCAAACGACGGGATGCCGGGGCTGAAGCGCTCCGTGAGCCTCAGGATCAGGTAGCCGCTCTTGACGCGCATCGGGTCGGTATAATCGTTGATGTCGAGCTTGCTGAGGGCCGCGGCGATCGCCGGGGCGATGGATCCCGTCTTCATGAAGCCAATGTCGCCGCCCTGGTCCGCACTGGGATTGTCGGAATACTTCTTTACCACCTCACTAAACTTCGCGCCACCCTTCAGTTCCGCCACGGCGGCCTTGGCGCGCTTTTCGGCCTCCTCCGGCTTGTACTTCTCGGAAGAAATCAGGATTTCCGCGAGGTGGACCATGCCCGCAGATTTGAACTCTTCCTTGTGCCCATTGTAATATTTCCGCGACTCTTCCCGCGTCACGATGATGCGGGAACCCACGTCGCGGCTGATGACTTCCTGCATCAGGAGTTGGCGGCGGATATGGTCTTTGAGGTCCTCCCAATTCTCGCCTGCTTGTTCCGCGTCCTTTTGCAGGTCTTCGATCGTCGCAAGCTTATACTGCTTGCGCATTTGATCCAGCTTCTTGATGATGTCGGTTTCCACGTTAACATTCTCGTCTTTGGCCTTCTGGACCATCAGCGACTGGTCGATTAGGTTGCGCAGAAGGTTCCTGCTTTCATCATTTAATTTGGCGTCGAGTTCGGGGCCGGACAATTGCTGGACGAGCTCCTCGCGAAGCTGGGCTTTTTCCCGTTCATACTGGCGCTGCGTAATGATCTCACTGTTGACGCGCGCAATGATGCGTTCCACCACGTGGGCGGCCCGGACCTGCGGCGCCGTAAAGGCTGCCAGCAGGATGGCGCTTGCCAAAATTTTGACCGTTCGTTTCATCGTCCCCCCCCAACGCAAGTCATCAGTCATCAGTATTCGGGGTGTCTTTACTGATTACTGACAACTGACCACTGACAACTTATCTTAAGGCTGGGCGTGTAGTTCCTGCAAGACGTTTTGGACTTGCGTCAGCAAGTTGCCATCGCGCTCGCGCACGCGGAAGCGCAGGACGCGGTCAGGGCGGAAGCTGGCCTCGCGGCGCCGCCGCACGAACTGCGCCAGCCGCTGCGGATCAACCGGCGCCTGCTCATGGAACTTGACCCAGATTTCATCCCCTTTGCGCTCCACCGTTTGTACCAGCAAGCGTTCCGCCGCGCTCTTCAGCAAGGCGTAGTCCAGCAGGTTGGAAACCGGAGGGGGAATGGGGCCGAAGCGGTCGGCCAGCTCGGCCTCCATGTCCGCCCGCTCGGTGGGCGTGGCGGCGCTCGAAATGCGCTTGTACATCCGCAGCCGCTGGTTCTCGTCGGGGATGTAAGGGTCGGGAATCTTGATGTCGAGGCCCAGGTTGAGCGAGGTGCGCACTTCGATCTTGGCGGGAGCGCCCTTCAATTCCTCCACCGTCTGCTCCAGCATTTTGAGGTACAGGTCAATGCCAATGGCGTTCAAGTGGCCATGTTGCTCGGCCCCCAGCAGATTGCCGGCGCCGCGCAGTTCCAGATCCAGCGCCGCCAGGCGAAAGCCCGCGCCGAGATCGGAGAATTCCTTCAGCGCCGCCAGCCGCCGGCGCGCGATGGGCGTTAGGGTGTCTTCGGACGCAATCAGGAAAAAGGCGTAGGCGCGGCGGTTCGAGCGGCCCACGCGCCCGCGAAGCTGGTAGAGGTCGGCAAGGCCCAAGCGGTCGGCGTGATTCACAATGATGGTGTTGGCGCGCGGGATGTCCAGGCCGTTTTCAATGAGCGACGTGGCCACCAGCACATCGTACTCACCCCGCATGAACTTCACCATCACCCGCTCGAGATCTTTCTCGCCCATCTGGCCATGGGCCACGCCAATGCGCGCGGTGGGCAGCAGGCGCTGCAAAAGCGCGGCCATGGGGAAAATCGATTCGACGCGGTTATGCACGAAGAAGACCTGGCCCTGCCGTTGCATCTCCTGCATGATCGCGGATTGGATGAGCGCCTGGTTGAAAGGCGCGACGGTGGTTTGAATGGCCAGGCGGCCGCGGGGCGGGGTTTCAATCACGGAAAGGTCGCGCAATCCGCCCAACGACATGTGCAGCGTGCGCGGAATGGGCGTAGCCGACATGGCCAGCACATCCACGCCGGATTTCATTTTCTTCAGCTTCTCTTTGGCCGCCACGCCGAAGCGCTGCTCCTCGTCCACAATCAGCAAGCCCAGATCGCGCAGGCGTACGTCCTTGGAGAGCAGCCGGTGCGTTCCGATCAGGATTTCCACGCGGCCAGCTTCTGCGTCGGCGACGATCTTTTTCTGCTCCGCGGCCGTGCGGAAGCGGCTGAGCATTTCCACGCGCACAGGGAAAGCCGCCAGGCGCTGGCGAAACGTGGTGTAGTGCTGGAAGGCCAGCACCGTCGTGGGGGCGAGTACCACCACCTGGCGGCCGTCCTGAATCAACTTGAATGCGGCGCGCATGGCAAGCTCGGTCTTGCCATACCCCACGTCGCCGCAGAGCAGCCGGTCCATGGGCTCGGGGCTTTCCAGGTCGCGCTTGATGTCGGCCAGGGCGGTGAGCTGGTCAGGCGTCTCCTCAAATTCAAAAGCGTCTTCGAACTCGCGCTGCCAGGGCGTGTCCGTAGAAGCGGCAACCCCACCGCGCATTTTGCGCTCGGCGTAGAGTTGCAAAAGCTCCTGCGCCATGTCGCGCAAGGCGCGTTTGACGCGCGTCTTGGTGCGTTCCCAACTGGCGCCGCCCAGGCGGTCCAGCGGCGGTTTGGCGCCCTCGTGGGAGCGATACTTTTCCACCAGGTCCAGGCGTTCGAGCGGCACGTAGAGCTTGGCCTCGTCCTGAAAAGTCAGCAGCATGAAGTCGCGCGCCGCGCCCGCCACGGACAGTTGCCGCAGGCCTTGATAAATGCCGATGCCGTGATCGATGTGCACGACGTAGTCGCCGACTTTCAGATCGCTCAGGTCGGAGATAAAGCTGGAGATCCCGGAACGCTCGCGCCGCCCGCGCGCCGCCCAGTCAAAACCGCCGAACAAGTCCGCGTCCGCCAGCCACAATTGCCGCAGTTCGGGAATGGCCACCCCTTCGCGAATCTCCCCCCGCGCAATGAGCACGCTGGACGAATCGGGTGATCGGGTGATCGGCTGATCTGGCCATCGAGCCATCTGGCCATCGGGCGATTGAGTGATTTGTTTCTTAGATGACTCGATGGCCCGATGGTTCGATGACCCGATTCGGTCGTTCACCCGATCACCCGATCTCTCGATCACCCGATCGTAGGGAATCTCGTAGTCCTTCAAGATCTCCCGCAGACGATCCACCTTGCCGCTGGTGGGGACGACGAAAATGACGGACTCTCCCCGCTTCACCCGAACGCGCAAATCTTCCACCAGATCCTTGACCCTGCCTTGATACTTGGGAGGAGGTTGGGTGAGGAGCGGGAACTCGGAAGAATCGGGTGATCGGGTGATCGGGTGATCGGGCCATTTGCGATTTGTGATTTGTGATTTGCGATTTTCGAAGTCGCTGTCATCCTGAGCAGCAGCGAGGGATCTCGCCCTGCCTGCCGCGCTGCCCTCGGACTTTGGCTGTTTCCCGTCACTCATCCCTTGCGACTTGTCACTGCTCTCAGAGGAATCGGGTGATCGGGTGATCGGGTGATCGGGTGCTTGAACTGCTCGCTCGTCACTTGTCACTCGCCACTCGTCACTGCTCTCAGCGCCTTCGGGGGGAAAGTATAAGTCGCCGTCGATAACGACCGCTTGCGAGCCAGTTTCTGCGGGCGGCGCGAGGTTTTCCACGCCCAATTCTTTGAGCGAAATCTGTGCAACGCCCTCGAGCGCCTGAAGGAGTTCCGCCTCGGTCAGATAAGCTTCGCGGGGTTCCGGGCGGGGGGGAACGATGTCGCGAATCTCCTCGAAGCTTGCCGTCAGGCTCTCGATCGTGCGCGAAATTTGGGCGCGGCGATCGAGGAGTTCGTCCCAAACCAGTACCGGGTTCTCCAGAAGGGAAAACAGCGTGTGCGCGTGCGGCTCGACGAGCGGAACGAAAAACTCCCAACCCGGAAAAGTATTGGAATGTTCCGCCGCCCACTCGGGTTCGCGCTCGGGCAGCCGTGAACCTCGCGATTGAGCGTGCTCGCGGGCCCGCAAGGTAAGCACTCGCACCAGCCTTTCGAAGAATTTCGGGGAACGCTGCGCTTCCGAAAGCGGCAGGAGCAGCGTTTGGGGTACGGGTTTGCGCGAGCGCTGGGATGACGGGTCGAATTCCCGCACGGATTCGAGTTGGTCGCCAAAGAATTCCAGGCGGAAGGGCCATTCGGCCTCGGGAGGGAAAACGTCCACAATCCCGCCGCGCACGGAGTATTGGCCGACGGCGGCGACGGGCTCCGCGGGCTCGTACCCAACGCTACGCAGGTGCTCCACCAGGTCGCCTAGATTCAGCTCGTCACCGACTTTTAATTCGAGCGCGAGCGAGGAGTAGAAGGCGCTTTCGCGGAAGCGCCCCAAAGCTGCGGCTACGGGAGCGAAAAGCACGCGCACCCCGCCTCGCGCCAGGCTCCAAAGCGTTACGGCTCGCTGCTCCTGAATCTCCGCGTGCGGCGAGCGGCCTTCGTAGGGTGAGCAGTCCATCGCCGGCAAGATTTGGACCGAGCTGCCGGCCCCGGGCTTCATCCATTCCAGAAATGTCGCCGTCGTTTGCCGATAATTCTGTGCAGCTTCATTGTCCTGGGTCAAAACCACCATTGGCCGCTTCATCCACTGCGCCAGCGCTGCTACCACCAGCGCCTTGGCCGTGGGCGTAAGGCCGGAGATGGCAAGGGGCGGTGCGGGAGGCTCGAACAGCGCCGCAATTGCCGCGCGCACGCTGGCATGCTCAAGAAGCGGCTGGAGTAGGGAATGAAGATCGGCCATGGAATTACAGGAACATACGCCCAGCAACGAGCAAATTGATCGGGCGACCGGTTAATTCGGTGATGGAATAACGGGTAAAGGATTTAAAGGGTAAAGTATAAAGTGTAAATCATAAGGGCTGGTGATTTACACCTTGCACCTTACACTTTCGGGCCCCTTGCACCCGATTCTTGTCACCGCCGGCTGCTTTCTGCCTGCTGCTTACTGCTCACTGCTTACTGCCTACTGCTCTTCGCGCTGCCTCGATGATGGCGGTGGTGGAGTAGCCGGGCACGATCGGGATGGAAACAACTCGCCCGCCGGCGGCCTCCACTTCGTCGCGACCGACGATTTGATCGAGGGTGTAATGCCCGCCCTTGACCAAAACGTCAGGCAACATGCGTGCCACGACCGCCAGTACCGACGCGTCGTCGAAAATCGTGACATAGTCCACGGCAGCCAGGGCGGCGAGGATCTCCGCGCGCTCTGCTTCCGGTTGAAGCGCCCGATTATTACCCTTGAGGGCGCAGACGCTGTGATCGCTGTTCATGGCAACGATCAAAACATCGCCCAGCTTGCGCGCCTCCGCAAACAAGCGCGTGTGGCCGGGATGGAGCAGGTCGAAGCAGCCGTTGGTAAGAACCACCCGCAGGCCCCGCCCTTTGAGTTCGTCGACCTTTCGATAGGCCTGCTCGAGGGGCAGGATTTTTTGAATCCCCATGGGCTATTCCCCTTCCTGGAATATTCGCAACGGTCGCTCTTTCGGTCGGGCAATCTCCTTTCGCGAAATACGTTGGAGCCAAACCTGGAATCATCATTCTAACCGGGATTTGGCAACAAGCCGAGATGTTCTCATCGGGCGGTCGGAAGGGATGAGCTTTGCGGGTTGCGGAAAAACGCTTCCCTGCCGTCAATCTGAGGTGGCGGTCCCCGCCGGGGCGAGGCAGAGAAACAGAGAATTGAAAAGAGACGAATGAAAACCGACAACTGACTACGGATTACTGACTGCTGAAAACTGAAAGCTATCGTGCTAACTATCTTTTTCACCTTCACTTACCAGGCTCCGCAGGAGGTTGGGGAGCTGTTGCGTGAAGGCCGAGCGGGACATGACCGAGTCACACCCAGCGTCCCGGGCTGCGGAGATTAGCTGCTCCTGGACGTGAGAGACAAACCCCACGATACGAATCGGGCGGGTTGTGGGGTCAGCTTTGAGCGCTCGAATCCAATCTAGAGAGGGCAGTCCGGGGAAATTGGGGTCCAGAATGATGGCTTGCGGCTGGGCCTCAGCGATGGCAGCCGAGCCGCGTCGCGCGTCACCCGTAACCACGGTAACCCCGACCGCTTTCGCCGTTTCCCGAATTTTCGCCAGGAAGAAGAGGTCTTCCACCATAGCCACTATAGTCGCTGCCACGTTATCGCCCTCCTGTGTGCAGTTGATTGGCGAAAGTTGAGTTCTTCCGGCTTGATTGTTCTGGTTGCGGTAAAAAAGTCCACTGCCCTCTACCAATATACCCCAGGAACTGCTCCGGGGCGAGCGTGGCTTTAGGCGAGAATGGTCATCCTATCTGGCATTGTGCAACTGATGGGGTGTCATGCACAACGGCAGAGCTCCGCGGACCTGAACTCGACAGAAAAGACCGCGCGCACCGATGAGATTTCTTGCCGCGGGCAACGATTCACGCGTTTCTGGAGTCTAGCGTAGAGGGGAGTTGTACCCATTCAGATAACTGTCACGAACGTAAAATCACTTTTACATTTCTCGCAGTAGGAGATGCGTAACCCGAAGAGTGTGGAGGACGTCTCAACTACCTATGAAATCCGAAAATATTCCAGACAACGGTAATGCCGGTGGAAAGGCACTCCGCCTCCTCAGGCCGTCGATCGTCGTGCTTTGCGGCCCTGCGGCTTGCGGGAAATCCACTTTTGCCATACGGCACTTTCGGCCCACGCAGATCATTTCTTCGGATTGGGCGCGCGCCTACGTCTGCGACGACGAACGTGACCAGCGCTTCAATGCACAGGCCTTTGCGTTGGTGCATTTCCTTGTAGAACAGCGGCTTACAGTGAACCGACTCTGCGTGGTTGACTCGACGGCGCTGACCCCTCAGTCTCGGAAGGAGTTGCTCGACCTGGCAAGAAAGCACCAAGTCCCGGCCACGCTGATGCTTTTCAATGTGCCTCTCGAAACTTGCATCGAGCGCGACGAAAAGCGCGAGCGCTCCGTGGGCAGGGTAATCGTCGAGCGTCAGTACCAAGCCTTTGAGCAGACCAAAGCGACGATTCGTCAGGAGGGATTTGGCCAAGTCGAGGAGTTACAGGATGGCGATCTGGAAAAGGTCCAGATCGAAATCCTTTTCCGGCCTGTAGTGCCGCCTGTGCAGCGTCCGCAGCGACCCGACCCAGGCGCCCCTCGACGGTTCGAGTACTCAGCGCGGCCTTCTGGGCCCCGACCGAGGGGACCCAGCGATGGCGGCCACGCTGATTCGACCGCCCTTGGTCCGCCGGTGGCCCGACCTGCCGCCGTGTCGCGGCCTGCGACGACCGCGGGTTCCGTTTCGACGCCGAAAGTGGCAACAGCGCGACCCGGAGAAGCTCCCGTACCGGTGGTGGGCGCACAACCGACCTCTGCGGTGCATCCGCCTGCTTCCGCGGCCAGCGCAAACAAGCCCAGTTTGCTCACGCCGACGGCCGCACCCCCCAAGCCTGCGTCGCCTGTCGCTCCACGACCGGTTCCGGTAGTGGTGGAATCATCGGGCGGAAGTTAGGCCCCGCGGAAGCCGCACTGCTACCGACTTTGGAAAAACCTGGGGCTGCGACGGAAGCTGTCGCAATTTAATCGGGAAGTGGTCGTGTCGGGCCTCGAGCCTCAGGGCTTACGGCGACACTAAGGTGGCCGCCACTTCTCCAGCAGAGTTTCCTTTACAACCCCTTAATATCCATTATTAAGTCTCATTAACTACGAGAAATGATGGTGTAAAACGTCTCAAGGGTCCGCTTCAACGGTCAGGGCGCCCCGTCAGGCGGTCGTAGACGGTCCGCGCGTTTGTAGTTCCCAGGGATTCGTTGTAAAGGCTCTTTAACCCCAGGATATAGCGCACTTCCTCGTCGAAGCGGTGGAGGACTTCCAGATCGACTTTACAGATGGGGAAACGCTTGCCGTCAGACTTTGAGTACCAGAACTTTTGATAGCCGCGGTCTTCCAGCTCACAATTGATTCCATGGACGACGAAGCAGGGGGGGCCGGAGTACATCCAACGTCCTCTATGGCCTATCAAGTAGGCCACGCAACCGGACTTCTTCAGCTCGATCCTGCCGGGTGGAGCGTCGGCCACCGCGAAGCCTGCCTGCTCAAATTGTTTTGGGATGTTTTGCGCCGCTGCGGTTTCAGTTGCCATAAGTGCTTCCTATGTGCCTTTTGAATTGATTGGCCGATCAGATTCCGCTGTCCGGGCCTTTGCCATCGTCTCAAGGCCGCCCGTTGACACAATTCGGAACCTGCCCCTAGAATAAGAAGTCTATTGCAGTGATGGCAGAAAACGCAAGGGCGGCAACCATTCAAAACTCCAAGATACTCCCCGAGCCAGCGAACCTGCCGGACCTGATTGGCAACACGTTACTTGTACGTCTGACGCACATGCCCACCGGCATCAAGCCGGGGATTTGCGAGCCGAGCGTGGCCGACGAAAACCTGGAAATGTCGACGGAAGATGCGCATCTCATGACCCTGCGACTGGCGCGCGAGGAAGGCCTGCTCGTCGGTGTCTCCGCCGGCGCGGCAATGGTGGCGGCGCTGAAAGTTGTGAACGAGTTGACGGGCGGCGTGGTGGTGACGATTCTCCCCGACAGCGGTGACAAGTATTTGAGCGAGAGATTCTGGGACGAAGGGACCTAAGGAATCGGTTCATCGGGCCATCGGGTCATCGGTTCATCGGGCCATTGAGCTGTCATTCTTAGCCCGCTTTTTGGGCGAAGAACCCCAGTAGTTTGTTTCTCTCGCGCACCGAAACGAAAACAGGAGTATTTGCTTGAAAATTGAAATGCAGGGGTCCTTCGCTTAGGATGACAGCTCGATGACGCAATAACCCGATGACTCAATGACCCAATGACCCGATGATTCAATGACCCGATGGCCCGATGGCCAGATGACCCGATAAGGCTATGCCTCTCCGACTAAACAAACTGCAATTGGAGTCCATCCGCCAGCACGCCGCGCGGGACTATCCCCGCGAGTGTTGCGGGGTGTTGTTGGGGAAGGCGGAGGATGATGCGAAGCAGGTGACGGAGGTGGTGCCGCTCACGAACTTGCGGCACGATCCGAGCCGCGCGCAGGAGCTTTTGCCCCTGGACGACCCGGGCAGGGAAACGGAGAAGAACCGTTTCCTGATCGATCCACTCGACCAATTGCGCGTGGAAAAGGGTGCGCGCGCGGGCGGGCTTGAGGTGCTGGGCTATTATCACTCCCATCCTGACCATTCATCTAAGCCTTCGGATTATGATCGCGACCACGCCTGGCCCTGGTACTCTTATGTTATTATTGCCGTTGAACGGGGCGTTCCAAAAGACTTGACGAGCTGGGTTTTGGCCGAGGATCGGTCAGCCTTTGGGGCAGAATCATTGGTGATTGGTGATTTGTGATTGGTGATTGGTCATTTGGGAATTGCGATTGGTGATTGATGATTGAGCGATTCTTGCGAGTCTCGATCATCGGTTTCAATCGCAAATCTCAAATCGCAAATGACGCCGAATCTTTCGGCTTCGCATTGCATCGAAATAGTTGGGGCAAAAGAGATTAATGCTGCTCGGATCGCAACCCTGGGAGTGTGTCGGGAATAACAGTCTCGCAACGAAGCATCAATAACTTACAGAGACTTGAATCTCGCTAAGTTGTTGATTCTACGTACAACGAAATCCATCTCCGACAGGCTCCCAGCAGGCTGATGAAAAAGTCTTTTGGGGTTGATGAGCACGATAGCCTAGACTGATAACAAAGGGCTTGCGCGCGATGACCAGAGTCGAAAAGGCCCCCTTTCGGCGTTTTTCATCACCATGTTAGGGGGCAACGCCCCCGGCGACTTTATGGATCCCCGGCGGGGATCAGGGATGAACAGTGCTGGCGCGTTTTTTCGCCGCCCGTGAAGCCCCGCCTTGCCAAACCGGTGGCGAGAAATCCGGGTTGGGAGGATGGATATTTACAAACCCAGATCAAAGGAGAATTCATGGCAAATATCTTTCGAGACAACGCCGCCAGTATTGGCAGAACCCCGTTGGTGCGCCTGAACCGGTTGGCCGCGGGAACGTCAGCTACCGTGCTGGCCAAGGTCGAAGGCCGTAGCCCGGCATACTCCGTGAAAGACCGCATCGGTGCGGCCATGGTGTGGGACGCCGAGCAGCGGGGCGTGTTGAAGCCCGGCGTGGAAATCATCGAGCCCACCAGCGGCAACACGGGGATTGCCCTCGCCTTTGTGGCCGCGGCGCGCGGTTACAGCCTGACCCTCACCATGCCGGAAACCATGTCGCTGGAGCGCCGGCGCGTGTTGGCGGCCTTCGGAGCGAAGTTGGTGCTGACACCCGGACCGGAAGGCATGCCCGGCGCCATCCGGCGCGCCACGGAGATTGCCCAATCCGATCCCCAGCACTACTTCCTTCCGCAGCAGTTTGAGAATCCCGCGAACCCCGCGATCCACGAGAAAACCACCGGACCGGAAATCTGGAATGACACCGACGGCGCCATTGATGTGCTGGTTTCCGGCATCGGCACGGGCGGCAC